>JACCDX011138324.1_pt1 | contig 80431 bp, 79 predicted proteins | sample 7449681 | NCBI WGS metagenome assembly JACCDX01 (sample SAMN15323450, study PRJNA562643) | freshwater metagenome | isolation source: river surface water | place: USA:Blue River Watershed | collected 2017-08-18 | reverse complement strand
TTTGCGCTTGTTCTTCGACGGCGACGTTCGCTTCTTGAGTCAATTTCAATAATTAAAAGACCATGCAATTTCCTGAATCCTGGCTGCGTGAGTTTTGCAACCCACCCCTCAATACAGAACAACTCGCTGAAACGCTCACGATGGCGGGCTTGGAGGTTGAAGAACTTCAACCTGTGGCGCCGCCATTTTCGAATGTGGTGATTGGTGAAATCAAAAGTGCAGAGCAGCACCCCAATGCAGACCGCTTGCGCGTGTGCCAAGTGGATGTGGGGCAACCTACATTGCTCAACATTGTTTGCGGTGCGCCCAACGCACGCGTTGGCATTCGCATTCCCTGCGCCATGGTCGGTGCAGAGTTGCCGCCTGGCGAAGATGGCAAGCCTTTCCTGATCAAAGTGGGCAAGCTGCGCGGCGTTGAAAGCCAGGGCATGTTGTGCTCCGCCAAAGAGTTGAAAATTGCGGATGACCATGGCGGCTTGCTTGAGTTGCCAGCAGATGCGCCCTTAGGCCAAAGCATTCGAACCTATTTGAAGTTGGACGATACCTTGTTCACATTGAAGCTGACGCCTAACTTGGCGCACTGCTTGAGTGTGTACGGCATTGCACGTGAAGTCTCGGCGCTCACTGGTACGCCTTTGCAGGCGCCGGTGTTCAATGCTTTGACAGCCCAAGTGCAAGACAAATTGGCCGTCAAGGTTGAAGCCACCGACTTGTGCGGCCGCTTCAGTGGCCGCGTGGTGAAAGGCGTGAATCCCAAAGCCCAAACACCCGCCTGGATGGTGGAACGCTTGGCACGTTGTGGCCAACGCAGTGTCAGCCCGTTGGTCGACATTTCAAACTACGTGATGTTTGAGTTTGGCCGTCCTTCACACATTTTTGACCTCGACAAAATTCATGGGGGCCTGCAAGTTCGATGGGGCCGTGCAGAAGAATCACTCAAGCTGCTCAACGGCAACACAGTGACCGTGGACGACAAAGTGGGTGTGATTGCCGATGACTCACAAGTGGAGTCTTTGGCGGGCATTATGGGCGGCGATGCCACCGCCGTTTCTGACGACACTCAAAACATTTACATCGAAGCTGCTTACTGGTGGCCTAAAGCCATTGCAGGTCGCTCACGTCGCTACAACTTCTCGACCGATGCCGGCCACCGATTTGAACGAGGAGTCGACCCAGAAGGCACAGTTGAGCACATTGAGCGCATTACGCAGTTGGTGATTGACATTTGCGGCACGCCAGCCACCCAAGTCGGCCCTGTGGACGACCAAAAACTGAACATGCCTGTGCGCAAACCTGTGACCTTGCGCGTGGCACGTGCAGTCAAGGTGATTGGCATGGCGTTGACACAAAAGCAGTGTGCCGATGCACTACGCGGTTTAGGTTTTGAAGTGAGCGAGGCGGAAGGCTTGGTCACGGTCAACCCACCCAGTTGGCGCTTCGATTTGGAAATTGAAGAAGACCTCATTGAAGAGGTTGCGCGCATGGTCGGTTATACCCAGTTGCCGACCACGCCGCCATTGGCACCTATTACGGCCAAGATTCGCAAAGAAAATGTGCGGGGTCCCTTTGCTGTTCGCCGCAGCATGGCGGCATTGGGCTACCAAGAAACCATCAACTTCAGTTTTGTTGAAGAACGCTGGGAGCATGAGTTGGCAGGCAACGCCAACCCGATCAAGTTGCTCAATCCCATTGCCAGTCAAATGAGTGTGATGCGAACCAGTTTGCTGGGCTCTTTGCTGCAAGTGGTGAAATTCAATACCGATCGCAAAGCGGATCGTGTCCGTGTCTTTGAACTGGGCCGTGTGTTTTTGCGTGATGCCTCGGTCAAAGACAGCGATAGCACCGTCGAAGGCTTGAATCAGCCCATGCGCGTTTCCGGGGTGGCTTATGGCCCGGTCAGCACCACCTCTTGGGGTGGCAAAGTTCGCAATGTTGATTTCTTTGATGTCAAAGGTGAGGTGGAGGCTTTGCTGTCACCGGCCAAGCCCGAGTTTGAAACGGCTGAACATCCTGCCATGCACCCTGGTCGTTGTGCGCAAGTTTTGCTCAATGGCCAAGTCATTGGCCATGTGGGCGAGTTGCATCCTCGCTGGCGCCAGACTTGGGACTTGCAACAAGCCCCCATCATGTTTGAGTTGGACTTGGATGCGGTGCTACAGCGCGAAGTGCCTGTGGCACAAGGCGTTGCGCGATTCCAGGCTGTAGAGCGTGACATTGCCGTCATCGTGGCTGAAAAAGTGACGCACGGCGAGCTCATGTCGGCCATTCATGCGGCGCCTACCGAAGGCCTGTTGAAAAATGCCGTGTTGTTTGATGTGTTCCGCCCACAGGCCACACAAGGCATTGAGAAAAGCTTGGCAGTCCGCTTGACTTTGTACAGTGACGAAGCAACATTGACCGACGTTCAGATTGAAGCCACAGTCAAAGCCGTGCTAGACCATTTGGCGACCAAGTTGTCAGCGCGCTTGCGCTCTTAAATGAAAGCAGAAAGTACCTATGGATTTTTCTGTTGAAAGTCTCGAAACACCTGCGCTGACCAAAGCGCATCTGGCCGATTTGTTGTTTGAACAAATTGGATTGAACAAGCGCGAGTCCAAAGACATGGTGGACTCTTTCTTTGATTTGATTGCAACGCAGTTGGTTCAAGGAACGGATGTCAAAATTTCCGGATTTGGTAATTTCCAAATCCGTGAAAAAGCACCACGTCCAGGCCGCAATCCCCGTACGGGTGAACTGATTCCCATTGAGGCGCGGCGCGTTGCCACCTTTCACGCCAGTCACAAGCTCAAAGATGTGATCCAAGGTGACGAATCTGGCAAGGCTTAACACTTGCTGACAATCAGCGTTCAGAGATCTAACAAAATATTCAACTGAGGCCTTTACGGAGTACCTCGGCTTAGAGTAAGCTAGTAAGTTCCCCTAGCAAGTTTGTGATTTCAATGGAGAACTCCCTCCCATCTATTCCCGCCAAGCGCTACTTCACCATTGGTGAAGTAGGCGAGCTCTGTGGCGTCAAGCCGCATGTGCTTCGTTATTGGGAGCAGGAGTTCACACAGCTTCGTCCTGTGAAGCGACGCGGTAATCGCCGCTATTACCAGCACCACGAGGTGCTGATGATTCGCCGCATTCGTGATTTGTTGTACGAGCAGGGCTTCACCATCAGTGGGGCTCGCAACAAAATGCAGGAGCTTGCGCAGTCTCAAAAAGGCTATCGCAAGGAGCAGCTTGCTGCTGCCGATGCGGACATCGATTTTCCTGAAGATCTTGACCTTGATGATGAGATGTCAGAGGAAGAAAGTGCGCTTCCCAAATTGGCCGTAGAGAGTGCACAAAGAGCGGGCTCACTTCAAGCCACCAGCAGCTTGCCTAGCTTGCGACGCGAATTGATGGATATTCGAGATTTGCTCTCAATTTGACCAAATTCTCGGGCTATAATTTAAAGCTTGTCGGCGTGTAGCGCAGCCTGGTAGCGCACTTGCATGGGGTGCAAGGGGTCGCGAGTTCGAATCCCGCCACGCCGACCATTCAAAAAGACCAAAGCCCTTGAGATGAACTCTCAGGGGCTTTTTTCTGTCTACTCTGCGGGTGTTGCGCTACCTTCTGATTGAATGTTGATGGCCATGGGGCCTTTGGGGCCCTCGGTCAGCTCAAAGCTCACTCGGGCGCCTTCTTTGAGGCTTTTGAAGCCCTCCATGGCAATGGCTGAGAAATGCGCAAATGCATCGGGCCCACCCCCATCTGGCTGAATGAATCCAAATCCCTTCGCGTCATTGAACCATTTGACTGTTCCACTGGGCATGCTTGTCTCCATCGTTTTAAAGCTGTATGGAACATTTAAATCAGGCTTTTTGCGCTTGTCAATTCAAGGTTTACCCGACTGATGCCGAATGTTGCAGTGCGGCATAAGGACTTTCCGCAAAGTGTTCGCAGAAGCGCCTCAGGCATCGATAGAATGAAAACATGGCAACAGAGAAACCAAAACAACCATTTCAGCCGAAAAGCCCAGGGTCAGAGGGCGACCTCACTCGTACACCAGGAAATGCCGATTCTGTGGTTTTAGAAAGACGCACAGCCAAAGTCGGTCCGCCCCAGATGTACCAAGTGGTGATGTTGAACGACGATTACACGCCCATGGAGTTTGTGGTTTTGGTGCTTCAGGAGTTTTTCAACAAAGACCGTGAAGCGGCCACCCAAATCATGTTGAAAATTCATTTGGACGGCAAAGGCGTTTGTGGTGTTTTCACCCGCGACGTCGCAGCTACCAAAGTGGACCAAGTCTTAGATGCCGCAAACCAGGCAGGTCATCCTTTGCAATGTGTCAGTGAACCTGTCGCATGAGTGTTGCAAACTTTGATCCAGAATGTGGCATAAAGCAGTTGAAATTCAACAAAACTACCCAACTTAATATTTTTCACCTCCGCAAGGCATTTAAGGAAATCACATGATTGCCCAAGAATTGGAAGTCAGTTTGCACATGGCCTTCGTTGAGGCGCGACAGCAGCGTCACGAGTTCATTACCGTGGAGCATTTGTTGTTGGCATTGCTAGACAACCCCAGCGCAGCAGAAGTGTTGCGTGCGTGTTCAGCGCAAGTCGACGATTTGCGTCAATCGCTGTCGTCGTTCATCAAAGACAACACGCCGCAAGTCGCAGGCACTGAAGAAGTGGACACACAACCCACGCTAGGTTTTCAGCGTGTCATTCAACGCGCCATCATGCATGTTCAATCGACGGGCAGTGGCAAAAAAGAAGTGACCGGCGCAAACGTGCTGGTGGCCATCTTTGGCGAAAAAGATTCTCATGCTGTTTACTATTTGCATCAGCAAGGCATTACGCGTTTGGATGTGGTGAATTTCATTGCACACGGCATTCGCAAGAGTGATCCGCCAGAAGCTAGCAAAGGCAGTGACGCTGCACCCGCACCCGAGAGCGAAGAGGGTGCAGGCGGTGGCGAGCGCAATGAAAAAGCCTCACCACTGGAGCAGTTCACTCAGAACCTGAATCAGATGGCCAAAGAAGGCAAGATTGATCCGCTCATCGGTCGTGAATACGAAGTTGAGCGCACCATTCAAATTTTGTGCCGTCGCCGCAAAAACAATCCTTTGTTGGTTGGCGAAGCTGGCGTTGGCAAGACCGCCATTGCTGAAGGTTTGGCATGGCGTATTACGCAAGGCAGCGTGCCCGAAATTTTGAACGAAGCGGTGGTCTATTCGCTCGACATGGGCGCACTGTTGGCAGGTACCAAATACCGTGGTGACTTTGAGCAACGTCTTAAAGGTGTTTTGAAAGCCTTGAAGGACAAGCCACACGCTGTGTTGTTCATCGATGAAATTCACACTTTGATTGGTGCCGGTGCTGCTTCCGGCGGTACGTTGGATGCGTCGAACTTGCTCAAGCCTGCACTTTCTAGCGGTCAGTTGAAATGCATCGGCGCCACCACCTTCACGGAATACCGCGGTATCTTCGAAAAAGACGCAGCTTTGTCACGCCGCTTCCAAAAGGTTGACGTGGTCGAGCCTACGGTGCCCGAAACTGTGGACATTTTGAAGGGCTTGAAGTCTCGTTTCGAAGAGCACCACAGCGTGAAATACGCCAACGCAGCGCTGCAAGCTGCTGCCGAATTGTCTGCCAAGTTCATCAACGACCGTCAGTTGCCCGACAAAGCCATTGACGTGATTGACGAAGCCGGCGCTGCGCAGCGTATCTTGCCGCCTTCCAAGCGCAAGAAAACCATTGGCAAAGCCGAGATCGAAGACATCGTGGCGAAGATTGCGCGCATTCCGCCCGCCAATGTTTCGAATGACGACCGCAGCAAGCTGCAAACCATTGAGCGCGATTTGAAGAGCGTGGTGTTTGGTCAAGACAAAGCCTTGGAAGTGTTGTCATCGGCTGTCAAAATGGCGCGCTCCGGTTTGGGCAAAACAGACAAGCCCATTGGCGCCTTCTTGTTCAGCGGCCCCACAGGCGTCGGCAAAACAGAAGCGGCCAAACAATTGGCCTACATCATGGGCATTGACCTCATTCGCTTTGACATGTCGGAGTACATGGAGCGCCATGCGGTGAGTCGCCTGATTGGTGCGCCTCCAGGCTATGTGGGCTTTGACCAAGGTGGTTTGCTGACAGAAGCCGTCACCAAGAAACCGCATTGCGTTTTGCTGCTCGACGAAATTGAAAAAGCGCACCCCGACATTTTCAACGTCTTGTTGCAAGTGATGGACCACGGCACTTTGACAGACAACAACGGCCGCAAAGCCGACTTCCGCAACGTGATCATCATCATGACCACGAATGCGGGTGCCGAGACCATGAACAAAGCCACCATTGGCTTTACCAACCCGCGTCAAGCTGGTGATGAAATGGGCGACATCAAGCGCTTGTTCACCCCTGAGTTCCGCAACCGTTTGGACGCCATGGTCAGCTTCAAGGCTTTGGACGAGCAAATCATTATGCGCGTGGTCGACAAGTTCTTGCTGCAACTCGAAACACAGTTGTCAGAGAAGAAGGTGGATGTCACGTTCAGCGACAAGTTGCGCAAGTTCTTGGCCAAAAAAGGTTTCGACCCGCTCATGGGCGCTCGTCCTATGCAGCGTTTGATTCAAGACACCATTCGCAAGGCCTTGGCCGATGAGTTGCTGTTTGGTCGATTGATCGACGGCGGTCGTTTGAGTGTTGACTTGGACGACAAGGACGAAGTGCTTTTGGACATTACGCCTTTGCCTAAGAAAGAAGGGCGCAATTCCAAATCTGAGCCGCACGAGCCTGAAGAGGTCACGGCCAGCTAAAGCCTTCACAAAAAAGCCGGATGATCTCCGGCTTTTTTTTCGTCCCCCATTTGAATGAGGGACTGATGTTGCGCAACTGGCGGGGCTCAGCGTTTGCGGCCGCCCAAGATGCCGCCCAACACACCACGCACAATTTCACGCCCCACGCTTGAGCCAATCGTACGAACTGCAGACTTGACCATGGCCTGCGCCAAGCCGTCGTGTTTGGCACCCCTAGGTCCTGTGCGACCAAATAAAACCTCTCCAAGGCCGTTTAACAGGGCGTTGCTGCCACTCTCTGCATCGGTCGAGCTTGCGCTGGTTCCGGCATTGGTCGGAGTTTGTGCTTTTGATTCTGAATTGGACGATGCGTGCGCGCCTTTGAGCACTTCGTAGGCAGACTCACGGTCGATGGTTTTTTCATAGACACCCGCCACCAAAGAGTTCTCGAGCAGTGCCTTGCGTTGTTCTGGGGTAATGGGGCCCAGTTGGCTGCCAGGCATCATCACAAAAGCTTGTTCTGTGATGCCAGGTCGGCCTTTTTCATCGAGGAAACTGACCAAGGCTTCACCGACACCTAATTCGGTGATGGCTTTTTCGATGTCCAAATTGGGATTGGCTCGCATGGTTTGGGCGCTGGCTTTGACGGCTTTTTGATCGCGCGGTGTGAAAGCGCGAAGGGCGTGCTGAACCCGATTGCCCAGTTGTCCCAAAACCGTTTCTGGCACATCCAAGGGGTTTTGTGTGACGAAATAAACGCCTACACCTTTGGACCGAATCAGGCGTACCAACAACTCCATGCGTTCGATGAGCACCTTGGGCGCTTCGTTGAACAACAAGTGGGCTTCGTCAAAGAAGAACACCAGCTTGGGTTTTTCAGGATCACCAATTTCGGGCAATTGCTCAAACAATTCGGACAGTAACCACAGTAAGAAGGTGCCATAGAGGCGAGGTGCATTCATCAATTCACTGGCACAAAGCAAATTGATGACGCCTTTGCCTTTGGCGTCGGTTTGCAAAAAGTCTTGGATGTTGAGCATGGGCTCGCCAAAGAACTTGTCGGCGCCTTGGCTTTCAATTTCTAGCAAACCCCGTTGAATGGCGCCCACGCTGGCGGCGCTGACGTTGCCGTACTCGGTGGTGAACTGACTGGCGTTTTCCCCCACGTGTTGCAGCATGGCGCGCAGATCCTTGAGGTCAAGCAGCAAAAGACCCTGGTCATCGGCAATTTTGAAGACCAAATTGAGCACACCGGCTTGTGTGTCGTTGAGGTTCAACATGCGGCCTAATAGCAAAGGGCCCATGTCTGAGACTGTGGCGCGAACGGGGTGGCCTTGTTTGCCAAAAACATCCCACAGGGTGGTTGGGCAGCTTTGGGGGCTGGGTTCGTCCAGCTGGCGTTCTTTCAGAATCCCCTTGATCTTGTCGCTGAGGTGGCCCGTTTGACTGATACCGACCAGATCGCCTTTGACATCGGCCATGAAGACCGGCACGCCCTGATTGGAGAAGTTTTCAGCCAAAGTCTGCAAACTCACCGTTTTGCCCGTGCCTGTGGCCCCTGTAATCAGGCCGTGGCGGTTGGCCATGCCCATCAGAAGGTGGCAATCTGTGGTTTTATTGCGGGCAATCAAGATCTGATTTGGCATGAAAAAGGGTCCCCCCATCTGTAAAAGTAAAATCTCACCCAGTAGATTAAATCAACATCAAGGAATTTGAGATGGCTGGCCACAGTAAATGGGCAAATATTCAGCACCGCAAGGGCAGACAAGACGAGAAACGCCAGCGCATTTGGACCCGAGTGGTTCGAGAAATCATGGTGGCAGCCAGAACGGGCGGGGGAGACCCCACGGCCAATCCTCGTTTGCGCTTGGCCATTGAAAAAGCCAAGGCGGCCAATATGCCCGCCGATACCGTGAAGCGAAACATCGACAAAGCCACGGGCAATCTAGAAGGCGTGACTTACGAAGAAATTCGTTACGAAGGCTACGGCATAGGTGGTGCGGCCATCATTGTGGACACCATGACCGACAACCGTGTGCGCACAGTGGCCGAGGTGCGCCATGCTTTTAGCAAGCATGGTGGCAACATGGGCACGGAAGGCTCTGTGGCCTTTCAATTCAAGCATTGCGGTCAATTGATTTTTGCACCGGGCACTTCTGAAGACAAAGTGATGGAAGTTGCTTTGGAGGCGGGTGCCGAAGATGTGATCACGGACGAGGAGGGCGCCATTGAAGTGCTAACGTCCCCTGCAGATTTTGAAGCGGTTAAAAATGCATTAGAAGCTGCAGGCTTCACGGCCGAAATGGCCGAGGTCACGATGCGTGCTGAGAACACCATTGACATGGTGGGCGACGATGCAATCAAAATGCAAAAACTCTTGGACATCTTGGAAGATTTGGACGATGTGCAAAACGTTTTCCACAACGCAACCATTTCTGAATAAGGCTTGATCGATGAAAGTATTGGTAATTGGCGGTGGCGGACGAGAACATGCCCTGGCCTGGAAGTTGTCGCAATCTGAGCGCATTCAAAAAGTTTATGTGGCCCCTGGAAATGGCGGCACAGCCCGTGACCCTAATTTGGTCGATGTTCCCATCACTGATGTAAAAGCTTTGCGTGTATGGGCGCAACAAGAAAAAATTGAACTGACGGTGGTTGGCCCCGAGGCGCCATTGGCAGCAGGTGTCGTCGATGAATTTCGTGCGCATGGCATGCGCATTTTTGGCCCAACTCAGGCCGCTGCACAGTTGGAAAGTTCCAAGGCTTTTTCCAAAGCCTTCATGCATCGCCATGGTATCCCAACGGCCGTCTACGAAACCTTCACCGACCCCGTTCAAGCCCATGCCTACATCGACAAAATGGGTGCCCCCATTGTGGTGAAGGCTGACGGTTTGGCAGCAGGCAAGGGCGTGGTGGTAGCCATGACGGCTGCTGAGGCGCACGAAGCCATTGACTTCATGCTGCTTGACAACCAATTGGGCGTGGTTCACAACGCCGGCGCCGACGGTGCTGCAGTGCCACGCGTTGTCATTGAAGAATTCTTGCAAGGGGAAGAGGCCAGCTTCATCGTGTTGTGTGATGGCCAAAACGTGGTGGCCTTGGCCACCAGCCAAGATCACAAACGGTTACTAGACCATGATGAAGGTCCCAACACCGGCGGTATGGGCGCATACTCGCCAGCGCCCGTCGTGACTGCACAAGTCCATGCGCGCGCCATGCGTGAAGTCATCATGCCCACCATCAAGGGCATGGAAAAAGATGGCATTCCCTACACAGGTTTCTTGTACGCAGGCTTGATGATCGATGCACAAGGCATGCCCAAAACCTTGGAATTCAACTGCCGCATGGGTGATCCAGAAACACAGCCGATCATGATGCGTTTGAAAACCGATTTGGTCGAGGTGATGTTGGCGGCAACGAGCGGTAAGCTCGACACCCTTGAGTTGGAGTGGGATCGCCGACCCGCTTTAGGTGTGGTGATGGCCGCTGCAGGTTACCCCATGAACCCGCGCAAAGGGGATGTAATCACGGGACTGCCCAAAGACGAGCCCGACGCGATGGTGTTCCATGCAGGCACGGCAGCAGTCAACGGTCAAACTGTCACTTCAGGTGGCCGTGTTTTGTGCGTCACTGTACTGGCCGATTCGGTCAAGCAAGCCCAGCAAAAAGCCTATGAGGTGGCCAAAGGTATTCACTTCGACGGACAACAGTACCGGAAGGACATTGGCTACAGGGCAATCAAATCGTGAGCGATTTAAATTCTCAAAATTTGCCTCAACCTGAAGTCATTTCAGGCCCATATCCCATTCAGTTCAAGGGACATGCTTGGGCCGCATGGTTGTTAAAACTGATTGGTTGGAAGGTTGATTTTCAAGGTTTGCCTGGTTTGCAAGGTATTGCCATCGTCTATCCGCACACCAGCAATTGGGATTTCCTCACGGCGATGTTGTGCAAATGGACCATAGGCTTGCCTGTTCATTTTTGGGGCAAAGACTCATTGTTCAAATACCCTTTGTTTGGTCGCTGGTTAAAGTGGATTGGCGGTTTGCCCATTGACAGATCCTCTTCAAGAGGCGTTGTGGGTGCCATGACAGAAGTGTTTGCGGAGCACCAACGCGCTGGAAAATTCTTGTGGTTAGGTCTTTCGCCAGAAGGTACTCGAAAGAAAACAGAGGGTTGGCGAAGTGGCTTTTATCAATTGGCCGTTGCCACGAATTTGCCGTTGGCTGTTGTGCGCTTTGATTACGGTAACAAAGTGTTGAAGTTTGAAGGCTTTATCAAACTCACAGGCAATGTCGAGGTGGATTACGCATGCCTTCAAAAAATGTACGAAGGTGTTGAAGGCTTTCACATTGACCAAGCGGCGCCCATTCGGCCATTGCCAACCAAAGAAGTTAAAAAGTAAAAGATGCCCCAGGCATTCAGAGAAAGTCACCCCATGGACCTGCATCAAGCTCAAACTGTTCGAGACTACTTGATTCAGTTGCAAGCCAACATCACGCGGGCCTTGCACAATGTGGACGGCACAGACTTTGTGGTGGACCCCTGGCGCAAGCCTGAAGGGGAAATGCTTCAAGGTGATGGCATCACTCAAATCCTAGAGGGTGGCCCGGTGTTTGAACGCGCCGGTTGTGGTTTTTCTCATGTGAGTGGCCCCAAGTTGCCACCATCCGCCACACAACATCGCCCAGAGCTGTCGGGTGCGCCTTTTGAAGCCATGGGCGTTTCCTTGGTTTTTCACCCCCGCAATCCTTATGTGCCCACCGTGCACATGAACGTCCGCATGATTGTGGCCAAACCAGAAGGGAAAGAGCCCGTTGCGTGGTTTGGCGGTGGGATGGACCTCACGCCTTATTATGGTTTTGAAGAAGATGCCGTGCATTTCCATCAGGTTTGTAAAGACGCTGTTGCCCCCTATGGGCCTGATTTACATCCGCGCTTTAAAAAATGGTGCGATGACTATTTCTTCTTGAAGCATCGCAATGAAGCTCGCGGCGTCGGTGGCATTTTCTACGATGATTTTTCTGAACTTGGTTTTGAAAAAGGCTTTGCGATGATGCAAGACGTGGGCAACGGGTTGCTTAAAGCCTACATGCCCCTTGTGATGCGTCGCAAAGATACGCCCTATGGTGAGCGAGAAAGAGCCTTCCAGTTGTATCGGCGCGGTCGGTATGTTGAGTTCAATTTGGTGTGGGACCGTGGCACACATTTTGGTTTGCAATCAGGCGGACGAACTGAATCAATTTTGTTGTCTATGCCTGCTTTGGTCAGTTGGTCATACAACCGGGTCGATGCACCGGATTCTGACGAGGCCCAATTGACCGCCCATTTCTTGAAGCCAAGGGATTGGGTTTGAAGCCTCAACGCATTGGCATTCTGGGTGGGGCGTTTGACCCGCCGCACGTTGCCCATGTGGCCATGGCAGAGGCTGCCTTGGCGCAATTTCAGTTAGACGCACTGCTCATCATTCCAACCGGTGATGCATGGCACAAGGCGCGCGATTTAAGCAGTGGGTCGCACCGTGCCGAGATGGCGAAGTTGGCGTTTGGCCATTTGCCGGGTGTCACCATCAATGACATGGAAATGGCGCGTCAGGGTCCCAGCTACACCGTCGACACACTTAGAAGCTTGGCTTTGCAATACCCCGGTGCAGAATTTTTCTTATTTATCGGGGAAGATCAGGGCAAAGCCTTGGGAACATGGCGTGAAATCGAAGAAATTTCGAGGCGGGCTATAATTTGCGTTGCTGAACGTGAGATGCCTAGCCCGCTAGGCCCAGACGTTCCCAGCCATGACATCCCCACACAAGTCTTGAAATTACCCCATTTGCCTCACAGTGCAACGGAAGTTCGAGCACGGGTGGCCCATGGTCAACCCATCGACGCACTGGTTCCCAAGACCGTTGCGCTGTATATTTACCGCCATCACCTTTACCAGCCTGCACGATGACTGACACTTCTGCCAAAAAAGACACCCAAAAACTCCAGCGCGCCATTGTGGATGCGTTGGAAGATGTGAAAGCGCAAGAGATTGTGGTGTTTGACACAGAACACATGTCACCCTTGTTTGAGCGCGTCATCATTGCGTCTGGTACCTCCAATCGCCAAACCAAAGCCCTTGCAGCCAGTGTTCGCGATAAAGTGCGCGAAGCCGGCTATCCCAAACCGCGCATTGAAGGTGAAGACAACGGCGAGTGGATCATTGTGGATTGCGGCAGCGCCGTTGCACACATCATGCAGCCCACCATCCGTTCTTATTACAACCTCGAAGAAATTTGGGGTGACAAACCAGTGCGTTTGAAACTGGGCGCTCCTAAGCCTGCTGAACCTGTTCGCAAGCCTGTTGCCAAAAAGAAGGCCAACGTTAGCGCCGGTCGCACGCCAACACGCCGCGATTCAGTGCCTGTGGGTCCGATGGGCTCCGAAGCCCTTAAACCTACCCGCAAAGCGCCCACAACGGCCTCAACTAAAGCGCCCAGCAAATCGGCAACCAAGCCAGCTACAAAGTCAGCCAAACCTGCAGCAAAGACAAGTGCTAAGCCAGCAAGCAAATCTGTCGGCAAACCAGCCGCCAAAGCCGCAAGCAAGGCCAAGCCAAAGGCCTAAAGCCCATGAGGCTGCTGATTGTGGCAGTAGGGCAACGTGTCCCTGATTGGGCTCAATCTGCTTGGGATGATTACGTCAAGCGCTTTCCACCCGAAATCAAAGTGGAGCTCAAAGCGGTCAAAACCGAGCCTCGCGGCTCTAAGACCTACGAAACCTTGGTGGCTGCTGAACGCCAGCGCATTGAAGCTGTCATCCCTCGTGGCACTCGCATTGTGGTGCTAGACGAGCGAGGAACCTCGTTGCGGACTTTGGCCTTGGCCCAACGACTGAAAGATTGGCAGTTAAGCGGTGACGATGTGGCGCTGATCATTGGCGGCCCCGATGGTCTAGAGCCTGCGTTTCGCGACGCGGCCCACGAGCGCATTCGTTTGTCCGATTTGACCTTGCCCCACGCGATGGCGCGTGTGTTGTTGATTGAGCAGTTGTACCGTGCATGGTCAGTGAACGCCAATCACCCTTATCACCGTGAGTAAGACGGCATGAAAAATTTTGTCTATTTGGCCTCGCAAAGCCCACGTCGCAGGCAGTTGCTTGAGCAAATTGGCGTGCACTATGAATTGCTGTTGCCAACGCCTGAGGAGGATGCTGAAGCCTTGGAGCAGGTCTTGCCTGGCGAAGCACCTTTGACGTATGTGCAGCGAGTGACGCTTCTCAAGCTTGAAGCTGCCATGACCCGATTGAAAACGCGTAGCTTGGCAAAAGCACCTGTGATCTGCGCTGACACCACCGTTGCCTTGGGTCGGGACATCTTAGGCAAACCAGACAACGCACAAGATGCTCTGCGGATGTTGAAAAAACTTTCAGGCAAGACCCACCGCGTACTCACAGCCGTTGCCATTGGCAAGGGAACCCAAAGGGTGTCTGCGGTGTCTATTTCCAGTGTCACATTTGCACACATGTCTCTGACTGAAATGAAAGCCTATGTGGCCAGTGGCGAACCCATGGGCAAGGCCGGCGCGTATGGTGTACAAGGTTTGGCAGCCAAGCACATTGCGGTCATCAAGGGCTCGTACACAGGCATCATGGGATTGCCTGTGTTTGAGACTGCAGAACTGCTCAAACAAATTTAAGCGGGGTGGCCATGTCGCGTACTTTGATGCTCTCTTCTCAGACTGTTCAAGACTATGCCCAATTGGGTGCAGTGGTCTTAAGAGGTGTCTTGAATGCAGAGGAGCTTCAAACGCTAGAACAGGGTATTGAGCACAACTTGTCACACCTCAGCCCCTTAGCTCAAGTGGCCAGTCGTGCAGACGATCCAGGCCGATTCATTGAAGACTTTTGTACTTGGCAATCCAATGCGGCTTACGAAAAAATTCTGCGCGATTCAGCCTTGCCGCACATCGCTGCCCAGTTGATGCAGTCGCAAACCGTGCGCGTTTATCACGACCATTTGTTGGTCAAAGAGCCTGGCACCAAGCAGCCCACACCCTGGCATCAAGACCAACCGTATTACAACGTCAGCGGCCGACAGAACGTGAGTTTTTGGATTCCTGTGGATCCTGTGTCAGAGGCCAGCACCTTGCGATTTGTCGCCAAGTCACACCTAGGAACCTGGTACATGCCTCGTACATTCCGTGACCAGCAGGCCAAATGGTTTCCTGAAGGTAGCTTGGCTGAATTACCACCGATCGATGCTGAACCGCATCACTACACACAGTTGGCTTGGTCTTTGGATCCCGGCGATTGTGTTGCATTCCAGATGCTGGCCTTGCATGCGTCCAATGGCGTGGGCCCAACTGAGCGACGCAGGGTTTTTTCGGCTCGTTACCTGGGTGACGACACGCGCCATGCAGTGCGCCATTGGCGCACTTCACCCCCTTTTGAAGGTTTGGCAGAGCGATTGCCCGAGGGGGCCGAAATGAACGATCCTTTGTTTCCTAAGGTGTGGGGTTAAAGCCCCAGGCCACACCATCGCGGCGAGGATCTGCCGCGCCGATCCAGCCAGTGCCTGAACGCTTGAGGAACCCCATGCCGCTGTTCATGGGAACGACTTCCACCTGATGTCCTTTGGCTTGCAATGCTTCGGCCAACTGAGCCGCTGCCGTGCCTTTTTCCAGTTGCACCCTTTGAGGGATGGCCGTGGACACATGCCCTTGTGAAAGCGCTTCCACAGGTGATTGGTCCAAGGCCAGCATGCGAATCAAATTGGCCGTGACATAGTCCACAATTTGACCGCCACCGGCAGAGCCACCCAGAGTGACCAACTGGCCTTTGTCGTCAAAAACCATCACAGGCGCCATGGACGTGACGGGTCGTTTGCCAGCTTCCATCTTGTTGGGCGAAATTTCACCTGGTTTGGGATTGGTGACGAAGTTGGTCATGGCGTTGTTCAGGATGTAACCTTGTGTCAGCAGACGCGAACCAAAATTGAGGTTGTTGGTGGTGGTCATGGTGACTGCATTGCCTGCAGCATCGACAACAGCCAACTGACTGGTGGCATCAGAACTGGGCGCTGCAGGTGTGACGTTGCTCAATACGACTTGCGAAGCCGCAACGGGCTGTCCAGCAGGGTAGTTGGGCAGTGTTCGTTCTTGAATGAGCTGCGCACGCTGCTGGGCATAGTTGTTGGCAACCAAAGCCGTGGCAGGCACTTGAAAAAAGCCTGGATCGGCGATGTAGCGTTGACGATCACTTTGCGCCAGTTTGCCGGCTTCAGCGTAGAAGTGAGCAAACTCTGGCTGGTTGAAATTGAAACCTTGGGCAGTTTTGGCTTCGAGCATTTGAAGCATCTGCAGGACCACGACACCCCCAAAAGATGGCGGTGCCATCACGCAGACAGTAAAGCGAAGGTAGGGGCTGCACAAAGCTTGTCTTTCTTCTACTTTGTAATTTTTCAAATCGTCCAAAGTGATCAGGGATGCCCTGTAACCTTTCTGAATAGTTGTCATGAAGGCGGCGCCTTGTTCGCCCGTCCAGACTGCAGAGGGCCCTTGCGCAGCAATTTTTTGAAGAATTTGTGCGTAGGCCTCGTTCACGATGGGGGTGCCAATGGCTTTGACTTTTTGCTTTTCGTCAAAATACAAATTCAAAAGTTCTGGATGTGCTTCTGCCGATCCAGGCGCTGCCAAAATTTGGTGCATGTAGGCGGGCATTGGAAAGCCCTTGGTGGCCACTTCAATGGCCGGCACAAACAAACTGGCCCAAGGCAGCTTCCCGTATTGAGCGTGGACTTTGGCCAACAAGGGCAAGGTGCCGGGAACGCCAGCACTTCTGCCGCCGCGAGACAGTTGTGCGTAGGGTAGTTTGCTGCCATCCACATCGGTGGTCAGTGAGTCAGTGACTTTTTGAGGGGCCGCTGCCAACCCATCGAAACTGGTCAGGTTTTTTTTCTCTGCATGCCAGTGCATGAAAAAGCTGCCACCGCCTAGTCCCGACGATTGAGGTTCTACCAAGCCCAGCATCAGTTGCGCTGCAATGGCTGCATCCGTGGCACTGCCGCCTTGTTTCAACATTTTCAGAGCAGCTTCTGTTGCCAATGGATGGGCTGTGGTGGCGGCAACAGAGGCCTTGCTTTGGGTGAGATCAAGGTAGGTCTCTTGCGCAAAGAGGCTCAGACTTGAAACAGTCAAGCCAAAGCACAGGCTGACTTTAAGAAGGACTGCTTGCCATGTTTTGCCTGCAGTTGCTTTGATCAAAATCAAACGGAGTGGGGTGAGGAAGCCTAGACGTTTCATACTGCGAAGTCTGCTTGGGGTTACTGCTGAAATGAGCCCAATGATTTTGCGAGTTCCTAGCGATTGTGGCTATTGGGGTATGCCAGTGCGTGCAAAATACGGGCATGCGCACCGATTTATCTACCCCTGTTTATCTCACTGCTGCTTTTTATAAATTTGTTGATCTGCCAAATTTTGAGGATCGACGTGCCCCTCTGCTGGCCTTTTGTGAGGCACACAATGTCAAGGGGCTAATTTTGTTAGCGCGTGAGGGCATCAACAGCACCATTGCCGGTGCACCCGCCGACGTGCATGCTGTGTTGGCGTATTTGAGAGCCGATCCTTTGTTGGCAGATTTAGAGCACAAAGAGTCCTTTGCTGACAAGCCACCTTTTCACCGCATGAAGGTGCGCCTTAAAAAAGAAATTGTCACCTTGGGTGTCCCAGGTATCAGTCCCACGCACCGTGTCGGTCAATACGTGAAACCCAAAGACTGGAATGCACTGATTTCTTCCCCCGATGTGGTGGTGGTCGACACACGCAACGATTACGAGGTAGAGATTGGCACTTTCAAAGGGGCACTCGATCCCAATATCCAGAGTTTTTCGCAACTGCCAGATTGGGTTCAGCAGGCCAAGGAATTGGAAGCGCGCAATGGCAAGAAGCCCAGAGTGGCCATGTTTTGCACAGGCGGCATTCGCTGCGAGAAATCAACCTCATTGATGCTAGAACAGGGCTTTGAGGAGGTCTTCCATTTGCAAGGCGGAATTTTGAAATACCTTGAAGAAGTTCCACCGGAGCAAAGTTTGTGGGAGGGGGAGTGCTTTGTATTTGATGAGCGCGTGTCTGTCGGTCATGGCTTGAAGCCTGGACCCCATGAACTCTGCCGTTGCTGCCGCGAGCCTTTGCCTGCGGGTGCCAAAGCCTCACCCTTGTTTGAGTTGGGCGTCAGTTGCCCACGATGCCATGGCCAAACCAGCGAGGTTCAAAAGAACAGTGCACGGGAACGCCAAAAGCAATGGGAAATTGCCAAAGCCCGTCAGATCAATCACATTGGTACGCCTCAACGTCAAGAAAAGGTGGCTGCTTTGTTGCCTCAAGATGCGCCCATTTTGTATTCCTTCCGCCGTTGCCCTTATGCCATGAGGGCCCGCATGGCTTTGCTGGCCAGTGGGATTCGATGTGAGATGCGTGAAATTGCGTTGTCGCAAAAACCCGAAAGCATGTTGGCTGTGTCACCCAAAGGGACCGTTCCTGTGCTGGTGTTGAAAGACAAAGTGATGGAAGAAAGCTTGGACATCATGCATTGGGCACTGGCGCAAAGTGATCCCGAGCGATGGTCAACCGAAGGGCAGTCCAACGATGCCCTTGCACAAGAATGGGTTCGTTCATGCGATGACGAATTTAAGAAAAATTTAGACCGTTACAAATACCCCAACCGATATGCGCTGACTGACGGTTTGGCGCATCGAGAAATGGGTTCAAATTTCTTGATGAAATTGAATGCGCAACTGGAAAAATCGTCCTACGTGATGGGTGATCAATGGTGCTGGGTGGATGCAGCCATTGCGCCGTTTGTGAGGCAATTTGCACGAACAGACCGAGACTGGTTTGATGCCCAGGCTTGGTCGGCGCTGAAAATTTGGTTGGAAAACTTTGAGCAATCACCTGCTTATTTAGAAGTGATGCACAAATACAAAGTTTGGCATCAAGGCGCTAAGCCTGTTGCTTTTCCTGCCACGCCGGCAATGAATTGACAGGTGACCTCAGCTTGCGTCACTGGCAGCATGTGACCGCCATTGATCAGGGTGAGCTGCGTGCCAGGTAGGCGCTGAGCTAAGTCTTCGCCATTGAGCTTGGCGCTCAGAATGCGGTCTTCACGTCCATACAGAACGTGAACAGGTGTGGTCATGCTGGCATAGGCTGCTTCGATGTTGGGCATGCATGCTTTCACCTGCTGTAGGTCACTGGATGCCGTGATGAATGTTTGGGGCTTAAGCGCCATAATGCCGCCGCCTCGAAGGGCAAAGTCTGCTGGCGCCTTTTCAGGGCCGAAGATGAACTTCAAGCTGGTGGACATTCTGAGAAGTGTGCCAGGCACTGCAAATGTCCAGCCGATCAATTTGCGAAGCACAGGCGATGGAATATCAAGCGGCTTGAAAACAGGTGCTGGGCTCTCAGGTTGGTGGGTGAGGGGCGCAATGAGTGCCAGTGCTTTGATGCGTGACGGATGGCGTTGCGCCGCTGCCAAAGAAATAGCACCGCCCAAGGAGTGGCCTACAAAAACAGCCGATTCAATTTTTAAATGGTCCAGCAATTCAATCAAAGTATCAGCTTGCGCCTCCAGACTGGCGTCTGCATGGGGATTGCGTTTTGAGTAACCACAGCCAGGACGGTCCACTGCGATGACGCGATACTGCGCAGACAATGGCTTGGAGACGCCATAGGTGAAATTGTGAAAATTGCCGGCAAGGCCATGCACAAGCACAACAGCTGGGCCTTGACCTTCATCAAGGTAATGAAGCGTCCCTTGACTCAGCTTGGCAAACTGCCCAGCAGGCGGTAAAAATTGTTCTGCTTTTTTGTTTGAAAAGCTGGCAAACAGAACCAAACCCAGCATGCTCATGAAGAGCAAAAATAGAAGCCATAAAACTAGCATTTCAAATACCTCGGGTGCTCACATTAACTGAACTTCATGACGCCATCGTTCAGACGGCCATATTTGATCAAGAGGATGTCTTTTAAATAATTTTGATTCACTTGCCAAGGTGCTTTGGTGCCTTGCTTCGGCAGCACATTGCGTGCACGTTGCACGTAGCCAGAAGTAAACGACAAGTAGTCGGCTTCTTGAATGCTGGGGTCTTTCACCGGAATTGCTTTTTTGTAACCGTGCTTGTTCATGTAGTTGAGCAGGCGGCAGGTGTACAAGGCCGTTAAGTCAGCTTTCAAAGTCCAGGATGCATTGGTATAGCCAAAGGTCATGATGGCATTGGGCAAGCCCGACAGCCACATGCCGCGATAGGCCATTTGTTCAGAAGCCTTGAAGGGCAAGCCATCGACTTCGATTTGAATGTCACCCAAAATGTTCAAGGACAAACCTGTGGCAGACACAATGATGTCTGCTTCTAATGTTTTCCCGCTGCTCAATTGAATGCCATTGGGCAAAATGCTTTGAATGGTGTCCGTCACCACGCTGGCTTTGCCATGCCTGATTTGCCGGAATAAATCGCCATCCGGCACGACACACAAACGTTCGTCCCAGGGCTTGTAGTTGGGTGAAAAATGCTGGGCGGTTTGATCGGAGCGCAATTGCCGAGCTGCCATTTTGACCAAATAACGTTTCACAAACGCTGGTCGTCGGCGCGCCAATTGATAGGTCAACATGCCCATGACCACGTTTTTCGTTCGTGTGATTTGATAAGCTAATTTCGCAGGCAAGTATTTTTGCAACCACAAAGACATCGTGTCTTCGCTGGGCCTGGCGATCACATACGTGGGCGATCTTTGCAGCATGGTGACATGCGCCGCAGTCTTGGCCATTTCGGGTACCAAGGTGACTGCAGTGGCACCGCTGCCAATGACCACCACTTTTTGATCGGCGTAGTTCAGGTGATCGGGCCAGAACTGCGGATGCACCCATTTGCCTTGAAAAGATGCGTGGCCAGGAAAGTCGGGTTGATGACCGTTTTTGTAGCTGTAGTAACCACAACAAAAGTACAGGAAGCGCGCTTTGAAAATCACCGGTTCAGAGGCTTGTGATTTCTTAGCGGTGACTGTCCAACATGCTTCTGTCGTGGACCACCTGGCTTGCGTCACGGCGTGTCCGTGCTTGATGTGTTGTGTGATGCCGTTTTCGTCGGCGGTTTCTTGGATGTACTGTCGAATGGTTTTGCCATCTGCGATGGACTTGTGATCAACCCAAGGCTTGAAAGCGTAGCCTAGGGTGTACATGTCGGAGTCAGAGCGAATACCAGGATACTTGAATAAATCCCAAGTACCCCCGATGGCTTCGCGTGCTTCTAGGATGCACCAATGGGTTTGGGGGCAATGCATTTGCAGATGTCTTGCAGCACCAATGCCCGATAAACCAGCGCCCACAATGAGGACATCCAAGATGGCCGACTCGCCGCCAGACTGACTCTGTTGCGAGTGGGGCATGGTTTAGATTCCTAGGCTTTCTAATGTGACCAAGCCCTTGGGCGTTTGCAAAGTGGCAACGATGTTTGCGGGGCCTTCAGCAACACTGATGTTGGCAAGCCCAATTGCATCATAAGCATCTTGTAGTTTGCCAGCGCTTGTATGCTGAACCGATAAGCTCTTCAGCGAAATGCCAGAGCGAGGTAAATGATTGCGTGGATGCAACTTCATGGGATCAGCAGCCTCAGGCTTGCCCCATTGAATGAGTGTGGGCAGGGTGCCGTTGAACAAACGCTCGCCATCTGGGCGTACCGTAATTTGCCACTGCAGCAAGCCTTTCGGCGTCTTGCGGCTGGCGTGAATGATGGGGCCGCGATCAATGCTTTGTGCCTTCCAAGCATGACGCGCATCTTGGATGTTCTCGGTGTTGGCCACAAAGTGAATGAGCCTGGGCGATTTGATCAACTCAGCTTGAAGCGCTTTGTTGTCTAAATCAAACCATCTGGTAGGAGGTGGTTTTTTTTCGATGACGGCATCTGGGTTGATGGCGATGATTTCGAAATATGCCACTGGAAAAGTCGGCGTGGCGATTTTGAACAATCGATTGTGCGTACCGTACTTTTCGTGCTCACCACCCGCTGCCGGTGTGATACCTAAAACGGATTCACACCATTCAACACCTTGTTGCAAGCTGTGGGCTGCAAGCACCAAATGGTCAATTTGGCTTTTCATCAAACGACTTCGAAGTCGATTTGAACTTTCAAGGATTGCGATTTGTCGCAAGCCAGTTCAAAGGCATCCACCGCTTTGTCCATGGGCAAGATGCCCGTGATCACAGGTTTGCCATTGATCAAACCTGAATTGAGGAATTGAACGGCATTGGCAAACTCTGCATGGAATCGGAAGGTACCGCGCAGGTCCACCTCTTTGGCAACCAGTTGGGTCATTGGAATGCTCATGTCGCCACCCATGCCCACAGAGACCAACACGCCGCGCGGCATGATGACATCCAGACCCGCACGCAAAGCGGGTTCACTGCCAGAGGCTTCAAAGACAGCTTCAAACTGGCCTTTGTCAACTTTGTATTTTTCGAGCAACTCAGGTTGCGTCTTGAGGTTGATGGTTTCATCGGCACCCATCTCTTGAGCGCACTTCAAGGGCAGGTCGGCAATGTCGGCGGCCACAATGCGGGCCGCTCCTGCACGACGCAATGCGCCGATCAGCAAGGATCCAATGGGGCCGCAGCCAGAGACAAACACTTGCTTGCCCAACACGCCGCCAGCACGTTGGATGGCGTGCAAGCCAACAGACAAGGGCTCGGCCAAGGCAGCCTCCGAAAGGCTAAGGTGTGCACCGATGGGATGCGCTTGATAGCCTTCGATGATGAGCTGCTCAGCAAATGCACCTTGAATGTGGGGGAAGGGCATGGCGCTGCCAAAGAAGCGCATGTGGAGGCAATGGTTTTGCTGACCCAATTGGCAGTAGCGGCATGAACCGCAAGGTCGCGACGGAGAAATGGCAATGCGTTGACCGACGGCCAGATGCTTCACGTTGGCACCCAGGCCATCCACCACGCCTGAAATTTCGTGGCCTAAGGCCATCGGCTGCTTGATGCGAACCGTGCCAAAACCACCGTGTTGGTAGTAATGCAAATCGGAACCACAAATACCACCAAAGGCAACTTTGACGCGAACTTGGTCCGGCCCCATGGCGGGCAGTTCAGTGGTTTCAATTCTTAAATCTTTGGCGGAGTGGCAGATCAGTGCGCGCATAGGAGAGCCTTATGGGGAATCTTCGTTTCAATGCTTAGAGTGTAGCCGTGACACCGCCATCCACGTACAGGATGTGGCCATTGACAAACTTGGAGGCATCGCTGGCCAAAAAGACGGCTGCGCCGCCTAAATCCTCAACATCGCCCCAACGTCTGCTGGGTGTGCGTCCTACCAGCCAAGAGGAAAACTGCGGGTCGTCCACTAGTTTTTGGTTCAGTTCTGTTTTGAAATAGCCTGGGCCGATGCCATTGACCTGAATGCCAAATTGCCCCCAATCAATGGCCATGCCTTTGGTGAACATTTTGACGGCACCTTTGGAGGCCGTGTATGGCGCAATGCCTGGACGACCTAATTCACTTTGGACGGAGCAGATGTTGATGATCTTGCCGCGACCACGCGGAATCATCTTTTGGGCCACCGTTTTGCCCACGTAGTAAACACTGTCGAGGTTGGTTCGCATGAGCGTGTGCCAATCTTCGTCCTTGTATTCATGCAAGGGTCCTCGAATTTGCATGCCGGCGTTGTTGACCAAAATGTCGATGGCACCCAATTGAGCTTCAATGTCATTCACAGCTGTGGTGACGGATTTGGCATCGGTGACGTCAAATACGAACTCGCTGACATTCAAGCCTTCGTCTTTGAGTGCTTGAGCTGCCGCCGAAACTTTCTCTGCATTGCGACCATTGATCACGACATGCGCACCTGCTTCACCCAATGCGCGTGCCAATGCAAAGCCAATCCCTGCGGAAGACCCTGTAATGAGGGCCAATTTGCCATTCAATTGAAATGTGCTGAGAACTGTCATAACTTCACTCTGTTTAACTCGATAACCATTTAAGCGGGCCTATCACCAAAATGGGGAAAGCAATCAAGAGACCCATGACCACGACTTGAGAGATCAAAAAGGGCATGACGCCCCGAATCACTTCATGCATGGGAATACGGCCAACGCCGCACACCACGTTGAGCACCGTACCTACCGGAGGGGTGAGCAAACCAATGGCGTTGTTGATGATGAACAACACGCCAAAGTAGACCGGATTGATGCCCGCTTCACGCACCAAGGGCATCAGCACTGGCGTCAAAATTAACACGGTGGGTGCAAAATCGAGCGCTGTCCCGACCACGAGCACCACTAGCATCAACATGATCATCAAGAGAGTGGGGTTGTCGATAAAAGGACGCAGCATTTCAACCACTTGGGCAGGAATGTTGGCGATGGTGATCAACCAAGCTGAAACCAAAGCTGCGGCTACCAAGAACATCACCACGGACGACGTTTTGGCGGCTGCCAAAATAATGCCGTACAAATCTTTAACTTTGATTTCGCGGTAAACAAACAAACCAATGAACAGCGAGTAAACCACGGCCACAACAGCCGCTTCGGTGGGCGTAAAGATACCCATCTTCATGCCGCCAATGATGGTGATGGCTAACAGGTAACACCAAAAAGCATCAATCGTGACGCGAACTTTTTCTTTCATGGCGACACGTTCAGACACTTTGACATTGTCTTTACGCGCCACGATCCACCAGGTCACGAGCAAGGCAACACCCATCAAGATGCCAGGAAAGATGCCCGCCATGAAAAGTTTGGAAATGGACACGCCACCAATCACACCAAACAAAATAAAGCCAATGGATGGGGGTATGACGGGGGCAATGATGCCGCCAGCGGCAATCAGACCTGCAGAGCGGTCCATGCGGTAGCCTGCCTCTCGCATCATGGGCATCAGCACTGCTGCCAAAGCGGCTGTATCAGCTACCGCAGAGCCAGACAAGCTGGCCATGATGATGGCCGCAAATACAGCTACATAGCCCAGCCCCCCTTTAAAATGCCCAACCCACACCAATGCTGAGTTGACAATGCGTCGGCTCATGCCGCCGGCATTCATCAATTCGCCAGCCAACATGAAGAAAGGGACGGCCATCAATGGAAAGTTGTCTGCACCATTGATTAAATTTTGTGACACGATTTGCGTGTCAAAGTTGTCCAAGTGCAGCATGAGCGCCACACCTGAAACGATCAGGGAGAAGGCCAGGGGCATGCCCAAAGCCATGGCAGCCAACAAAGAGCCAATGAATACTAAGACAGTCATTTGGCGCTCCCTTGCAAATGGGGTTTAGCGTCTTCTTCAGAGTCGGTGACTTGAATCAGGTCTGCTTCGTTGAAGTCGCCTTTGGCCAGTCTGACCAATTTGCCTACGATCATGAGGCCCATGGCAATACTGGTGATATAGCCTACACCGTAAACCCAGCTCATGGGCAATTCTGTCACGCCTGAGCGTGTGGTGGCATTGATACCGTGCTGTTTGAAAGTGCCGTAAAACATGAGAACACAGCAACCGAGCATCAGCAGATTCGAAATACCGAAGGCAATTTTTTTTCCGGTCAAACTGAGCTTTCGAACGACGGAATCTAGCCCCAAATGCGCATTGTCACGCATGGTCACAATGGCGCCCAAAAATGTAATCCAGATGAACAAAAATCGCGACAGTTCTTCAGAACTGATGATTCCGTCATTAAAGCCATAACGCAAAACCACATTGCCAAAAACCATGATGACCATGGCGGTCAACATGATGACCAAGGTGAACTCGGCGAGGCGAAAAAACAAGTCGTTGATTTTTTTCATAAGACACACATTGAAAAGCCCTCTTCAAGAGAAGAGGGCTTTTGGATCACACATTACTTCGTGTTTTCAATGGCTTGCAACAAAGCTGGGCCATTTTTTTCACCAAATGTTTTGGCAATTTCGGCAGACACAATTTTCTGGAAAGGTGCCATGTCGACGTTCTCAATGACTTGCATGCCAGATTTTTTCAGTTCTGCAACCACTTTGCCTGCATTGGCTGCATTCAAACCGCGTTGGTACTTGGCAGCTTCGCGAGCAGCTTCAACCACAATGGCTTGATAGTTGGCGGGCAAGGAATCGAATTTCCCTTTGTTCATGGCAACAATCAGGGGAGAGTAAACGTGGTTACTTACTGTCAAGTGCTTTTGAACTTCGTAAAATTTAGAAGACCAAGTGACGTTGATGGGGTGTTCTTGTGCGTCAAACGTACCTGTTTCCAAAGCGGTGTACAGCTCAGCAATCGGCATAGGTGAAGGATTCATGCCCAAAAGTTTGAAGGCCTGAATGTGATAGGGGTTGGGGGTCGAGCGAATCTTCAAACCCTTCAAATCTTCAGGCTTGTTGACTGGACGTTTGTTATTGGTGAAAGCACGCCAGCCGTTTTCCCAGTAGGCCAAGCCCTTCATGCCATGAGGTGCCAGTTCGTTCAAGACGCCAGTTCCCACAGCGCCATCCAGGACGGTGTAAGCATGTTGTGCGCTACGGAATACAAAGGGTAATTCCATGGCAGCTGTGTTGGGCACAATGCCGTTGTAGTTGGAGGCGCCGCTAGACACGATGTCGATGGTGCCACCGCGCACGCCGTTGATCATGGCAGCATCGTTGCCCAATTGATTGGCGGGGAAGATGGTGATTTCAACATCACCATTGGTGCGTTGCTTGACCAATTCCGCCAATTTCACGGCGGCCGCGTGTTGACCGTCTGTGGTGTTCACAGCGTGGCCCATTTTGAGGTTGAACTTGGCTGCAAATGCGGCCGAGCCCATGCTGGCGATCAAGCAGGCAATGAGAATGCGAGAAATTTTCATGGTTGAGTCTCCTGTGGTTTTAACGTGGGTGAAAAAAATCAATCGGTGGGCAGTGCATATTCGTCAGCACTGAATACCGTGTGAAAAACATTGCCATCAAACATGGCAATCAAATCTTTAGAAACTTCGCGGCTTTTTAATCGAACTTCAGAAGCCAATGCAATTTCAATCGACTCCCGCGTGGGGTAACGAACTGAGAGCACCATGCCAAAGTGAGGATCTGTGACATCACTTTCAACTTGACGCAAAACGCGGACTTCTTGAGCGCCAGGAAAGCGAGTCCATAAGGGGACCAGTTCTTTTCGGATGTAGTCATTGAAGGCTTGTTCTTTGCCCGGTTTGACATTGCCTTGAAAAAATGCGCATCGAATGAACATGGGAATCCTATGTGGTTTAAAAATTAGGTCAGCACATTGAGTGTTGAAGCGCGCAAAGCGTGAAGGGCTTGCTCAAGTATTTGGGAGACAGGTTGATCGATGTCGAGTGTGATGACATCTTTTTCATCTGCTGTCGGTTTTTGCAGTGTTTGCAATTGACTGTCTAGCAAGCCTGCTTGCATGTAGTGCCCCACGCGTTGCTGCATGCGTTGTCGAATCAGATCTGGATGGCCATCTAAAAATAAAAACACCACAGGCCCAGCATGATCTCGAATGCGATCCCGGTAAATGCGTTTGAGCGCCGAGCAGGCCACAATGCCGCCTGTTCCTGTTGGGTCGCCACTGCCTGTTAAGTAGTCTGCAATGCGATCAAGCCAAGGCCAACGGTCTTCATCTTGCAGTGCAATGCCCGCACTCATTTTGGCAACGCTTTCTGGCAGGTGAAGCTCGTCTCCGTCTTTCATTCGCAGTTGCAATGCGTCGCTAAGGCTGTGCGCTAAGGTTGATTTTCCAGAGCCAGACACGCCCATCACAATGATTCTCAGTGTTTGATCTTCAGATGACATGAGATTTTGAGTTTGAAGAGTGCCAGCTTGGACAGCGCTGTCCTAATATGTAAAAAAAGAGAAACTTGCGGTTCATCAATTTTTCATTAGGGAAATCGAGGGCTGATGAATGTGTTGAAATGCGATTAAATTCTTTGGATAGCGCTATCCTAACGACAATGATTTCAGTTCCTCTCCGGAATAACCCTTGAAGACCTCCTTAAGCCGTCCCAAACATCACAGATCGACAGGTCGCATTACCCTGAACGATGTGGCACAAGCTGCAGGCGTCAGTCCGAGTACGGTTTCTCGTGCTTTGAGGGGGGAACGCGCCGTTGACCCTGACTTGGTTCAACGGGTCATGGCTGTTTCTGAAAAGCTGGGTTATGTACCAGACCCTGCGGCGCGGGCCTTGGCATCTCAACGCAGTGACCACGTCACCATTTTGATTCCCTTGCTGACGAATGCCTTGTTTGTGGACTTGCTAGAAGCGGCGCAAAGAACCTTGCGCGCAGCGGGCTTCCAAACCTTGATGGGCGTCACGCACTACAACGCCAGTGAAGAAGAGCAACTGCTCAGGGAGCAAATGCACCATCGACCTGCAGGCATGTTGATCACCGGTTTGGATCACAGCCTCAGTACGCAAAAACTGATGGCACGGAGCAATGTCCCTTGCGTGCACTTGATGGACTTGCCTGAAGAATTGGGATCAACTTCTGCAGCTTTTGCTGAAGGAGAATCAATCACTTCAGGGCCGTATTGCGTTGGTTTTCGACAAGTTGATGCGGGGGAGGCCATGACACAGCATCTTTTGGCGCAAGGAAAAAAACGCATCGTCTTTGCGGCGGCACAGCTCGATCCTCGGGTCATGCAAAGATTGCAAGGTTGGCGTAAAGCCCTAAAGGCCAGTCAAAAGTACGACCCCAACTTAGAGTGGCTGAACCCTGCGCCTTCATCTTTGGCCTTAGGCGGCTTGATGTTTGAGCAAATCGTGAAGCAAAATCCAGCCGTCGATGCCATTTTCTTTTGCAACGATGACTTGGCGCAAGGCGCTTTGTTGGCAGCCATGCGTCTCGGTATCTCTGTGCCACAGCGAGTGGCCATTGCGGGCTTCAATGATTTAACGGGGAGCGATCAAATGTGGCCACCCCTCACCACTGTTCGAACACCCCGAGCACAAGTGGGGGAGGCTGCAGCCCAGATGCTGTTGCAGTTGATCCATGGTGAAACGCCTGAGCAAGCGCAGCTTGATTTGGGTTTTGAGATCGTTGTAAGGCAAAGCACCTAGCGAGTCACGCTAGAACTCCACTCAACTCAAGACATTGAGCAGAGGCTGACCTTGAGACAATCGATTGATATTGTCTGCAATGCTTTGCTTTCTTCTTTGCACCGTACCTGTCGTCCATCCAGACATGTGCGGCGTCATCAGCACGTTGGACAGGCTGGCAAAGTCATACTGAGAGGGCGCGCAAGTGGCTTGCTCGGTACTTGGGTATTGGTACCAAGTGTCGATGATGGCGCCAGCAATGTGCTTCGCGTGAAGTGCTTGATAAAGGGCTGCTTCGTCGATGACCGCGCCTCGTCCTACATTGACAACGACGGCATGACTTTGCATGCAGGCCAGCGCCTCTGCATCGATCAAACCTCGCGTGTTGTCGGTCAATGGCAGTGTCACAACAACTGCGTCGCAAATTTGCATGAAAGAGTGCAAATCTTCCAGCTTGAAGCTTTGATCGACGTCTGCGCTGGACACATCACTTCGATTGGCCACGACCACACGCATGCCGAACGCTTTTGCACGGTGGGCCAGGGTTTTGGCGATGTGACCAAAACCGATCAAACCCATGGTTTGGGCCCCAAGTTCAGTTCGCAGGGCACCCGGTCGCCCTGCAAAAAATGGCCATTCTTCTTTTCGCAAGGCGCGATCTGCTTCATGCAAAGGCACATGGCGCAACAACAGCGCCGCCATCACATATTCAGCAATCGCATTTTCATGGCCAAAACAATTGGCCAATTGCGCATGCGGCGGTAGGCAACTGCGCTGAATGCCATCGGTGCCAGCCGCGGGGGCTTGAAGCAATCGCATTTTGTGGGGTTGGGGCATGTCCGCATTCAAGGTCACGCCCACCACCACATCGGCGGTCTCAAAGTGTGCTTTGTCTTCAGGCCCTTCAAATCCTTGTGAGATCGTCACAATTTGATGTGAACCTTGCAGCAAATCTTCCAGGCCTGGTCGGAAATTGGCTGCATTGTCGCCATGAAAAACAATTTTCAAATTTCACTCAACTTTCTATGTGACGTCCTTGCAGGGGCTCAATCTTTAATCTGCTTTTGCGCCAGAGGCTCTGACAATGGGGCCCCAACGCTGGACTTCAGCCTTGTTCATCTCCGCCATGGTCTCAGGACTTGTACCGTAAATGATGTAACCTAGTTCGGTCATGCGTTTCACGAACTCGGGTGACTTGGTGCCCTTAACAACTTCCGCATTGAGTTTGTTGACGATTTCTCGAGGCGTGTTGGCCGCCACCATCAAACCAAACCATACGCCAGATTCGTAACCCGCCAAGCCAGCTTCTGCAATGGTCGGTACATCGGGCAAGGATGGGTCACGCTTGGCACCTGTTGTGGCCAGTGCTTTGAGCTTGCCTGCTTTGATATGGGGGAGTGCTGATGGAATGTTGTCGAACATCATCATCACTTGACCACCCAATAAATCGTTCATGGCTGGTGCGCTGCCCTTGTAAGGAATATGCGTCATGGTGATGTTGGACAGTGAACGGAACATTTCACCCGACATGTGAGTGCTGGTGCCGCTGCCACTTGATGCGTAATTGATGAAGCCTGGTTGAGCTTTACCCATGGCAATGACTTCGGTCACAGAGTTGGCCTTGACGGAAGGATGCAAGACCAGCACATTGTTCAAGGAGACCAAGGCCGAAACAGGTGCCAAGTCTTTGCTGGGGTCAAAGGGCATCTTGGCATACAGCGCGGGATTGATGGCCTGAATGCCGCTGGTGGTCATGAGCAAGGTATAGCCATCAGGCGCAGAACGCGCAACTTCGGCACCACCAATGTTGCCGCCAGCGCCTGGCTTGTTGTCAACAGTCACGGGTTGGCCCAAGTTCTTTGACAACTCGAGTGCAATTGCGCGTGAGGCGATGTCAACAGCGCCGCCAGGGGGGAAGGGGCAAACCAATCGAATGGGTTTGCTTGGGAAAGTTTGTGCCATGGCTGCTGGAGAGATCGTCAGAAGGCCTGTCAGACTTAAGGAAAGCGCTATGCCTGAAAGCAGTGTTATGGCTGAACGGCGTCGAGGAAAAGCAGTTTGAGAAGTTGTCATGATTTACTCCACAGTCAAAATGAAGCTATAGCCTATGAGAATTTTTAGAAACTCCCCACAGGATATTCCCTTGTTTGTGCGCTTGCCACCCCTGACAGAGACCCTAAATCGCGGTTTAATTCAGTTTGCTTTCACGGTTTGGATCCCAATGCCCAAAATTGCTTCTTTGTTATTGAACCTTGGTCACGCGCTTGACCATTTGTTTTTATTGATTTTCGCCACAGCCGTCAGTGCCATCGCCACAGAGTTTGGCGTGGGGCGGTGGGAGGACATGATGCCCTATACGGTCGGTGCCTTTGTGATGTTTGGCTTGGGTTCCATTCCAGCTGGCCGCTTAGGTGACCTGTGGGGACGTCGCCAAATGATGTTGGTCTTCTTTTTTGGGATGGGCTTGTCAGCCATGGGAGTAGCGCTGACGCAAACGCCCTTGCAGATGGGGATTGCGCTGACGGTATTGGGTGTTTTTTCTGCCATCTACCATCCTGTGGGCATTCCCATGTTGGTTCAAAAAGCTGAGCGACCAGGACTGACCATCGGCGTGAATGGATTGGCAGGAAACTTGGGCATTGCCATGGCTGCCTTGTCCACCGGCTTTTTAGTGGCTTGGCAAGGATGGCGCATGGCCTTCATTGTGCCTGGGGTGGTGTCTATCTTGTGCGGCTTTCTTTTTGCATGGACCGCGCCCAATGAAACTTCAGCGCCAGCCAAGAAAAAATCAACGGTCGTTCAGTTACCGAAACAACTGGCTTGGCGCACTTTTGCAGTCATGGTGGCCACCTCCACGACCACCAGTTTGCTGTTCAATATCACCACCAATGGCAACACCCAGTTGTTGGCTGAACGCTTGGACGGGCTGGTCAACGATCCGACCCGCTTAGGTATGCTGTTGGCCGTGATTTATGCTGTTGCATCTTTGGCCCAATTGGTCGTCGGTCGATTGCTCGATTGGCTGCCAGTCAAACCTTTGTTCTTTGCAGTTTTGTTTTTGCAAATTGTGAGTTTTGCACTGGCGTCTCAAACCACGGGTTGGGTTTGGTATGTTGCTGCAATTGGCTACATGGTGATGGTCTTTGCAGCCATTCCATTTAGCGACACCATGGTGGTCCGCTACATTGACGATGCCATGCGCTCGCGCGTCAGTGGTACGCGGATTGCCATTTCATTCGGCATCAGTTCATTGGCTGTTTATTCGCTAGGACCCTTTGTCAAGGCGTCAGGTTTTACGCAATTGATGGTAGCGGCCTCTTGTGTGGCAGCCTTGGGTGCACTGATTGTGTTGTTTCTGCCCAATGAAGCTCAAATGAAGCCATCGGCCGATTAAAGGGCAGCCGTGGCCACCACTTCTAAGCGCCATTTGGGTGAGGCTAAATTCGCTTGAACTGTGGCACGTGGTGGCGTGTGACCAGGAACCACCCAAGCATCCCAGACTTTGTTCATCCCCTCAAAATCTTGCAGGTCGACTAAAAAGATTTGCACCATCAGCAGCTTGCTTTTGTCAGTGCCTGCGCGTGCAAGTAATTTGTCAATCGCATCCAAGACTTGTTGGGTTTGACCTTCAATGCCCAGGTTGGGATCCTCTGGTATTTGTCCTGCCAGATACACCACGCCATTGTGGATGGCCATTTCGGACAAACGCGTGCCGACATCAAATCTTTGAACCATGTGACTGACCTTGCTTGTGAGGTTTTGGAATAGAACGCATTTTGCCACTGCACAAGACACTAGAATGAAGTTTCATTGTCGACCCCTTGCTCAGGATGTAAACCCATGAAACTACCGAACAGTCTGCGTGCGCTTCAGCACCGGAATTTTCGATTGTTCATCGTGGGGCAGGGCACTTCGCAAATTGGCAACTGGGTCCAATTGATTGCCACCAGCTGGCTGGTCTATCGCTTGTCTGGCTCCACCTTGATGCTGGGGCTTTCAGCGTTCAGCTTGCAAATTCCCATGCTGGTCATCACGCCCTTTGCGGGCGTTCTGATTGATCGCATGGACGTTCGTCGTGTTTTGTTTGCGACCAATTCTTTGGCCATGATGCAATCCCTGGTGATGTTGGCCCTCATGGTCAGTGGTCAGATTGAGGCTTGGCATGTCATTGCAGGCAATGCTGTACTGGGACTGGGCAATGCATTTGATGCGCCTGCCAGGCAAGCCTTGATCTCTAAATTGCTGCCCAACCGGCAAGAACTGACCAATGCCATTGCCTTGAATTCAACGGTGATGAATGGCGCGCGTTTCATTGGCCCCATGTTGGGTGGTTTGGTCACGGCAACATTTGGCGAGGTTTGGAGTTTTGCCACCAATTGCACCATGCGCCTGGCCGTGCTGTATGCCTTAAGAGCAACAGAGATCGCCAAGCATGTTGCGCGCAGCCATCATGCCGGCATCGTTCGCCAGTTGATGGTAGGTCTTCGCTACGCTTATGGCTTTTTCCCCAGTCGCTGTGCATTGATTTTGTTGGCCATCAGCAGTTTTTGTTTGCAGTCCTACGGTTCATTGATGCCCTGGTTTGCGAGTGAGCGATTTCATGGTGATTCTCGCACCCTAGGCCTTCTCTACAGTGCCGCAGGTCTGGGGGCTGTTTGCGGCATGCTTTATTTGGCCTCACGCGCCAACATTCGAGGCTTGTTCAAAATCATTGGGCGAAGTGCCGCGGTGGCCAGCCTTGCCTTGATTGCCTTTTCGTTCGTGCCCAGTTTGTGGTTGGCCTTGCCCATGTTGTTCATCTCGTCCATGTGCATGATGTTGACAGCGGCTTCTACCAACACAGTTCTTCAAAGCATCGTGCCAGACGAACTGCGTGGCCGTGTGGCGGCGCTGTATGTCATGTCATTTTTAGGGATGTCACCCCTGGGCTCTTTGTGTTCAGGTTGGCTGGCCAGTTTGATCGGCAGCCAAAATGCCTTGGCCTTGTTTGGGGCGATCGCTGGCCTTGCCGCATTGATTTATGCGCAGTACTTTCAGCGCATTCGCACAGAAATTTTGCCCCTGTACGAATCCATGGACATACCCCATCACACTTCTTAAATTTGTGTGATGGAGCACCTCTGATGCATCAGGGGGTGTGCTGTGCGAGGTAGGCAATGGCGGCAGCCATGCCGTTAGGGCCGTAAGGGATTTTTTGCACGGTCATGGCAGCTTCAATGCCAGCCAGTGCACCCAATATCATGGGCTCATTCATGTCGCCCAAGTGGCCAATGCGGAACACGCGACCGGCTAGGGGCCCAAGTCCACCCGCCATGGCCACTTGAAATTTCTCGCGAGCCACCACGCGCAAGGCCTCTGGGTCAATGCCTGGAGAAACTTCAACCGCCGTGACTGAAGAGGAAAATCCCAGTGGATCTTTGCAATGGAGTTTGACGGCCCCAGCCGTGGCCCAGCAGCGCACAGCCGCTTGGACTGCGCCGCCCAAGCGTTGATGCCTTGCATGAACAGCCTCCAAGCCTTCTGCTTTGAGCAGGCCTAAAGAAACTTCGAGTCCAGCCAAGTGGGCCAAGGGAGGCGTGCCGCAAAATTTGGCAGATTGGTTGTCGGTTTTGCGCTCTTGCCAGCTCCAATAGAAACGTGGCTTGGCGTGTTGGATGGACCACTCGAACGCCTTGGCATTGGCCGCTACAAATCCCAAGCCTGGGGGCATCATCAATCCCTTTTGCGAGCTGCCCAAGCACACATCAACGCCCAATGCGTCCATGTCAAATGGCGCGGCAGCCAAAGAGGCCACCACGTCCACCACATACAGTGCCGGGTGACCCGTGCGATCAATGGCTTGGCGAATGGCAGCCAAGTCGCTGGTCATGCCACTGGCGGTGTCGGTGTGAACGGCCATCACCGCTGAAATGCGATGCGCCGTATCGGCTTTCAACGCGGCTTCAATGGCGCTGACATCAATGCGCTGGCCATCTTGGTGAGGGGTGCGTATCACGGACAAACCCAAGCCTTGGGTTTGAATGGCCCATTGATCTGAAAAGTGCCCTGAACCGGCAATCAACAAGCTGTGATTGTCTGAACCTAAGTTGGCCGCCACGGCTTCCCAAACACCGTGCCCATTGCTGGCGTAAAAATACACATCCGAGCTGGGGGAATTCAACAACTCTTTCATGCCTTTTTCGCATGCAACGATCAGAGCCGCTACGCGAGGATCGGCCAAGTCGGTCATGGGTCGCTGCATGGCGTGCATCACTTCATCGGGCACACGTGTGGGTCCGGGGGAATGCACAAAACGAATGCCTGGCAAGCGCGGCGTGATGGAAGAATTCATGTGTTGTACTTTCTTTTCAATGCTTCAAAAGAAGTGAGGGAACCGGCCAACGCGCTGGCCATTACAGTGGGTGGACTGGCCAACCAAACTTGCCCAGGGCCAGAACGGCCAGGGAAATTTCGATTGATCGCACTGACAGTGACTTGGTCGGACGACGTTGAAGAGCCTGGGCCGCAATTGGCACAGGCACCACAGGAGGGCTGAAGAATCCGCACCCCCATGGCTTTGAAGGTGGCATCGTAGCCCTTTTTTTGACAATGATCACGAACAGCGGTCGTGCCGTATTGCAAGAACACTTGGACATGGGGCGGGAATCTCAGGTTGCGCTGGTTGGCCCATGACAAGACCTCATGGTAGTGTTCAAAATCCTCGCGTTTACCCGCCGTGCAGGAACCGCCATAAGCCATGTCGATGCGAACGGCTTGTTTCATTGAATTCAAGGGAATGCCATTGCCGGGATCTCCGGGCGAAGCCACCATTGGGCTGAGTGCTGTCAAGTCAACTTTGAGCGTATCCGCGTAGACAGCCTCTGGGTCGCTGTGCATCCAATTTTCCAATTCAAAATCGATGCCACGTCGCTCTTTGAGAAAACGCACGGTTTCCTGATCAGGCGCGATGATGCCCGTCAAACCACCTAGTTCGGCGGTCATATTGGTCAATGTGGCGCGTTCATCCGTCGAGAGGGTTTGAATGCCAGAGCCGGAAAATTCGAAAACCTTGCCGACACCCTGACCACTTTTGATCTTCGGTGTTGCCAGAAGGTGCAGCATGACATCTTTGGCGGTGATGCCCGCTGGCATCTGTCCCTCAAGATCAATTCGAAAGATTTGAGGGGAGGTCAGTCGAACGGCACCTGTCACAAAGGCGTTGGCCATGTCAGTGGTGCCCACCCCGAATGCCACACAACCCAAGGCGCCACTGTGAGGCGTGTGGGAGTCTGTGCCAACCACAATTTGCCCTGGCAAAGCATAGTGCTCTGTCATCATGGCGTGTGAAATGCCTGCACTGTTGCGGCCATCGTCCTGCGCCGCTTCGTCGTCCGTGAGTGTTTGATGGAATTTGAGCTGGTGCCTTTTGACGAATGCACGCTGTGCCTGTGACATGGCCTGCATGTTGGAAATCAGCCCGTTTTTCACATGTGCCGGGCTTTCGTTCACATACGAGGAGTGGTCTTCAAAAACCACAATTTGATCGGGATTGTGCAGCTCAAAATTCGGCCCCAAAGCAGACTGCATGAGCGTGTTGGCCATGCCCGTGTAGTACTCGTGAATGAAGCGCCAATGGGCTTGCACGAACATGCCTTCGCCTTGCTGCGGTTCGCGAGGTGTAAACGGCGCAATGAGTTGATGGCGATGAAGAATTTTTTCAAACAAACTCATTGCTTTGGCTTGCGCAGGCACTGCTGCGGACTGAAGCGTTTGAAGGTGTTGCTGTCCCCAACAAAGTAAACCACCTTCACTCAAAATGGCCGCGGCCAAAGGTTCGCGACCCTGGATGAGTGGTGGTGTTGGAATGTGCGTGAGGCTTGTCAGCGTCTCAAGCAACTCAAAATTGGTGCTAGTGAACAGGCCAATGTTGTCAGCGTTTTGTCTGTAGATGCGCTCAAAACTCTCAGCAATGATGCATTGCACACCAGCCATTTTTTCGGCGGTGGGGCTGTGTTCTCTGGAAGACCCTTTTCCATAGCGCTTGCCCGCAACAATGACCTGAAAACACGCAGCTTTCAGAACCCCTTTGCCAATTGGAAGGATGCCTTGGCATTGTGTTCCTGTGTGCGCATAGTTGCCCAATTGATCGTCGTAGTGGCTCAAGATGGCCACAGGCGTGATCTCGTCTGTTGAGACATCATCGCGCAGGGGGCGTGCTTGCGCCAACGTGATCACTTCGCCATTCAGTTGTCTTTGAATGAGTTGGGGGTCTTGACTTAAATAAAGGACGCGGATCGGAGCAGGATGGGTCATGTTGCGCGGAATTGATCAGGCATAGCATAAATTGACTTTGGCCCGCTTGGGCGCATCATGGAGAAAAAGTCATAAGGGCGAAAAAAATACTAAACTAGCATCAAGACAAATGTATCAAGGAGACCCGCATGAACCGCAAAACAACTCAATCAACAAAGACTGCCACCCTTCACAAGCGACGCGCTGCGCTGGGACATCTGGCAACTATAGGTGCTCTGGCTGCGATGCCTCAGTGGGCCTTAGCTCAATCTGACCGTCCCTTGCGCTTGGTATTGCCAAATGCAACTGGATCGGGTGTTGATGCCATTACCCGTGCAGCCCAGCCTGCACTGTCAAAAGCCTTGGGCACCACCGTGGTTGTTGAAAATCAGCCAGGTGCTGGCGGTGTGGTGGGCTTGCAGACACTGTCCAAGGCTGCACCCGATGGCTTTACTTTGTCTGTGGTTTCCAACAACGTGGTGATTTTTCCAAGTGTTTTGAAGTCATTGCCTTTTGACATGCCTGGCGATTTCACACCCATCGCCATGATGGGTAGCACGCCCATGGTCTTGGTGGTTAACCCGCAGAAAGTGGCTGCTACCAACAGCCGCGAGTTCATTGCTTTGCTGAAGAACAAACCAGGCGAGTTGAACTTTGCTTCGGGTGGCAATGGCACCATTTTGCATTTGGCCGCTGAAATGTTCTTGGACGAGTCCAAGACCAGTGCCAAGCACATTCCCTACAAAGGTGTGGGCCCTATGGTGACCGACCTGCTTGGGGGTCAAGTTGAATTCGCAACTGTGGCGCTGCCCAGTGTGCAGCAGCACATTAAATCGGGTGCTCTGCGTGCCATTGGCATGTGCGGTTCACAGCGAGTGGCCGCTGCGCCAGAGATCCCAACCTTCATTGAGCAAGGATTGACCGGGTATTCTGTGGAAGCATGGTTTGCTGTCATTGGTCCCAAAGGCTTAAGCCCCGCCAACGTTAAGAGAATTCACGATGGCATCGTGGCTGCTTTCAACGATCCGACGGTGAAAGAAACCATGGCCAAGCAGGGTAATACCATCAACATCAGTTCACCTGAGCAAGCGCAGGCGGCATTTAAATCTGAAATGGCCAAGTACGCAGCCTTGGTGAAAAAAGCCAAACTCGAACCACAGTAAGCGGCGACCATCACATCATGGTGGAGTCCCGCAAAGCTTGGGTGGTGGTTTGGGCAACCTTTGTATGCTTGGCCACCATTTTTGGCGTGTCTTATTCGTTTGCTGCATTTTTTGAAAACTTCACCAAAGAATTCAATGCGCAGCGCGCCGACGTCTCCTGGATCTTTGGACTTTGTGGCTTGGTCTATTTCATCTTGGGAGCCTTTGGTGGCATGCTGGCAGACCGATGGGGGCCGCGCGTGGTTTGCATGCTGGGCATGGGCTTCATTGCGCTTGGCCTGTATGTCACCAGTCAGGCACAGTCTCTTTTGACTTTGTATTTCAGCTACGGTCTTTTGGTGGGATTGGGCATTGCATTGGTCTATACCCCGGCAATTGCCGCTGTGCAGCCCTGGTTTACAACGCGTCGTGGATTGGCTTCAGGCATTGCCAGTTCAGGTGTTGGCGCTGGTACGCTGGTGCTGCCTGTCGTCGTCAGTTATTGGATGACCCAAATGACTTGGCGTGAAACCCTTCAGTCCTTGTCTTTGGGCGTCGCTGTCGTTGGATTGCTGGCCGCATACTTATTAGAAAGAGCACCTCAAGCGGGGCAAGGACTTAAGCATGCCATGGCAGGTCTCAGCCTTGGAGAAGCCCTGAAAACGCCTGCTTTTCGTTGGCTGTATCTAGGGACGCTTTTCGGTGCGCCGGTCATGTTCATTCCCTTTGCGCACATTTCTGCCGCGGCGCGGGATGCAGGCGTTCCCGAAGCACAAGCGGTGGGCTTGGTGGGGCTGATTGGCATTGGCAGTTTGGTCGGACGTTTTGCCATTGGTTGGCTGGCCGACAGGTTGGGTCGTGTGAAGACGCTCATGCTGATGCAATGTTTGATGGGGCTCTCGTACTTGGTGTGGGCCGTTGCGGAAGATCGAATCGCGTTTGCCATCTTTGCGATGTGGTTTGGCCTCAGCTATGGCAGCATTGTTTCTCTCTTGCCTGCCATTTGCATGGATTTATTCGGTGGCAAAGCGGTCTCAGCCATCATTGGCACCCTGTACACAGGTGCTGCGTTTGGTAACTTGTTGGGGCCTGTTTTAGCGGGCCAGGTTTTTGACTTAACGGGGCAATACAACTGGGTCATTGGGATCACCCTTTGCATTGCAGCGGTGGCAACTTTCAGCTGCTGGCGCGTTTTGAAATATCCACAACACGCGAATTGACCTGCCGACTTTCGGCCCAATTTCCAAGGACTTCATGGAACTGAATCAGTATCTGGTTTTGGCCAGTTTTGCGGCCGTACTCATTGGCATGTCCAAGGGGGGATTGCCTTTGGTAGGCATGCTGTCGGTGCCCGTGTTGTCTTTGGTCATGTCGCCTGTTAAGGCTGCCGTTTTGTTGTTGCCGCTTTTCGTCATTTCAGACGCAGTTGGGGTCTGGCTTTATCGCAAAAATTACAGTTGGGTGAATTTGAAAATATTGGTGCCTGCAGGCATTGCGGGCGTTTTGATTGGCTGGTTGACGGCCGCCATGATTTCAGATCTGACCATCAAATTCCTGATTGGACTGGTGGGGGTGAGTTTTTGCTTGCAGACCTGGTTCAAACGAGGTCAATCAGATATTCCCCAGCCGGCATCACTTCCAAAAGGCATTTTTTGGGGTGGCGTAGCGGGGTTTACCAGTTTCATTGCGCATGCGGGTGGACCACCTTTTCAGATTTTTGTCTTGCCTCAAAAATTGCCGAAAGCTGAGTTTGCCGGAACCGCAACCATCTTGTTTGCCATCATCAATCTGTCCAAGATTGCGCCTTATCAAAATCTCAGTCCTTACACAGAAGAAGATTTCTGGAAGGTTCTTGTTTTAGTGCCCTTCGCATTGTTAGGTACTTTCCTTGGGGCCTATCTGACCAAGCGGATTGCGGATGCATGGTTCTTTCGACTGGTTCAAGCTGGTTTGTTTTTACTTTCCTTGAAGTTGATTTGGGACGCGGTGGCAACCTAAATCATTGATTGCTAACAGTTTGTCAATTAACTAATCGTTGTTTAACGGGTTGCTGAATGGCATAATGTTGCTCAACATATTGTTACTTGACTAGAGTTTTAGATGAACAAAGTTATTTTGCGCGCGATTACGGCATATTCAAGGACGGATATGAAAAATGCCTCCGATGCAGCAGTCACGGTAAAGGGGCGGGAAGCTGTTTATTTGGGCAAGGAATACGTCATCCTAGAAGATGATGCATCCCAAAAACTGGTAGCCGTTTACAGATGTATGAATCGGGGTGAGCTCAAGCGCTTGAAGCGTTGGCCAGCCGGCCTCACTGAGCCCATTGCTTTGCCTGTTGAAAAAGTGATTGCGTCCCGCTTGCCGGCCATCTTGGAGCTGTCGCCCATCAAAGATGCGGCCAAATCAGATCTGGCCACCAAAACTAAAAAACAAAGAAACCTGAAAGCCAAGGATTCGAATCTGAATCAAACCGATCTTTTCGAATAAACCTGTCAGAGCCATTAAAAAAAGCCGCATCTGCGGCTTTTTTTGAACTCAACCAACACTGAACTGGGTTCGAGTGTTGGTTTTTGTGAGCTGCATTCAAGCTTTGGCGGATTGAATGATGGCGTTGAATGTTGGGCTTGGGCACATGACCTTCTCCAGCAACTCAACAGAGGGCTTGAAGTAGCCACCAATGTCGACAGGCTTGCCCTGAACCGCTTTCAACTCTTCAACGATTTTCTTTTCGTTTTCTGTCAGAGCTTTTGCAATCGGTGCAAACTTGGCTTGCAATTCCTTGTCATCAGTTTGCGCTGCAAGTTCTTGAGCCCAGTACATGGCCAAGTAGAACTGGCTGCCACGGTTGTCCAATTCGCCTGTTTTGGGTGAGGGATTTTTGTTGTTTGCCAACAAAGTGCCTGTGGCTGCATCCAAAGTTTTGGCCAACAGTTTGGCTTTGTCGTTGTTGGTTTTGATACCCAAGTCTTCGAACGAAACGGCCAAAGCCAAGAACTCGCCCAAAGAATCCCAGCGCAAGTGATTCTCTTCCACCAGTTGCTGCACGTGTTTGGGGGCAGAACCGCCAGCGCCTGTTTCGTACATGCCACCTCCAGCCATCAAGGGCACGATGGACAGCATTTTGGCACTGGTGCCCAATTCCATGATGGGGAACAAGTCGGTCAGGTAGTCGCGCAAAATGTTGCCGGTGGCACTGATGGTGTCCAGGCCGCGAACAACACGCTCAAGTGTGTAACGCATGGCGCGCACTTGGCTCATGATTTGAATGTCCAAACCGTTGATGTCATGCTCGTGCAGATACATCTTCACTTTGCGGATCAATTGGGCTTCGTGCGGACGGTATGCATCCAACCAGAACACAACAGGCATGCCAGAGTTGCGTGCACGGCTCACCGCCAGTTTGACCCAATCACGAATGGCAGCGTCTTTCACCTGGCACATGCGCCAAATGTCGCCTACTTCAACGTTTTGACTTAGCAAAACTTCACCGGTTTCCAGGTCGGTGATATTGGCCACGCCATCTTCTGGAATTTCAAAAGTCTTGTCGTGAGAGCCGTATTCTTCAGCTTGTTGCGCCATCAAGCCCACGTTGGGGACAGTACCCATTGTTTTGGGATCGAAAGCACCATGCCATTTGCAGAAATTGATCATTTCTTGATAGATGCGGGCGAAAGTTGACTCGGGCATAACTGCCTTCACATCTTTCAAGCGGCCATCAGCCCCCCACATCTTGCCACCATTGCGAATCATGGCAGGCATAGATGCATCGACGATCACATCGTTCGGTGAATGGAAGTTGGTGATGCCTTTTGCTGAGTCGACCATCGCCAGTTCTGGACGATGCTCATGACATGCGTGCAGATCTCGCATGATTTCTTCACGCTTGGAGTCGGGCAAGGTCGCAATTTTGTTGTACAGGTCAACCATGCCGTTGTTGACGTTGACGCCAAGGCTGTCAAAGAGCTCTTTGTGCTTTTTGAAGGCATCTTTGTAGAAGATCTTGACGCAGTGACCAAACACGATGGGGTGTGAGACCTTCATCATGGTGGCTTTAACGTGCAAGGAGAACATCACGCCAGTTTTGTGCGCGTCTTCAATTTCGCGCTCGTAGAAAGCTTCCAAAGCTTTCTTGCTCATGAACATGCTGTCAATCACTTCGCGGTCAACCAAAGAGACCTTTGGTTTCAACACAATAGTCTTGCCACTCTTGGTGATGAGTTCCATTTTCACGTCACGTGCACGCTCAACGGTCATGGATTTTTCGCCATGGTAGAAGTCGCCATGATGCATGTGCGACACGTGTGAGCGGGATGCTTGGCTCCACTCGGCCATGCTGTGTGGGTTTTTGCGCGCAAATTCTTTCACAGCGCGTGGTGCACGGCGATCTGAGTTGCCTTCACGCAAGACAGGGTTGACTGCAGAGCCAGTGCACTTGGAGTAACGGGCTTTGATTTCTTTTTCTTGGTCGTTTTTAGGATTGTCTGGGTAGTCGGGCAGGGCATAGCCTTTGGACTGCAATTCTTTGATGGCACTGTTCAATTGGCCAACCGAAGCGCTGATGTTGGGCAGCTTGATGATGTTGGCTTCGGGGCGGAGGGTTAATTTGCCCAAAATGGCCAAGTTGTTGGGGATGCGCTGATCTTCTGGGAGCATGTCAGAGAACTCACCCAAGATGCGTCCTGCAAGCGAAATGTCGCTGGCTTCAACTTCAATCCCCGCAGGCGCCGCAAACGTGCGAACAACTGGCAGAAATGCCGATGTGGCCAGCAAAGGGGCTTCATCGGTCAGGGTGTAGATGATTTTGGATTTTTGATTAGACATTGTGTCCTCGTTTTTGTTGTGCAACAGTAAATCTCGAAAGCCAGTATTAGATCCTAAAAGAGAAGTCTGACACTGTGCTGATCTGAGAGAAAGTCGAAAAATTCAAGCCAAATTTCGCAAGGTGAAATATGGCTTGCGCCTGGGTTGCGGCGGTGTTTTATTGGATGGCAATCAGCTCCACATCGAACACCAAGGCCGCATTAGGCGGAATCAGGCCGCCACCGGCGCCAGAACTGCCATACCCTAAGGCGCTGGGGATGATCAGAGTCCGTTTTCCGCCCACCTTCATGCCCACCATGCCTTGGTCCCAACCGGCAATGACTTGGCCTGCTCCGAGTTTGAAGCTAAAGGGGGCACGGCCAACGGAAGAGTCAAACTGTTTGCCATGATTTTGTGCGGCTGTTGCATCGTAAAGCCAGCCGGTGTAGTTGACTGTGAGGGTGTTGCCTGCAACAGCGCTTGCGCCGGTACCTACTAAAGTGTCTGTGGTTTGCAAGAGCGTGGGGCCTGAAGGTGTGTTGTTACTGCCACCCCCACAGCCGGTTAACAAAGTTGCAAGCGTCAAGGTCAAGCAGAAAAAGATTTTTTTCATGGCGGCGTAAAAATAGGATTCAGTTTTGTGAAGGAGTCAGGCTTTGCGAACAAATTCCGTTTTGAGTTGCATGGCACCAAAACCTTCAATTTTGCAATCGATGTCGTGGTCGCCATCGATCAAACGAATGTTTTCCACTTTGGTGCCCACTTTGATCACACTTGAAGAGCCTTTGAGCTTGAGGTCTTTGATCAAGGTCACGGTGTCGCCGTCTTGCAAGACATTGCCGGAGGCATCTTTGAAAACCTTGCTGATTTCAACTTCCGCTTGAACATGTTGAGGCCATTCGTGCGCACATTCTGGACAGATGAAATTTTCGCCATCTTCATAAGTGAATTCTGATTGGCACTGAGGGCAGTTGGGAAGAGTCATGTATGTCTAAAAGGTTTGCACTAGGTTTGAACTTTAGCACTTGGTCAAGTGTGTTTGATAGGTCCTCATAAAGAGCATGCTTCATGGATATCGTTTGTATCTGCTGTACCCACCTAAATCCCGCTCAACAGGCTTCAGGACCATCACTGTTTGAGCAGGGACAGTGATGCGCATGAGGCCTGGCCCCATGGTGGTGATGTGTTTTTGTATGTCTGCGCCCAACAAGTCGACAAAGGGGGTGTCGTCCATCAAGCCTGCATTGGCAACCATGATCGTCTCAGAAACATCTGTTTTGCTGGGATTGGCCAAAACCAGTCGAGTCTCAAGCGTTTTGTCAGTGTATCTTTCAAAGGCAAACAGTCGTTCACTTTCGATTCGGCGATAGTTGCCCACGCGCAGCGCTCTGTTTTGCTGATGCAGGTCGATCAGTTTTTTGAGCCAAATCATTTCTGGGTGGTCAGTGCCAACCCAATCCCATCGCATTGGGTTTCGATTTTCAGGATCACCACCACCGGTCATCCCGATTTCAGTACCGTAATACACATTGGGGGAGCCCGGCAAAGTAAATTGCAAAGATTGAACCCAACGGCGTTGTTTGGCGTCAGGAAACTGCGTGGCAATTCTAGGAATGTCGTGGTTGTCAATGATGTTCCAAGATTTCAACATGGGTTCAATGCCTGCATCTTGGATCATGCGTTCGATCATTCGCGCAGTTGTCACAGCACTGATCTCACCTTTTGCAAGACCCAAAATCATTTCTCTCAAAGTGAAGTTCATGACGCCATCCATCGCGGTCAGCCACTGATCGGGGTAATTGACTATTTCGCCAACGACCAAAGCGTCTTTTTTTTCTTGGCGTGCTGCTTTTGTGAGGGCGCGCTTGTAGGGCAGACCCAGTTCGTAAGCAGTGTCCAAACGCCAGCCGTCTGCCCCATCACGGAGGTAGCCGCGAACCACGGAATCGGGGGCTTCATACAAATATTGGCGAACTGCAGGGTTTTCTAAATTCAATTCAGGTAAATTTTGAAAGCCTGTCCAAACGCGAGCGCCTCCTTTGTATTGCGCACCGATTGCAAACCAATTGCGCCAAGGGCTGTTGGGGTTGACCATGGCGTCTTTAAACTGTGGTGAGTTGCGGCCCATGTGATTGAACACACCATCTAACACCACTTTTAAACCTAGTTGATGGGCATGCTTTGCAAATTCTTTGAAGTCCTTGCGGCTACCAAATTCTGGCGAAATGGCTTTGTAGTCCAGTGCGTCGTATTTGTGATTGGTCCATGCTAAGTGAATAGGGTTCAAGTAAATTGCGGTGGCACCCAGTTGCTTGACATGGTCGAGTCTGGTCCCAGCGCTTTGAATGTCGCCTCCCCAAAATTCAAGCTCTTGACTGTTGAGCTTTTGGGCTTCTAACTCGGTGCCGCGCTGAGGATGTTCATGCCATTCTTTGAGAACCTTGGGTGATGGATAGAGGTGTTTTTTTGCTTCTAAATGATCAGAAGGTACAAACCGATCGACAAGAATTTGATAAACGATGGCGCCATTTCGCCAGTCCATTTCGCGAGCCTCAAAAGTTTTGCCATTTGGCAAGACTGGGGTGGCTTGCGATGCAAATACATTCCAAAAAATCAGGGTGACGACAATGCGTGAAGGGCTGAGGGTGCTCATTAAATTCTTCTATTCTTTTAGATTGATGACTGATTATCGGATTGAACCCGACATGTGAGAGTTCCACGAGATTTATTCGAATTACCAAATTAAATCTGCGCTCGAAATGCCTTTGGTGAAATGCCTGCGTCACGTGTGAAAACGCGAGAGAAATAGGCGGGATCTGTAAAGCCCAGTGTGTAGGCAATGCTGGAGATGCTGAGGTTCGTATAAGCCAAATTTCGACGTGCTTCGCGCATCAGTCGGGCTTCAATCATGCGCAGTGCGCTGCTTCCATTGGCAGCGCGCGTGAGCCGGCTCAAATGGGTTGGAGAGATAGACAAGGCTTTGGCATACTGGCTCACAGACCAATGGGCTTTAAAGTTGAGCTCAATCAACTCTTTAAACCGCTGAACCAATTCCGAGTCATTGAATTTGGCGTCCGCCAATGTGCTCTGGGCAAGTTGTCTTGCAACCCAGCCCAACAACACGCCACTCAGTCCTCGCAGCACCAGCGCGCGGGCTTTTTCTTGCGCGGAGAACTCAAGCCATATCTGATGAACAGTTTGGGTGACGAAGGTGTCAGCGGACAGCACACAGGCCTGATCAAGTTCAGAACGAAGGGTGCCTCCGCCCACCAACAGTTCGTCCAGTAATTCATCGGCCAAGGTAGTGACCCAACCGCGCGTGTCTTTTTCAAATCGAAAGGAGTGGACATGTTCGGGTGGCACATTGACCAAGGAACCTGTGGGCAAGGCCTGGGTTTTCCCATCTAAGGTTGCCCAACCACCGCCGTTCGCTATCAGCAAGACTTGATGCAAACGTGCATGTCGATGGGGTGCCAACTCCCAGTCGTGCAGTTCAGAACGGTCTGCAATGGTTTCGCAGTGCAACACGTCTGGCAAATGTGTCGATTCGCCAAATAGACTGTAGCTCTGTACATGGGCAAGTGTTTTTTCCATGTTCGAAATGTACAAGTTTTTGCCAGTTTCAGCCATTCCTGTCTGGTCGCTTAAGGGTTATCTTCAGGTACGTTTTGGCAAATTGCCTTAGATCAAGTTTTAAGGAGACAACAAATGAAAACCCAAGTTTGCATCATCGGTGGCGGGCCATCTGGCCTGATGCTCTCCCAGTTGCTTCATCTCAAAGGCATTGAAACGGTGGTTTTGGAGCGCCAAACACGGGATTATGTGCTCAGTCGCATTCGTGCCGGTGTTTTGGAAAATGGCTTTGCCAAACTCATGCGTGAAGCCCAGTGCGGTGAGCGCATGGACCGAGAAGGTGAAATTCACGATGGATTTTTCTTGGCGCATGCCGACAAACTGAATCGGGTTGATTTGCACAAATACAGCGGTGGGAATTCCGTGATGGTGTACGGTCAAACGGAGTTGACGCGCGATTTGTATGAAGCGCGGGACCGCATGAACGGCATCGTGATTCACAGCGCAGAAAACGTTCAACCGCACGATGTGAAGTCCGACATGCCTTACGTCACCTACAGTGTGGGCGGTGAGGAAAAACGCGTTGATTGCGATTTCATCATTGGTGCTGACGGATTTCACGGTGTGAGCCGCAAATCCATCCCAAGCGACGTCATCAAAGAATACGAAAAAGTGTATCCCTTTGGTTGGCTGGGCGTCTTGTCTCGAACCAAACCAGTTTCGCCTGAGCTGATTTACGCCAAGCACCCGCGTGGTTTTGCACTGTGCTCTTTGCGCTCACAAGTTTTAAGCCGTTACTACATCCAAGTGCCACTGACTGATTCAGTTGAAGATTGGTCGGATGAGGCTTTTTGGGCGGAGTTGAAACGTCGTTTGCCCGCAGAAGTGTCTGAGCAATTGATCACAGGTCCCACCATCGAAAAGTCCATTGCACCGCTGCGATCTTTTGTGGCTGAACCCATGCGTTACGGCAACATGTTTTTGGCAGGTGATGCGGCCCACATTGTGCCGCCCACTGGTGCACGGGGTTTGAACACTGCAGGGTCTGACATTTACTACTTGTACCATGGCTTTGTGGACCACTACCAAAAGGGTGACAGCACAGGCTTGGACAACTATTCCGAAAAGGCGCTGTCCCGCGTTTGGAAAGCGCAGCGCTTTTCATGGTGGCTCACAACCTTGTTGCACACATTCCCAGATTCAATCGAATACGACCAAAAGCTGCAAGAAGTTGAGATGGCCTATTTGTTCTCATCCGATGCAGCCCAAAGTTCCTTGGCAGAAAATTACGTGGGACTGCCTTTCTGATCCATCAGATCGCTAGCTCTTCGCTACCTGTGGAACGGTCACCAAAGAGTTCGCGCATCAATTGCCGCAACCATTGGTGACCAGGGTCGCGGTGTAGGCGTCCGTGCCAACACTGCTGGATGGCACTGTCTTCTACTTTGATGGGCAAGTCGCGCATGACCAAATCAAAGGGTTTGACAATGCGTTGTGCAAATCGCTCGGGCACCACAGCGATCAAGTTGGCATTTTGTAGAACGTCGCCCAAAGCAACATAGTGGGGCACTGTGAGCCGCACTTGTCGCGAATAGTTTTGTTGGTCCATGGCCCCATCTACTTTGCCATGGCCTGTGCCAGTTGCCAAAACACGAACATGCTCTGAGGCAAACAAAGCTGCCACTGAGATGCTTGTCGTTTGTGCCAACGGATGTTTTTTTCGCATCAGGCAGACGTATCTCTGCTTGAACAAGGATTGTTGAAAAAAGCCTGCTTGGAGTTGCGGTAGCAGTCCCATGGCCAAATCAATTCGGCCCGTTGACATGTCTTCTTTGAGCGCCGATTGCGCCACGCTCACAATTTGCAAAGTCACTCCGGGCGCTACTTTTGCCAGGGCATTGACCAGTACAGGTAAGAAATACATTTCGCCAACATCCGTCAGGGCAATGGTGAAGTTTCGGCGGCTGGTCTTTGGATTAAAAGCGCCGCGCACATTCAGAGCTTGTTGCAAGCCATTCAGCGCAGTGGCGATTGGCTCTGCCAGCTGCAAGGCGTAAGGCGTTGGGGTCATGCCGCCCTGGGTGCGGATGAACAACTCGTCATTCAAACTGGTTCGGAGCCTGCCCAACGCACTGCTCACAGCGGGCTGGCTCATGTCCAACAGATTGGCAACCGCTGAGACGCGTTTCAAAATGAGCAAATGGTGAAATACCAAGAGCAAATTGAGGTCGAGTTTGGCCAGTTCCATGGATCTTTGTAATATTCGATATTCAAATAATCATTATATTTAAAATCCGATTTACTAATTTAAAGCGGCTGGCATGATGAGCGTCAACCATCTTGTGGAGACCAGCACACATGCAAGAACAGCCAATACATTGGGAAACGCCTGGTACCAGCCGGATCCCATTTGCCGTCTATACCCAACAGGCTACGCATCACAAAGAGCTTGAGCGGTTTTTTTACAAGGCTCACTGGAGTTATGTGGGCCTAGAGGCTGAAGTCCCCAATGCGGGTGATTTCAAACGAACCGTCATCGGCGAGCGGTCTGTCATCATGACCCGCGCGCAAGATGGTCAAATTCATGTGGTCGAAAATGTGTGCGCGCACCGTGGGATGGCTTTTTGCCGAGAGCGGCATGGAAATAAAAAAGAATTGGTATGCCCTTACCATCAATGGAGCTATGCCTTGGATGGCAAGTTACAAGGGGTCCCCTTTAGACGCGGTGTGCGGCAAGATGGCAAGGTCAATGGCGGCATGCCTGCCGATTTTGACCCCAAAGACCATGGCTTAACTTCGTTGAAAGTGGCCCTACGGGGTGGCGTTGTGTTTGCTTCTTTTGATCACCAGGTTGAGTCTTTGGAAGACTACATGGGGCCGGTGATCTTGAAGTACTTTGACCGATTGTTCAATGGTCGACAGCTCAAGATATTGGGCTACAACCGCCAGCGTATTCCAGGTAACTGGAAATTGATGCAAGAGAACATCAAAGATCCTTATCACCCAGGCTTGTTGCACACTTGGTTTGTGACCTTTGGACTTTGGCGCGCTGATAATAAAAGCGAATTGCGTATGGACGACAAGCATCGTCATGCCGCCATGATTTCCACGCGCGGCTCTGCAGGACAAGCAACGGGTGGGGCTTCAGATGTGACGCAGGTCAGTAGTTTCAAAGCCAGCATGGAACTCAACGACCCCAGTTTCTTAGACATCGTGCCCGAGCCTTGGTGGGAGGGGCCTACGGCTGTCATGATGACGCTATTTCCCAGTGTGATTTTTCAGCAGCAGGTCAACAGTGTTTCTACGCGCCACATTCAGCCTGACGGTCATGGCGCATTTGATTTCGTGTGGACACATTTCGGCTTTGAAGACGACACGCCAGAGATGACTGAGCGCCGCTTGCGACAAGCCAACTTGTTTGGCCCTGCAGGATTTGTCTCAGCCGATGATGGTGAAGTAATTGAATTTTCGCAGCAGGCCTTTGAATCTAAATCTCAGCACCGCGCGCTTGCTGAGTTGGGCGGTAAAGATGTAGGCGACACCGATCACATGGTGACCGAAACCCTGATCCGAGGGATGTACGAATACTGGCGAAATGTGATGGAGGATTGATCATGGTGGACATGCAAACTTGGTTTGGCATCCAGCAACTTTATGCCGATTACGCCAGTGCCGTCGACAGTGGCCAATGGAATTTATGGCCTGAGTTCTTCACAGAGCAGTGTGTTTACAAATTGCAACCGCGTGAAAATCACGAGCGCGGATTTCCCTTGGCCACATTGACATTGACCAGCAAGGGGATGTTGAAAGATCGCGTGTATGGCATCAGTGAAACCATCTTTCACGACCCCTACTATCAGCGACACGTGGTGGGCGCACCCATCGTTCGAAAAGTAGAAGAAGGCCGCATTTACAGTGAGGCCAACTACGCGGTGTTTCGTACCAAGTTGGACAAAGAAAGCACCGTCTTCAACGTGGGACGTTATCTTGACATCATTGTGTCGACACCCGAAGGATTCAAATTCGCTGAGCGTCTGTGTGTGTACGATAGCGAGATGATTCCCAATTCTGTGATCTACCCCATCTAACCATGAACAACTGGATTGACGTGGCCGCAGAGGCCGATTTGTTTGAAGGTGCAGGCATTGCTGTCACCCCTCAAAACCATGACATCGCTGTCTTTAAATTGGAGGAGGGCGTGTATGCGATCAACAATGAATGCAGCCACGGCAACGCCAAATTGTGCGATGGATTTATGGAGGGTCATCATGTGGAGTGTCCCTTCCACCAGGCCTTGTTCGATGTCCGCGATGGCTCCGTTCAATGCGGACCTGCATCCGAGTCCGTCAAATCGTGGCCTGTCAAAATTGAAAATGGCCGAGTATTCTTGGATCTGAACGGGTAAGACTGTTTCTTCCCTTGTTTGCAATCAAGGTGTGACGGGTTTCGTGCTGGCCACCTTGGCTAAAAAATCAAAGATGGCGGTGTCGCCCATGTTGCGCGCATCGGCCAATTCTCCAGATTGCGTGGCATAAATCACTTTGCCTGCAGGTGACAGCACTGCAATGGCGGGAATTCCTTTTTTGAGCGGCACACCGTAGGCTTGTGCAATGTCGAGGTTGCGGTCAAATTTGCCAACATTGACTTTGACCATTTTGAAATGCTGCTGAATCAATGGGGCACTGGGCCCTGTTTTGAAAGACATGTCCAACACTTTGCAATCGCCACACCAGTTGGCACCAAAGACCACCAGTACGGGTTTGTTGGTGGCTTTGGCCTCTTGGAGGCTTGCCTGAATCTGTGCAGGTGCATTGGCTGATTCGTCGTAAGAGGCCGTCGCAGCGTTGGCACTGAGCGCAACCGCCAGCAATGCCCATATAAATGTTTTTAACATCGAGTGACTCCTAATTTGAGGGGTAGCCAGCAATGCCTGCTGGAAAATGGGCTCAATATACAGCTTATTTCCGATTGGGCTTGTGCACTGAGTTTCTGTTTGCGCAGGATAATCTACACATGCCCGACTCTGTGACCTCGAAGCCCACCATCATCCTTTGCACTCTGAACGCGAAGTACATCCACGCGTCTTTGGGCCTGCGCTATCTGATGGCCAACATGGCGCGTCACGGTAGCCAAGCGCTGGCAGATCAAACAGCATTGCTTGAATTCACCTTGTCGAAGCCATTGCCAGACATGGTATTGCAATTGTTGAACACCTTGGGCGAAGAGCGCCCAGGTCAAACACAAGTCATCGGTTTCGGCGTTTACATTTGGAATGTGCTTCAGACCACAGAGCTGATTCGTTTGCTTAAATGCCAGCGCCCCCGCTTGAAAATTGTTTTGGGCGGTCCCGAAGTAAGTCACGAAACCGACCAACAAGACATTGTGAAATTGTCTGATCATGTGATCACAGGCTGGGGGGATGTGAGCTTTCCGAAACTTTGTTTGCAATTGGTTCAGGGGCCGCCCCCGCTCATGAAGGTGATCCCTGGCGAACAACCGCCAATGGATCAGATTGCTTTGCCATACCAACACTTTTCGGACGCCGATTTGGCCAACCGTTTGTTGTATGTGGAAGCTTCAAGGGGATGCCCATTCAAATGTGAGTTTTGTCTCAGCTCTTTAGATAAAACGGCGTGGGCTTTTGAGTTGTCGCCGTTCTTGCATGAGCTCAAAATTTTGTATGAGCGTGGCGCCAGAAACTTCAAATTTGTCGATCGCACTTTCAATCTGAAGATTGAAGCATCTGTTCAAATTCTCCAGTTCTTTTTGGATCGATTGAATGAACCCGGTGCAGAAGGTTTGTTGGTGCATTTTGAGGTCATTCCAGACCATTTGCCAGACAAGTTAAAGGCTTTGATTGCGAAGTACCCTCCTGGGGTGCTGCAATTTGAGGTGGGTATTCAAAGTTTCAATGAAACCGTTCAAAAACTGATTTCTAGGCGGCAAGACAACATCCAGACAGAAGCCAATTTGCGATGGTTGATCAATGAGTCGCATGCACACCTTCACACCGATTTGATTTTTGGTTTGCCTGGTGAAACTTTGGACAGCTTTGCCGAAGGTTTTGACCGACTGATGGCCATTGGACCGCAAGAAATTCAATTGGGAATTTTGAAGCGTTTGCGCGGAACGCCGATAGCAAGGCACACCGTACCTTTTGAAATGGTCTATGACGATCAACCACCTTATGTGGTGCGAAAAACCAAGGACTTGGATGCGTCAAGCTTGGAGCGCTTCACCCGCATGGCCAAGTATTGGGACTTGATTGCCAATTCGGGACGCTTCAAAACTAGCTTGCCCTTGATATTGAGGCCTATTGCACAGCCTGCTTCTGCGTTCCGATCCTTCATGCATTTTTCAGATCATGTTTGGCTGTCTACTGGAAAAACTTATGGGTTGACACCCGAGGATTTAGTGGACGCTGTCTTTCATTATTTGACAGTGGTAAGAGAGATGGATTCATCGCCTGTTCGTGCATCGCTGCTCCAAGACTATCTGGCAAGTGGTGCCAGGGCACGGCCAAAATGTTTGGCGCAGGAACGCTTGCCCTTGGGGGGTGAGCCTACAAATCAGAGCTCACATGAGCAATCAGTCAGCACTGCGCACAAATTGCGTGGGCGACAAGACCGTCATGGGGTCACAACCGCATCAACAGATTGATGAGGCTGAACTTGATTTTTTCATGGCACGGCTAAGATACATCACAGGCAACAAGCCCACCAAAACCAAAGCCAAACTGGGCAATGCGGCTTCGCCCAATCGTTCGTCTCTTGCCAGTTGATAAGCCATTACAGCCAGTGTGTCAGTGTTGAAGGGGCGTAACACCAAAGTGGCTGGCAGCTCTTTCATCACATCCACAAACACCAGCAGTGTGGCAGCAAAGATGGAACGCTTCAACAAAGGCACATGCACTAGGGTAAGCAGTTTTACTCCAGATATCCCCAGCATGCGCGAAGAGTCATCTAGGCTTTTGGGAATGCGTGTGTAGCCACTTTGCACAGTTTGCAAGGCGACTGCACAAAAACGAATCAAGTACGCCCAAATCAGACCCAACACCGTTGCCGTGAGCCAGAAACCAATTTGGGAATCTGGCCAGCGTTGTTGTTGCCACGTGACCGGCAATAACAATCCCACCACGACCACAGCCCCTGGAACCGCGTACCCCAATCCGATCAATCCCGTCGCCATGCGGGTGGCGAGGTCTTTCTTTGTCCTTAAGCTGTACGACAACACCAGTGCCAATGCGACAGCGAGCAGTGCAGTCATGAGTCCCAATCGAAGACTGTTCAACGCCCAATCGATGAATCGAGCCCATGGCACATCGAGATCAGAGGCCATCAAGGGTCTCAGCATTAACAGCACGGGCAACACAAATCCAAAGAACAGGGGCAGGGCGCACCAAGTGCTCATGCCGATTGCGGACAGGCCAGTTAAAGAAGTTGGCTGCGCATCTGATGACGGTACATTAGATCGCAGGCTTGAAAAACGCATTCGGGCCTGCGCCATTTTTTCAAGTTGTAGCAATACAAGAACTGTGCCCAGCAACAAAGTGGCCAATTGCGCTGCGGCAATTCGGTTGTCCATGACCAACCAAGCTTTATAAATGCCAGCCGTCAAGGTTTGAATACCAAAATAGCTTGCAACGCCATAGTCCGCTAACGTTTCCATCAAAGCCAGTGCAACTCCTGCGGCAACTGCCGGCCTGGCCAAAGGCATTGCGACTTCTAAAATTCGACGTTGAAGGGGCGCCCCCAGCATGCGCGCTGCTTCCATCAATTGCGATGCACGCTCACTCAGCGCTGTTCGCGCTAACAGGTAAACATAGGGGTACAGTGCCAGAGAAAAGACAAGGATGGCCCCACCCAAACTTCTCACTTCTGGCAAAACACGGCCCTCAAGGCCAGTTTGGCTGCGAATGAAGTTTTGCAAGGGGCCGCTGAATTGCAAAAAGTCCGTATAGGCATATGCAACTACATAAGCGGGTATGGCCATGGGCAGCAGCAATGCCCACTCAAAAAAAGATTTTCCGGGAAACTTGAACAAGGTCACCGCTGCGGCTGTGCTGGTGCCCAGCAAGGTGACACCCACCGCAACGCCAAGGCAGAGTAACAGGCTGGTGATCGCATAGCCTGGCAAAACAGTCTCGATCATCGCCGTCAGGACGCCCGCAGAACTGGCATTCCACTCGAGCCATGAACTGACCAATGCCACCAGAGGTAAACAAATGATCAACGCCAACAGGCTGAGTAAAACCGAACGAATTCGGAGGGCGGGCATTCGGAGAATCCAATGAAAGTCAAGGGCAAAGCTTGTCGGAACAAACGCATCTTCTCAGGAATTGTAAGGATGATCATGAGGTCATGAATGCCACGGGGTCTGCCTGTCCTTACAATTCGAATATGTATTTGACCCTTCAACAAGTTGACGTTCGTTACGCAGGCCAGCCAAAGTCTGCGGTTCAAGGTGTTTCTTTAAAGCTAGAGGCTGGCCAAATTGGCGTCTTGATTGGTCCCTCTGGCTGCGGTAAAACCAGTTTACTTCGCGCCATTGCCGGTCTTGAGCCAGTGGCGGCTGGTGAAATTCAGTTGTCAGATCGCGTCGTCAGCCGCTTAGGCTTTTCGGCCGCGCCAGAAAATCGCCGCATGGGCATGGTCTTTCAGGATTACGCTTTGTTTCCTCATCTCACGGTGGCGGGCAACATTGCTTTTGGTCTTCACGGTCAAAGTTCCGAATTCAAGTCATCGCGCATCAGCCAGGTGCTCCAGTTGGTTGGGCTTGCAGATGTGCAAGACCGCTATCCACATGAATTGTCGGGCGGGCAGCAGCAACGCGTTGCACTGGCGCGAGCATTGGCACCTCAGCCCGATTTACTTTTATTGGATGAGCCTTTTTCAAACCTGGACGTGGACTTGAGAGAGCGACTGGCATTGGAAATCAGAGGCATCTTGAAAGCGGCCAAAGCCACTGCTTTGTTTGTGACACACGACCAAATGGAGGCCTTTGCCATTGGTGATGTCATTGGTGTCATCCAAGAGGGGCGCCTTGCGCAATGGGATGATGCCTATCACCTGTATCACCGTCCGGCCTCACGTTTCGTGGCCGAGTTCATTGGTCATGGGGTCTTTATTCCTGGTCACCGCAAGGTGGTGGGTGCAAGGGTTGAAGTAGCAACGGTTTTGGGCTTGCTGACAGACGACCTTGACGCTTCTCAGGTGGGTGGGTTGGATGACCGTGCATGCGATGTTTTGCTTCGGGCAGATGACATCGTCCACGACGACGAAGCACAGGTGAAAGCCGAAATTATTCGAAAAGCATTCAGAGGATCTGAATTTCTGTACACATTGCGTTTGCAGTCAGGTGACATTGTGTTGGCGCACGTGCCCAGTCACCACGACCACAAGTTGGGTGAGTGGATTGGCATTCGAGCGGAAGTGGACCATGTGGTGACCTTTGATTGAAGAAAAGCTTCTTTGCAAATGAGAATCATTCTTATTTGATGTAGAATTTGCTCAAATTAACATTTTGAGGTGTCAATATGAGCAATAAATCATTCAAAAAAGGCCTTCGCCATCCGTTTGCATTTCTAGCCTTAGCGGTTTTGAGCGCCACTTTTCTCACATCAGAGGCACAAACGGGCAGTGCTTCGATCAATATCTATTCGGCGCGTCATTACCCAACCGATGAAGCCCTCTACAGCGATTTCACCAAAAGCACAGGCATCAAAATCAACCGTGTCGATGCGGACGATGCCGGCATCCTGACGCGACTGAAAGCCGAAGGCAATGCATCTCCAGCCGATGTGATTTTGTTGGTGGACGCAGCCAGATTGTGGCGAGCAGAAGTCGATGGCTTGTTTTTGCCCATCAAATCCAAGGTGTTGGAGGACGCGATTCCAGACAATCTCAGAGCTAAGCGCACTGACACTGGCGGAGTTGCTTGGTTTGGTTTGTCAACGCGTGCGCGTGTCATTGTTTACGACAAAGCGAAGTACAAAAAATCGGATGTGGATACGTACGAGAAATTGGCTGATCCAAAGTTCAAGGGCAAACTCTGCATTCGCTCTGGTTCCCACCCCTACAACCTGAGTTTGTTTGGTGCCATGACAGAACACTTAGGACCCACACAAACTGAGGCATGGTTAAAAGGCTTGGTGGCCAACATGGCACGCAATCCAGCTGGTGGCGATACTGATCAGATCAAAGGCGTTGCTTCTGGCGAATGCGGTGTGGCCGTCACCAACTCGTATTACATGGCCCGCTTGCTGCGATCCACCAATACGGCAGAGAAGGAGATGGCTGAAAAAGTGGGTGTTGTGTTTCCCAATCAGGGCAGCTGGGGCACTCATTTGAATGTTGCTGGCGGTGCGGTTGCTAAAAATTCAAAAAATACCGACAACGCAATTAAATTCTTGGAATATTTGGCCAGTACGTCTGCTCAAAACCATTTTGCAAATGGCAACAATGAATGGCCTGTTGCGAAAGGTGTGAGCTTTGACAATCCTGCCCTCAAAGCCATGTCGGGTGGTAGCTTCAAAAGCGAAGTGTTGCCTATCAGCGCTGTGGGTATGAATCAAATCAAAGTACAGCAAATGTTGGACCGCGTGGGTTTTAAGTAAATTTTGAAGGTGCTTTTCTTTTGAAAGCACTTTTCATTAGGGTTTTCGATAGAAATATTGTCTTTTAAAGTGTATACAGTTCGGTGTGCAGTTGACGCGCTCACACGCTCGTCAAGCCTTAAACCTCTGTGATTGGAAGAGCCCTATGACTACCGTATCCCTACATCCTGTCGATGAAAAACTACCAACAGGCAAGCTGGCTGCATTGGGTTTGCAGCATGTATTGGTCATGTATGCAGGCGCAGTCGCTGTGCCGCTGATTGTGGGTCGTGCACTCAAGCTCAGTCCTCAGGATGTGGCGTACCTCATCTCTGCGGACTTGTTTTGCTGCGGATTGGTGACACTGATTCAGTCTCTGGGTGCTACACAATGGTTTGGCATTCGCTTGCCCGTCATGATGGGCGTGACCTTTGCCTCCGTGGCCCCCATGGTGGCCATGGCCAATGCAAACCCTGGAGAAATGGGTGCTCAATTGATCTTCGGGTCGATCATTGGTGCAGGGGTGATCTCCATCCTCATCGCACCGGTGGTCAGTCGCATGCTGAGATTCTTTCCACCGGTAGTGACTGGCACCATCATCGCTGTGATTGGAATCAGCTTGATGCGCATCGGCATCAATTGGATTTTTGGCAACCCGGTTGGCCCCACAGCGCCAAGCATCGTCAACCCAGAACACAAACAATGGTTGGATGCAGCAGCCGCTGCCGCAAGCGCGCCAGGCTCAACATTGCCAGCCATTCCCAAAGATCTGGCGTTGTTGCCCAAAATGCCCAACCCTAAGTATGCAGATTTAACGGGCGTTGGCATTGCAGGCTTGGTGCTTGTCACCATCATGTTGATTTCTAAGTATGCCAAAGGCTTTGTGGCCAACATTTCCGTTTTGTTGGGCATCGTGGTGGGTGGCATTGTGGCCGCAGCAATGGGCTTGATGAACTTTGACAAAGTGGGCAAGGCCGCATGGTTTGACGTCGTGATGCCGTTCCACTTTGGCGCTCCGGTGTTTGATCCTGTGCTGATTTTGACCATGACGCTGGTCATGATTGTGGTGATGATTGAATCCACCGGCATGTTCTTGGCGCTTGGCGAGATGACCGATAAAAAAGTTGACCAGGCTGCACTGACGCGAGGTTTGCGCACCGATGGCTTGGGCACTTTGTTGGGCGGTATCTTCAACACCTTTCCCTACACCAGCTTTTCACAAAACGTGGGTCTTGTCGCCGTGACAGGTGTGAAGAGCCGATTTGTTTGTGTCGCAGGTGGTTTGATTTTGTTGGCGCTTGGTTTGCTGCCCAAAATGGCGGCATTGATAGAATCCTTGCCAACTGTGGTGTTGGGAGGCGCTGGCTTGGTGATGTTTGGTATGGTGGCTGCGACCGGAATTCGCATCTTGAGCAATGTCGATTTCAAGAACAATTCCTACAACGCCATGATTGTGGCCATTTCCATTGGCATTGGCATGATTCCATTGATTGCACCTAATTTCAAACAATGGATGCCCCATAACTTGCACCCCTTGATTGAGTCAGGTATTTTGCTGGCTTCTATCAGCGCAGTACTTTTGAATTTGTTCTTCAATGGTGCAAATGGCGATACGCGAGATGCTGTTGAAGCGGCCAAGCAAGTGGATTCGCATTGAACGCTTAGATGTCAGAGAAAAAAATGGCCAGCATTTGCTGGCCTTTTTTTCGGGTCATACCTAAGTCAAATCGACTGAAACCCTTCCAAGACATTGACTGTGTTGCGGCCAAAGTCTGCAACAGCATAACCGCCTTCGAGGGTGAACACCGTGGGCAAGCGCAAAGAGGCAAGGGCACGGCCCACCTGCAAGTAATGCACTGATTTCAATTTGAAACCGCTGATGGGATCGCCTTCGTAGGTGTCCAAGCCCAGAGGCACAACCAAAGCCTGAGGCGAAAAATCAGCGATAACCTGCAAAGCCTTTTGCAAACTGCCATACCAAGTTTCAAAGGCCGTACCTTTGGGCAAGGGGAAGTTCAAGTTGTACCCCTCGCCAGGACCCGTCCCGCGCTCATCGGCATGCCCTAAAAAGAAGGGGTACTCGGTTTGCGGATCACCGTGAATTGAAACGGTATAAACATCAGAACGTTCATCAAAGATGGCTTGTGTGCCATTGCCATGGTGGTAATCAATGTCCATCACAGCAATCCGTTGCAGGCCTTGAGAGCGCAAGTATTGCGCCGCAATGGCGGCATTGTTCAGGAAGCAGTAACCACCCATGTATGCTCTGCCAGCATGGTGTCCTGGTGGCCGCGTTAAAGCCACGGCGGATGATTCTCCCGTACTCACTGCCTGAGCTGCTGCGAGGGCGCAAGCAGCACCTTCTCGCGCCGCCATCCAGCTGCCTGACATAAGCGGCGTACCTGCATCGAAGGCATATTGCCCTAACTTGGCTGCAAAATTGAGCGGTGGTCTGTCCATTCGGAAAGCCTGATTGCCAGGCAAAGGCCAAACAGAGGGCAGTGCATCACGATTGACATTGTCTGGGCTCAAACTGACCCATTCATCCCATGCTGTTGAAAGGAAGGTCAAGTATTCTGGTGAGTGCACGCGGAGAAGCGCTTCATCGAGTGGAAGATCGCCTGATGGCGTTAGCAACTCACCAACGGGTCGACGCTCAAGCTCACTCAATACATGTTCGAGGCGTTGTGGAACTTCATGGCAATCGACCAGCCGGCCCCTGAACATTTCTTGCCGACCTTTGTGTAAATGGTGCAGCTGGTTACTGAATATTTTCATGGTAGGTGTTTATTCAATGCTGGTATCAGAGCTTTGGTTCTAGAGCGTTTGGATGATTGTGGCTCGAGGCTGACGTCCTTAGCATGTCAAATATCGGTTGAATTATGGCGCAAATGCATCTTGCGCAAACTCAATTGATCGGTTCGTTGAATAGTTAACCAACTCAAAAACAATGCGATACATTGCGATAGAGTACAAATACTCAGACAAGCCTACAGGCAGTCAACTGGGGCATCCTTTGGTTGAGTTGCTTGAAAGTTTGCACTCTCAGGGATCGATTGGAGAGGCAGCCAAACATCTAGGCCGCTCATACAGACATGTCTGGGGAGAGCTCAAATTTTGCAAATTAAAAAGCAAGTTTTAAAAAATACCAAACTGATTGAAAAGTCGCGTACTTTTACAACTTCTGCTTCGGCGGTAGGCTCTTTGCGATGAATGATTCAATCGACTGAATGTCGATTGGTTTGTATAACACTTGAATGTTCAGTTTGTCAAACAGCTGCAAATGCTGAGGTGAAGTGTCCGCTGTCACAATGCAAGCAGGAATTTCTTCGTTGAATTCTTCACGCAATTTTTGGATGAAGAAGATGCCATTTCTTTCACCCAGTCGGAAATCGCTCAAAATAAAGTGCAACTCAGGAAGCTCTGCGAGGTATTCTGTAAACTCGTTCTCGTCATGCGGAATCAAATAGACAGAATAGCCTGCACGTGTGAAATACTGTGCATATGCATTTTTGAGAGAGTAGTCGTTCTCAATGATGCCCAGATTCACACCCGCCGAAGAGTGAAGCACTTCGTCGATCAATGCTGTCGGCTTAGCGCTGCCGTGAATTGCAGTCTGTGAGCCCACTCTATTTTTGAGCAACGCGTTGCCTTGCGTTACAGGGTAGCGTGTTTGAATTGTGAAAAGAGAGCCAACCCCAAGTTCTGAGTTGACAGTGCACTCGCCGCCAATTTTTTGAACAATGCGATTGACAATCGACAGGCCTAAGCCCAGGCCATCGTGATGTGATCGAGAGTGCTCAGAGCGAAAAAACTCTTTGAATATCACTGGCAAATCTTCGGTTGGAATGCCATGCCCCGAGTCTTTGACACTGAATTTAAGTTGGCCCTGTTCACTGTCAAATGCAACAACAATACTTCCAGTGTCTGTATATTGAACGGCATTGAACAATAAATTTCTGAGAATTTGCTCTAGAAGTTGAGGGTCACCTTTCGCAAAAATGTTTTGGTGTTTGACCGTGAAAGAGAGGTTCTTCTCTTTGCACAAATCAGAAAAACCAACTTCCAGATCGTGTGCCAATTGCGCAATTGAAAACTCAATGTTTCGTGGAGAGACACCTGAATCAAGTTTGCTGATGTCTAACAGTGTATTGAACATGTTATTGAGGACGGCGATGCTATTGCGCATGCGTGCAAATACCCGGTTTTCGTACTCGGGTAGATTTTTGGCGTCAATCATGTCGACAAAGATATTGATCGATTGCATGGGTTGACGCAAATCATGGCTGGCTGTGGCAATGAATTCAGATTTTGCAACGTTGGCCGCAATGGAGGCATTCTTTTCAGCGACCAGTTGATCGATCATGGCGTCATTCTTAAGTCGCAATGAAAACGACTTTTCCCATGATTGAGAAAAAAGCATGGCCATTTTGATGGCCAAATAGAAGGCCACCATGGAGCCAATTGGAATGGGCCAAAAAATGAATTCGTAGTGCGTGACGATGAAAAGCAACTCAGGTAGTTTCAGCGGCAACACAAAGTAAGTGAAAGATTTCCAACTGACACAGTAGCCCACCATGCCAACAAACAAAATCGTTAAGCTGATGATTTGATAAATCAAGTAATTGGCTGGGTCTGCAGTGTCCACAAAAATAAACCAGCCAATACCCCAAACAAATGTCACAGCTCCTAATGCAATGTTCAGAAGCAGCAAGTTGGTTTGAACATTTGCCTTGAGATCAATTTTTTTAATCAGGAAGAAACGAACAATGACCACCACTGCCATCAACGCAAACCAAGCATTGATCAGCAGGTTGTCAGTGGTCTTCCAGTAAAGCGGAATGCACAAAATGGGCGCCAGTACCGTGGCAATGGTGCTGGATTTGGCGAAGCTGTGCATGTATTGCAGCTTCTCAGTCGCCACAAGCTGCTCAAAATTTGGAAACTCAGCTTGCAGATTTTCTTGATTCATGTTTTTATTGCTGAGCAGTGATGCAAGAGGTATTAATTGCTCAACAACTGATATTTTTGAGCTTTAAGAACCGCCTGCGTTCGATTGAAAACCCGCAATTCTTTGAAGATTTGATTGATGTGAATTTTGACTGTCTGTTCTTTGATTTCCAGATAGTCCGCAATGATTTTGTTGGGATGGCCAAGCGATATCAGATGCAAAACTTCCAATTGTCTTTGAGTCAGTCGGAAATCAGGTTGTTCTTCTGCCGTTTGAACGACAGATGGCATGCTACTCACTTCAAATAGTTTTTTCAGTTTGTTGTAAATGCTGATGGACGTGTTGTTCTTTGAAACAAACAAGGTTGCACCTGCAGCCACTGCACGTGGTTCCCAGGTTGGCGATTCAAGACCTGATATGGAGACCACATGTTCTACGTTGCTTTTTTGCTTGAATACCTTAATGCCAGCCAGTCCGCTTAGACCAGGCATTTTGACATCAAGTAACACAACCCATGTTTTGTCCATGGCATCGACCAAATCAAGCCCCTCACTGGCGTTGCTGGCTGTATAGACACCGATGCCCAAGTTGCTGAATTCTCGTGTGAGAATCTCGCCTAATGCTTCCCGGTAGACTGGGTGATCGTCGATGATCAGAAGGGCATTGGAGTATTGATTGGTCATAGCTCGTTTGATCTTAGTCGCTGCCCTGTGATTTTCAATGAAACTTAGGTTATAGATGGTGCAAAATGCGCCTGAAAATAGTTTCTCACAATTCGCTGTTCTGGCAGCAAAGTCAAATCACCGTTCATCCTGAAGCATGTGCACCAATTTCACACCCATTCAGAAACCCCATTGGGTCAAGGATGCTTTTGGCGTCGATGTGCCTGCTGGATACCCAAGTGAAGCCTATCCGGGCTTTGAAGCCCCCGTCGTTGTGCAGAGTCATCAAACATCTAGAGTAGCTTGTGGGTTGGCCAAATTCGGTTTAATACCCGCTTGGGCAAAAGACGACAAAATAAGCCGCCATACCTACAACGCACGCAGCGAAACAGCAGCCGAAAAGCCCAGTTACCGAGCAGCATGGCGAAATCGCCAATACGGCTTGGTACTGGTTGAAAATTTCTATGAGCCCAGTTACGAATCGGGCAGGGCAGTGCGGTGGAAGATTGGTTTGGCCTCGGGCGATCCGTTTGGCATCGCATGTTTGTGGGACCGATGGACAGATCCCACTTCTGGTGAATTGGTGGTGAGTTTTTCGATGCTCACGGTCAATGCCGATGCGCACCCAGTGATGAAGCAGTTTCACAAGCAAGGTGATGAAAAGAGAACGCCTGTGATCATTCCGCCGAATCTTCACAGTTCTTGGTTAGCCTCTTCCACAGAAAGCGCGGCAAATTTGATGTCATGGCAGCACATGCCGCCACTGGTTGCAGAGCCTGCACCTGTCAAACGAATTGAATGAAAAGCGCTTCATTCAAGGCTCATTTTTTTGAGTCATCTGGTTTCGGACTTTTTCCAAGTACGCCTCAAAATCAAAGTCGGGTCCTTGTTCAAAGGCAATGGCCTGCCAATGTTTGTGCGTTGCGATGAGGTTTTTCTCTTTGTGTTTAACAGGACAAAAGTAAGCTTCTGTGGATTTGATAATTTCTTGAACATAAGCGGCCACACCCACGCCATAAGCACAGTAGGTGCAGTGAAACTTTGACACCCAGTCCAAGTACTTCAACTCTTGTCTGTCAAAAATAATGTAGTCTTTTCGGTTGAACTTTGGAATGCCATAAATTGGAAAACAGGTCCATTGGTAGAACGAGACGCAAAGATCAAGCAGCATGATTGGAAATACCATGCTGTAAATGATCGGTCCTGTGATGAGGTTGATGGGTCGCGATCTTTTGAGCAGTGCGATGAGACCGATTTGATGGTTTGTTGGCATACGGGCGCCTTTCATTAGGGAATTGAATATCAATTTATCCCCATACCAAAACGGCAGCTTGACATATGTCAACCTAATTCATGTGACAATCATTTCAGTTTGAGAATCACAACTTTGAAATAAATCATGAGCAACATTAATTTCAAAACCTATATCTGCATCGTTTGCGGCTTTGTCTATGACGAAGCCGAAGGTCGGACCGAAGATGGCATTGCACCTGGTACTTTGTGGGCCGATGTTCCAGAAGACTGGACATGCCCGGATTGTGGTGTTGCCAAAGCTGACTTTGAGGTTGTCGTTATCTGAGGGTTTTGTGAAGCTAGTTTGGACGTGTCATCGTTCAGTCATATGTTTTAAGTAAGCTTGTAAGAATGACACAAGACAAAACAGTTGCACCAATGAGTGTTTTTGAGCGATACCTGACGGTATGGGTTTTTCTGTGCATCCTGGCTGGTATTGCACTGGGACAATTTTTCCCGCAGGTTTTCCAAGCCATTGGCAGCATGGAAATCGCCCAAGTTAATTTACCGGTCGGTTTGCTCATTTGGGTCATGATCATTCCCATGCTGGTGAAAGTAGACTTTGCTGCCTTGCATGAAGTTCGCAAGCACATCAAGGGCATTGGCGTTACCTTGTTTGTGAATTGGTTGGTCAAGCCGTTCTCAATGGCCTTGTTGGGTTGGTTGTTCATTCGGCATTGGTTTGCACCTTTGCTTCCACCAGATCAAATTGACAGTTACATTGCTGGCTTGATTTTGTTGGCGGCCGCACCTTGTACAGCCATGGTGTTTGTGTGGAGCCGGCTCACAGGCGGTGACCCCTTGTTTACCTTGTCGCAAGTGGCGCTGAACGACAGCATCATGGTGATTGCCTTTGCACCCTTGGTCGCTTTTTTGCTAGGCATTTCGGCCATCACTGTTCCTTGGGATACTTTGCTTGCCTCAGTTGTTTTGTACATCATCATTCCCGTTGCCCTGGCGCAATGGCTTCGGAAAATTTTGTTGTCTAAGGCTCAGCAAGTCTTTGATGATGTGATGGCGAAAATAGGACCCTGGTCTATTGCAGCCTTGCTTGCAACCCTGGTACTGCTGTTTGCATTTCAGGGTGAAGCCATATTGAAACAGCCTTTGATCATTGGACTTTTGGCCGTCCCCATTTTGATTCAAGTGTTTTTCAATGCGGGGCTGGCCTATTGGTTAAATCGTGCTGTTGGCGAGAAGCACAACATAGCGTGCCCGTCAGCACTGATTGGAGCTTCTAATTTCTTTGAGTTGGCTGTGGCTGCTGCCATCAGTTTGTTTGGCTTTAATTCTGGTGCGGCACTGGCCACTGTGGTGGGGGTACTGATTGAAGTACCGGTGATGTTGCTGGTGGTTTACGTCGTGAACAACTCAAAAAATTGGTACGAGAAGTCCAACGAAGCCAATCATTAAACTGCGATGAATGAGGCTTGGGGGTTCAATGTGAATTGATCATGTGACTGGCCAGTTCGCTGAACTGATTCAGCAAAGCTTGCCGAAATCCTTTATCGCCGACTTGTTCGGTTAAAGCTTGTGTCATGCACAGCATCCACTCATCGCGTTCTCTAGCGCCAATGTTGTAAGGCGCATGACGCATGCGCAGTCGTGGATGCCCCTTCTTTGCGATGTACAGGTTGGGCCCACCTAGCCAGCCCGACAAATACTCAAAGAGCATTTCTTCGCTGCCTGCCAAACTTTCAGGGTGAAGCTGACGAACAGCATAGGCTTCCGGCAACTCTTCCATCAACTCGTAGAAGCGATGGACCAGTTTTTTGACAGCAGGCTCGCCGCCGATCAGTTCGTAAGGGGTGATTGATTTTTCCAATTTATTCCATCTTGGCGCCAGACTTCACAATCACCTGTTCCCATTTGTCAATTTCTGTTTTGACAAATGCACGAAACTCATCAGGACTGTTGCCTACGGGCTCTGCGCCTTGGGCTTCCATTTTGTCCTTGATGTCTTGGGTTTGAAGCGCTTTGGTTGCAGCATTGTAAAGTGCAGCAACGATGTGTGGAGGCGTTTTAGCGGGCGCAAACAAGCCGTTCCAACTGGACACCTCAAAGTCTGGCAAGCCTGCTTCGGCCATGGTGGGGACATTGGGCATCGTGCCCATGCGCTTTTTACTGGCCACCGCAATCACGTTCAGTTTGCCACTTTTCAAATGGGGAATGGCCGACAAGGCCGTCTGAAAACTCATTTGAACTTGACCGCCCAAAAGGTCGGCTATGGCCGGTGCTGCGCCTTTGTAGGGCACGTGAATCAAATCAATGTTGGCTCTCATTTTCAACAATTCGCCGGCCAGGTGAGGGGAGCCGCCATTGCCACTTGAAGAGAACGCAAATTTGCCAGGATTTTGTTTAGCGACTGCGATGAACTCTCGAAGGTTCTTGGCCGGCACAGAAGGATGAAGCGTAAGCACAGAGGGTGCCGTCATGAACTGCGTGATGTGAACAAAGTCACGCATCGTGTCGTAGCCCATGTTTTTGTAGGCGGTCATGTTGGTGGCATTGGCAATGGTGCCCAGGAGGAGGGTGTAACCGTCGGGCGCACTGCGCGCTACAAATTCGGAAGCAATGTTGCTACTGGCACCCGCTCGGTTTTCCACAATGATGGGTTGGCCAAGTGTTTCTTGCATTTTGATGGCGATGCTTCTGGCAACGATGTCCGTAGCACCCCCTGGGGCATAGCCCACCAACAGCTTGATGGGCTTGACAGGATAGTTGCTGTCTTGCGCGTAACTTGTCAGTGAAAAACATGCCAAAACAACGGCCCAAATTCGACGCATACGCAACCCGTTCATAGTCATTGATCAACTTTGAAGTTTAGAGACTCTTGACGGTCACATGCAAGGCGTATGGATTGGTAGAGACCCTAGGGTGAATTTTCTTCATGCTTTCTTCAGTAAGATGGCTCAATAAAATCAATGTCCATGGCACTGGACAGTTACCAGTGGGCATTTGATTGACCGAATTGGAGTTATGCGTTGTGAGTACATTCATCCAAACCAATCTAGAGAAGCCTCGCGCATGGTTTCCACAAGAACTGTCGCGAGATTCCTCTTGGATTCATTTTCTAAGTCGTGAGGCCGTGACTGAAATTGAGGAAGCGCTTCAGCATGCCAAAGCAACGGGGAAAAATTGGCTAGAAATGACAGCCAACGACTTCCCCTTGAAGCGACACGCCAAGCAAGCCATCGATCAAGCCTTTGCAGTGACTCAGACGGCGTATGGCATGTGCTTGCTCAAGGGTTTTCCAGTTGAACGTTGGTCGGTAGAGGACGCGCGCTTAGCGCATTGGGGCATTGGCCTCAATGTTGGCGTGGCCAGAACACAAAACATTGCCAGCCAAGTGATGAACGATGTTCGCGATGAAGGTGGTAGTTACAAGGTAAAAAATGGCCGTGGCTACAACACCAATGCAGGTTTGGATTTTCACGTTGACTCATGCGATGTGGTGGCCTTGTTGTGCTTGCAAACAGCAAAATCTGGCGGCACCAGCAAGGTGACTAGCTCGATTGCCGTGGTTGATGAAGTGAAGCGATTGCGACCGGACCTGATTCCTGTGATGCAGCAACCTTTCTATTACAGCTACCAAGGCACCAATGACGCCAGCCAACCGCCTTTTTACAAATGTCCCATTTTGGGTGATGACCCAGAGTTTTTCGCTTTGCGTGCCAATCGAAAAAATGTCACGGCTGCGCAACGCGATTTTCCTGAAGTACCTCGGTTAACCTCAGCGCAAATTGAGTTGCTGGACCTACTGGATGAACTGCTGCCCGATGATAAGTTTTGCTATTCCATGCAACTTGACAGAGGGGATATGCAGTTGTTGAACAACTATGTTGTGATCCACTCGCGCACCAATTTTGAAGACCATGAAGAGCCTGAGCGTAAGCGTCACTTACTGCGCCTGTGGCTCAGTATTCCTCAAGGGCAACGGTTGCCCCCACTTTGGAAAGAGTACTTTGGTGACATCGAGGCTGGCTCCGTTAGAGGTGGTGTCCGAGGCAGTCAAATCACAGAAGCATTTCTGACATATGAGAAGCGTCAAGCAGAAAATTTGGGGATGACGCTGCGGCGCGCCACATGATTTAACTTTTTTGACGCGCATTGAGCACCTATGAATTCAGTTCAAATTGATCCAACGCTGCGTCAAGAGCCCTCGGCAGAAGTTCTGGGTTTTTCTTTGAACTTTCCCATCGAGACTTTATCTGAAATCGACCGATTGGGAAAATCTTTTCTCCAAGGGCTGGGTGTTGAGTCGTTCGATTTAACATTGTTTTACCCTTATGAGTACAGATTAAATATAACCACCAACATCAGATGGCACTGCAAATGCGCATTGGCATCAATTCGGGTCCTTTGGTTGCGGGTGTCATTGGTCACACCAAGTTCTTATATGACCTGTGCGGCAATACCGTTAAAACCGCCAGCCGCATGGAGTCAACTTCTTTGCCCGGCAAAATTCAAATTTCTCCGAGTACCTATTTGCAGGTGAGGGAACACTTTGACATTCGGGAGCGTGAATTGGTTGAATGCAAAGGACTTGGGAAAATCATGACATATTTTGTCAATGGTCACTTGTCGGATTGAATTGCTCACAATGAATACATTGAATTTACAAGCTATCACGCCAAACCCTAGCGCCTGATCCCAAGTACTTCTTCAAGTGTTATGGTTAGGAATTTTGACTTTATATTGATTCAGCATGGCCAAAAACTTCAGTGAAATGGAAGACAGTAATCGCTCTTCAAATCTCAGTATCCATGCGGTCATTGAAACATCAAGAAGAACTTTTCTAAGAAACGGTGCTGCAGTTTCATTGGCCACCGTCTTGGCGCCTTTGTCTGGCTGCGCAGTTCTCGCAGGACCCTCCAATAAAATTGGCTTCAAACCCATTCCAGTGGGTATGGGCGATCAGTTGGTTGTTCCGGAAGGTTACACCGCGACTCCCTTTGCCCCTTGGGGCGATCCAGTGGGTATTGCGGGTCGTATGCCTGCTTTCAAAATGGATGGCAGCAATTCTGCGGACGATCAGGCGGTGCAATTGGGCATGCACCACGACGGTTTGGAATATTTCCCTCTGCAGGGTTCTAGCCGTGGTTTGTTGGCGATCAATCATGAATACACCGATGACGGCTTACTTCATGTTGGCGGTTTCAATCCAATGAATCCGGAGAAAGTTCGAAAAGCCCAAAACGCGCACGGCTTGTCTGTCATTGAAGTTGAAATGAAAAATGGTCGATGGAACATGGTGCGCCCATCGCCCTATGCGCGACGCGTGACTTTGAGCACGCCTTTTAGAGTAGCAGGACCAGCTGCAGGTCATGCACTGATGCGTACCTCGGCTGATCCTCAAGGACTCACAGTTTTAGGAACCTTGAACAATTGCGCCAGCAGCAAAACACCATGGGGTACCTATTTGTCGGGCGAAGAGAACTTTGCTTTCTACTTTGGTGCAGGCGACAAGCCCACTCAAGATCAGCAGCGCTGGGGTGCCCCAAAGTCTGGTTTCTTCGCTTGGGACAAGCATGACCCGAGATTCGACCTGCAAAAAAATCCCAATGAGTTTCACCGATTTGGTTGGGTGGTCGAATTGGACCCCATGGATCCAAACAGCACGCCAGTGAAAAGAACCGCGTTGGGACGTGCAGCGCACGAAGGTGCTTGGGTGGGTGTGACCAAGGATGGCAGAGCCGTCGTTTATTCTGGTGAAGATGCTCGCTTCGAATACATCTACAAATTTGTCAGTCGCGACAAAATCAAACAGGCAGGCAACGGTCTGACGCAGGCGCAGGCCAACAAAGATTTGCTAGACCATGGCGTCTTGTACGTCGCAAGATTTGATGCCGATGGCAAGGGGCAATGGATTCCGCTAGTGCATGGCCAAGGCCCACTGACTGTCACCAATGGGTTTGCCGATCAAGGTGAAGTGCTCATTAAATCAAGACAAGCCAGTGACTTGTTGGGTGCCACCAAGATGGATCGCCCAGAGTGGCTCAGCATCGACCCTCTCTCGGGTTGGGTCTACTGCACCCTGACCAACAACAGTCAACGAGGTATCGCTGGAAAACCTGGTGTCGATGCTGCAAATCCCAGGGTCAACAATGTCATGGGTCAGATCATTCGTTGGAAGGATGCGAATGACTTTGATGGCCGCACATTTGAATGGAACCTGATGGTTTTAGCTGGCGATCCAGCCAATGAACGAGCAGAGGCCAAAGGCAATATCAAGGGTGATATCTATGCATGTCCGGATGGCATTACTTTTGACAAGCAAGGTGTTCTTTGGATTCAAACCGATGCGCATGCAACGCAAATGTACAAAGGCGAGTTGGTGCGGATTGGCAACAATCAAATGTTGGCTTGCGATACTGATACAGGCGAAACCCGTCGTTTTTTAACAGGGCCGACCAACTGCGAGGTGACGGGCGTTACTTTTACCCCCGACAGCACCACCATGTTTGTGAGTATTCAACACCCTGGGGAGACGCCTTCGGATCGCAGTGATCCCTCCAAACCAAGGCGATACTCCAATTGGCCAGACTATGCGCCCAATGGGCAACCTAGGTCCGCCTTGGTGGCCATTCGCAAACTAGATGGCGGTATTATTGGAACGTAACAACTTAGGTGTAAAAAATGCAGAATTTAATATTGCGCAGTCAAACGTTTTTATCAAAGCGAAAATTCGCGCAAGCCTTCTTCTTAATTGCCTCATTGAGTTGTGTAAATTTAGTACTTGCGCAATCTCTCTCTGACTATCCAAACAAGCCAATTAAGTTGGTTATCCCATTTCCAGCGGGTGGTAGTTCGGATGGAATCGGTCGACAAGTCGCAGACAAGTTGTCCGGCGTTCTGAAGCAAACTGTCGTCGTTGAAAACAAGGGCGGTGCAGGCGGCATCATTGGCGCTGATGCTGTGGCCAAGTCGGCTCCAGATGGCTATACCTTGGTATTGGTCGACGTGTTTCATACAAGTACGCCCATTTACACACGCAAAATGCCTTACAACGCAGTGAAAGACTTCACACCGGTTTCCCTGATTGGTCGTTCACCAGCATTTTTAGTGGCCAGTGCAACTTTCGAGCAAAAGACTGCTAAGGATACTTTGGCTTTTGCAAAAGCCAATCCGCAAAAATTGACCATGGCCATCGCAGGAACAGGTAGCGTGGTTGTTGACTTGTTCAAAGCGCGATCGGGCTTAGACTTCATGAGCGTGCCCTACAAAGGATCATCACCCGCCATGATTGACTTAATCAGCGGACAAGTGAATGTCATGATTACCACCATGGCCAGTGCGGGTACACACGTTAAATCTGGCAAATTGAGAGCCTTAGCAGTTACTGGCACCAAAAGAAACGCTGATTTTTCAGACATTCCTACTTTTGCTGAACTAGGTATTCAGGGTATGGATTACGAGCAATGGTTTGGCATCATGGGCCCCGCCAATCTGCCCAAACCTATTGTTGACAAGCTTGCCAATGCAATGGAGCAAGTCTTGCGTATGCCAGATGTTCGTGAGAGATTGGCAGGCATGGCCTTGGAGGTGGCATCGCCAGCACCAGATGAGATGCGTCGAAAAGTGGAGGGGGATGCAGCTCGGTGGGTCAAGCTAGCACAAGAACTGGACATCAAGCCGATAGATTAGTCATGCCAATTTTGCGCCAGCTTGGGGCTAACCATAGTTTAAAGGGTGCTTGTGTAATGCTAGGATGATTAACAAAAATACCACTGCTACTTCTTATTCGGAGGCATTCTCATGAATCCTAAGGCATCTTTTTCTTGCGCCCGTTTTGTAATTCTGCCCGCTGCTTTGTTGACGCTCTGCGGTTTATCCGCGGCACAAGACGCTTGCCCTCATCGTGGTCAATTAGACAATGCGTATTGCGACGCAAACAACGATCTGGTTGCGGACTTACCAACCAACAAAAGCAAGCACCGTGATCCGTCAACATTGGTTTGGGCCTATACGCCCGTAGAGGATCCCGCAATTTATGCGAACATCTTCAAGCCATTTACCGACCACCTTGAAAAGTGCGTTGGGAAAAAGACGGTTTACTATCCAGTACAGTCGAATGCGGCTGAAATTGAAGCGATGCGTTCTGGCAGATTGCACTTTGCAGGTTTTTCAACCGGGCCCACAGGATTTGCCGTCAACATGGCGGGTGCAGTGCCTTTTGCCGCTAAGGGAGTGGGTACTGAGGTCCGCGGCTACAACCTGCTTGCAATCGTCAAGTCTGGCAGTACATTTCAAAAACTGGGTGATCTCAAGGGCAAAAAAGTTGCCCATACAGCACCTTCATCGAACTCTGGAAATTTAGCGCCTCGTGTGCTGTTTCCTAGCTTTGGCCTCACACCAGACACAGACTACAAACCCATGATGTCTGGTGGACATGACAAGTCTATTTTGGGTGTTGTTTCTGGTGACTATGACATGGCTGCTGTTGCCTCTGACGTTTTTGATCGCATGATCACTCGGGGTACAGTGAAAAAAGAAGATTTTCGAGTCATCTACAAAAGTGCAACTTTCCCAACGTCGTCTTTCGCCTATGCACATGACCTGAAACCTGAACTGGCAAGCAAATTGCAACAATGCTTTTACAGTTTTAGGTTCACGGAATCCATGCAAAAAGAATTCAATGGTGATGACCGTTTCCTTCCAATCTCTTACGCTAAAGATTGGGCTGTTGTTCGGGATGTTGCCGAAAAATCTGGTACGCCCTATAACAAAGCCGCATACGAAGCTGAGTCCAAACGCGAAGCCGAAGCGGCTGCTGCCAAGCGTGCTGCTGCTGCCAGCGCCGAGAAAAAGCCTTGAACATGAATGTTGCAGGGGCAGCATTGCTGTCTATCAAGGGACTGTACAAGGAGTACCGTCCAGGCGAGCCAGTTCTTAAAAACATCAATTTAGAAATTGAGGCCTCCGGTTTAACTGCCATCATCGGTCCATCGGGTACAGGCAAGTCTACCCTGATCCGTTGCATCAATCGGCTGATAGACCCCACGGCGGGTCAGATTAAGTTGAGAGGTGAAGACCTTGCTCAGCTAAAAGGCAAGTCCTTGCGCGAGGCTCGTTGTCACATCGGCATGGTGTTCCAAGAATATAACTTGGTTGAACGGTTGACAGTGATGGAAAACGTGCTTTGTGGAAAGTTGGGTAAGTTGCCCATTTGGCGTCCGTTGCTCCGCAAGTTTTCGGAAGAAGACATTTCTCGCGCTTTTGAACTCATTGATTCTGTCGGGTTGTCGCAAGAATTTGCATCGCGTCGTGCAGATGCATTATCGGGTGGGCAGCGGCAGCGAGTGGGCATTGCACGAGCCCTGATGCAAGAGCCCGGTCTTATTCTTGCCGATGAACCTACTTCTTCTTTAGATCCGAAAACCTCTGTTGAGATCATGGAGTTGCTCGATCAAGTTTCTAAAGATCGAGATGTGCCTGTCATTGTCAATATTCACAATGTGGATTTGGCGCGTCGCTTTGCTTCTCGCATCATTGGCATGTCTGCTGGCCAAGTGGTTTTTGATGGTCCGCCTGATGCATTGCAAGACAAGCACCTTAATGAAATCTATGGCGGAGAGGACTGGCAAGCGTGAGTCAATTGGCGCTTAGTTCAAAGCCTCGTCCTGTTGCTTTCGATGTGCATTGGCCCAGCCGACTGGCTTGGAGCGGGTTTGCGCTTTATGCGCTATACGCCGCAGGCCAAGTGAATTTTTCATGGGATCGCTTTGTAAGCGGTTTGCCGCAGGCTTACAAACTCTTTGGACGGATGTTTCCGCCCAACATTGCACCCGACAAGCTGGATTTGATCAGTACGGGCATGCTGGAAACAATTCAAATTGCGATCATCGCCACCACTGTTGGGGTTTTCTTGTCTTTACCTTTGGCGGTCATGGCCGCGAGAAATTTATCACCTTCTTGGCTAGCAGCCAGCGCGAGAGTTTTCATTGCTGTGTGCCGTTCATTTCATCCAGTCATTGTCTCTATCTTGTTTGTGAAGGCGGTTGGCTTTGGTGCGTTGGCCGGTGTTTTAGCCCTCATTGTTTCTAGCCTGGGGTTCATCGGCAAACTGTTCGCAGAAGTACTTGAGGAATTGAACGAAAAGCAAGTTGAAGCTGTGAGATCAACAGGCGCTGGTTTTTTCAGCGTGCTGATCATGGCTGTGATGCCTCAAGTTTTTGCGCGTTTCATTGGTTTGAGTGCCTATCAGTTTGACTCAAATTTACGCAATTCCACCATGGTTGGCATAGTGGGGGGCGGTGGAATTGGTGCTGCGTTGTTCACCGCTTATCAACGATTTGACTATGACGTGGTCCTCACAATCCTGATCTTGATCATTGCGTTGATCATGTTCGCAGAGTTGCTGTCTAATATTTTGAAGAGAATATTCCGGTGAACCGATCTCTACAGATTGTGAATGCGCAGCATTGGGAGCGCTTGTCTGCAACAGAGCGAATGGGTCGCGCTGTTTTTTACATCATCACTGTGGTAGCTTTTATTTGGGCGCTTAAGAAAATTGAAGTGATTCCAGAGTTTTTGTACGATGCACCAGAGCAGACAGCTGATCTCTTCAAACGCATGTGGCCATTCGACTGGAATTTTTATCCAGAAAATATCCATCCAGCGCTGATTGAAACTTTTCACATTGCCACACTTGGCACACTTATTTCTCTGCTGATTGCTGTGCCTTTGGCTTTTTTGGCTGCCCGCAATTTCACCTCGAGTAAAACACTCAACTGGACAGCTCAGTTTATTTTTGTTTCAACCCGCTCGGTCAATTCTTTGATTTGGGCTTTACTGTTCGTGGCCATCTTTGGACCCGGGGCTTTGGCAGGCGTTCTTTCTATCGCTTTTCGATCCATTGGTTTTGTCGGGAAGTTATTTGGCGAGGCCATTGAAGAGGCCAATCGCGGTCCAATTGAGGCGCTCACTTCATGCGGTGCCCCTCGCAGTATGCTTTTGGTAAAGGGTTACTGGCCTCAAGTCAGTCCAGCTTTTTGGTCAGTTGCTTTGTTGCGTTGGGATATCAACATTCGCGAGTCAGCGGTGCTGGGTCTTGTTGGTGCCGGCGGAATCGGTGTGGCGCTTGAAAGCGCCATGAACAACCTTTACTGGGATCAGGTTGGATTGATATTGGCCATCATTTTCATGGTCGTCATCGTGACTGAGATTGTGACGTCTAGCATTCGTTCAAGGATTATTTAAGAATTGCTAAGCATGCCCTCATCATCGTAATCCTGAATAGTCAGGTTGTGACTATTTTCGTAACATCAGATTTTCCATAGCCACTTCCATTGGACCGACCCATGAAATCAAAATTTATTTCGCAATCTATTTTGACAGTTGCACTGACTTTTTTGGGTTATGGCACTCAGTCGGCGATAGCAGGCACCGTCACTGTGATCACCTCATTTCCCAAAGAACTGACTCAAATTTACAAATCGGCCTTTGAAAAAGCCAACCCGGACATCAAAATCGAGATCTTGAATAAAAACACGGTGCAGGGTATTTCATATGTTCGCGAATTGCCTGTAGGCCAGCGGCCAGATGTCTTTTGGGCCTCAGCGCCTGATGCCTTTGAAGTGATGTCGGGTCTGAAGTTGCTAGAGCCCATTGGCGATTTGGCCAACAAAGCAACGCCCGCCAAAGTGGGCGCCTATCCCATCAACGCGCCTGACAACATGTACCTAGGACAGGCCTTGGCTGGTTATGGCTTGATGTGGAACACGCGCTACATGGCCGCCAACAAGCTGTCTGCACCCAAGCAATGGGCCGACTTGACCAAGCCCGAATATTTTGGTCATGTGGCCTTGAGTTCTCCTTCACGTTCTGGAACAACGCACTTAACAGTTGAAACCTTGTTACAAGGGGAGGGCTGGGAAAAAGGATGGCGTCAATTGCTGCAAATTTCCGGCAACAGTGCTGCCATTACCGAGCGTAGTTTTGGTGTACCCGATGGCGTTAACAATGGCCAATTTGGAATTGGACTGGTGATTGATTTCTTTGGCTTGGCTGGAAAGTATTCTGGCTTCCCAGTGGAATTTATCTACCCCGATGTCACAGCGGTCGTGCCAGCCAACATTGCCTTGGTTGCAGGTAGTAAAAATGCTGCCGAAGCGCGCAAGTTCATCAGCTACACCGTGTCACAACCAGGGCAAGAGTTGCTTTACAACCCCAAAATTTCTCGCTTGCCCATCTTGCCACCCGAAGCCATGGGCGGTAAAACGCCAGCGGGTTACCCCAACCCTTTTGAAATTGCCAAGCGCGCCAAGGTTCAGTTCAACTCTGACTTGTCTGAGGCGCGCTACAACGTGGTTTCTGCACTGTTTGATCAAACCATCACCTTTCGTTTGAAAGAGCTGCAAGCTGCAACCAAGGCCATCCATGCCGCTGAAGCTGCCTTGGCCAAAAAATCCAACGCCAATGCATCAGAGCTTCTCAAGCAAGCCCGTGAAGCAGCTTTCAGCCCTGTGGTGAATGCGCAGAAAGCAGCTGACAAAGAGTTTTTGGCTTTGTTTGCGGCTAACAAAAAAGATGCAGCAGTGAGCAAAAGCGTGACGGGTTTAGAGAACTACTGGAACAACAGCGCGCGTCAGAACTATGAGCGTGCAAAAAGCCTGGCAGAGCAAGCATTGGCTGCTGTCAAGTAAGCCCTAGGGCAGCAGCATGACCATCAATGGCAAAGCAGCCAACCAGCTTCAAGTGAGCCCGCAACCTCAAATTGGGTGGGCCACCATACGCCCCGGTGTTTGGCTCGCCGGTGGATTGGTGTTGGTGTTCTTGCTGTTGTTTTTTGCTTTGCCCGTTGCGCGGGTTTTCATCACTGCTTTTTTGGATGGCGATAACAGCTTTACGCTGGGGCATTTCAGCGCGTTCTTTTCGCAAGACTTGATGCGCGAGTCATTCATCAACAGCCTGTATGTGGCTGTGATGTCGGCTATTTTTGCAGCACTGATTGCCGTTCCTTTGGCTTACTTTACCGTTCGGTTTGATTTTAGAGGCGCGCTTCTCATTCAAACCTTGGGAGTGTTGCCACTCATCATGCCGCCCTTTGTGGGCGCTGTGGCATTGCAACTCATTTTTGGACGCTCGGGCACCTTGAACTTGCTGCTGAACGATGCGTTTGGATTTACGCTGCCCATCATGGAAGGTCTCAATGGCGTCATTTTTGTGGAGGCCATTCATTACTTCCCTTTCATTCTCATGAACCTCACCGTTGCCCTGCGCAACATAGACGGCGCCATGGAAGAGGCTGCCATGAATCTGGGATGCAAAGGTTGGCGCTTGTTTTGGCGCGTTATTTTTCCGCTCGGACTGCCAGGTTTTGTGGCGGGTGCATCTTTGGTATTTGTCAAAGTGTTTGACGATTTGGGCACGCCCTTGGTCATGGGCCAAACTAACATGCTGGCACCTCAAGCCTACTTGCGCATCACACAAGTGGGTCTTGAAGACCCGATGGGCTACGTCATCAGCGTGCTCATGATTGTGTTCTCAATTGGCGCCATGGTCATTTCTGCCAGGGCTTTAAAGGGGCGAGATTTTTCCACCTTGCAAAAAGGGGGGGGTAGCATTCAGCGTCGCCAACTTTCACCTTTAGAAAGCGCACTGGCTTATCTTTGGATTGGTGTCATCTTGCTGATTACTTTGTCGCCCCATTTGGGTGTTTTGTTGTTGTCATTTGCAAAAGTTTGGAGCTTTTCACCACTACCTGATGCCTACACGCTAGAACATTACGCCACAGTGTTTCAAGACGCCAGCGGCATGATTCAAAACACCTTGATTTACTGTGGACTGGCTGCGGGATTGGATGTTTTACTAGGCGTGACCATCGCTTATTTGATTTTGCGCACCCGATTGCCAGCACGCCAATGGCTGGATTGGGTAGCCACCGCATCGCTGGCGGTCCCTGGCATTGTGTTGGCCATTGGCTTCTTGCGCATGTTCAAAGGTGTCAACGTACCAGGCACCGATGTCTTGCTCACGGGCACTTGGGTGGCCATCATGTTGGCCTATGCGGTACGCCGGTTGCCCTATGCTTTGCGAAGCTGCATGGCCGCTCTGCAACAAGTTCACATCTCTCTTGAAGAAGCGGCCGAGAGTGTGGGTGCCAACAAAATGCGCAGCATTCGAAGGGTGCTGGTCCCACTGATGACGGGTGGTATCTTGGCCGGGTTTGTCACAAGCTTCATCACAGCCGCTGTCGAGTTGTCGGCCACCATCATGCTGGTATCGGCAGACTCGCAAGCGCCTATGAGCTATGGCATTTACTTGTACATGCAAAGTGTGGCGGGTCGTGGACCCGGAGCGGCCCTTGGTGTACTGGCCATCTTGGTAGTGGCCATTGGCACTTATTTGTCACACCGCGTGGTTGAACAGACGGCAAGCCGCTTGGCTCCTCGCAAGGAACATTCATCATGAAAAAAGTCAGCGTTCAATGCCGCAATATCCGTTTGGCTTATGGAAGCACGGAAGTGCTCAAAAACGTCAACCTCGACATTCAACCTAGTGAATTTTTTGCATTGCTGGGTCCGTCAGGATCTGGCAAAAGTACCTTGCTTCGCTTGATTGCAGGTTTCAACAAACACCAACACGGCGAGTTGTTGGTGGATGGTCGCGACATTGGCCAACAAGAACCATGGGATCGCAACATTGGCATGGTGTTTCAAAGCTATGCCCTGTGGCCTCATTTATCCGTATGGGACAACGTAGCTTTTGGTTTGGTTGAGCGCAAAGTCGATAAAGCCACTCTCCAAAGCAAAGTGGCTGCAGCGCTCGAGTTGGTCGGCTTGTCGGCCTTTGGTCAGCGCAAACCCAATCAACTCTCGGGCGGACAACAGCAACGCGTTGCATTGGCGCGCACCATTGTGATTGAACCCCAAGTTTTGCTGCTGGACGAGCCCTTGTCTAACCTTGATAAAACCTTGCGCGTGCAAATGCGACAAGAGCTGTTGGCGCTGCAACGTCGCTTGGGCATCACCACCATTTTCGTGACGCACGACCAAGAAGAGGCCATGACCACCGCCGATCGCATGGCGGTACTTGACCAAGGTGTGGTTCAACAAGTAGGCACTCCCACCGAGCTCTACGATCACCCCGCTAATGCCTTTGTGGCCAATTTTGTGGGCACCATGAACATGCTGGATGCCAAGGTACACAGCCAACACATAGATCATTTGGCGCTGGATGTCATGGGAGTAGGGGAGGTCAAACTTCCAATCTCATCAGGCGACTCAAATCTATACAACATAGATCAGATGGTTCAGCTGAGCTTTAGACCACACGCAGTAAGTGTTGGCTCGGCGCAATCAGCTTCTAATGACGCGACGCTTTGTATTCAAGGTACGGTGGAGGGCAGTGAGTTCATGGGTGAATCGACTCGGTACCGAATTCGGGTGGGTTCTCAGTCTTTGTCTGTGGATCAACCGCACTATGCCGGTGTACCCAAATTGACTGCAGGTACCGCCTTGAATTTAAACGTATCGACAACACAAATCAGACTTTTTACCGTTTGAGAAATTGCATTTCTTTGCACCCAAAACCATGAAAAATTTAAATTTACAAGCTGTGATGATTGACTTGGATGGCACTCTGGTCGACACCATCGGCGATTTTGAAGTTGCCTTAAACCGTGCGCTTGCAGACCTGCAAGTGCCTACCGCCAACCGTGCGCTCATTGAACGAAGCATTGGCAAAGGCTCAGAGCACCTGATTCGTGCCGTGCTGAAACACCAATTGGCTTTGCCAGAAATGGCGGGCAATGCTCGAGAAGTTGAGCAATTATTCTCGCCAGTTTGGGAACGCTACGAACACCATTACCTCAGCATCAATGGAGAGTTCTCCAATGTTTTTCCTGGCGTCATGGAAGGTTTAGAGCAAATCCAATCCTTGGGCTTGCCCATGGCCTGTCTGACCAACAAACCCATTTCATTTACGTTGCCGCTCATTAAGGACAAAGGTCTGGCGCCTTACTTTTCAAAAGTATTTGGTGGCGACAGTTTTGAGCGTAAAAAACCAGACCCCTTGCCATTATTAAAAACCTGTGAGGCCTTACAGAGCCTGCCAGCACGGACCCTGATGATCGGAGATTCCAGTAACGATGCGCAAGCGGCTGATGCGGCAGGATGCCCCGTCGTGCTCATGACGTATGGTTATAACCATGGCGAGCCCATTCAAAATACGCCTGCCTTGGCGTGGCTAGATTCATTTGTGCATTTGCAATTAACCAATTCCTGATAAGGCTTGCTTGAAGCTCAATCATTGAAGTTTTTAAGGCGCGTGAAATGTTGAATCGTCGTTCGTTCTTGCCTGTTTTGCCAGCCTTGGTTTGCTTCAACGTGGCGCATGCTCAGCGTGTTGTTAACAAGAC
>JACCDX010278640.1_pt1 | contig 80671 bp, 120 predicted proteins | sample 7449681 | NCBI WGS metagenome assembly JACCDX01 (sample SAMN15323450, study PRJNA562643) | freshwater metagenome | isolation source: river surface water | place: USA:Blue River Watershed | collected 2017-08-18 | reverse complement strand
CTCGCCGAAGGGAGTGCGTGATGCACTACTTCAAGTTCAACATCGGCGACTACCACAAGAAAGCGGGCCGCCTGACCATGCTCGAGCACGGTGCGTACACGCTCCTGCTCCATGCGTGCTACGACCGTGAGAAGTTCCCCACGAAAGAAGAGGCGATCGACTGGTGCTGGGCACGAACCCAGGACGAAGTTGCTGCCGTCGAGTTCGTCCTGAGCAAGTTTTTTCAGCTCAAGGACGGCGTCTATGTGCAGGATCGCATCCAGGAAGAGATCGACTCCTTCCACGCGAAATCCGAGAAAAACAAGCACATTGCGTTGGAGCGAGAGGCTGCGAGACGCACGAAACGTGCACGGTCGGTGAACGACTCGTCACCACAGCAGCACGAAGCGCCACCTAACCAAGAACCACTAACCACTAACCAAGAACCAAAAGAAGAACAAGCACCGGCCAAGGCCGCTGCTCGGTCGCCTTCGGCTCTTGGCGCTGTCGACCTGGTTGCTGACGGCCTGACGGAGACGACCGCCATCGAGTGGCTGGCTCACCGCAAGCGCGTGAAGGCGCCGATGACGCCGCGCGCCTGGGAGGGGATCAAGAGCCAAGCCGCTTTGGCTGGCATGCCCGTCGAGGATGCCGTGCTCATGTCGCTTCGCAACGGCTGGCGCGGCTTCGAGGCGAGCTGGGTGAGGGGGAGGTCGGCACCAGCGCGGCCTTCGGCGCACTCCGGCTTTGACAACGTCGACTACAGGAAGGGCATCAACGATGACGGCTCCTTCGCTTGACCTTGGTGCCGCCATTGCCGGCAACATCCCGCTGCAGGAGCAGCTTGGGGCTCGCGGCGCGATCTGCCCGGAGCATGGCGCATACGAGTCCACCGGACTGCGCATCCTGATCACGAGGCCGCCGCGCGAGCTCTGGTCCGGGTGCCCCGCCTGCAAAGCCGAGAAGGAGCGGGCGGAGCACGAGGCCGCGCTGGCAGCTCGCCAGGCCGCTCTGAGGGGCAGGATCGAGGAGTCGCTGGCGCAGACCGCCATTCCGCAGCGCTTCGTCGGCAAGACGCTGGACAACTACCGCGCTGAGACCGATGGCCAGACAAAGGCGCTCGAGGTGTGTCGGGCTTTCGCCGACAACTTCGACCGGCACTTGAAGCTGGGCACCTCGATCATCATGTCGGGCAAGCCTGGGACGGGCAAGAGCCACCTGGCCGGCGCGATCCTGCAGGCCATCCTGCCGCGGCATGTCGGCGTCTACGTGACGCTGATGGACCTGATCCGCATGCTGCGTGACACCTGGCGCAAGGACAGCGAGACCACCGAGTCGCAGCTGCTGGCCAGGCTGCAGGACGTGCCGCTGCTGGTCATCGACGAGATCGGGGTGCAGTACGGCACCGACGGCGAGCGGGCAATCCTGTTCGACGTCCTGGATCGCCGCTACCGCGCCATGCGCCCGGTCATCCTGATGACCAACCTGGAGAGGGATGACTTCCGTGCCGCCATCGGTGACCGGGTGTTCGACCGCCTGACCGAGGTGGCTCGCTGGCTGCCATTCGATTGGGGCAGCTACAGGGCAGAAGCACGAAAGGAAATGAAGCATGCCTGACTTCACCGCTGAGGAGCTGAGAAGCCTCCTCTCATACGACCCCGAGACTGGCGCGTTCACTCGACTGAAGTCGAGCCGAGTCGACCGAATCGGCCAGTCCGCAGGGGCCCGAGACACAAAAGGTCATGTTCAGATCCGCGTCCTTGGGCGGTTGCATCTTGCGCACCGCCTTGCGTGGATGTGGGTGCATGGACAGTGGCCCGAGTTGCAGATCGACCATATCAACGGCAACAGGTCGGACAACAGAGTTGCGAACCTGCGCTTGGCCACGAGTAGGCAAAACGCCCAGAACAGGCGGCGCGCTCAGGCTGACAACAAAACGTCGGGGCTGCTTGGTGTCAGCTTCGATAAGCGGGTTGGTAAGTACTTTGGGCAAATTGCCGATGGTGGCAAGAAGAAGTTCCTTGGCTACCACGAAACTGCAGCACAAGCGCACGAAGCGTATTTGAGGGCGAAGGCGGTGCTTCACGAGTTTGGCGAGGTCGCCTCGCTTTTTAGGCGCTCGGAGATGCGCGATGCGTGATCACTGCAACCACGAGGAGCTCGAGGCCCACCGCATCTTGGACATGGCCAAGGCGGGCTTCGATGTTCCAACTTCAACGATCTCTTGGGCCCTCTTCGTGTTGGGTGACGGAGTCGGATTCACCAACCTAAACGGAGAGTAAGCATGTCACACGAACAACGAGTCCATGAGGAGCGCGCGGCGCTTCATGCAAAAGTCGAGGCCCTCGAGGCATTCATCGGCACGCCGATTTACCACGGCTTGACGCACGCCAACCAGTTCCTGTTGCGAAAGCAGCTGCTTGCCATGCGCGAGTACCTGGACATCCTGGATGCGCGGATTGCCTTGTTCAAGATGCCGGGAGTGCACGATGGCTGAGGGTGTAAAGCTCATCGTCTGCGGCGGCCGCGACTGGCGTGATGCTGGCGCTGTCGACCGCGTCTTGACCATGGCGCACGAGCGCCGCCACATCGCCATGATCATCACCGGCGGGGCGAAGGGCGCAGACAGCCTGGCGGCTCGCTGGGCGCACGCAAACGCCATACCGTACCTGACGGCGCCGGCCAACTGGGACAAGCACGGTGACGCTGCCGGGCCTATCCGCAACCAGTGGATGCTGGACCAGGTGGTCGACGGCGTGATCGCGTTCCCGGGCGGCGCGGGCACGGCCGACATGATCCGGCGCGCGAAGAAGGCGGGTGTCGCCGTGTGGGAGCCGATCCGTGACTGACGCCGAATACCAACTGCTGGAGCTGGCCGCAAAGGCGGCCGGCGAGCTCTACACGGAGCGTGCGCCAGAGGGTGGGCTCTACCTATCAAACGGCGAGGACTGGAACCCTCTCGCGGACGATGGCGATGCGCTGCGGCTGGCGGTGAAGCTGGGGATCAGCACGTTACCCTATCCGGTCTACAACGAAGGCGAGCGCAACTCTGTCATTGCCAAGCAACGCCGCAGGTCGGACACGCTGCGCGAGGCGAACCCCACCGAAGTGATTGAGCTATACGGCGCCGACCCATACGCCGCCACTCGACGAGCAATCGTCAGGGCTGCGGCTGAGATCGGGAGGGCGATGTAATGGCCGAACTCGTGATGATCCGCCAGCCTGGTGGTGCACTGGTCCCGGCCACCGACGAGGATGCCGAAGCGCTGCGCAAGATCAAGGCTGGAGCGGCCGTGCGCGTCGAGGTCAAGCAGATTCGGAATTACAAGTTCCTCCAGAAGTTTTTTTGCTTGGCCAAGTACGCGTTCGACATCTGGTCCGAGACCATTCCCCAAAAGGAATACAAGGGTCAGCCAGTCAAGCCTGACTTTGATCGGTTCCGTCGTGACCTGATCATCCTGACCGGTCGGTTTGACGCGACCTACAACGCCCGTGGCGAGGTGCGCCTGGAGGCCAAGAGCATCAGCTTTGGCAGCATGGGTGAAGACGAGTTCGAGAAGCTGTACTCCGACACGATCGACGTCGTGCTGCAGAAGATCCTGACCGGCACCAAGCTGACCGAGGATCAACTGCGCAATTACGTCGACAACGTGCTCGCTTACACCTAAATCTTCTCCGTGCAACGGATTGTTGGATTTGTGCTATAAACGCGCCCGTCCAAACAAACTGTTGCACTGAGATGCTAAAGAATGAACTGATCAAGCGGGTGGCCTTCGTGAGTGGCCAGCCCAGCGGCGTCGTCCGCGGCGTCCTTGATGCCACCTCCGCAGTCGTGCGCCGAGCCGTCTCCAAGGGCGAGAGCGTCATGCTTTTCGGCCTGGGGAAGATCAAGGTTGTCGAGCGCGGCGAGAAGATGGCCCGCAACATCTGGACGGGCGAGTCGGTGGTCGTACCGCCGCGCAAGGTGGTGGTGCTGCAGCCCAGCGATCCACTCAATGAGGCCGCCAACGGGGGCGCTTGATGCGGGTCGAGTTCCCCTGGCCCGACTCGGGACTCAGTCCCAACGCCCGACTGCACTGGACAGCCAAGCACGGCCTGTTCAAGCGTGCCAAGGAATCGGCGTACTACCTGACCAAGGCCGCAGGGCCGGCGGAGTTGCCCGAGTCCGGGCCGATTCTGGTCTCCATTGAGTTCTATCCGCCCAGCCGCAGGCGCTACGACCTCGACAACGCTCTGGGCCGGTGCAAAGCGATCCTCGACGGCTTCGCCTCCGCGCTCGGTGTGGACGACCACCGATTTGAACTGAAGCTGAAGATGGCCGGGATCGGCGGGAAGGTGGTGCTCCATGTCTGATCGCCCGTCAGCGCTTGAGCGCCTGAGCACAGCGGTTACATCCTCGGATCTGACGCTGGACGCCAACCACCGTGGCGACCTCGACTACGTCACCGCCCTGGGCATCGCATCGCTGCGCCACAGCGCCGCGGCATCGCCCCTGATGCGTCTACACCTGTCGAGTTCTCCGGCCACCCTCAAGACCGCCTACAAGTCCGTGCTGGCGCTGGTCAAGCGCATGAACGCGAAGAAGAACTGGCGACTGGCCGGTCACTCCATGCACGTCGTCGCCCTGCAGGCGCTTTCGCACCACGTCAGCCCGGCCTGCCCCGTGTGTCAGGGCCGCAAGTTTGAGCTGCAGGACGGCGCTCCGGTGCTGTCCACGAAGATGTGCAAGGCCTGCCACGGCACTGGCCGCCGCCCGGTGCAGAAGAAGCACCGCGAGGCCATCACCGAAGTGATCGCCGCCCTCGAGGTCATCGACTCGGTCACCGAGCGGGCAGTAGCGAGGCTTGTGCGATGACGGTGATTGTGTGGGACGGCAAGACCCTAGCCGCAGACAAGCAGGCAACGAATGCAGGTTTGAAGCGCTGCGTTACCAAGCTGCGCAGGATTCGCGGACACCTGTGTGCGGTGTCTGGTGACTTCGATTACGCACAAGAGTTGCTGCACTGGTTTGAGGCTGGCGCAGACCCGGCCACTTACCCTGATTGCCAGAAAACCAATGACTGGGTGTCGCTGCTGGTGATCACGCCTGAGCGTCGGATTCTGAAGTTTGAGCGCTCGCCATACCCCGCTGACTTCACTGAAGACGGCGTCTACGCAATGGGCAGTGGCCGCGACTTCGCTATCGCTGCGGTGTACTTGGGGTTCGATGCCGCCAAGGGCGTGGAGGTGGCATCGGTCTTTGAGTCCGGCTGCGGTATGGGCTGCGATACCCTGAGTTTCGACTGATGCTGCGCCGAACCGGTTTCAAGAAGCCGCAGCTTGAGCGCAAGCCCATTGTGTACACGCCCTTGCCCGAGAACCTGCGGCGCAGGGTGAGTATGGGCAAGGTCGAGCTGCAGGCCGCGCCGAAGCCCGAGGCCCATCGCAATCAGCGCCTGCTCGACATGGCCCGTGGCAAGCCCTGCCAGATGGCCGTGCCCGGCGTGTGCAACCATGACCCGAGCACGGTGGTAGCCGCCCACAGCAACAGGGCAGAGCACGGCAAGGCAGGTGCGCGGAAGGCCGACGACCACTACGTGGTCTACGCCTGCTTTGCGTGCCACTCATGGCTGGATCAGGGGGAGGGTGCCCGTGACCGGCTGGCGGGTGACCGGGCTTGGGATGTGGCGCACATGCGGCAGGTCGGCATGTGGCATGAGATTGCGCTCGACCCGACCGCCAAGGAGGCGGATCGTCGGGCAGCGCAGTGGGCGCTGGATCGCCTCAAAGACCTGCGGGCGGAGTGAGAGTCACGGATCGGCGCATACCGTTGGTTTGGCCTTCGGCAAAGGCGCGGTACAGCAGATTGACCAGCTCTTCATAGCTCAGAGCAACACAGGAAACCCTGACAGCCAATCCTTCTGGCTCTTCATACGTCTTGATGTGTGCTCTGTCGAGCAACTGACCAACGAACTTGTGGACGATCTGGTCTGCGGCCTTGATCGCCAGCCGCCGCTTGCGTTCGTTGTCGTCTTCCCTGCTCTGATAAAGCGACTGCCAAGTGTCCATTTGGTTGTAGTGAAACAGTGGAACCTCGGCTGCAATCTTTCGGACTTCGATTGGGTAGGTCATGTCTTCTCCTGAAACTTTGGCAGGGCGGCCCAGTGGGTCCACGTGCCGTTCTTTGAATAGTTGCCGAGCACGGCTACGCCGTACTTGCGGTCGATCAGCAGCAGCTTTGGCCCCGCCGGAGGTGCCAGCTCTGCGATGGGAATCCAGCGGTGCGTAGTGTCAACGACGGCCTGGCCGTCACGGGTTTGCTTGATGGTCACTCACTCGATCCTTGTACTTGTTGAAGCGCCACGACGTGGCCTCAGTCTCGATGCGTTGCCAGACGGCTTCGCGCTCGAGGTCGCCCATGGAGTTCCACTGAGCGACCTCGATGTACGTGCGACCGCAGCCTTTGCAGTGCTCGTCGTAGAGCGTGGTGCACACGGCGATGCACGGGCTGTCGGGGCGGTTCATGCCTGCCCCCTTGCGCGGATGGCGGCGGCAATGGCGCGAGATGTGTTGCCAGCAGCCCGCTGATCGTCAAACCGCTCATGCTGGGGAATGGACGCATCTGCCACCTTCGCACACGCCTCGCGCTCTGCTGCGGCGACAAGGGCGGCGAAGCGTTCAAGGCTTGCGCCAGTGTCATTGCCATCTCGGTAGTCAAAAGCAAGCCCCATGCACCCGTCTGAAGGTGCAGGCTCCCGGAAACCTGCCTCCCGCGCCATGCGGATGATGTCTTCGCGGTTCATGACATCGCCCTCAGTCGGTCAATGAACTGGCGCCCATCGCTCATGCCCCAGGGCTTCTCCCACTCGGCGACGGCGTCGCGCAGGGCGTCGGCTCGGCCGGCTGCAAACCAGAGGTCTGCCAGCTTGCGCAGCGCCAGCGAGCTCACGAAGAACCCATCGCCGTGCTCAATGGATGGGGGTCTCACCCCGGCCTGCGCCAGGGCGGCGTTGAATTGCGCTTCATTCATCGTCCGCCTCCGTGAAGTACAGCTTGGGGCGCTTGTTGTAGGCGGGTGGCTTCCCTGATCGGTTGCCGATGTGGTACTTGCCGCAGAAGATGCACTTGTATGCGCTCATCGGCAGGCTCTTGCGGCCCGACGCCAGCTTTGCAACGCGGGCAGCCATGGACTGGGTGTCGAACGCCTGCTTGCCTGAGCAGCCGGTGGCTTTCCAGTCCTGGGTGTTGCTCACGCAGCCTCCTTGACAAGGCCGCGCCAGATTTTGGTCTGGTAGGCAAATTCGTACTCGGGGTTCTGTGCGGCCATGATCGGGCCATGCTCAGCACAACCCCAGATCCGGTCGGTTGCATCGAACCAGCTGTAGCCCCAGGGGCCAATGGGCTTTCCGTCTTCCGGGTCGACCGATCGGGTCCGGTACACGCCACTGCGAACGGGCAGGACGTCGTGCGGGAATGTTGGGGTGAGCTTCATGTCTTGGCTTTCTGGTGGTTGCTGTATTCGCGCTCGATGGTCTGGCGCAGCCAGGCGGACACACTTGTCGCCTTAGCCAGTTTCTCGAGCATCTTCTTGTGGGAGGGCGTGACGGCGACGTTGATCCGCTCGGTGCAGTTGACGTCGCCGTAAATGGGCGGGCGCCCGGTGGCTTTGCTCTTGGTGTTCATGCGGTCTCGGCCTCCTTCAGGAAGTACTGGGCGACCGTCTTGCCGTTTGGCAGGTCCAGGTCGCGGGTTTCGATGTTGTGACCCTGCTCGCGCAGGTCTTTGATGCGCGCCGCCAGGCGGAAGCAGCCGTAGCTGTTGAGTGCGTCAATCGCTGTGATCGGGCCGCGCTTGAGGTGGGCCAGGATGTCGTCGCACTGGCTCATGCCTTGCTCCGGTAGGCCCGATGGCTAGGGCGAACGTCAACGAGGATTGAGTAATTGCCCATGGCCAACGGCGGTTTGAGCTTGGTCTCGATGGTCAAAATCAGGCCGTTGAGGTGGGCCAGTTTCGAGAGCTCTATGGCGACAGTTGAGATTTGGTCGGCGATGGCGGCCGAAAGAACGTCTTGTTCTCTGCTCATGCGGCCTCCGGCTTGTAGATGGTGTTCACGGTCTCGAAGCTGCCGTCGTCGAACTTCTGCAGCACGCGCGATGTGCGGATGTGCTGTCGTCCGAGCCGCGGGTGATCCAGGCCGTAGACGTGGGCGATCTCGACGGGTCCGGACTCAAGCTCCCAGGTCTCGAAGAAGGGGGCGCCGGAGAAGTGGACGGTGGGCTTTTCTTGGTTGGCGTTCATGCGGCCTCCAGTTGTTCAAAAGTGCAGAATGAGCGGCGCACGGTGACCTCTTCACCCTCGTCGCGCTCGTTGTATTCAAGGATGGCCTTGGCCCTGCCATTGGTGATGATGAAGCTCGCCCAGGTGTCGTCGAACCCAAGCAGGCGTCCGTTGAACACGCCCTTGCGCGAGCTGTTGATGCGGTAGGTCTTGCCGACCTGAAGAGCGTTGCTCATGCGGCCTCCTTCAGCAGCTCGTACATGGCCGGGCGCTTGAAGCGCTCGATCTTGAAACCGCCGCGGCGATCAGCCTCTGGGCCGACAAGGCGGCCTTCGCCGTCGCCGAAGAGGATGGCCAGGCAGTCCTGGTTGAAGTCGCGTGCTACCTGGCTCATGGCTTGCAGCACGATGTTTTTCTGAGCGTGGAAGTCGAACGTGACGACGGCGGTCTTTGCGTGGACCTGGCCATCGGGGCTTTCGTAGCTGACATCGCGGATCTCGCCGATGGCGCGAGTGAAGAACCGGCGGATGTTGTGCATGACGGCGCTCAGACGCTCGGTGTCTGTGTCCAGGTGCATCAGCGCATCGTTGAGCTCCAGATTGATGATTGCTTGCATGTGAATACTCCTTGTTGTGCGAGGTACTAGATGTTGCACCCAGGGCCAAAAAAACACCCCTGTGGCGCACTAGGCGGTGAACGCCTGGGGTCCTGCAAGGCAGCCACTTTGGGCGGCCGACTTGCAGTGCTACGGATTGTTGCGCAAAGAAGAAAAAGTTGCAACCGCAACAAAAAAATAACCCGAGAAATCAGTGGGTTATTACGCGGCGAGCTGGAAGAAAGGGTTGCTGTAGTCGCGCCAGGACTCGTGAGCGCGGATGGCCTGCACCGTAGACTGGCACAACCCCATGCGTCGCGCGACAGCTCGCCCGGACTCAGGGGACGAGCGGATCTCTTCGACGATCTCTGGCGTAAGTGGGGAGTGTTTGCGCTTGCCGGCGGCGATCTTTGCGTTGCGTGTCACGCTGCGTGCGTAGCCCGTCTGGGCGGCGACAAGTTTCAGCATGGTGGCGTGCTCCATGGGCTTGAGGTGCGCGAGGTTCAGGCAGGCCTGGTTGCCGCATGTCGGGAATGCTCTCCGCCGGCCCGGCGAGATCCCGCTGAGCTCGAGCATCATGCGCCGCACGCCAACCATCTTCTTGGTTCCGTCGAGCCGCGCGACAGGGCGCGTGCCGTGGCTCATGGCGCCCTGCCAGAGAAGGCAGTCACCTTCTTCGATGCAGCGCTCCAGGATGGCTTCAATGGTCGGCTGCATCAGTTCGGTCTCCAGACGAACAGATCGAGACCGACGACCGCGATCAGCGAGAGCAGGAACAGGATTCTCCAGACCCGGTCGCGCGTTGTCATGGTGGTGGGATTGAATTCAAAGATGTCGTGCTTCAATGTTTGCTCCTTGGTTGGATTGGGTTGGCGATGCCCTTTGCAATGCGCCGCAGCTCGGACAGCTTGTTCTTTTCGCCGCGGTGGTCGCTCGGGGTTAGGGGGTGGATGGTTTGGAATGCTTGGCCGTCGGCACGGCGCACGCAGGCCTTGATGTGGTTTCCGCCGGAGATGGTCAGCGAGACAAACTCCAAGCCAGCTTTTCTGACCAGTTCGCGGATTTCGCGCTCGCGTTTCATCAGGCCTTCCCCTCTTCGGTGATGGGTGTGTAGGTGCAGCCTTCGTCGGTGCTGTTGTGGCGCAGCGTCATCGGCGTGCGCGGGCCCCAGGTCTGGCCTGGCATGTCTGCCCGGCGCAGGCAGTCGCGGCAGTGGCTGTCGGGCTGCGTGGGCTTGCAGCGATGGCTGTCGTAGGGCAGGGTTCTCATGTTTTGGCCTTCGCGATGGCGGCTCTGGCGGCATCGCGCGCTGCTGCGTTCTCCACAGAGCCAAATGGGTTGATCTCTGCAGCCAGCTTCAGCGCTGCCAGCAGCTCGTTGCGCTCTGCCATGAGAGCGTTGAAGTGGTCGATGCAGTCGATGTTGGCGGCGTGCAGGCGGCGCAGCTCGATGGCGGCCTTCTTTTCATCTGACGGCCCGCGATCCTCGTAATACCGATCAAGCACATCTGCCAGCCGCAGGGCTTCGGGTTGTGTGCTCATGCTGTCACCTCCGCGGTCAGTGCTGCGAGCTTTGCCTCGGCCTCCGCGAGCGCCTTGCGTGCGGTCTCGATGGCGCCCTTGTGTGCGGCCAGCTTCAGCTCGGCCAGGTAAGTAGCCAGGTCTTCGGGCACCTCGAGCCACCCGGCTGGGCACTCGTTGGCCCAATTGACGGCGCGGCCGTAATGCTTCTTCTCCTGCGCGCGCCACTCGTTGACGGCATCCGCGAACAGGCGGCGCGCGATCTCAATGGCCTCTTGCTCGGATTGGCATGGGTAGACGTCGATGCTGCTGCTCCCACTGCCATCGCTGTAGCGGTTGATGTTCCACTGCAGATCGCCCTTGGTATCGCCAAAGAGGGTGAGCAGCCTCAGCTTCTTGTCCCAGCGGTTCTCGTACTCGGTGCCGCCCTTGGCCAGCGCGCTTTCAGCGGTCACGATGGCGGGGGCGCTGTAGTGAGGAACCTCAAGGAAGTGCGTGAACTTCCCATCCAGGTATTCCTCAATGCGGTTCAGGGCCTGGTGCTGCTTGAGCTTCTTGAGCTGCTCCTGGTAGCGCCGGCCTGCCTGGTCGAGCTCTTCGTTGATGCGCTTGAGTTCCGCGCGCTTCTCGGTGACCAGCTTGTCGAGCTCGTCGACCTTGGCATGCAGTTTGACGGTGGGCGGCTCGGAGAAAATCTCGCGCCACTCTTCGGGGATGCCCCAGTATGGCTCGCCGTTGCTGCCGTCTTCGTACTCAGGCGCAACCAAGTGCGCTCCTCCGTACGACGCGATGTATGCGCCCTGCTGGCCGTGAATGTTGTAGACGGTGTCGCCTTTTTGAAACGTGCTCATGCTGCTACCTCGAGGTCTTTCTCTGTTTGGGTGTTGGTGTCTTGTTCTGGCGGCCGGATGGGCTTGAGCACCTCATCGGGGATTGGGCCTTCGGTCAGGTGGCAGATCTGGCCGAAGATGTTGCGGTAAGTGATGCGGCCGCGGGCTCGGCAGATCCAAACCTGCCCGGGGTGCAGGAGGGTGATGTCGTGCCTGGTCGGGTCATCCGCCTCGATCACGTCGACAAAGAGGCCGACGTTCTCGGGGATGTCGCTGTACAGGACGACGGCCATGTCTCCGGGTCTGCAGTTCATAGGGCCTCCTGGGCGATGTTGCGGATCTCCCAGAGCGTGTCGGGCACGGCCGGGCCGGTGGATGCGTTGTGTGCCAGGTCGTGAATGCGCGACAGGGCGTGCCATTGGTCGGCCGACCCTTCGAGCGGGGCTTGAACGGCTTTGAGCACCTCGGCCTCAATGGCCTCGTGGTAGTGGTGCAGCCAGGTGGCGCCGTGCTGCGCGGTGAGCTGGGCGCGGATCTCGCCGGCGCGCTCAGGTGAAACTATTTGCATGTGAGCTCCTAAGTTTGGTTGGCGTGCATATTGTTGCGCAACAAACAAAAAGTTGCAACGTCAACCAAAAAAAGCCCTTACGTTTTTGTCGGATACTGCGCTCCGGCGGATGCGACGCATCGCCTTGGCCTCGATCTGGCGGATGCGTTCCCTGCTCACGCCCAGGACATCGCCGACCTGCTGCAGCGTCATCTCCTCCATGAAGCGCATGGTCAGCACGCGCACTTCCTGCGGCTTGCAGAGCTGCAGAAGGGTGCCAACCAGGGCTTTGGCATCGCGCTCGTGCATGGGGTCCGACTCGCACGGCTCGTCTGGGATCGATTCGCCCGAAAGGAGCTCGGGCTCAAGGTCTCGGCGGAACCAGAGCTTTTTCACCTCCGGGTCGATGCCGTTGTATGTACGGCGCGGAAGGTACTCGCGGTGGCTCATGTGGTTGCCCATGGCGCCTCCTCTGCGTCGTCCAGTTGCTTGCGCTTGTAGGCGCGCTGCTGTGCGGGGGTCCATGGCACTGGGCCGGATGGGGGAGGGAAGGGCCAGGTGTTCATTGGACGTCGCCATCTGCAAATGATGGGTGGCATAGGCCGTCGTCGCCGCCTCGGCCGCGCAGCAGCGCGCTGTACTGACCGGTTCGGGCTTCTTGCTTCTTGGCCTTGCAAGACTTTGAGCAGAAGCGAGCCCAGCCCCGGGCGCGGTCGGCAGTTCGTGCTGTGAACTCATCCTTGCAGCTTGCGCATTTGTAGCGTGCGTAGGTCATGGGTTGGTCTTTCGTGGAAGTGGTTCGGCGGTTTCGTCCTGGATCAGGCGGACCCCAGAGAAGCTGTCAGTCGCGCCTAATGCTGAATGCGTCAGGAAAGGCTGGGCCTCGCGTTTGAGTTCCTCGTAGTCATCCGGACGGATGCGGAGCTCGCGCATCGGCTTGCCGAACCTGGCGAGGTGCGCGTCGATTGCCTTGGTGGCAGCCTTCATGCTCAGGAGGATTTCGTCGCCGGTCATGCTGCGGCTTTCATCGGGCTGAGTGCAAACTCTTTCAGCCTGCCCAGCATCTGGTCCCGCTCAAACGAATCCATGCGCTGAGGCATCAGGATCGAGACGAGCTCGGGGTGGCCAGTGTGCTGAACGACCACGGGCCCGTTTGGATCTGCCTGCCAGAACATGACGCCATCCCATCGGCTTCCCGCTGGCAGGTTTGCGTAGTCGGCCAGGTAGCCGGCGCCCACTCGAGCGGCGAAGCCTGGCTTGAGGTCTTCCCATTTCGGCAGCACTCGACGCCACTGCGGGAAGTTGCCCTCAATCCAGGGATTGCCTGGCATTACGTACGTTTCGTTGTTGCTGTGCTCGTGCCCAAACCCAGGCGACACCGACACGCGCTTGCCATCAGCGACCACCAGGTGAGCTCCAGCCTGGGCCTTTCCCTTGCATGCGGAAATGAACTGGGATGGCGCACGCATGATGACGCCTTTGCCGTCGTCGCCCTCGATGGTGCCATCCTTGTCGTAGGCCACGGCAAGGCGGTGACCGTCGCACCCGATGATGTAGACGCCAGGGCGATCGGTGGCTGCCTCGACGCGGATGCCGTTGAGGTAGTAGCGGATGTCTGCGCGAGCAACAAAAGGCGCCACCAAGGGCACGTACTTGCGGTTGAACTTGAGCTTGATCATGCTGCGATACCCTTCTTGAGGACATCGAGCGCAGCTTTTTCGGCGTCGCCCCACACGCGCCGCATCTCTAGCTCGGCAAACCTCTTCTCGGCAAAGGCCTTGAGTGGCCTCACTGCTGCGAGGTATTCATCGCTGGTCCACCATGTGCCTGCCTCGGGGTTGTAGCCAAGCGTCTTCCCGACACTTCGCACAAGCTGGTTGGCCTTTTGTTCGCCAACCTGGCGGCATTCGTCGCCCACCCGTCGCTCAAGTGCTTCAAATCGGCTCATGCTGCACCGCCTTCTGTGTCATCGGCGGGCAGGCGTGCGATCTCGAGCGCCTGGGATGCTGCTTGCTGTACGGCGGGCGAGGTGCCCACGTCCAACTCGGCGACCGAGTTCTCGGGGTCGGTGGCAGTCAGCATTTCCTGAATGTGGCATGCAGCAGCCCAGCAGCGCTTGGCGATTGGGTGGTTGCTCTCTCGCATCACCAAGTCTGGGGAAGACTGGCGGTTGAAGCCCCAAGACAGCAGCCACACGGCCAGTTCTTCCGTCTGATCGACAATCTGCTGGTCGGTGCGGCCCACCGGCTCCTGCACAGGTGCTGCGGGTGGCTTGCACTTTTCACAGTCCACATAGTTGCCACCTGACATAGAACCGTCATCGTTCTCATGGCCTTCGTCGTAGTAGCCAAGACCATGGCATTTGCTGCACTGCTCCTGAACAGGTGCTGCGGGTGTGTCTGCGTTCACCTCGAGGTAGGTGCCAAGCCATGCGTGCAGGGCGCGCAAGTCGTCGGTGTCGGGGTTCAGGCTTGCTATCGCGTGAAGCGCATCGGGGTTCTTAACGCCCGACCACTGCGAGCTGATCTTCAGGTTGTGCAGATTCTGCACGGCGGGCACTGGCTGCAGCGCGACGATGACGCGGCTTGCTCCGTTGTTGGTGATGGTGATTTGGCTCATGTGTTTCCTTCTGAAATGTCGCAGGCTGCTATCCAGACCAGCCTGTTGAGGTTTTGCTCGTGATCTGCGAGCTCGGTGGCATCCCATGCGCCGTATTCGGCGAGGCAGGCGATCAGGCTGCTAGGGGTGATCTTGGAGAGCTGGCGGCGGATTGCTGGCACCTCGCGCAGGGCTGCGACGTCAGCGTCTGCCTGGCCTGGGTGAAAGCACGTAAAGGCCTGGGCCTTGGTCATCTGCAGCTCAATGCGGCCAGAGGAGTCGGACCACCACATCGTCAGAGCTCCGGCGCGTGGCGCGTTGTTTTGTCTCGGTTCATGTCACTCTCCAATGGTGTCGATGTAGTCATCCAGCACGCGCACGTCGGTGAAGTTGCGGCTGTCGCGTTTGAGTTTGGTGGCGTTGTCGTCCTGCACGAAGAAGCTCATGCCGGACACAACCTCGCGGACCTCGTAGGCGGCGCCATTGCCGAACTCGACCACGTCGTAGCGCTCGCAGCAGGGGAAGACGGATGTGGGCTTGAACATCACGTCCCCCTGGTGCCCCACTCGGGCATGCGCCACTCGGGGTCGATGTAGTCGTCAGGGATGGCCTCGGCTTCGGCGCGCAGTTTGGCGGCGCTGGCTGCCCAGCGGGTCCGGGCTTCAGGCCCCAGGCCATTGATCGGGCAGGTGGCGTAGTACTCGTGCTGCTTGGCCATCGAAACCAGGCTCTTGTAGCGCTGGGTGTCTTGCTTTGCCATGTCACGCCTCCGAGTGGCGCTCGACCAGGGCCTCAGCCTTCTCGAGGGCGTCTTGACGGGCGGGCTGAAGGCGGTAGACCGACAGGTGGATGTCGACCTCGCGGGCCTTGAAGTGGCTGCGGTTTTCTACCAACCAGGCGTGCACGATCTGTGCACGAAGCGTCTCGTGAAGGTGCTGCAGGTGGACGTGTGCCGCACGTGCGGCGGACAGGTTGTAGTCGGTGACGGTGTGCATGTGTTGCTCCTTAAATGGCGTATGCGTCGCGCTCGAACATGGCGTCAAACCAGAAGTCGCCGTCGGTGCGCCACTCGTTGAAGTTGTCGACGGTGGTGGGGTGTGCGTAATGGGCCGCTGGCATGGCGTCCTCCTTGGTTCAGTAGTTGACTTGCTTGATGTCGCCGATGTTGGCGTGCGGGCGGAGGTGCCGGGCGAGGGCCGCGGCGTCGCGCTCGTCTTTGGCTGACACCAGGATGGTGGGGTGGTTGAAACCCTTGTCGCCACGAAAGATGGGCAGGGCTATGAGGTACTTCCGAGCCTGCGGGCCTTGCAGCTTCTCGGTGACAGCCTGGCCTATTGCTGAGTGCGTGCGCTCGTGGCGCAGGTGACCAGTGTTGAGGCCGATCAGGGTGCTGGCGGCGTACACGTCGGCTGGAGGGTTATAGCGTCGGTTTCCGTAGTAGCTCATGGTTTTCTCCTTACGCGCTGATGGGTTGCTGGGTATGGATGTCGTAGACCTGGTGGCCGTCAACCACGCGGCCTGCGTCGATGAAGGCCTTCGCCGTGTCAAGCGTCATGAAGGGCACGTACTGGCTGTAGGGCGCGTTGCCCAGGGGTACGTCGTACACGCCGCTGCGGTGACGAATGCCGATGCCGTTGTGATCTGAGTAGCCGACCATGTGTTTCTCCAAAAGGTTTGTTGTTGATGGAATGAATTGTTGCGCAAGAAAGCAAATGTTGCAATAGAACAACCCCACGATTCAGTCGGGAATTGCTTGGCTAGCCAAGAAAAACAAGGGGTTCGGTGTACTCGGATGAGGCCAGTCGCTACATAAAGTTGCGCCCAAGCAACAAAATGTGATACACTCCGCGTCGCGCTGAGGCAAAAGCCTCGCCATACAAGAACAACACGCCAGTGGCATCGCTCTCTAAGGGCGAAGCCTTGCCGAAAATCGGCGGCGCACAGAACACAACCCGCCTCGAGCGGGTTTTTCATTTCAGGGCCTCCCATGCAGCTCATCGACAACTGGAAGGCAGTTGCGAAGCGCGCGTGGTCCATGCGCCTGATCGCACTGTCCGCGATTCTCTCGGCCGCCGAAGTGGCGCTGCCTTACCTGGATGACCGCTTCGAGCGCGGCACGTTCGCCGTCCTGGCGCTTGTCGTGTCCTTTGCTGCGGGCGTCGCCCGGGTGGTGGCTCAGCCGGAGGTGCACCGATGAACGGTCCGCGGATGAAGATCGGCGCGCTGGCGCTGAGTGCCGCAGCCCTGGTTGGTTTGGCGCTCAATGAGGGCTATTCGGACCGGGCGATCATCCCGGTGCCTGGCGACGTCCCAACGATCGGCTTTGGCACGACCGACGGGGTGAAGATGGGCGACCGGATCGCTCCGCCCCAGGCCCTGGCCAGGAAGCTGGCCGACGTGCAGAAGTTCGAGGGCGCGCTCAAGCAGTGCGTCACCGTGCCGCTGCACCAGCATGAGTACGACGCCTACATCCGGCTGTCCTACAACATTGGCTCGAGGGCGTTCTGCGGCTCGACGCTGGTGCGTCTGCTCAATCAGGGGCAGTACGAGGAAGCCTGCAAGCAGATCCTGCGCTGGGACCGGTTCAAGGGTGAGCCCTTGCGAGGCCTGACGCTGCGCCGCCAGGAAGAGTACCGGCTGTGCACCGGGGGTGAGCAATGAGCTGGCCCGCCAAGATTTCCGCGGCACTGATCGCCGTCATTGTCGCCTTGGTGACTGGCTACGGCTTCGGCAGCAAGGCGGGTGCAGACCGCATCCGCGCGCAGTGGAACGCCGAGCGCCAGGTGCTGGCAGAACAGAACGCCGCCGCCGAGAAGGCAGCTCGAGCTGAGGAGAATCGTCGTGCAGACGAAGCGCAAGCAGTCATTGAAGAGCAGGCTCGCCGGGAGACTCTATCCCGTGATCGCGCTGCTCGTGCTGAGCGGACTGTTGTCGGCCTGCGCAACGAAGTTGCCCGCCTCAACGCCCGTCCAGCCCCCAGCGATGCCCAAGCCGCCGGCTTCGCTCATGAAGCCCGTGTCGCCCGAGAGCTACTTGGAGCGTGCACGAAAGAATATGGAGACCTGGCAGCAGCAGCTGACGGGCTCCGAGACCAAGTAACCGGCCTCCAGCAGTGGGTGCGCCATGTCACACAGTGAGGGCGGTATGCCTCCTGAAACAGATCTGGCTGTAGCCATTGCAAAGATTGACTCCATCACCGGAGACATGGCCGAGGTCAAACAGACCATGCGTGAGCTCGCATCCGCTGTGTCCAAGCTGGCGGTCATCGAAGAGCGCCAGAGCGCCATCAATGAAGCTATCGGCCGGGCCTTCAAGGACATCGGCTCATTGGCCACCAGGGTTGCTGCCATCGAGCAGGCCCAACCCATTCAGAAGCAGTCCAGTGACCTTGTCCAGACTGCAGTCAAGTACATCATCGCCGCCGTCCTGGGAGCAGTAGTCGCAGGATTCATCCGAGTCCCACAAGGAGCGCCGGCGACAACACCGCCGGCCCTGACCGGCAAGTGAGCCGGACATGTCTGATGAGGCAAAGACACAAAAGGCGATCGACTGGTTGCTGCAGGTAGCAGCTGAGTTGATCGCAGAAGAGCCGGCGGGTCAGCACATGCTGAGCTCGCTGGAGTCGACGGGAGAGAAGGCTGTCGTCAGCTACATCAAGTGCCTGATGCTGTCGGGAGCCGGAGAGCTGTTCGGTTCGCTCCCATACCGGACTGGCGACAAGGTCGTGTTCGAGATGCAGATGCGGCACGGAAGGGCCGACATCGTCATCTTCCACATTGACGGCTCAGTGAGTGTCATTGAGGTAAAGGACGGCGACCGTGACGTGATGAGCGTCGTTGCTGGCATCGGCCAGGTGGGCTTCTATGCGGGTCAGCTGGCTGTCTCAAGGGCCTTCCCAAGCATCCGGCGCGCACTGATGTGGACCGCCTGCAGCAATGACAGCCACACCAGCCTGGTGATTGACGCGTGCAAGGTTGCTGGCGTTGAGCCGCTGCTGCTGCCGTCGAACGCAAAGATCAAAGACATGATGTCTGGAGTGGTTGCCAAGCAGGCGCTCGAGGCACTGAAGACTGCTGGCGAATGGGTGAAGCAACATGGCCCGACGATCAGCTGAGAACGCCATCGACTGGGACGCCATTGAGCGAGCCTACCGTCCTGGCAAGAAGACGATTAAGCAACTGGCCTCCGAGTTTGGAGTGCAAGCAAGCAGCATTAGCCGACGCATTAAGCAATACGGCTGGGTGGCCGACAAAAGCGAAAATGTTGACGCCGTAACGAATGCGCTGCTGATCCAGAATGCAAGCGGAAATGCAAATCCGAATGCAACACCCAGCGAGCTTGAAATCAAAGCGGCTGCTCAGGCCAACGCTGACGTCGTTCTGAAGCACCGCAAGGACCTTGCTCGACTCGGCAAGCTGCGCGACAACCTGCTCGGCGAGTTGGAGATCATCACCGACAACCTCGAGCTGTTTCGTGAGCTCGGCGAGCTGATGGACCAGTCCGGTGAGGACTCGAACGGTCGCCGCCGCGAAGACAAGCTCAACGCCATCTACCGCCGTGTCATCGACATGAGCGAGCGGATGGACAACGCCAAGAAGCTGTTCGAGATGGATGAGCGCCTGCGCAAGGGCGAGCGCGAAGCCTTCGGAATCGACAAAGGCGAGGATAAGGGCGGCGCAATCGACGAGCTCCTCCGGAAGATCAATGAGGAGCACTCGTGAGCAGCTTGAACAATCAAGATCGCGAGCGCGCGCTGCGGATGGTTCGCAGCAACCTGCTGGTCCATGCTGCGCACTGCGCCAAGATCAAGGACAAGCAGGGCAAGGTCAGGCCGTTCGTGCTCAACAGGGCTCAGCTCTACGTGCACGAGCAGCTCGAGAAGCAGAAGGCCGAAACCGGCATGGTGCGAGCTCTGGTCCTGAAGGGCCGGCAGCAGGGCATCTCGACCTACATCGGCGAGCGCTTCTACCACCAGGTCACGACGCATGGCAAAAGCGCCTTCATCGTGGCCCACGAAGACAAGGCCACCTCGAACCTGTTCGAGATGGTCAAGCGCTACCAGGAGCACAACCCGCTTGCGCCGAGCACCCGGGCATCGAATGCCAAGGAGCTGATCTTCGGTGCCATCGACGCTGGCTACAAGCTGGCTACCGCAGGCACTGACGACGTTGGCCGCGGCAACACTGGCCAGCTGATTCACGGCTCTGAGTTCGCGTTCTGGCGCAACCCGCAGATGCACCTGGCCGGCCTGGGCAACACGGTCGCCGACATGCCTGGCTCCGAGATCATTCTCGAGTCGACCGGCAATGGCCAGGGTAATGCCTTCCACCTCATGTGGCAGGAGGCCGAAGCCGGCAACAACGGCTTCATCGCGATCTTCGTGCCGTGGTACTGGCAAGACGAGTACCGCATGCCGGTGCGCGAGAAGTTCGAGCTCTCGGCCGATGACGAAAAGTACATGCGGGCCTACGGGCTCGACATGGAGCAAATGCAGTGGCGGGCGAACAAGATCGCCCAGTACGGCAAGGGCTTCGAGTGGCTGTTTGACCAGGAATACCCGGCGACCGCCAGCCTGGCCTTCCAGAGCTCCACGCTCAACCCGCTGATCAGCCCGGCCGACGTGGTCGGTGGCGTGAACAGCAGGTACTACGACACGGTGGGCGCGCTCATCGTCGGCGTCGACCCCGCGGGTGACGGCGTCAACGATCCTGACCGCACGGCGATCGTCTTCCGCCGCGGCCGCGTGGTGCCTCGAGTCGAGTACCACAAGAGCCTGACCACGATGCAGATCGTCGGCAAGCTGGTGGAGATCTGGAACAACGAGCGCCCCGACGCAATCATCGTCGACAAGGGCGGCTTGGGTGCTGGCATCGTCGACCGACTGCAAGAGCAGAACGTCCCGGTGATCGGCATCAACAACGCCGAGCGGGACATCGAGCCCGACACGTACGAGAACATCCGCGCCGGCATGTGGTGGCGGATGAAGGAGTGGTTCGAGAACTCGCCGGTTCGCATCCCCAACGATGCGGCACTGATCAGCGACGTGACCGCTCCGCAACCAGACGAGCACTCGAGCGGCCGCAAGCTGCTGGAGTCCAAGAAAAAGATGGCCAAGCGCGGCATCCGATCGCCCGACGGCGGCGACGCGCTGGCCCTCACGTTCGCTGTGCCAGTGGCCAAGCGACAGAACGCCATCGGCGGGTTCCAGACCAGCCGGGCGCCAACCGAGGCCGCAACCACTGCGGGGTACTGATGAATCTCAAAGACGCTCTTTTTGTAGCCCTCATCGCGCTGCAGGTTCTGGACTGCATGAGCACCGTTCTGGTCCTCGGCAAGGGCGGCAAGGAGCTCAACCCCATCATGGCGCGCCTGATGGACGCCATGGGCGTTGTTCCGGCAATGGTGGCAATCAAGCTGCTGCTGATTGGCTTCGTCTGGCACTACTACGCAGCGGTCAGCATTCAGGACCTCGCTGTCGTATGCGTGATCTACGCGGCAGTGCTGGCTCACAACCTGTTGGCCTATCTGAGATTGCGCTGACGGCGCAAGGATTTGACATGCAAGAAACTGAATACGAAGCCGCCTGGAAAGAGGGCGAAGACGAGGCCAAAGAGGCTGCGCCCGCTACCGAGGCCGTGAAAGCCGCCAAGAAGGCCGCAGACGAGTCCGAGCAGGGCGAGTTCATCAAGGCCTATACCGAGATGGAAGAGGCCGAGAAGAAGGCCGAAAGCAAGGACGACGAGCAGAAAGAGGGCGATCAGAAATGAAGAACCCCGGCGAGTTCATCCTCAATCTGCTCAACGCACGCACCGTCGCGCACGTCGCGCACCTGAGTGTCTCGGGCCCCGGCGCTGACGCCGCGCACCGCGCTCTGGCCGCCTTCTACGAGGGCATCGTCGGTGTGGCTGATCGCTTTGCCGAGGGCTACATCGGCTGCCATGGCGAGCTGATCAAGTTCGCCGGCGCAAGCTACAAGCTCGAGAAAGACCCGATCAAGCTGGTGAAAGACACCAAGGACAAGATCATGGCCGCTCGCGCCCAGTGCGACGAGTACCCGTTCCTGCAGCAGGTCCTGGATGACGGCATCGAGCTGTGTTCCGTGACCCTGTACAAGTTGACGCACCTGAAATGAACCAAGACAACCTCGAGTACGAGCTCGCCGCTGCTGAGCAGTTGGCTCAGCCAGAAGCGCCGCCGACTCAGGTTGATGCCCTGGGTGCGCTGCTGCTGGCCGAGTTCGCTCAGGCCGAGCTGGATCGCCGCCTCACTGAGGAGCGCTGGCTCAAGGATCTGCGCCAGTACAAAGGGCAGTACGACCCTGACGTCCTGGCCAAGATCGGCCCGAACCGTTCGCGTGCTTTCGTTCGCAAGACGCGCGTCAAGGTGAAAACCATTGATTCACGCGTGGCGGACCTGCTGTTCCCGGCTGGCGGCGAGAAAAACTGGGAAGTCGACACGACGCCCGTGCCGTCCGTCTCCAAAGAGCAGCGCCTGAATGTGGCTCGCCAGATCCTGGCTCAAGCCCAGGCCAGCGCACAGCAGGCCCAGCAACCCATCCCGCAGCAGGTGCCCCGCGAAATCGTCGACCAGGCCATTCTGAAGATGGCCAAAGAGGCCGCCAAGCGCATGGCCAAGGTCATCGACGACCAGCTCGTTGAGGCTCGCTACAAGCAGGTTGCTCTGCAGGTCATCCACTCCGGACACCTGTTCGGCACCGGCATCATGAAGGGCCCACTGGTCGAGCGCAAAGTCCGCACGCGCTTTGTCCAACAGGGCAGCAACTGGGTGCCCAAGCACGAGACCTACGTCGTGCCGTTCGTGGACTTCGTGCCTGTCTGGCGCTTCTACCCGGACATGACGGCTACCGAGCTCGATCAGTGCCGCTACGTCTACGAGCGCCACCAGATGACCAAGCAAGACCTGGTCGATCTGTCGCAGCGCAAGAGCTTCAACAAGCAGCGCATCGTCGAGTACATCCGGGCCAACCCGGAGGGCGAGATCAAGCTGCGCTACTTCGACAACGAGCTGCGCGTCATCGGCGAGCGCACATCGACCCAGGGCGCACAGCGTGCCGGCACGTACGAGCTGCTCGAGCGCTGGGGCTGGCTGGATGGCGAGAAGCTGAAAGACGCCGGCGTCGACGTCCCTGATGACCGCCTGCACGAGACCTTCTTCGCCAACGTCTGGCTGCTGCCCAATGGCGTGATCATCAAGGCCGTGCTGCAACCGATCAACGGCGTCACCTGGCCGTACCACCTGTACAGCTTCGACAAGGACGAGACCTCGATTTTCGCCGAGGGCATCCCGTCGATCATGCGCGACGACCAGACCATGATCAATGCGGCCACCCGCATGATGCTGGACAACGCCGGCATCACCGCAGGTCCACAGCTCGAGGTCAACCCGTCGCTGCTGGCCAGCCTGGACCGCGTGGAAGAAGTCTTCCCTTGGAAGGTCTGGCTGCGCAACAACACCGCGCCTGGCACGCCCGCCGTTCGAGCCATCGAGATCCCGGGCAACCTGTCCAACCTGGGTGGCATGGCCGACCGGTTTGAGAACAACGCCGACGAGGTGACCGCCATCCCGCGCTACATGACCGGCGAAAACGTCGGCTCTGGCGCTGCGGGCACGGCCTCCGGCATGTCCATGCTGATGGGCGCGGCCAATATCGTCATCAAGGACCTGATCACGGCCTACGACGAAGGCGTGACCCGTCCGTTCCTGACTGGCCTGTACCGCTGGAACATGCAGTTCCACAAGGACGGCAGCATCAAGGGCGACTTCGACGTCAAGGCCCGCGGCACGGCCAGCCTGGTCGCCAAGGAAGTGCGCGCCCGTCAGCTCAACGAGTTCGCCACACTGACCAGCAACCCGATGGACGCCCCGTTCATCAAGCGCGACGCACTCCTGCGCCAGCGTGCCGAAGCCCTCGAGCTCTCCGACGTCGTGAAGACCGAGGAAGAGGTCCTGGCCGAGCAGAACAACGAGATGATCAAGATGCAGCAGCAGATGGCCATGGCGCAAGCCGAGGCCGCCCTGGAAGAGCTGCAGAAGAAGGTCGAGCTGCTGAGCGCCCAGGCCGCAAAGGCATCCGCTGAAGTCGATCTGATCAAGTCCAAGGCCGTCAGCACCAAGGTGGAAGCGGTTTATGCCGCCCTGCAAGCCGGTGGCACAGCAACCCAGGCGCCATTCGTGGCACCCGCTGGTGACGAGATCCTGCGCTCGAGTGGCTGGGTGGATGCAACGCCTGACCCGAGCATCGCTCAGTTGGACCGTGCGCCGGTGCAGCCTGGCCCGCAGTCCGGCTCTGTGGTTCCAGTGGCTCAACCGATGGCTCCCGAGCAGGCTGGCATCGAAGCGCCGACCGGCATGGAAGGCCGCCGCGCAGGCATTGAGACGCCTGCCATCGGGGCATGAGCGACTCGCTGAAGCAGGCCAGGGCTCTGGCCGATGCAACCAAGGTCGCCCAGGAGTACATGGGGGCCGACGCAGTCCGCGCAGTGATCGGAATGCTTGATGCGCTCGAGGAAACCTACAAGAGCGAGCTCGCAGACGTCCTGCCCAACGACCTGGTCGCGCTGCAAAGCAAGCTGCGACAGACCCAGGCCATCCGCAAGGCACTCTGCAAAGAGACGGCCCTGCCCAAGATTTGAATCTTTGTCCCCTGCGAAAGCAGGACAGCCAAAGCCGGGAGACCGGCTCTCAACCGGTAGCCCCCTGAAAGGAAAAACATGGCAACCATCGACCAGATGAGCGACGACGAAAAGGCTTTTGCCGAAGCGTTCAACGAAGACCAGGCGCCCGCCGCCACCCCGTCCGAAGACGAGGAGTTCGGCACCGCAGAGCCTGCAGCCGAGCTGCCCCCCGAGCCCGCTGAAGGCGCCGCGATGGATGTGAAGTCCGAAGACGCAGGCGAGCCCAGCGATGGCGAAGACGCCGCTGTGGCCATTGTCGTGGAAGGTGGCGATGCCGAGGACGCCGCACAGCAGGCCCAGGCCAAGGACAGCGCCGAAGCCGCCGCCGACCAGGATGGCGATCAGGTTGCCGTGGCCACCGAAGGCAGCGACGACGCCGTCGACATGGCCAAAGAGATCCAGCGCCTCAAGAGCTGGGAAGGCCGCCTGAAGGCCATGGAAGCCAAACTGAAGGCCGCCGGTGCTGACTCCGAAGAAGAGCAGACCGAAGCCGTCGCCGAGGCCATCGAGAAGGCTGCCGACGCCACCGAGAGCGTTGCCGACGAAGAGAAGGTCGAGCAGATCGCCGAGCAGGTGGAAGAGGGCGATCTGAGCGTCCAGCAGGCCATGAAGCAGCTGGCCGAGGACTTCGGTGACGAGTTCGTCAAGATGATCGAGGCCATCGCCACCGCCAAGGCCCGCGAGGCTGGCGTGAAGGCTGTCGACGAGAAGGTCGGCGAGATCAAGGGCACCGTCGACGAGATCATCGCCGACATCACCGACACCAAGACCCGCACCCACTTCGAGGCCATCGCAGACCGTCACCCCGACTTCCAGGAAGTGGGCGACAGCGAAGAGTTCAAGACCTACATCGAGTCCATGCCCGACGACCAGAAGGGTCAGGCCCTCGAGGTCATCGCCGGTGGCAGCGCCAAGCAGATCATCAAGCTGCTGGATGGCTTCAAGGCCGCGGGCGCAGCTGGTGCCAAGGCCGGTATGGAGCAACCCGCCGAGCTCACCGAGGCCTCTGAGTCCATCGTCGACGAGGCTGTCGAGGACAGCGCCATGGACGCCGCCGAGGGCGTGCGCTCCAGCGGCATGAAGCTGCCCGAGGCACCGGCCAAGGCCGACGACTACGAAGCGGCTTGGCAGGAGTTTTGAGGCAAGTACCCGGCCGCTGTCAGGTTTTTGATGGCGGTCGGTGAGAAGCACGAAATGTCGGCCTCAAGGCCGTGACAGAACCCGGCCTCCGGGTGACACAGCAGCTTGGCAGTAAGGTACGCAGCAGATGCGCGCCACTTTTCAGAGTAGGTCCCGAGTTCAATGGTCTTCCCGTTGACCATGATCCTCGAGTGCCACTTCCCGCCCCTTGGGATTGCCCCATCCCGAGGTTCAACATTCTGTGAGTTCACAGTAGTAGATACGTCGCGCAGGTTGGACCACCTGTTATCCGACTTGTCTCCGTTGACATGATCGATCTTCATGGCTGGCCACTCGCCAGTCATGTACAGCCACGCAAGGCGGTGCGCATAGTGCATATCGAAGTCGACGCGGATCTTGATGTATCCGTCAGCTCGAGAGTTGCCGGCGACATCGCCAACCTTGACGCGATTGTTTGTTGACACCAGCCTGGTGAACAAGCCTGTTTCAGGGTCATATCTAAAGAGCTGCTTCAGCCGCTCTTGAGTGAGTTGAGGTTTCTTCATTGCGGGCCTCGATTCTTGAACAACGCCACACAACTCCTGTGTGGCACGAATGTAGAGGCAATTCTACCCCATCTGCCTCACAGCCCTGTTTTTTGAGTACAGGGAAATCAAAAGCTCGGACTGGCGTAGCGGGGTGCGCCAGTAAATAACACCCAGCACCTGGAGCTCGACTCACGAGTCGCGCATGAGACAACGAACTCGGGACACGCTTCGGCGCCCCGCATGAGTTCTGCGGATCTGCACACGGCAAGGACAGTCCATACCGCTCCTCTCCGCGATGGCTGTGAATAACAGCATTTCAGTTCTGCCATTAACGAAAGGAATCATCATGGCAACTACCTCTTACGGCGATATTTCGCCCCGTACCGCAGCTTACGCAGAAAAAGAACTGCTGAAGCGCGGCCTCCCCTACCTGGTGCTCGAGAAGTTCGGTCAAGCCAAGGCTCTGCCCGCCAACTCGACCAAGGTCATCAAGTTCCGCCGCTACAACGCTCTGAGCAACACCCCTGTGGCTCTGACTGAAGGCGTGACCCCGACCAGCCAGCAGCTGTCCGTCACCGACGTGACCGCCACGCTGACCCAGTACGGCGGCCTGACCACGATCACCGACGTGATCCTGGACACGCACGAGGACCCCACCCTGAACGAAGCCGTCGCCCTGTTGGGTGAACAGGCCGCTCAGATGATCGAGAAGATGCGCTTCGGCGTGCTGAAGGCTGGCACCAACGTGCTGTACGCCAACGGCTCCGCTCGCACCGACGTGAACACTGAACTGAGCCTGGCTCTGCAGCGTCGCGCCGTGCGTGCTCTGAAGCGTCAGAACGCTCGCTTCATCACCACGATCGTCCGCTCGACCCCGTCGTACGGCACCGAGAACGTGGCCCCTGGCTTCGTCGCTCTGATCCACCCCGACCTGGAAGCCTCCGTGCGCTCCTTGACTGGCTTCGTGCCCGCCGAGAAGTACGGCACGATGACTCCCTGGGAGAACGAGCTGGGCAAGTGCGAAGACGTGCGCTACGTGTCCTCGACCATCTTCTCCGCATGGGCTGACGCCGGCGGCGACAAGGGCGAGATGCTGTCCACCACCGGCACCAAGGCCGACGTGTACCCGGTTCTGTACCTGGGTCGCGACGCCTACGGCATCGTGGCACTGAAGGGCGCCTTCGCCCTGACGCCCATGGTCGTGAACCCCAAGCCCTCCGACAGCGATCCGCTGGCCCAGCGTGGTCACGTCGCCTGGAAGGCCATGCAGACCGCCACCATCCTGAACGATGCCTGGATGGTCCGCGCTGAGGTCGCCGCCAAGGCCTGATGAATAGCGGGGCAACCCGCTTCATCAACAAGCCCCTTCGGGGGCTTTTTGTTTTGGTGCGCAGCAGTTGATCGCGACCAATCCCGACGCCGGGGCGGGCAATCCCCGGCACTTTCTCTGTGAGGTAACCCAATGTCCGAATCCAAAGTCACCACCCTGGAAGACGCCGCAGCAGCCGCTGACCTGGCCGTCGCCACTCGCCAAGCCCCCAAGGCCAGCGCCAAGACCGTCAAGGGCGCCAACCACGACGCCGCTCTGACCGGCAAGAAACGCATCGTCACCGTGCACCCCACGAACGACGAAGGCGGCTCTGACGCCGTGTTCCTGTCGCTCAATGGCTATGCCTACCAGATCCCCCGCGGCACTCCCGTTGAAGTGCCTGAGGAGGTCGTCCAGATCCTCAAGAACGCCAAGATGGAGATCATGTCGTTCGGCAAAGACGGCGAGGTTCTGGTGCGCGAAACCCAGCGCTTCCCCTTCTCCGCCGAATAAGGCCTGACCCATGGCAAACACCCTCGTAAAAGACTTCCTGTACCGCGTGTCGGTGCAGTTGCACGACATCAGCCCGCAGTTCACACGCTGGACTCAGCGTGAGCTGGTATCGGCACTGAACGACGGCCAGAAGGCCATCGCCAAGTACATGCCGTCCTCGTGCTCGAGGGTGGATGCCGTGAAGCTGGCCGCCGGCACCAAGCAGTCCATCGAAGCCATCCTCGCCGCCAACATCAAGCCCGGGGATGGCTCCACTGCTGCCAACGTCAATGGCCACTTCCTGCAAGCCGTGATCCGCAACATGGGCACCGACGGCCTGACCGCCGGCAAGGCGATCCGCATCGCCGACCGTGAGGTCATGGACGTCAACGTGCCCAACTGGCACTCGCAGACGGCCAGCGCCGTGTCGCTCTACATGTTCGACCCGCGCTTCCCCAAGGTGTTCTACGTCTCGCCCGGCGTGCCGTCCAACACCAACGTCTGGGTCGAGCTCTCCTTCCTTGCCAACCCCGTCGAGATCGACCCGGCCGGCAGCTTCGGCATGGATAGCACCGACACCACCAAGATCAGCGTGGACGACAAGTATGTGGACGACCTCGTCAACTACGTGCTCGCCCGCGCATACCTCAAGGACGCCGAGTTCGCTGGCAACGGCGGCCTGGCGGCCACTCACGCGAACCTGTTCACGGCTTCGATCAACGCACAGGTGTCAGCCCTGACCGGCGTCAACCCAAACCTGCGCGCACTGCCAATGAACCCGAACGTGCCCGCTCCATCCATGCCGACGGCCTAAACCATGACGCTCGACGAGTTCTTGCCCCACCTGCTGCCAGACCTGCCTGGCTGCCCCGACACGCTCGTCAAGCAGCAGCTCCTGTTCGCCTGCATCGAGTTCTGCACCGAGACCCATGCCTGGAATGAGATCCAGGACCCGATCACGGTGATCGACAAGACCTACGAGATCGACGTCGAGACGCCTCGCGACTCTCGCATCGTGGCCGTCAAGGACGTGTGGGCGGCCAATCGCAAGCTGCGGCCCGTGACCATGGACCAGCTCTTCGAGCGCATCCCGAACTGGCAAACCGCAGAAGGCTCTGAGCCGACCTACTACAACGCCAGCATCGACTACCGCACGATCCGCATCTTCCCGAAGCCAATCGGCGCCAACCGCCAGACCATCACGATGCGTGTGGCCTATGCCCCGACGATGGGTGCCACAACCATCCCTGATGAACTGGCGATCCGCTTTTGGGACGGCCTGATCGGCGGCGCCAAGGCCCGCCTGATGGTCACACCGGGCAAGTCGTGGACGAATCCGGCGCTGGCTCAGTACAACCGCCAGCTCTTCGACGACGCCATCCTCAAGGCCAAGATCGCCGCGATCCACGACCGGGTCGAGGGCAGCGTCTCCGTCCGCCCGAGCCCGTTCGCATAAGAGGTCCAGCACATGGCAGAAAAAATCAAGCTGGTGCGAGGCGACACCCGCCCGCAGCTGCAGCTCACGCTCACAAACGAGCTCAACGACGAGGCGATCGACCTGACCGACTGCGTCGTGAAGATGCGCTTCCGCCAGGCCGGCGGTGACGTCGTGCTCGATACGCTGACAGGCTACGTCACCGTGCCGATCAAGGGCCAGGTCGTATTCCTGTGGAACCTGAACACGCTGGACGTTGAGCCTGGCGACTACGAAGGCGAGATCGAAATCACCTTTCCGTCGCTCGAGGTGCAGACCGTCTACGAACTCCTCAAGTTCCGAGTGCGTCAGGATTTCTAAGTGGTCAAGATCGGCGTCTTCATCGAAGCGATCCAGATCGCTGTCGCACAAGGGGCCATCAAGGCCGACGTCGCTGCCGAGGCCATCAAGATGTACGCGGAGTCCGGCGAGTTCTTCCTGCGCCGCAACTTGTTCGACGCGGCCAGCACCGCGGACGCCATCGACGTCGAGATCCAGAAGCGCATTCTGGAGGCCCTGTCCGCCGTTGACGTCATCTCGCTTGGCATCACCAGAGGGGTCGCCGATGCCGCGGCCGTGGCTGACAGTGCATCCAAGTCGCCCACCAAGGGGCGCGCCAGCTTTGCCTCCGCCTCGGACACCGACGTCATTGCCTTCGGCAAGGCTGTCAGCGAGCTGCTGTCCGTCGTCGACAAGGCGACCCGGAGTGTTTCAAAGGCGCGCGCCGACAACGCCGCTGCAGCCGATCAAGCCACCCGCAGCTCGAGTAAAAGTCGGTCCAGTGTGGCCGCTGCGACCGATGTTGAAGCTCTGACTGTGTCGAAGGCGCGTGTCAGCGCCGCGACGCCAACGGATGCCGCAAGCCGCGCGATGGGCAAATCCCTGAGCGACGTCGCGACGATCACGGATGACATCAACGGCAGTGCGTCCGCTGATGACGATCAGGTCATCCAATTCATCAAGACGCTCACCGATCCCGTGAGCGCAGCGGACGTGCTGTCGCGCATCGCCAGCTACAACCGCGCATTCACAGAGTCCCTGTCTGCTGCCGACGTGGTCAGCAGACATACCTCGAAGCAGTTCTCGGACTCCGTGGGCTTCTCCGAGCAAGGCCTGATCTTCTGGCAGGGGTACGCCGATCCGACGTACTTCGCCGAGGACTACGTCGGCAACTCCATTACCTTCTAAGGAACCTCCCATGAACACCAACGAAATGCTCAAAGTTATCGGCGATGTCGACGTCGTGCTCACTGGCGCAGACGGCCAAGTCAAGGACAGCCGCGAGATCAAGAACCTTGTCGTGACCAGCGGCCTGGGCTTCATCGCCAGCCGCATGCGCGACGCATCGGCTTCTGTCATGAGCCACATGGCTGTCGGCTCCGGCACCGCCGCCGCCGCCCTCGCCAACACCGGCCTGGGCACCGAGCTCGGCCGCGTTGCGCTGACCGCAACCACCGTCAACGCGAACCAGGTGGTTTTCACCGCCACATTCCCTGCCGGCAGCGGCACGGGTGCCATCACCGAGGCCGGTGTCTTCAACGCCGGCGCCGCTGGCACGATGCTGTGCCGCACGGTCTTCAGCGTGGTGAACAAGGACGCTGGCGACACGCTGTCCATCACCTGGACGATCACGATCTCCTGATCCGCCTGAGCCAACGGGGCCGCGCAATGCGGCCCTGGGCGCCGCCGATGCGCCAACCGTCGTCAGTACTCCCCAGGCATAAGGCTTCCCATGGCTGCACTCACTCTCCGTCTTGTCAAAGGCACGCCGCTCACGAATGCTGAGCTAGACGCCAACTTCTCCAACCTCAACGCCGATGTGGCGGCTCGTCTGCTTGCGTCCAGCAACCTGGCCGACCTGACCAATGCCGGCACGGCTCGCACGAACCTGGGCCTGGGGAACGTCGAGAACAAGAGCTCAGCCACCATTCGCTCCGAGATCACCTCTGGCAACGTCACGACTGCGCTTGGCTTCACGCCGTACAACGCAAGCAATCCCTCTGGCTACATCACTTCGTCGGCGCTCACGCCGTACCTGACCAGTGCCGCCGCCTCAAGCACGTACCAGCCGCTGGATACGGACCTGACCGCCATTGCCGGGCTGGCCGGCACAACCGGTGTTCTGCGCAAGACCGCAGCCAACACTTGGGCGCTGGACACCGCGACCTACCTCACTGGCAACCAGAGCATCACCGTCTCTGGAGATGCCGCCGGGTCTGGCACAACGGCCATCTCGCTGACGCTTGCGAACAGCGGCGTCACTGCCGGCACGTACACCAAGGTGACTGTCGACGCCAAGGGCCGCGTCACAACTGGCGCTTCGCTTGCTTCTGCGGATCTGCCCACGTACACGGGCACGCTGATCTCGAGCCAAGTCACTACCGCGCTCGGGTTTACGCCCTACAACTCCACCAACCCGAGCGGCTACATCACCAGCGCCGCACTCTCCAGCTACCTGCCTTTGACCGGTGGCACGCTGACCAGCAACCTGCTTATTAACAGCGGAACCGATTCGCGCCTCTTGGTTCAGGTAAGCGGTATCACCGAAGGTCAGCTTCAGGCGACCAGCACAACGGTTCGCCTGGCAACAAACAACACGTTGCCTCTTGCGCTCTCGACCAGCGGTGTCGATCGCGTCACCCTAGCGTCCAACGGGCAGATCACGTTCGCCAGCTCGACCTTCCTTGGGCTGGGCGGCGCTCCATCGACGAGCGCACGACTTCGCGTCTTTGGAACCGGCACGAGCTCCGAAGTCGCCCGCTTTGAAGGCGGCACGCTGGCCTCGCTCCTGCTGATCAACCAGACGGATGACCCTGGCGTCAACAGCAACCGCTCCGGCATATCGTTCCGCAAGAACAACGTCGAGGGCGGGGCGATCTCGGTCGACTACAACGGGACTCGAGGCATCGTCTACTACGACGCATCTGGCGCCTCCGGCTCGCATGCCTTCTACGTCAATGGCTCCGATCGCATGCGCCTCAACCAGTATGGTGGCCTGAGCTTCTCTGGGGCTGGCTACGGAACTGCGGGGCAGGCGCTGCTTTCAGGCGGCAGTGCAGCCCCAATCGCGTGGGGCGATGTGGTAACCCCGACCGGAACGCAAACGCTGACCAACAAAACGGCCACTGCTTTGACACTGAACGGCGGCTACACCGAACAAGTGTCCAGCCTCAACAACACGACATGGACCAGCATCACGCTTGCCGGCGGGCTGGGGAGTATTCAGGTCATCAGTCTGTATGGGCCAGGCTCTCCAAGCAACGGCCTGTCAAACGGTCAAAGCGTAACGCTCTTGATCAATGCCTTGGGGAACAGCATCACCTGGCCCGCGATCACTTGGCAAACGTCAGGCGGAAGTGCGCCAACACTGAAAGCATCAGGCGTCACGGTCATTCACGTCTGGATGGCCGATGGGGTGGTGTACGGCGCACCGGTTGGAGTCGCTTGATGCTCGCAGGCAAACTTCTCTCGGCATGCGGTGGCAAGGCGCCAGAAGGCTCGGCATGGACATTCCAGGAAGACCTGTCCGGGGCGAACACCGTATTTGGACTGGACAACGTCGTTGGATTGGCCGCAAACGCATCCATCGCCATCGCACTTGGACAGAACGGAAGAACAGCCACCAGCACCGATGGCTGCGCAACTTGGACATACAGGGGCACGCCGATAACCGCAGGCTATGCAGTCATGTGGAATGGTTCCAAGTTCCTTGCTGTCGGAAGCTCATCGTTTGCAAGCAGCGCCGATGGAATCAATTGGACGGTGCTATCTGGCGGTCTGGATTCACAGATCTCATGGGGCTATTACCCGATCTACAGCATCAGCGCGATTGGATCGCTCGTGGTTGTGGGCGGGTTTGGTGCGCGGACCGCCGTAAGCTCAAACAATGGAGTCAACTGGACTCTTGGATCGCTCAGTTCGACGGCATGGGGTTCTGCCGCAGGAAGCTACGTCAACGGCATCGCGAACAATGGATCGTACTTCGTCGCGGTGGGTGTGGGCGCCCGGGCGGCCACCAGCACCGATGGACTGAACTGGACATATCGGACTGGACTGGCTACGGCTTGGAGTACCAAGACCGCACAGGCGATCGTCTGGAATGGCTCGATCTTTCTGGCTGTAGGGACGGCTGGCAGCGTTGCCACAAGCCCTGATGGAATCACATGGACAAACCAAACTGGCCTTGCTTCGACATCATGGGGGTCAGGCACCGTCAGAGCCGTCGTCTGGACCGGAACTCGGTTTGTGGTCTCTGGAGATGGTGGCCGTTCGGCCTACAGCAACGACGGAATCACCTGGACGTACACGGGAGCAAACCTGATCGGTCAGATTGGCACCGCAAACGCCTTCTCGATCGCTTGGACTGGAGAGAAGGTCGTAATTGGAGCCGCTGCCGGGGCGTGTGCGACCAGCTCCGATGCCGGAGCAACCTGGACGAGCCAGCCTAATCTCGCGAGAAAAGCAGATTACTTCGGCTTGACGGCGGTCAGGGGCGCGACGTGGAACGGCTTGATCTTTGCGGTCGCCGGAGTCGGGGGGGCTGTTGCAATCAGCTCGGACGCGGTCGATTGGACTCCGCAGTACGGCCTCTCATCAACGGTTTGGGGCGCAGGTGACGCATACGCGATCTGCTGGGGCGGCTCAAAGTTCCTGGCTGTAGGCGCTGTTGGCCGAGTCGCAACGAGCACCAATGGGGTCAACTGGACATACACCGCCAGCGGGGGCGGGAATCTGGGAAGCACCGCTTGGGCAGCCAAGAACGTCCTTGCGTGTGTTTGGGATGGGTCAAAGTTCTTGATTGCTGGCGCATCAGGTGGCGTCGCAACCAGCCCTGATGGCGCCACCTGGACTTATCAGGCGGGTCTGTCGGCCACTTCATGGGGAACCACGACGGTCAACGCTGTTGCTTGGAACGGATCAAAGTTTGTCGCGGTAGGCGTTTCCGGGAAGGTTGCAACAAGCCCGGATGGCGTCACGTGGACGGCAAACACTGGACTCAGCAGCACGACCTTCGGAACTGCAAACGCCAACGCAATCGCCTGGAATGGTTCGCTGTTTGTGGTCGTTGGTGCCAGCGGCCGATGCGCGACAAGTCCGGATGGTCTGGTGTGGACCTACCAGAGCGGCCCGTCATCTTTGATCGGCGCACAGACTCTCTACTCCGCTTTCTGGACCGGTGGGGTCTTCGTGATCGGCGGGCCGTTTGGGCACGTGCTCACCAGCGTCGACGGCTCCGTCTGGGTCAATCGAACCAGCGCTGTTCAGGCAACACAGTGGGGGGCAGACGCTAGTCACATCTGCTATTCGATCACCGGCAACGACGACGTTATCCTGATTGCAGGCAGCGTCGGCAAGGCCGCAACTTCTGGAAGGTAAAAAGCCATGTACGCACTCATTCAAGGCGGCGCCGTCGCCCAGTGGCCGATCTCAAATCTCCGAGCCGCGTTCCCGCAGACCAGCTTCCCCGAAGTGATCACAAGCAAAGCGCTTCCATCGGGCGTCGTGGAGGTGGAGATCGGTCAGATGCCAGCGTTTGACCCGCGACTCGAGAGCGTGACTCTTGGAAGTCCCATTCTCAGCGACGGCAAATGGACGAGTCAATACGAAGTGACGCCACTGCCTCAGGAGGAGCTCAATGCTCGCCACGCTTTGGTGTGTGCGGACGTCAGAGCGCAGCGCGACGATCTGCTTCGCGCCTCGGACTGGACGCAGGGCCGCGACATTCCGGAGGCCATTTCCACTCCTTGGGGTGTTTACCGCCAGGCGCTACGCGACGTCACTTCGCAGCCTGGCTTCCCTTCGGATATTGAGTGGCCACAGGCGCCGTCCAACATGAGTATTGGCGGCAACTGAGGCCAACAAAATGGTGCAGGGCCAACAGAGAGGCATATAATGCGCGCGCCAATTTTGGTACGCGCATCAACTCTGTGAGGTAACACCATGTCGATTCAACTCAATCTCGAGGTCCAGGAAGTCCAGGCTGCTCTGAGTGCATTGTCCAAAATGCCGTTCGAGCAGGTCGCCGACTTGTGGTTCAAGATCAAGGCGCAGGCCGAGCAGCAACTGCAGCCCAAGGTCGAGCACCAGGCCACCGGCGCAGCGCCCGAAGAGGGTTCGCCGGAATAACGCGCACCCAACCAAAGCCCGCCTCGTGCGGGCTTTTTTCTTTCTTCACCAGGTCGGGCTGGATGCCCGGCGCAGAAAGCAGTACATGGTCATTGACGAGAAGCTCAAGCAGTTCGCAACCCCACGACAGGCGGAGGTCATCGACGCCATCAACAAGCACGGGGGCATGCGCGCGGCCTCGAGAGCTCTTGGCATCGGCTTCAACGCCGTGCACAAGGTCGTCAAGTACACCAAGATGAAGGCCGAGGCCCATGGCTACTCGCCTGAGCACGACTTCACCCGCCCGGTTCCCGACATGTTCGTGGCAAAGGGCGTCTCGACCTACTACAACAAGGACGGCAAGCCGACCGGTCAGTGGGTGAAGGCGGGCCTCGACGAGCAGAAGCGCCTCGAGGCAATCCGGAGCGCCATTGAGGCCTTGTGCGATGACGTGCCCCGCCTGCCGCCTCTTGCTGCACCGGCGCTCTGCGACAGCGCCCTGGCAACGGTCTACACACTGACCGACTCGCACGTCGGCATGCTGGCCTGGCGGCGTGAAGCGGGCGAAGACTGGGACCTCGAGATCGCCGAGCGCGTGCTGACGGGCTGCTTCCAAGCCATGATCAACGCATCGCCGGCCGCGGCCACCGGGATCGTCAACCAGCTGGGCGACTTCCTGCACAGCGACGGCTTGCTGCCCGTCACACCAACCTCCGGCCATGTGCTCGACCAGGATGGCCGTTTCAGCAAGGTCGTCGAGGTGGCTGTGCGCGTACTGCGCGCTGTGGTTTCGATGGCCCTGGTCAAGCACCAGCGCGTCGTCGTCATCATGGCCGAGGGCAACCATGACATGGCCTCAAGCGTGTGGCTGCGCGTGCTCTTCAAGGCGCTATTCGAGAATGAGCCGCGCGTTGAGGTCATTGACTCGCCACTGCCGTACTACTGCCTGCAACACGGCAAGACCATGCTCGGCTTCCATCATGGCCACCTGAAAAAGAACGACCAGCTGCCCATGCTGTTTGCGGCGCAGTTCCCCAAGCTGTGGGGCGACACCACGAAGCGCTACTGCCACACCGGCCACCGACATCACACCGAAGAAAAAGAGCACTCCGGCATCACCGTTATCCAGCATCCGACGCTTGCCGCACGCGATGCGTACGCCGCACGCGGCGGCTGGGTTGCCGAGCGCCAGGTCACGAGCATCACCTACCACTCCGAATTCGGCCAGGTCGCACGCCACACCGTGACGCCCGAGATGATCGCTCCGCAAGCAACAGACTGTTGCGCCCACGTATAAAATCGACCACACCATGGCAGCACTCGTCATCAAGGCCTTCGATGGCCTCAAGCCCATTCTCGATCCGCTCTTGCTGGGGCCGGCCGACGCCACCGTCGCCAGCAACGTGCAGTTGACCAGCGGAAGCGTTGAGCCTCTCAAGGGGTTCACCACGCTCAAGAGCCTGACGAAGGCGCTGCCAAAGACCATCTTTCGCTATGGCAACGCCAGCAACGAGGTTGAGCACTGGCTGGAGTTCACAAACGATACGGATGTCATGCGTTCGGTGGCGGTGGAAGACCCTTACGCACGGATCTACTGGACAGATGGCGACACGCCGAAGTACGCCCCATCGAATCTGATCCTGAGCGGCTCAAGCTACCCGGGCGGCCACTACGTTCTGGGAATCCCGGAGCCCGCATCCGCTCCCAGCATCTCCGGCAGCGCGCCGTCCGAGGCCGCACTGGGCGAAACCCGAACCTACGTCGTGACCTACGTCAGCGCATACGGGGAGGAGGGGCCGCCGTCCCAGGCGTCATCGCTCGCCACCGTCGACCCCGAGCAGCCGGTGATCCTGACAAGCATTCCTGCGGCACCATCCGGCAACTACAACATCACGCTCAAGCGCATCTACCGATCATCGACCGTCGGCGCCAGCGCGCAGTTCCAGTACGTGACCGAGATCCCAGTTGGCCAGACCACGTTCACGGACACCGTGGCGCAGGCGGCTCTGGGCGAGGTTCTGCCCACCGAGGGATGGGTTGCTCCTCCGGCCACCCTGCGTGGCCTGAAGATGCTGCCCACGGGCGTGGCTGTCGGCTTCTCCGGCAACACCATCTACGCCTCTGAGCCGAACCTGCCATACGCCTGGCCGCACAAGTTCCCGATCGACTCGCAGATCGTAGGCATCGGCATCTTCCGTCAGAACGTGGTCGCCCTGACCAACGACTACCCATTCCTGCTGACCGTCACCGATCCGTCCGCCGTGGCCCCAGAGCGCCTCGAGCTGCCGCAGGCGTGCGTGTCCAAGGCATCCATCGTCGACACGGGCGATGGCGTCATCTACGCGTCGCCAGACGGCCTGGTGTCAATCAGCTCTGCAGGCGTTGCCGTGCTGACGATGAAGCACATCTCGCCAGAGCAGTGGCAGGCCTACAACCCGTCGAGCATCCGCGCCGCCTGGCACGAGAACCGATACCACTGCACGTTCACGCGGGCCAATGGCACCAGAGGGATGATGATCTGGGACTTTGGCGGCTCTGGCGCCACCTTCCGCGAAGCCACGCTTGGCTCCGAGGAGCCCATCACAGCCATGTACAGCGACGCCCGCACGGACACTCTGTACGCCGCCTACGAAGGCAGCATCGTGCGCTTCAACCGCGGCTCGGCCCTCACTGGAACATGGGGCAGCAAGCTCTTTCGGCTGGCCTATCCAGCCAACTTCGGCGTGGCGGCCGTCGACGCCTACGGCTACCCGCTCGTCATGCGCATCTACGCTGACGGCCAGCTCTGGCACACCCGCACGGTCACCAGCCGCGAACCGTTCCGACTGCCCGCAGGCCCGCGTGCACTGGACTGGCGCGTCGAGGTCGAAAGCCAGCATGAGTTCAACCGAATCCGTATGGCCTCGACCATGGATGAGATCAAGGCCGCAACATGATCAACGTCGCCTCAGTCATCGCCCCCGTTGTCGCTCAGGCGATTGGGCCGGAAACCAAGGTTCCCGTACTGCCCTCGGTCACTGATGCCAACACGTCTCAAGTGCTTCGCCAGGTCAAGCACCTGCTGGACGTGCGCGAGGGCAAGGTCGGCGACCTGATGGACGCCAACGTGACCTTTCGCGATCTGGTCAAGACCGGCCTGGCAGTCAAGCCGTCGTGGTCTTCTCCGAGCTTCCCGGTCGCACCTCCAGGCGTCTACAGCGACGGGTACAACCCTGCAATCGACTACACGCCGCCTGCCGCCCCCAGGAATGTCACTGCCTCGGGTGGCATCGGCGTGGTCATCCTGCAGTGGGACACGCCCGCCTACCGCAACCACTCCTACGCAGAGGTCTGGCGCGCTGAGACAAACTCGCTCGGCAACGCTGTGCTGCTGGGCACAACGGACACGCGCTTCTACACCGATGCCGTCGGCGCAGGGGTCACCCGCTACTACTGGGTGCGGTTCGTGTCGCTCGCCAATGTCACAGGCCCGTATCAGGGGGTGAATGGCATTCAAGGCACGACAGGCCAGGACCCCGCCTACCTGATCGAGCTGCTACAGGGTCAGATCACCGCTCAGGAGCTCGACAGTGCTCTGACATCGCGCATCGACTTGATCGACGCGCCAGCCTCCACCGCAAACTCTGTCGCCGCTCGGATCGCGGCTGAAGCGGCTCTGCGCGTGCAGGCCATCAATACAGAGCAGGCGGCTCGCACAAGCGCGATTGCTCAGGAGTCGGCCAGCCGAGCTGCAGCCATTCTCCAGGAGGCGCAGGACCGCCAGGCGGCTGTCGACGGCCTGCAGGCCGCAATCCTGCAGGAGGCCATCACCCGGCAGGATGGGTTGACCAACGAGGCGACCGCCCGCGAGACGCTGGCCGTGCAGATGCGCGGCAACTACACCGGCGGCGACATCGACAGTGTCACCTCCGGATTGTTGTTTTCGGAGAGGACGGCCAGGTCCACCGCTGACTCGGCACTGTCGTCGCAGATCAGTGTGCTGTCGTCCACCGTGACGACCAACTACAACACCCTCAACGCCGCCATTGTCAGCGAGCAGACGACCCGCGCCACAGCCATCTCTGCAGAGGCCAGCGCCAGGGACACCCTGGCCACACAACTGCGCGGCTCATACGTTGGCACCGACGTCACTCAAGTCACAACCGGCCTGATCCATAGCGAGCGCCAGTCACGCATCACCGCCGACGAGGCGCTGCAGACCCAGATCAACACCCTGTCGGCCGCATCAAGCGGCGACTTCCAGGAGCTGCTTGCCGCCATTCAGGAGGAGCAGACCGCACGGATCGCGGGCGACAACGCCAGCGCCGCATCGCTGTCGACCCTCACGGCACGGCTGAACAATGTCGCCGATGGCGGTGGCACCCCGACAAACAAGTCGATTGAAGCAACCCTGACCGACGACCGCGCAGCTCGAGTGAGCGGCGACGCAGCGCTCTCTGGTCAGATCACGACGCTGACTTCGACGGTCACCAACAACTTCAACACGCTCAACGCGGCCATCCAGTCCGAGGCCACGACCCGCTCGACCGCCATCGCCGCCGAATCATCGGCCCGCGACACGCTGTCCGCTCAGTTGCGTGGCAGCTATACCGGCACGGACATCGCGCAACTGACGTCCGGCCTACTGTTCTCTGAGCGCCAGGCGCGCTCGACCGCAGACTCGGCTCTGTCGACGTCGATCACAAACCTCACGGCCACCGTCTCCAGCAACTTTGGCACGCTCAACTCGGCCATCACCAACGAGGCGGTCGCCCGTGCCAGCGCCGACACATCGGAGGCCACTGCGCGCGAGTCGCTCGCCACGCAGATGCGAGGCAGCTACGCAGGCACCGACGTCACTCAACTGACGCAGGGCTTGCTGTACAACGAGCGGCAGGCACGAACCAGTGCCGACAGCGCCCTCTCGACGTCGATCACGGGGCTTTCGGCAACGGTCACGAACAACTACAACACCCTCAATGCAGCGATCCAAACTCAGCAAGAGACAATCTCGGATGCGTTCAACGCGCTGACCAGCGAGATTGTGACGCTGGAGTCATCGGTCGTTACCAACAACAACTCGCTGACGGCGGCCATTCAGCAGGAATCGTCAACGCGCGCCACAGTGACTGGCGGCCTGCTTGCCCAGTTCACCGTCAAGACCGATCTGAACGGCTACATCTCCGGGTTCGGTCTTGCCAGCACGGCCAACAACGCCGCACCAACGTCCGAGTTCCAGGTCCGTTCGGACGTCTTCAAGATCGCGTCTCCGACAGGTCCTGGTGTCGCACCCGCAACGCCGTTCATCGTTCGCACCACGCCAACCACCATCGGCGGCGTGTCCGTGCCCGTGGGCGTCTACCTGCAGGACGCCTTCATCGCCAACGGCACGATCTCCAACGCCAAGATCGCCAACGCGGCAATCGACAACGCCAAGATCGCCAATCTGGATGCCGCCAAAATCACGACCGGCTTCATCGACGCCGATCGCATCAACGCGGGCTCAATCGACGCAAAGATCCTGAGCGTTTCATCGGCCAAGATCACCGGTCTGCTGACGGCCAACCAGATCAACGGCGCTGGCCTAGCCATCATGAGCGGCCAATACACTGGGTACAACTGGCCAGCCTCCGGTGGCGGCTTCTACCTGGGGCCGCAAGGCCTGCTCCTGGGTCGCTACTCAGCCACGCAGCCGAGCAGCACATACCTCCAGTTCGACGCCGCATCGGGATCGATCTACGCCAACGGCTTCAGCATCGTCAATGGTGCCGCAACTTTCAGCGGCAACCTTAGTGCTGCAGGAGGCACGTTTAGCGGATCTCTCAGCGCCGCAAGTGGGACATTTGCCGGAACGCTGCAGGGCGCTCTCGTGAGGGCCGACAACATCATCTCCAGGTCGGCCACATCCTTTGAGTACCTCCAGGTCTGGGCGCCAAACGGTAGCTGGAAAGCCGTCGATTTCTACATGGACCACGCAGGCTACTGCATGGTTTTCTCGTTTGGCCTCTGGAACCAGAACGGCACCGGCGGTTCGTACGAAGTCTTCGCCGGCATCGGCAACTACGGCGCGGCAAGTCCGTACACCTCAACCGGAGCAACCGGGAGCTGGTATTCGAGCGCGGCACCAAACCCTCCGCCGACGGCGATCGCCACCTACTTGAGCGCGGGTTGGCACAGGGCGTTCTGCAAGCTGTATATCTCGACCGCAACTGCAGACCACTTCTCATCCATCTCGATCTTCAAGAGCTACCGATGAAATCCGCTTACTTTTTCGGCACAACAGGCCGGTGCATCGAAGTCCGCTCAATTCAGGATGAAAGCCTCCTTGACGAGCTGAAGACTCGGATGGGCGCGAAGAGCGTTGTGGTCAGCGATCTTCAGATCCCACTCAACAGAGCCAGGCTCATCAACGGTTACCTGATGGATGTGCAGCCGACCATCACTCGGGAGGAGCAGACCAAGATCGTGAGGTCCGAGCGGGATCTGCGCTTGATTGCCTCCGACTGGGTGATGCTGTCCGATGTCCCGATGGCTGACTCTGTGCGTGAGAAGTGGCTTGCGTACAGGCAGGCGCTGCGCGATGTCACGGCTCAGCCCGACATCTACAACATCGTGTGGCCTGTCGCGCCGACATAACAATTCATTGACCGTTCAATAGATTCCTGAAGGTCGGCGCGTAAGCGCCTATCACAACAGGAAAAAAACCGCAACAGAAAGTTGCTGTTGCAGTAAAATCGCGTGGCCATGACCACGTTCTGCGTCACCTCCGAGACTGCAAAGCCCTTCGCCACGAAGGCCGCATTCGCTGGGGACGCTGAGATCCTGGTTGCAGACGACTTTTTGGTCGATCCGAACCTCGCTCGCGAGGATGCGCTCGGCGCTGAGTTCATCGACTGGCAAGGCCACGATGGCCAGGTCTACAAGCGTGTCTGCCTGAAGCCTGTGCCAGGCCTACAGCAGGCGATTGAGCGCGTCTACGGGGCGATCGAGATGTTCGCCCAGGGCTACCGCCTCAACTTCGCTGGCGAGCTCCCCAATCAGTCGATCCATTCTGACCTGGGGTGGGGCACGCACGCTGCGGTGGTCTACCTCTGTGATGGCCCTGGCGGCACAGCCTTCTGGCGACACGGCGCGACGAACACCGATCGGATCAAGGTTGGCGACCACGAGCTCTTTGAGTCCATTGGCGCCGACTGGGAGCTCGAGGGCGCCTGGCAGCAGATCGGAGTCGCCGAGCTCGCATTCAACCGTGCCGTGCTCTACGACAACTCCCTGTTCCACAGCCGATACCCGTTCGAGGCCTTCGGCAGCAGCGCGCAAGACGGGCGCCTCGTCGCGGTCGCCTTCTTCACGCCGGAGGCTTGCCAGTGATCCGGCGCGCCACGCATGCGGACATGGACTCGATCCTGCGCATGGGTGAGCGCTTCTATCGCTCTTCGCACTACAGCGGCTGGGCGGACTTCTGCAGGGGGTCTTCGCGCAAGCTGGTTGAGATGGTCATTGATACCGGCGTGCTGATGATCGCCGAGCAGGACGGAAAAGACGTTGGAATGGTGGGGCTCGTGGTGGCCCCATTCATGTTCAACAACGAAAAGCTCGGTGCCTACGAGGTCTTCTGGTGGGTCGAGCCAGAGGCGCGCGGCGGCATGACCGCATGGCGCCTCCTGAAATCGATCGAACCGGTGTGCGTCGAAATGGGCGTGGATTCGATCCAGATGGTGGTGCTGTCGGACTCTCCTGAGCAGGCGGCAAAGATGTACGAACGGGCTGGCTATTCGCACAGCGAGACCTCGTTCACAAAGATTTTGAGGGATTGACCATGGCAGCAATTACATCCGCCGTAGTCGGAGCCGTTGGGGTTGCAAGCAGCATCTCCGCCTCCAAGAAGGCTCAGGCCACACAGGATCGGGCCGTTGCGTCTGCAGAAGGCGCAGCTGCCGAGCAAAACGCTCTGGCGCGCGAGCAGTTCGACTGGAACAAGGAAGTCTACGAGCGCGACGTTGCACCACTGCAGCAGCGCCAGCAAGCCCTGCAGGAGCGTGTCGCTGAAGACGCCCTGGCCCGTGGCGCAAAGCAGGACGCACTGGCCGACGAGCAGAACAAGTACTACAAAGAGACGTTCCAGCCGCTCGAGAAGCAGGTTGTCGACGAGGCCAAGGGGTACGACTCCGAAGCCAACGTCAACAAGCGCTCGGGCATGGCTGCGGCCAATGTCAATCAGCAGTTCTCCAACGCACGCAGCCAGAGCGCCCGCATGGCTGGACGCTACGGACTCGGCTCGACCAGCTTCTCCGGCCCGGCAGGCGCATCGGAGCGTGCACAGGCGCTTGGCGCCGCAGGCGCAGCCACGGGCGCTGCCTTCGACACGAAGGACAAGGCCATCCAGTTGCGAGCCGGTGCCGCCAACTTCGGTCGCAACATGACGAATACGGCTCTGGCAGGCTGGGGTGGTGCAAACAGCTCGTCTGGCGTGGCCGGCGGGGCGGTGAACTCGGCCCTGAGTGGCGCCACCTCCAGCGCCAACTTCATGAACAACGCCTACGGCAATCTGAGCGCCGGCATCAACAACTCCACGAGCATGTTGACCGGTGCTCTGAACAACAGCGCACGGACTTCAATGGCCGATGCGGCTGGCTGGGGCAGTTTTGCCGGCGGGATGCTACAGAAGGGCTTGAGCGGCATTGAAAAGAGCGGCGGTTTCGGCGGGTTGTTCGGCGGTTCGACCTTCAAGGCGGACCCTGGGGCATACGCCTTTGGCTCACAGGAATGGGATTAAGACATGGCACTCGGACTTGGACTTGGGGCGGCTTTGGCCGCAGGCATGCGCGAATATGAGCGCGCAGAGGACCGCGAGATCGCACAAAAAGATCGCGAGGAAGATCGCGCTTATCAGCGCCAGCAGCGCCAGTACCAGGCTGGTCAGCAGCAGCGCACTTTGGCCGAGCAGGCACGCGAGGACCAGTTCCGCGAGGGGCTGGCCGGTGTACGCACGACGGATCAGGTGAGCATGCCCGCGGTCGGCACCATCGACGGCAAGGATGCCCCCGTGCTGCGCGATGACGACGGCAACCTGATGCCCGGGGCGGTCGAGACTGCACCGGCCCAGACGGTCACGCGCCAGCGCAACAAGGACGACGTCATGGCCGAGTTCGCCGAGGTCGCCCGCAAGGCCGGCAAGATGGACCAGGCGCTGAAGTTCGACGAACTGGCCGCTGCCGAATCCATGAAGCGCGGCAAGGCGCTGTTCGCGCAGTGGAGCGCAGCCACGCCTGACACCGGCAACCTCGAGGACGCCATCAAGCAGGCCACGCAGATCTACAACGGCGACCGTCTGCCCGGTCAGGTGCAGGGCTACACGATGAACGCCGATGGCAGTGCCACGGTCAACATCAAGAACACCGCCACCGGTCAGGCCGTGCCGGTCACCTTCAAGAGTGTGGCCGAGCTCAAGCAAGGCCTGGAGGGCTACTACAGCCCCGAGACGCTGGAGGCCTACCGCAAGTCCCTGCGCGAAGCCGCCATTAAGCGCCGTGAAGAATTGACCAAGCCTCGAACGCTGAGGCCTGGCGAGCGCCTGATCGTGCCCGGCGAGAAAGGTTTCGAGACCGTGGCCGAGAACCCGACCGACCGCGTCGTGATCGGCGAGGACGCAGATGGCAACCCGATCTACGGCAAGCCGAGCAAGTACCTGCGCGGACAGGGCCAGGGTGGCGCTGGCGGCGATGGCGCCGATGGCGACGGCACCAAGGGTTCCAAGAAGAAGGGCAAGACCGACATCGAGGTCGCCACGAGCTCGGTGATGGATGCGATCAAAGAGTCCGCCGAGAGCAAGTCTCTGAACGCTGACCAACTGATCGGAGTACAAGCCACCGCGCGCGAGTTGGTCGCCAATGCTGCGCGAACCGGCCAGCAGCTGGACCCGTACGTTGCAGGCAAGGTTGCGCTGACCGCCGTTCTCAAGCCTGAATCGGTCAGGCCTGCCTACAACCCGAGCACTGGCACCTTCGAGAGCACCGTCGCCTACAACGGCAACACATTTTCGGTGGGTCGCATTGACCCAACCACGATGCCTGAGAGCCAACTCAAGGGCGTCGCCCAGAGCTTTGTCAGCAAGCTGCCTACCGCCTCGCGCGCCGAGTATGTCAAGGCCGCATCTGGCGACAAGGGCGCCATCGACAAGATCAACTCCGACATCGTGGCCGCCCACGGCAAGGCATGGGCCGATCAGTTCCGTGCCTCCACCGGTCGCGCTCCGACTCAGCAGGACGTGCAGGCAAGCATCGCACGCACGCAAGCCATCGTCGGCCAGAACATCGACCTGGTCCGCCAGAGCGGCGCCGTCGAGCAGACCCGCAAGACCGAAGAGAAGGCCGCCGCCGACAAGGTGCGCGCCGAGGCCAAGGCCGCGATTGGGACGCCCGATCAGATCATGGCCCTGCCGCGTGGCGAGGCCGAGCGGATCTACCGACAATACAATCAGTTTACCGACGGACCTCAGCGCGAAGCACTGCAGATGAAGATGGCCCAGGACCGTCGACTTGCACCTATCGGCGGCCTCCGTCAGCAATAAACACGAGCAGCACCAATGTCCGATCTGATCCAGTCCATCGCTCTGTCCGGTATCCAGGCCAAAGGCGGCAAGGATTTCGTCTCGCCAACCGGCGAGCAGTTCATCACCGCCGGGCCGACCCGCGATGAAGTTCGTGCCAAAGCCCCTGACCGCGGCGTCTTCGGAGCGATCAACGACAACGTGATCGAGATCGCCAACGCTGCCGCTGGTGGCGTGAGCTCCGTCGCCAACATGATCGCCCCGGGCAACCGCGTGTCGAAGTTCATCGACGAGGAGATCATCAAGCCTGGCGAAGAGGCTCAGAGCGATGCGGTGAAGGCCGAGAAGCGCCTGCTGCGCCAAGACCTCGAGAACGCCCAGGGCGCGACCGATGAGATCGGCGCATACCTGAGCTACATGGCCAACAACCCGGGCCTGGCCATCTCGCAGGTGGCTGGCTCCTTCGCGATTCCCGGCATCGCGGCGCGTGGCGCCACCAAGCTGGCAGGCGCCGCGGGTCTTGGCGAAAAAGCCGCCTCTCGCTTTGGGCTTGGCGCGGTTTCTGGTGTCAGTGGCGCAATGGCCGGTGGCGACGCCGCTGGCAGCGCCTACGATCTGGTCAAGCGCACGCCCAAGAAGATCCTCGAGCAAAACGCCGAGTACCAGGACCTGGTCGCCTCAATGGGCGAAGAGCAGGCGCTCGAGGAAATCGCCACCCGCGCTGCCCGCAAGGCCAGCGCAGTGCCTGCCGCCATTGGCGCCGCCTTGGGCCCGCTGGGGGCGGAGCGCATCCTTGCTGGCGCCGGTCGCGCGAAGACCGCCAGCCGCACCAAGAACGCCGGCATCACCGGTGGCATCGAGGCCGGCACCGAAGGCTTCGAGGAAGGCGCCACGCAGTACTCCGGACAGAAGGCCGCCTCCGAGTACAACCCGACCATCGACCCCACGAAGGGCGTCGCCGGCGCGGCCACCATGGGCGCCGTCATGGGCGCAGGCCCTGGCATCGTCACTGGCGCGCTCGAGACGCCCGCCGCACCCAACCCCCTCAAGCCCGTCGTTGACGCAGCCCAGAAGCCCGGCAGCGTGCTCTCTCGTGCCGCCGTCGCCGGCAACCAGGGTGTTCTCGACCAGGCAACGACCGTTTCCCCGGGCGAAACCCCACCCGCTGCGTCGACGGTAGACCCGATCTCCGCCCGTGTCGGCGAGATCGAAGCCGGTCTGCGCGCCGATGGCACGCTGGAGTCCATCCGCGGCATGGGCCGCCAGATGGGCAACCCCGAAATGGCCAGCGAGTTCCTGTACGCGCTGCAAGTTGCGCGCGACCCGAACACCCGACCCGACCTGCGCCAGAAGGCGCTGGCCGATGTTGAGCAGGCCCTCGAGTGGACAAAGACCGGCTTCACGAATCCATCACCCGAGGCGCCGAAGGCTCCTGGCACAGACCTGGTCTTGCGCCAGCAGGGTGCGGTTGGACCTGTTGGCCAAGCCCAGTTCTTTGATCCGAATGTGGTTGATGTTGATGCAACGGACATCAGCAACCGGCTCGGCGGCCCCCAAGTCAATGATGCGCCCCGCCTCGCTGCCCCGGGTATGGTTCCGCAGATCGGCCTGGACAGCGCCGAGACCGGCAACCTGCGCGTCGACAGTCAGGGCAATGTGACGCCCGAGACGCGCGCCGACCAGATCAACACCAACCAGGCGCGCAACGAGCTGGCCGAGGTCAACCGCGGCGGCCCCGGCTTTGAGCAACAAGTCACCCCGGGGCAGCAGGCGCCCGACGCCGAATCTCGAGTCGCGTCCCGAGAGCAACAAAAGGTTGCGCCGCAAACCATTCAGAACCCCGCCGGGCAGCAGACGCCAGCAGGCGAAGGTCCGGCCGTCAACCGTAGGCGCGCAGCCACGATCTCGCAACTGGTCGACCAGGGCTTCGAGACGGTCGAGCGCCGCGAGGGCGATGGCTTCTTCCTGAAGAACAGCAAGACCGGCGCCGAGATTCGCCTGGACAGCATGGCCGACGCCGCCATGGCTCGCAATCTGATCCAAAAGTCGATCCGCGCCCAGGCCGACCAGTCGCCCAACTCGCCGCGCAACGACCTGGCCGAGTCGACGGCCGCCCAGAATGAGGCTGGCAACTACAAGAAGCCGCCCGTCAGCCTGAACGGCTTCACCATCCGCATCGAGAACCCCGTGGGCTCCATGCGCCGCGGCGTCGACAAGGATGGCAAGGCCTGGGAGTCGGAGATCAAGTCCGACTACGGCTACATCGAGGGCACGAAGGCCAAGGACGGCGACGGCGTCGATGTCCTGATCGGCAACCGCTCCGACTCGGGCAAGATCTTCGTGATCGACCAGGTCAATCCTGACGGCAAGTTTGACGAGCCCAAGGTCGTGATGGGCGTGACCGATGAGGATCACGCACGCCGCACGTACCTGGCCAACTACGAGAAGGGCTGGACCGGCCTGGGCGCCATCACCGAGATGACGCGCGAGCAGTTCAATGACTGGCTCAAGAGCGGCGGCCCGATGAAGGCAACTGCCCTTGGCAAAAAGGCAGCTGCCCAACCCGCGGCAGAGCAGGGCGACCAGAAAGCCCGCTGGATCAAGGCAATCACCGACCAGAACCGCCTGGCCGGCAGCACCGGCATTCAGCTCGACGTGACCGAGGACGGCAAGCTCAACTTCCTCGGCGACCCGAACAGCACCAAGCAGGGCCGCCAGCTCCTGGCCACCTTGGAAGAGGCTCGCAAGGCCGGCGCCACCAACAAGGAGATCGCTGACGCCGTCCGCGCCACGCGTCAGTTCGCCCAGGGTGTCGAGAACAAGCGCCAGGGCGCATTCAACACGCTCGAGGAGGCCAAGCAGTACCTTAGCCAGCAGCGCCGCGCAAACGGCTCCGTGTCGGGCCTGCCGCTGCGCCTCTCTGATGGCAGCTACACCATTGCCGTCAAGGGCACGGTGCAGTACGCCGAGGCAGAGCGTCAGCGCGATCAACGCGAAGGCCGCGACAAGCAGGTGGGTCAGGGCGACTTCTTCACCGTCAAGGATGGAGGCAAGAACCGCCGACTGCGCAAGGCCAAGAAGGGCGAGCTGCCGCGCAACTCCACTCCGCGCCGCATGGGCGAGCCCCGCCCGATCAGCCAGGACGAGGCCAGTGTCATCGAGCGCGTTGCAGGCCTGCTCGGCAAGCGGGTCGTGTTCTTTGAGGCAACCGATGGCCGGCTGACTGATGCGTTTGTCATCCCGGGCGAGAACGACACGATCTACATCGCCACCGAGACCACGGTGAACCCGCTGGCTCTCTTGGGGCACGAGTTCTATCACACGCTGCGTCAGACCAACCCCGAGGCCTGGAATGCAATCGCCGCAGTGGTGCGTACGCGCATCACCGATCCAAAGGGCTTCCGCGCCGACTACTACGGCGACGCGAATGCCGAGGCTAAAGGCGATGCAGAGCTGAGCGGCGAGATCGGCGGCGAGCTCGAGGAGCTCGTCTCTGACCTGGGCGGCAACCTGATGCTGGACGCCACCTTCTGGCAGGACGTCATGCTCAAGATCGCCGAGGACAACGGCGACCAGGCTCGCGGGATCATCGCCCGCATGATCGCCACCTTCAACAGCTTCATGGCGCGCGTGATGAACGCCATGAACATGGGCGGGTACGCCGCCGACAACTATGTCGACGCGAAGGAATTCGACGCCATCAAGAAGGCGTTTGTCGAAGGCACGTCGGCATACATCCAACAGGCCGGCATCCGCCAGTCGTCTCTGGCCGCCGACGTCAAGCGCGCAGAGCAGAGCATCCGCAAGTCGGTCGATCGGTCCGAGAAGGGCCTGACCGTCGAGGGCTACCACTTCAGCAAGGAGCCGCGCGCCGTTCTGACGACCGGCATGTTTGGCTCCGGCCTGAAGGGCAGCGCACGCGACGAGATCATGGACGCGGACGATGAACGCCTGCGCCAACGCCTGTACTTCTACGTGGACAAGGGCACGGGTATCAACCCCGAGGCTGGTGTCGGCGGCTACGCTCACAAGGCCGTGCTGACTGGCATCTATGACGCAGACGCCGATCCGTTGCGCCTGCGCTCCGGCGACGCTCGTGCCTTCGAATCCAAGGTCCTGGATGCGGGCTACAAGGGCTACCTGAGCCGCATGGACGGCAAGCAGTCTGGCAACGTCATTCTGCTGGGCGAACAGACTATTGCCCCCGAGTTGCTCGGCGCAGGCAAGATCACTGGCGCAAAGGTCGTTCCTGAGCCTCGGATGCGTGGCCAGGACCTGGCCGACCGCCTGATGGCCAACAAGGGCCTGCCGTCCGGCGAGCTCAAGCCTGCCGCATGGGCTCAAGCGCTGATGAGCGCCGACCCCGAGCTGGCCGGCATGCTGCTGGACATGGGCGCGCTACAGGGCGACCGGTCCATGTTCAAGGACGAACTCGCCTCCAAGGTTCGATCCATGGATGGCCAGATCCGCAAGTCAGTGGACCGCGCCAAGCGCGAGTACGCCGAGGTCGAGGCCAAGTTCAAGGGCTCAGACGAATGGCTCAAGGCGCCCAACGGCAAGGACACCAACCTGTCCGAGCGCCAGTGGGTACAGGTCCGCACTCCCAGCTTCAAGAAGTGGTTTGGCGACTGGGAGAAGCACGCCCGCGCAGAGAACCCGGTCGGCTCGCTGTGGAGCGACGAGAACGTCTCCAAGGCCGTCGACAAGAACGGCGAGCCGCTGGTCGTCTACCACGGCTCCGACAAGGGTGGCTTCACCTCGTTTGAAGAGCCCGGCGGCACTGGCCGTGGCGATCTCGGCATCTGGGCGACTGACAACTACGGCATGGCCCGCAGCTATGTGCGCAAGGGTCGCGCTCGCGATGTTGAGCTACCGACTGATCCGACCAGCCGCAGTGAGCTCGAGGACGTCGGATACAGCTTCTACGATACCGAAGACGGCAAAGTTGAACTCACTGATCCTGATGGCTACAACCAGGGCAAGTTCGATTCCGAACAGGAGGCAGTCCAGTATGCGCTGGACAACTTCGAGATGCCCGACCTCGCTGGCGAGCAACCTGGCATCTACGCTCTCTTCATCGACATCAAGAACCCGAACGAATCCAACTTCGAGGGCGCGCTCTGGAATGGCGATCGGATGGACCAGTACCAGGTCCGAGACGAGAACGATGAGCCGATCTACGACGCCCAGGGACGCGGCTTCTTCGACCAGACCACGGCCGAAGAGCTTGCCGCGGCAAACCCGGGCTCGGAAGTCCAGCCCGCAGACCCGCACTACGAAACCACCGATGACGTGGTTCGCGAAGCACGCAGGGGCGACAACGACGGCGCAATCATCTGGCAAGTGGTCGACGACGGTGGCGGCCCCGGCTACGACCTCGAGCCTTCCGACGTCTACGTCACGTTCGATCCGCGCCAGGTCAAGTCCGCCGACTACAACAACGGCGAGTTCAGCAACAACACCGCCGACATTCGCAAGTCCAAAGACCGCCTGACCCGCGTCGATCCGTTCGAGATGAGCACGCGCATCCCGACGGCCAAGGGCAAGGTCGTCGAGGACCACATGGGCGATCTGCTGATCTCCGACTTTGCCGCCGGCAAGACGCAAGAGAAGTGGGTCAACAGCGTGGCCAACCTGGTCTCGGTGTACCCGAACTATCGCGATGCAGCCAGCGCCACGACGCCGGCGAAGAAGCTCGAGCGCATCGTGCGCCACATGGTCGAGAACCTGGTGTGGCTGCACAACCAGGTCCCGGCCGACACCCGCCAACGCAGCAAGCTCTGGTACGACGGCGCCAACCGCATCGCTCAGCGCATGTCGCGCAAGTACGAGCTCACGCAAGCCCAGTCCGCCGGCATCCTGGCTGTGCTCAGCCCGCAGAAGGACTGGTTCATGAACGTGAGCCTGGGCGAGCGCGTGGCATCGATCATGGCCGAGCGCCAGAACTTCCAGTGGTCCAAGGACATGGAGGCTACGGCTAACCGCATCTACGGCGCTGCCAAGTATCAGGAAGACGTCGACGCGATCCGCGGCAAGTCACTGGCTGACCTGGATGGCGACGCCTACCTGCAGGCGATGTGGCTGCGTACGTACGACCAGGCCCACAACTCCAGCGCCTTCAACATCGTGTCGCCTGAAGGCGATTCGCTGGCCACGGCCAAGGCCAAGACTGGCAAGGATGTGAAGGTGGCATGGGGCGGCAACAGCACCATCGCCAAGGCGATCTCGATCTTCGACAACGGCTCTGCTGACAACATCAGCGGCCAGCTGGGCACGAAGCACAAGGTCCGCAACTTCTTCAACAACATCCTGGTGCCCAACAGCGTCAACGGCCATGTGACGATCGACACGCACGCTGTCGCCGCCGCGCTGCTGCGTCCATTGTCAGGCAACTCGCTCGAGGTGATGCAGAACTTCGGCGGCACCTCGAACGCCATCACCGGACTGCAAGGCACCTACGCCCTGTACGAAGAGGCCTATCGCCGCGCCGCCGAGGAGCTCGGCCTGCTGCCCCGCGAGCTGCAGTCCATCACCTGGGAAGCGGTGCGTGGACTCTTCGTCCCGACCTTTAAGTCACAGCAGAAAAATGTTGACGGTATTGATAAAATCTGGACTCAGTTCAAGAAAGGACGTCTGAGCTATGACGGAGCAAGAGAATGGGTACTCGAGTCTGCGGGAGGAATTGAGCCCCCTAGCTGGCTCGGACGCGACCCTGGCGCGTATGTTGAAGACGAATCGGCCTTTGAACCTGGAGACCTATCTGACGATGGAGTATCCGGAGGGGGTGCCGAAGACTCTGTCATCCGAGCAATGGTCGATGATTCCGGAGCCGCTGAAGCGAGCATCCGAAAGTCAAGAGACCGAGCTCGACGCGAAGAGGCTGGGGGCGCTGCGCGTGGCCCGCTGGAAGCATCAGAACGAGCAGATGCGCAAGAAGCGCTGAGCCCACTGCCGGGCGCGCCTCGCGTCGAGGGCTTCACTGGCCCTGACCCGCGCCTGGTTGCTGTTGCCGAGCAGTACGCCCGCGACAACGGCATCGAGCTTCGCCGCCAGGCCGAGTACGTCGACGTCGACCCCGAGCGGGCCGAACGCATCGCCCAGGCCTACGCCGAGATGAAGCACGACCCGCAGAACCCGCGGGTCAAGGCGGCCTACAAGAACCTCATCAAGCAGACCCTGGCTCAGTACCGGGCGCTCGAGGCTGCTGGCTACAAGTTCTGGTTCATGGACATGAGCCGGGCTGACAACCAGGACTACGTCTCGAGCCCGTGGAACGCCATGCGCGACATCCGCGCCAACAAAGAGATGGGCGTTTTCCCGACGTCCGGCGGCTTTGGCTCGAACGACGACTTCGACCCGAAGAACAACCCACTGCTGGCCGACACCGGCATCAAGTGGCCGGTCGGCGCCGCGGACAGTGACAAGACCGCGCCGGTCTACGCGAACGACCTGTTCCGCGCCGTGCACGACGCGTTTGGCCACGGCCTCGAGGGCTCTGGCTTCCGCGCCCGCGGCGAAGAGAACGCATGGCAAGCCCATGTGCGCCTCTTCACCGGCTCTGCGGTTGCTGCAATCACGACCGAGACCCGCGGCCAGAACAGCTGGCTGAACTACGGTCCCTACGGCGAGAAGAACCGCACCGCCAATGTCGAGGACACCGTCTTCGCCGACCAGAAGACCGGTTTGCTGCCCGAGTGGGCTTGGACCGAGGGGCGCGCGGGCGATATGCCTGACGCAGCCACCTCATACAATCAGCGCGTCCAGGCCCTCAAGGATCTGATCTCTTGCTTGAAGAAATAAAGCATCACCATGGCCCAATTCACCACCTGCCTCCAGATCGTCAACGCAATGCCCCAACGGGACCAGGACGCACTCCTGGCCCGGCTCGAGGAGCTCCAGGCTCAGGGCATGAGCCCGAAGGAGGCGCAGCTGCAGGCGGCCATTGACGTGCTGGCGCAGGTCGAGCGCGAGGGTCAGATCCGCAAGAGCGCAGATCGCTACGTAACCCAGCAAGAGATCAGTGCGATGGAGCGCCAGGCGTTCGCTCGCCTGCAGGAAGATCCGGGGTACAAAGAGCTCACCGCGAAGATTGCTGAGGCCGAGGAGGCTGGCCGCAACCGCTTCAATCAGGTCGTGGACAAAGCCGTCGAGATGCTGAAGTCGCGACCCGGCTTCAAGAAGATCTCGGAAGAGTTCGATGAGAAGACCGTTCGCAACTTGGCTCAGGTCTTCATCGGCGATGCCGACGCGGCAGTTCCAGAGGCGACTCCGTCTCTGGGCGACGCAACGCGAGCTCGCCAGGACTACGTCGAGCGGTTCCTGAAGGACGCCGGCATTCCTGAGCCGCGCGCATTCTGGGATCAGGCAAACCAGGACCGCGGCTACTACAACAGCCCGGCGTTCCGCCGCTGGTTCAAGGGCTCCAAGGCGGTCGACGCAAACGGCCGCCCGCTGGTGGCGTTCCATGTGACGACCAACGACTTCGTGGAGTTCGACACCGGCGCCGGCAAGACAAGGGGCCAGAAGTCCACGGCCGCGTACTCCGGGCAGCTTGGCTCTTGGTTCACCGCTCCCAGCCTGTACAGCGACAACTACGAGCCAGGGAACGCCGAGGCTGCGGTCGAGGGGTTCGTTGAGGACAACGACGGAAACGCCAAGCCAGGCGCCGTCACCATGCCCGTCCATCTCTCGATCCAGAACCCGATGGAGTACTCGGACTTCGAGAGCATGCTCGAGGACAGGGATTCCTACCCCAGCATCGCCAAGTTCAAAGCGGACTTGGTGGCCCAGGGATACGACGGCATTGTCGTGCGCAACAGCGACACGGACGGCGGCGTCGACCGCGACGACTGGGTTGCGTTTGAGGCGACTCAGATCAAATCCGCGATCGGCAACAACGGCCAGTTCGACCCGGCCAATCCTGACATCCGCAAGTCCGTTGATCGCACGGAAACGCCGGCATTCAAGCGCTGGTCCGGCAATGCGCCCTTGGTGCGCCTTGGGGAGAAGCACGAGTTCCGCTCTGGCCAGCCTGTCGTGGTTGAGGCGCTGCACGGCACGACCAACGCCGACCTGACAGAGTTCAAGCGCAGCCGCGCCAACATCGAAAGCGACATGGGCGCGGGCTTCTACGCCAGCAACACGCCCGAAGATGTGGCGGCCAACTACGCCAACGTGGATGGCCCGGATCTGACGCAACGCGTGGAGATGTTGGCCGAGCGCCTGGCCCAGAACGACGAGTTTGAAGACGACATGGACGCTGCCCGCGAGGAGGCTCGCCGCCGCCTGTCCGAGGGTTCGCCCAACACCATGAAGCTCTTTATGCGCTTCAAGAACCCCGCTGTGTTTGGCGGTCTGGGCGAGACCCTCCTCGACTTCAACGAGGACTACAACGAAGAGACCGACGAGTACGGCGAGGCCTCTGGCTTGCTGCTTGACTTCGCCGAGGCATTGCGCGAAATCGCCCCCGAGTACAACGCATCGGACCGAGAGATCGAGTCCGCCATTGGCAAGCTGTTTGAACAGGCTGAGGGTGCAGGCATCAAGGTCAGCGAAGCCCTCAACACCATCAAGAGCGAACTAATGGACGCCTCTGATGACGAGGGCAACAACGCATCAAGTGAAGTCTTCCGCCAGGCCCTGAGCCGCATCGGCTTCGATGGCGTGATCGACACCACGGTCTACGGAAAGTTTGGCCCTCGCATGATCAAGGGCGCCTACACGCAAGTGCCAACGGCCGGCATGTCCGGCATGACCGAGGACACCGTCCATTTCATCGCCTTCGAGCCCGAGCAGATCAAGTCGGCCACCGGCAACAGCGGCGAGTTCGGTGAGAACCGCAACATCCTCAAGTCCGTCGACCGCCCTCAGTTCTACAGCCAGCTGCAACGCGCCATTGAAGGCGTGCCTGATCGCCTGAGCAACATGGGCGCAGCTGCATGGAAGCAGTGGCTCACGGCCAACGCTCCGAAGCTCGGCGTGAAGGCCGACGAGATCGAATGGTCCGGCATCAAGGACTACCTGGATCTGCAGGGCAAGGCCAAGCTGAGCAAGGATGATCTGGCGCGCTACCTAGATGAATCCGGGGTGAAGGTCGGCGAGCTGACGCTGTCTGGCGACAAGTACTACCGAGACGCCAGTGGAAGCCGCGTGTTCGATCATGAGACCGGCGACTTTGTTGCCGCGCGCAACCCCTCGAAGTATGGCAACTACACCCTGCCTGGCGGCGCCAACTACCGCGAGGTGCTGCTGACCCTGCCGTCCAAGTTCGTGCCGAAGCTGCAGTTCAAGGTCGGCGACGAGATTGAGACCACGTTCGGCACCAAGGGCGTGATCATCAAGGCCGACCCCGAGGCCAAGGGCAAGCCCTACACGATCCGCAGCGCAAGCGGCATGGGCTACCTGTACCAGACGCAGATCAAGGGCGGCACCGACCCGATCAAAGATCCGTCGTACACAAGCTCGCACTGGAACGAGGCCAACGTCATCGCCCACCTGCGAGTGAACGACCGCATGGTCATGAGTCCGGACGTCGATCTGGCCGACATCGGCGAGCGCATCCGTGCCGCCATCGGCGCCAAGTCCGTTGAAAGCCTGGGCAACGGTGCTCCAGCTCTGGCCGTCTCGCGTGGTGCCGTCACCGCGCAGGAGGCCCGCTGGTTCTCGCACAGCCGCGGCTTCGTCGGCGTTCCCACCGAGGACCCGAAGCAGCGCGTCCTGTTCGTGGAAGAGATCCAGTCCGACTGGTCGGCCGACTACAGGAAAGTTCGCGAGTCAATCAAGAAGGCGGTTGAGTCCAACTTCGAGGGCATCGTTGCCGAAATGAAAGCTGCGGGCGTTCTGGAGGTTAATTGTGACTGATCGCTTTTTTGTCTACGTGCATCGCAAGGCTGACACCGGCGAGGTGTTCTACGTTGGCAAAGGCACGGTCCAAAAGAAAGATCCGCACGTGCGGGCCTACTACACAAAGAAGCGCAGCAAGTTCTGGCAGGCTATCGTCGAGAAGCATGGCCTCAAGGTCGAGATCGTCATGGAGCTTCCAACCGAGGCGCTTGCGTTTGAGCTCGAGTCAGGCCTGATTGCTCACTTCGGCAAGAGATCAAATGGCGGATGCCTGTGCAACCTCACCGATGGAGGAGAGGGCCACAAAGGTCACAGCCCAACGGAAGAGACGCGCGCAAAGCTGAGTGCGGCATTCTCCGGCGAGTCCCATCCAAACTGGGGCAAGAAGCTGTCCGACGAGACGCGCGCAAAGAAGTCTGAGTCGATGAAGTTGAGTCCGCACAGCCTGCGCGGCAAGAGGCTGCCTGACTGGTGGAAAGAGAGGATCGCTGCCGCAAAAATCGGCGAGCGCAACCCGATGAGCGGAAAGCGCGGGCTCGATCACCCAAACACAAGGTCGGTCATCCTGCCTGGCTATGGCTATGTCTTTGCCAGCGTGCAGTCTGCCGCCGACTTCTTCGGCATCAACATGAAGAGTCTGCACAACATGCTCTCTGGGCATCGCAAGAACACAACAAACCTGGAATTCGCATAATGGCCTGCAAGTACACATACCAAGGAAAAACCTACGAAGCCTGGGAGTTTGAGGATCTCCTGATGGCAATGCCTCCGGCGGAGGCGGCAAAGTACATGCCGGGCGTTCGCTCGATTGCCTCTGGTCCATTCGTTGAGAAGACCGAGTCATACCTCAACCTCGCACTCAAGCGCATCGCAATGATGGCTGTCGAGGGTGGCTACGACAAGGTGGCCTTTGTGAATGGCGAGCAGTCTGCTGACCGCTATGACCTGAGCAAGCAGATCCAGTCCATCGCATACAGCCCAGAGGAAAAACTTCTTGACGCATGGGACAACAACCGTCGCAAGGTGATGAGGCGCGAGATTGCTAATGAGTCACAGCTTGAGGCGTACGTTGGCAAAGAGGTGGCTAAGCGCCTGCTGGCACAGCCTCTGGTGATGGGCAAGCACCTGCTTGACGGCGAAGACATCAAAGTCGGCGGCGAAGGCATGAAGACCTTCTACGACAAGATCGTGCCCCAGGCGCTCAACAAGCTGCTGCCGAAGCTGGGCGGCGGGAAGATGACCGAGGTCTACCTGAGCGAGGCGAACGCAGAGCCAGAGATGGTTGGCGTCGACGAGAATGGCGACGCGATCTACGACGACGGCGCTCAGGTTGGCGGCGATCCGCAGCCCGGCTTCGACGTCACCGACAAGATGCGCGAGACCGTTGGCGCCGGCGTGCCGCTGTTCAGCCGCGACCGCACGAAGACCGCCGAGTTCAAGAAGTGGTTCGGTGACTCAAAGGTAGTTAACCCTGATGGCACGCCGCGCATCATGTACCACGGAACCGCTCGCACAGACATCGGTGGCTTCAAAGGAAGCCGAGGCGTTGCTGGCTTCTTTGCGTTTGATGCGGAGCTGGCAAACGATTACGCCGACTCCGGCTACGAGATTTCGCAGGATAACGGCTTTGATGAAAAGTACGGGGAAGGCGCTGTCGTTTACCCGGTTTACCTGTCGGCGCAGAAGATCTTCGACGCTCGCGACCCAGAGCATCGCAAGGCGGTTGGCATGCGCTACCGTGACGGAGACTCATTCGGATACGGCGATCTTGAGCGTGCCGTTCCTGCAATGAAGCGTGCTGGCTTCGACGCCTACTACGACATTGAGTACGCACCGTCACTGACGCCTGCGGACGAGGTTTACCTGCAAGGCATCGCAGTCTTTGAACCCAAGCAGATCAAGTCCGCCACTGGCAACAACGGCCAATACGACCCGACCAATCCGGACATCCGCAAGTCCGTAGACCGCCCCTGGTTCGAGGATCTGAGCAAGCTCAAGGTCGGCACCAACTACCAGCTCGGCGACCTGCTGAAGTCCAGCAAGAAGCTCAACTGGTGGAACCGCACTGTCGGCACCCAGTACAACCTGGCCCAGAAAAACCCCGAGTTCAAGCGCGTGTTCGACGCTATCCAGACGTTCATCAACGACGTCTCCGCCTACGCCACTCAGGCCGCGGAGCTGGCGCCCAACATCCTCCCCAAGCTCGACGGCATCAAGGACATCTTCAAGAAGCCGCTTTCGGCCGAGGACGTCAAGGCCCTGCGCGATCCGGTCTTTGGCGGCACGCTGAAGTACATGCGCGATGAGGAAGGCAACATTGTCGAGACCGACGATGTGCAAGCCGCCGGCGTCGTGTTCACCGACAAAGAGCTGCGCGACATGTTTGGCCTCAACGATCGCCAGATCGGCCTGTACCGCGAGTTCCGCCAGGCGACCGACCGCAGCCTGACCGACCTGGCCCTGAGCGACATGATTCGCTACCTGGGCGACGACGGTGCCGACATCCGTGACGCCGTGATGGCGTCGTCCAACGTCGACGTCGGCGCAGGCATCATTGAGTCGCACCTCGAGCAGCTGGCCGACGAGACGCCTGCACGCGCCGAGACGCTGAACACGACCATCGAAGCCATCCGTCAGAAGGCAGGCCAAGCCAACCGCCTGATGGACCGCGGCTACGCGCCCCTGTCCCGTTTCGGCCAGTACACCGTCTATGCAGTCGGCAAGAACGGCGAGCAGCTGTACTTCGGCATGTTCGAGACTCAGCGCGATGCCAACAAGATGGCGCGCGAGATGGCCGACCAGTACCCCGACGCCGAAGTCACCACGGGCACCATGAGCCAGGAGAGCTACAAGCTGTTCAGCGGCGTGACGCCTGAGACCCTGGCTCTGTTTGGCGAGTCACTGGGCCTCGAGGAGTCGGGCATCGATCCGAAGTCCGAGGTCTTCCAGCAGTACCTGAAGCTGGCGAAGACCAACCGCTCGGCCATGAAGCGCCTGATTCAGCGAAAGGGTATCGACGGCTTCAGCGAGGACGCCGGCCGCGTGCTGGCTGGCTTCGTGTACAGCAATGCCCGTCAGGTCTCCACCAACCTGCACGCCGGCGAGATCGGTCGCTCCGTCAACGAGGTCAAGGACGGCGACGTCAAGGACCACGCTATCCGCCTGATGGAGTACATCCAGAACCCACAGGAAGAGGCCCAGACGCTCAAGGCTCTGCTGTTCACAACCTTCCTGGGTGGCAACATCTCCTCGGCCCTGGTCAACTTCACCCAGACCGCCACGACCACGTTCCCGTACCTGTCGCAGTTCGACGGCGCGACCAGCGTGACCAAGCGCCTGGGCGAGGCCGCCAAGCTCGCTGTCCGCGGCATCCGCAACGACGACGAGCTCAAGGCCGCCCTCAAGCGCGCCGAGGACGAGGGCGTCGTCAGCCCGCAGGAAGTCTTCCACCTGATGGCCCAGGCCCAGGGTAGGGCGCAGCTGCAGACCGGCGACGGCACCCGAGTCGGTGACGCGCTGGCCAAGACCAACAACTTCATGACCAAGGCCACCTTGGCATGGGGCCGGCTCTTCAGTGCGGCCGAACAGGCCAACCGCCGAATCGCCTTCATCGCCGCCTACAAGCTGGCGCGCGACAAGGGCATGGCTGACCCATTCGGCTTTGCCGAGAAGGCTGTGCTCGAGACCCAGTTCAGCACGAACAAGGGCATCCGTCCGGCTTGGGCCCGTGGTGCCGTCGGTGGCGTGCTGTTCACGTTCAAGGGCTTCACCGTCTCGTACCTCGAGCTGCTCGGCCGCATGCTGGGCAACGGCCCCGAGGGAAAGAAGGCATTTGCCCTGGCCCTGGGCACGCTGTTCTTCTTCGCTGGCGCCGGTGGCCTGCCGTTCGTTGATGACCTGGATGACGTGGTCGACGGCTTTGCGCAGCGCGTGCTGGGCAAGAGCTTCGACAGCAAGCAGGCCAAGAAGGAGTTCTTCGCCTCCATCTTTGGCCAGACCGGCGCCGACTTCGTCATGGGCGGCCTCACCAGCCTGCCTGGTGCACCGATCGACCTGTCCGGTCGCCTGGGTCTGGGCAACATCGCCCCGGGCACCGGCTTCTTGCCCAAGAAGGCCAACTACCAGCGCGACGCGATGGAGATCTTTGGTCCGGCTGGCGGCCTGTTCTCCAACTACGCCGCCGCCGTCGGCATGCTGGCCCAGGGCGAGCTCAAGTCGGCAGCAACGCAGGCTGCTCCGCTGGGCATCCAGAACCTGATCAAGGGTATGGACATGGCGCAGATGGGCTTCTACCGCGACACCCGCGGCCGCAAGGTCATCGACACCAACGGATGGGAGGCCATGGCCAAGTCGTTTGGCTTCCAGCCTGCCAGTGTCAAGCGCGTGCAGGAAGCCACCTCCACCCAGCAGGGCCTGATCGCCCAGAACAAGCTGCGGGAGACGGAGATCGCCGACAAGATGGCCCGGGCCCGCATTGAGCGCAAGCCGGACCTGGCGCAGGAGGCTCGCGAAGAGCTGGCCGAGTGGAACCACAAGAACCCCGAGAGCCCGATCCGCATCGACCAGTCCCAGATCAACCGCCGCGTGCAGCAGGCGATGATGAGCAAGGCCCAGCGCATCGCGAAGACGGCTCCCAAGGAGATTCGCCAGAGCGTGACCAAGGAGCTCGAGCGAGCCAACTGATCCGGACCCACAATTCAACGCCTTCAGCCCACTCCTTTGGGGGTGGGCTTTTTTTTCGTCTAAGGGGTCTTAGAATCGGCAATGCTCTGGCCCTCTGGACTCGCTCTCATCATCGGCTTCCTAGCCCTGGCCGCGGTGCACCCGCTCGTGGCCATCGCCGTTGCTGTGCTCGCGTGGCTGATCTGGCGCACCTGCTGAGTGTTTTGTGCCATACTGCGCGCCCGATGGCGTCGTGGCCGAGTGGTTAGGCAGAAGACTGCAAATCTTTGCACCCCCGTTCGATTCGGGGCGACGCCTTACAAAGTGCATCCGTCGTGCAGCTTTCGTTTTGCATCGACGTAGGCCAGGTGAGCAAGCTCGGGTGTGTCAAACAGCCCGATAAAGTGGCGCTTTCCAGCCGAGTAAACCCTGGCCATGTAGCGCCCTGTGCTCTTGTCAAAGCTCGCGCCAAGCAGGCCGCAGCGATTGTTTGAGTAGGCCACCCGCTTGTTCTCCGAGTTGATGGTGGCGTCGACGTCTCTCAGATTGGCCAGACGGTTGTCGGTCTTGTCGCCGTTGATGTGATCCATTTGACCGGATGGCATGAAGCCTGTGGCGATTGCCCAGGCGACCCGGTGGGCGGCCATCACTCGGCCCTGAATTGAGACGCGAAGGTAGCCGTTTGAGCCGGCCCGCTCCGCCCGGGTTCCCGCTTTGTGCGGCCTCTCGCCCCAGCCATCGTGGCGCCACCACAGGGCCCCAGTGTCCTTGTCATACTGCAGGATCGACTGCAGGTATTCGGGTGTAAGCTCAGGTTTTGGGTGGTGTGCTTGTAACTTCTTGATTTTCATGGGGACGTACGGCCTGCAAATCGGTTGATATAGGTACGCGAGTATAACTCAGATCCAAAGAAATCAAGCACTTACGAAGAACGAGCCGCCGAGAGCGGCTCTTTTTTCGCCTCAACCACCCCTGATTTCGACTCACGCCCACCCGGTTTGGGTGGTTAACCACCCGGAACTCTGATACTTTCCTGGTGTACGCGAGTTGTCCGTGTACGCCCACCCCAACCACCCGAGTCGACGATGGCCTTCGTGCGCAAGACCAAGTCCGGCAAGTACGAGCTGCGCATCCGCAGCAAGCTGCTGCCCAAGGATGTCTACCTGACCTTCGACGACGAGGCCGAGGCGCACAGCTACGGCGACCAGGCGAAGAGCCTCCTGGCCGACGGCATCGTCCCGGCGGCCTTCCTTGACACCAAGGTCAAGCCGCTCGACACCGTGGCCGAAATCGTGCGCGCCTGGCGCTTCAAGGGCGACCTGTCCGAGTCCGACGACGACGTCCTCAACCACGTCCTGGCCGACCTGGGCCGCATGCGCCTGGACGAGCTGACTTACAAGTGGGCCGAGGCCTGGGTCGCTCAGCTCAAGCGCAAGACCAACCTGGCGCCCGGGACCATCCGGAAACGCGTCGGAGGCCTGGCCAGGGCGATCGACTGGTATCTGCGCTCACACCCAGACATCCAGATCGCCAACCCGCTGCGCTTGCTGCCCAGGGGTTATGCCGCCTACACGACCCGCGACGCCGAGGCACTCAAGGGCACCGAGGCTGTCGTGAAGGTGGACGTGGAGCGCGACCGGCGGCTGCTGCCCGGGGAGGAGGCGGCGATCATGCGGGCGCTCGACGGTGAGAAGCGGCCAGACCGCGAGCGGGCCCTGCCGGCCGACCCGGCATTCCGGCTGCTGTTCCTGCTCATCCTGAACACCGGCGTCCGCCTGCGGGAGGCGTACACCCTGCGCCGGCGGCAGGTCGCAGAGACGTTTGTGCGCGTCCAATCGGGCAAGTCCAGGGCAGGGGTGCCCGAGTACCGCAACGTGCCCCTGGTGCGCCATCTGCGCCCCTTGCTGGCCGACTGGGTGAAGGACATGGAGCTGGATCAGCTCATCTTCCCGTACTGGGACGGCGACCCGGATGAGCTGCCCAGGGTCACGTCAAAGCTCTCGCGCCGGTTCGGCACGCTGTTTGAGTACGCCGGCGCGCTCGGCATGACCGAGCACGACCTGCGCCACGAGGCCACCTGCCGCTGGTTTGAGATGCGTGCCGCCGACGGCAACTGGCTGTACCGGGAAGGCGAGATCCGCAAGATCATGGGCTGGTCGGCCAAGAGCCCCATGCCCGCGCGCTACGCCAGCTTCAGGGCCGAGGATCTCGCCGCAAGGCTTTGACCGGCAGCTCGGGGATGGGCTTGCGCCGCGGAGGAGGCGGGCCCTGGCGCCTGGTGCGCGCATGCTCGAGCGCGATCTCGTTGAGCCGCACACGCAGTGCATCGGCCGGGATGACCCAGCCGCGGCCGAACTTGGCGCCAGGCAGGTCCCCGGCGTTGATCCGCTCGACCACAATCTCTTCGGTGCATCCCAGGAGATAGGCAACCTGGGCGACGTTGTAGATCACCGCATCTCTCCGTTCAGCACCCGGTCAAACAGGACGACAGCGCGAGCCCGGCCGTAAGTAGCCATCTGCCGAAGGTGCTTGTGCCTTGAGGACTTGTGCCGAAGCCACGCACCGTGCCAGCCGTCCGAGAGGTACAGCGCGGCAAAGAGATGCTCGAGTTGGGTCGCAAACATGGCGTACTTGAAGCTCATTCCGACTCCTTCAACTCCTTGCGGATCGCGTCCATGGTCTGGTTGCGGCGCTTGTACATCGAGTGCCCCATGGCCATCGCCTCGTTGAACTGTTCCTCATCCAGGTCACCGCAGGCCTTTGCGACGATGTTGGACAGGATCTCCATGCCCGAGTCCATGAGGGACTTGGCGTACTCGGCGTGACGCTCATCCGAAAGCGATGCGAGGCGCCCGATGAGCTCCATCAGCTGAGCCCCTTCAAAGCCGACGCTGGCTGCCTGAGCAAACGCGTCGCCCTTGACGGCAGCCGTCGAGGTCAGGATCTCGTCGAAGTTCTCGGCGAGGTTTTCCAGGTGTTGTTTGAGCTTGTCTTGGTCCACGGCTTACTTTCGCTTGGCCTGGAAGCCGCGCCAGCAGCCAACACAGCGCCACTTGCCGGGCGACATCTCGATGCCGCCAGCTGGGTCCTTCTTGTTGCCGCACTTGGTGCACAGCTTGAAGGGGCGATCATTCTTTAGGCTGCCAGGCAGCTCGACGGTTGGTCCGCTCATACGCAGTCGGCCAGGAAAGGTGCAACCCAGCCGGCCGGCTTCATGATTTTTCCGCCGAGGCCGAGCACTGGCTTCCCATCCACGAGCTTGGCGTCGTTTGAGAAGAGAACGCGGCGCGACGCTTCATCCATGTCAAAGCCAGCAAGGTAGGCAATGCCGTGCCCCGTGACCTCGCTATCGCACAGCGCATCCAGTGCGTTTACTCGGTCCTTGATGCGAATGCCGGTGTTGCCCATCTTTAGGCGATGAGCAAGGCCTTTGAGCCTGGTAGAGGCCATGCTCAATGAGTCGTTGTCTGCAGTCGAGCCAACAATCACAAGCTCATCGAGCAGCTCGCAAACTTCTTCCAAATGGCATCCGACCTGGGTGGCCAAATGATGGTTGTTTCCAACCTCCTTGCCGCACGCGGCAAGCCACTCCGCTGTGTGTTGGTAGTTGGTTTTCTTCTTCAGCACTTCTGTGTCCTCTGTGATGGTTTGATGAGATCTTCGGGTGGGTACCCGGACCGATGTCGATGCAAGATGCAGCTGAACGTCAATCCGTATTTCTTTGCCGCCTGCGACGCCGTCATCGGGCCGTCCGGCGTGGCAACAATCAAGCTGTTGCTCTTGTTGTTTTGCTGCTGCTCGGCCGTCTCCCAGCGGCAGTTGTGTTTGCTGTAATTGCCGTCGTTGTCGATTCGCCCTATTTGTGCGCCAGGGAACCAGGATTCGCCAAGGTCAAGCCAGAATCGGTCGAACGACTTCCACTCGTCGCAGACTCGAATTCCTCGGCCGCCATACGAGTCGTAGAACTTGTTTTTCTTGTTGACGCACCTTTGCTTCATGTCCATCCAAGACCGATATGCCGGGTGTTTGCTCATGCCGTGTGTCTTGGACTTTGCGGACTGGGCCGCCCGAGCCTCATCACTTGGCCTTGCCCAGCGCTCTTTTGCTTTCTCTGCAGCAATGCACCCGCATGACTTTGACTTCCCGGATGTCAGCGAAAACTGATATGGCGTCGCCACTTTCCCGCAGTCGCACTGGCAGTGCCATTTGATGTATTGGCCAACGCGAACAGCTGGCCCAGTCACTACGAGCCTTCCGAATCGCTGCCCTGTTAAGTTTTTCTTCATGATCAAATCGGTTGTTGATGCAACAGAGTGTAGCAGCGAAAACATCCTGTTTGCATCAACTCGAAAAAAATTACGCGGCGTGGTGAAGGGCGTTTGCAGCGCGTCGCACGAGGTATGAGCGCATCAGCGAGGCGGCGGTGTAGACCCAGCCGCCCCACCAATTAGCCGACAGCGTGATGCCGTGGCCGCCGGTCATCAGCGGGATCATCACAGTGTTCATGACCAGGTTCACTGAGAACCCGATGGCGATGTTCACCCAGGCTTCGACGATCGCCCAGCGCGGCGTCTGGCCCGCGCCAGTGTTGTCGCGGTAGGCCCGGGCCGTGAAGACCACGACGAAGGCCATGGAGGCCATGCCAAGAGCCTCCAATGTCATGCGGCGTCCTTGAGGCTGCACGAGGCCAGGGCTGCGGCGACGGCATTCGGCAACAGGTCCAATGAACCATGGTTGTCGATGACGTAGTCGTAGGGGAGGGTGGCGATCAAGTCCTCGCTGGCATGCGCGCGCACGGGCTCGATGCCTGGTCGGACGATCTTCCAGATGACGCCGCCCTGGGCCTTGACCCACCCAGCCTCATTGGGGAAGCGCACATCCGAGATCACAACCCCGACCGAGTCGTACTGGCGATACATCGCGATCTTGGCGGCTGCGATGTCCAGCCACAGGCTTTCCTTGAGCGCGCGACCCCACTCGGTGCCAAGGGCCTGGGCCATCTTGCGGTAGCTCAGGCCCAGGCCCGTGATGTCGCGCTCCTTGAGCTCGCGATCGGTCATCCACTCATCGCTCAGCCCCATGCTGTCGAGCAGCGCAGAGAGCATGTCGCGGATCGGGTCGGCGAACGCCAAGCCGTCGTAGTCGTAGCGCTCTTCGAGGATGCCGCGGATCGTGTCCTTGCCGCTGCCGGCATAGCCCGTCAGGCCAATGAGGAGGGGCTTGGTCATTCTTCGTCTTTCTCGATTACTGCCGGGGCCGGCGTCGGAGCCCAGTGCGTCGGGCGGAAGTAGTAGCCATGGCAGAACATCGGCTCGCCTTCGTGAATCCACTGACTCTTCTTGTTCAGCTCAAGAACATGAACTTCCGGCCCGCTGTCGGTGGCGACAGTGACCATCCACATGCCAGGCTCAGGAAGGCACTTGTCGACGGAGGTCCATTGAACTCCGCCGCTGGAGATCTCCTGCTTTGCCTTGCCGTACGCGACGCCGCCGGCGAAGGCGGCATCCAGGGCGAGCTGGTATTGCTCGAGGCTTTCCGGTAGGCCGGTTGCCACGATCTTCAGGTGCTGCGTGGTCATGCGGCCTCCAGGATCTTGCGTTTGCCGTCCGATGTCATGGGCGACACCAGGCCATTGGTTTCCATCTGCTCGAGCAGGCGGGCGGCGGCGTTGTAGCCAATGCCCAGGTGGCGTTGGATAAGGGAGATGCTGGCGCGCTGCTCTTGCATCACGAGCTCGACGGCCTTGTCGTACAGGTCCGCGTCGTTGACAGGGGTGGCCACCGACTTGTCCGCGCCTTCAACGGCTGCATCCCACGACATCAAGCCGCCCATCTCACTGATCAGGTGCTCGGCCAGGCTGACCAGGGCTGAGCCAATCAGCACGCAGTCGGCGTCGAACTTGTCAGCGTCGGGCGCCTCGGTGGCATCGGGCACGCCGTAGGTGATTTTGCGCAGCGACATCGTGTCGGTCAGCACAAAGGTCGTCTCGTTGCCATCGCACAGCGCCAGCTTTGTGGGCAGCTTGCCTTCGGTGACGTGCTTGCGCACCTCGTCGGTGTGCAGGCTGTGGTTCTTGAAGGTGACCTTGGCGCCGTCTTCGCCAGTGGACTTGAGCTCGCACTCGCGGCCAATGATGAAGTCGGAAAAGTCGTCCTGGTCGTCCAGCAGGCACTCGGTCATGAAGCTGGCCGGGGTGGTGGCGGTCTGCACCATGGCGACCTCGAGGCCCGCACGGACCAGCAGGCTGATCACGTCGTCCGCGGCGCCCTGCGATGTGGCGTCGATGAAGATCAGCTCAGACGCCTTGTCGATCATCACCATGACGTGCTTGCGCTTCGGGAAGGCTTGGGGCAGGAGCTCGAGCAAAGCGTTTTCCTTGAGCTCGCGGCGCTCCTTCTTGCCAGGCTTGCGGCCGGTCATCTGCTCAATTTGCTCGCAGGCGGCGTCGACCGCCTTGTTGATCTCGCTCGATGGGACTGACTTGGTTTCGATGGCGGCTTTTGCAAACCAGCGACCGTGCACGGACTCGAGCAAGACCCCATTCTCTTCGCGTGGGGCAATCCAGCCGATGGAGCGGTCTTGCGTGGCAGCGCATGGGGTGAACTGCGAGGCGCCCATGGCGTCGGCCATGTTGTCCGGCAGCTTGTTGAGCCGGTAAATGATTGCGTTCTTGAACATCATGATCACTCCGCAGTGGCTTCGGTGCCGACGCTCTTGGTGATCTCAATCAGCAGCACGGAGATAGCGCTTTCGGTCGCGTCCATGATGTAGGAGTCGGGACCAAATCGGTCGACGATCAGGGTTCGCAGCGCAGCCATAAAGCGCTTCTTGTCTTCGGGCTCAACGACGAACTGCAGCTCGTCGCCAACCTTCATGGCGTCGACTTGCTTCACATGTCCGTACTTGGCGTTCCAGTTGGTGGCGGTGCGGGTCGGAGTGGTGACGATGTTCAGGTCGCCGTACTTGAGGCCATCGAAGAGGACGGCGAACTGGGCGCCAGAGGCGTTAAGGAGGGTGACTGCGCGGGTGACTGCCTCGGCGCGTGCGTTTGCGGTTGTCATGATCTGTTCCTTTGAAACTTAGGAGCCTACTTGCTAGGCTTTCGGCCCCGACTTCTTACTGCTGCGCTTCGGCTTCTTCCGATGCGTCGGCGCCGGGCGTCTGTTCAGCGCTGTCGTTGCTGGTGTTGACCAGGCCGGTCTCCGATGCGGAGGTGCCATCGGTCTCGGCAAACATGGCGGGCGTGGTGACGCCAACGCCATCGGTGCTGATGGCTGCAGCCAGAGCCGACTGAACCTGCTCAACCTTGGCGGCTTGACCCTTCTGGTAGGGCATCCACTCGGCGAAGCCGGAGGGAGCCGCATCTTCATCGGACTGCGACAGGAATACGTTCTGGCGGCTGTGATGGTTGCCGTAGGCATCGATCACACACAAATTGATGTAGCGGTCGGAGTGCACTGCAGCGACGATGGCGGCCAGCGGCTGCCCAGCCAAAGCGGGGATGTTGTCGTTGGGTGCCGGCCAGTACCAAACGATGCGGCCGGGGGTGGGGGTGATAACTGCGCTCACAGGGTTTCCTTTTTAGTTGAGGAGGGATGAGAAAAACTCCGACAGCTCACCCGGCTGCACCTCGTACTCGAGCCACTTGCTTTGGCCCTCACACGAAACGCTTACCGTCTGCAAGCCGTCAAAGAACTCGCGAGGCACAAGCAAAATGCGCTGGATTTCGCGCTCATCGCTCATGCAGAAGCAGCAAATGAAGTCGCACAACAGGGACTGCTTCTTGAATGAGAAGGCCCAGGATTTGGCCGGGTACTTCTTGTTGAGTTGACGTGGCAGGGAGCACTTCACATCGACCTTTATGCCGGAGACATCAAAGTCGTACTTGGCCTGGAACGAGACCGAGTTCATGTCCTTTGCCAATGGCACCAGGCGCTTGAACTCCGACTCAGCCAAGGCTGCGAGGCGATCCCTGTCCGATCCGTACCGCAGCTTGTCGCCCGTTACTGGCACTCCCTCGCGCTTGAGCTGCACATAAAGGGAATGCCACGAGATGCCAAGCTCGGCAGCAGCAATCTTCAAATTCTTGTGTTTGTTGTAGGTGTCGGCGATGAGTGACATAACAGTTCCTTTCAAGAGACAACAAACTGTATCTCATCAAACAACAGCATCAAACAACAAAGAAGTCATGAAGAATCAATGCCTTATGTCGTCAGAAGGGGATATCGTCATCCATGTCTGAGAACCCGCTGCCCTGGCTACCGCGCTGCTGCTGCGGAGCTGCCTGGCGTTGCTGAGGTGCGGCCTGGCGCGGTGCGTTGCCTTGCTGGCGAGGAGCGCTGCCACCGTCCTGGCCGGACTGGCCGCGAGGGCTGCCCAGCATCTGCAAGACGTCTGCGCGGATCTCGGTGGAGTACTTCTCGACACCGTCCTTGTCCGTGTACTTGCGCGTCTGCAGCTTGCCTTCGATATAAACCTGCGAGCCCTTCAGGAGGTACTGTCCGGCGATCTCGGCGAGCTTCCCGAAGAAGCCAACCTTGTGCCACTCGGTTTGTTCGCGCTGCTCGCCGGACTGCTTGTCCTTCCACTTGTCGGTGGTGGCAACGGTGATGTTGGTGACGGCGTCGCCACTCGGGAGGTGGCGTGTTTCTGGGTCTTTCCCAAGGTTGCCGACGATGATGACCTTGTTTACGGATGCCATGGCTGGCCTTTCTTTCAGTAGTACGAGGAGAGCTGGTTGTGCACCTGGACGATGCGCTCCAGCTTGGGACGCGAGTTGCTGATGACCTTTTGAGCCTCAGCCACTTGCTTCTTGAAGGCGACGGCCGTCTCGTATGAGCCGGCATTCACCGAGTTGGGCACGCGGCGCAACATCTCTTTGATGCGGCCGGTGTAGTAGTCAATTTGCTGCTTGGTGTCCATGTTGCGGATTATGCCAACAAAAAGTTGCACCACCAACAAAAAAAGAAAGACCAACAAAAAATGAAGGTCTTTATCTGGCAGCGCCGACGACGCGCTTGTACGCAGTCTTCAGGTGCTGGCTCATGGCCCGTACAGACAGTGGCTCGTTGATCACTCGGTCGTGACCTTTAATCGTCGCCAGCACGAGCTCGCGCTCGACTGACTGTGCGTTGCCTGCCATCTCAATGCGGGCCATGCGCCGAAGCGCCTTTGCTCTTTTTCCGTTCATGTCTTTCTTTCTGGTTGGCGCTTACGACATACGCCGACGGTGCCGCCCGGGACCCCGGGCCTTCACCCCCGCTACGCAGAGGCGCCGTCCGATTCAAGCATTCAGTTCATCTTCTTCAGCCTGGCGATCCAGGCCAGAAAGTCGTCGAGGTGCATGTCGCTCTTTGCTCTGTTGCACGTGTGACAGCAAGGGACAACATTTTCCTTTGTGTAGCCGACGGAGTTGTCTTGCCTGTCGATGCCGCTGTAGACGAAAGGCTCAGCGCCTGACCTTGCTCGCGCCGGGTTGTGAGTATTTCCGGGGGGTGTGCCGCAGTAGTGGCATGGCTGGCTCGCGATCTCCCTGAACTCATCGACACTCAAGCCGAACTCATAGCCGCGGCGCTTCGCGTGAGTTCTGTAGCTGTTGTGCGCCTGTCGACAAGCAGCCTCATCGCCCTTCAGGAGGAACGCGCCGCACTTGCCACAGCTTTTCACCTGTCCCGTGCGAAGGTTTGCCGCTGACACCTGATGCTCATTACCGCAGTCGCAGACGCACTTCCACTTGAACGCAGACCGGTAGGGCTCGCCGCGGCAAAGCACGACCAGGCGCCCGTAGCGAGCGCCCGTTTCGTCGACGGCCGGCTTACCTCTCATACGACAGGCTCAGGGCCTTGAATGACCAGTCGCTGTTGATGCTGCGGAACACAACGCCCTCAGCCTGGGCTTCGTTCTCGTAGCGAGCGGAGTCTGCGATAAGTCGGATGTTGTCCTCGCCAATGAATCCGCGGCCCGACGCGACGATCGCGGCCATCGGGATGTCCAGTGATTGGCAGATTGCAACCAGTGCGCCGAAGTGCGCTCGGCGCTTTTCGCCGATGTGGTACAGGGTGAAGGCCGCGATCTCGAGCTCAGTCGCGCCGGCGGGATTGCCCTGGATGCCGGGACCATAGACCTCAAACTGCAGAGCCAGGCCTGCGGGCAGGCGCTCCAGTCCGAACTTGCGCGCCGCTTGCCAGTACACGTTGCCGGCGCCGCTTGCGGTGAGCTCCTTGAGCTCCAGGTTGCGGCTGCAGACGTGCATCTCGCCTTCGTCGTCCACCCAGACGGTGCAGCTCGTGCCGTCGTACTTGACGGTCGCCAGCCAGTCCGAGTCGTCCATCACCAGGTCGAGCTCGCGTACGCGCTGGAAGTTCTCTTCGTCGGTCTTTGGGATGAAGCTGGGGAAGTTGCCGCGCACGTCGCCGGCGATGGCTGCGGGCACAGGCTTCTCGTACTTGGTGACGCCGTAGACCTGGGTCAGGTCCGTGCCCAGGAAGAGATCCAGCTCATCACCGACGGCCGGGACGATCACACACTCGCTTGGCACGCCTTTGAAGCGGGCCATGCGAACGCGCCACTTGTGCTTGGACATAAAGTCCCAGCGCGAACTCTCCGGCAGCACGGCGTCTTGCAGGAAAACAAGGACGGTGGCGCCTTCGACGATGTCTTTGCCGACAACGCCAGACCAGTTGCCTTCATCGCCACAGTCGACGATGGCCTGGTGGATACGGTCTGCTCCTTCGATTGCTTTGGTGGCCGTCACGCGGCCGATTACTGCCAGTTTCATGCTGCTGCTTCTTTCTCTTTGAGCATTCGCTCTTTCAGTTCTTCCTGGAGACCCTTCAAGTCGTACGGGTTGATGCGCTCGTACTCTTTTGCTTGATGCCACGCCCAGGCTTTCCAGGCGGGCTGCTTGGCCAGCTCGACGAGCTTGCTCAAGATCTTTTCGCGTTGGTTTGGATCGAGGCTCATTGGAACTGCAGAACAATCCAGCCAATGCCCACGCCAATGACTGGCACCAGAAAGAAGCCAACCAGGCGCTCAAGGCGTTCGCGATGCGTGCGCTTCTCTTCGCTCTCGCGCCCCTTGAACCGCAAGAGTGATGTGGTCAGCGAGATGCCAAGCGCGGTCGCAACTCCGATCTGAGGCACACCCAATGGCGCGATAAACCAGTTCCAGAGAGTGCTGATTGACCACCCCTGGATGATGAAAAGAATCGGACCAACAACAAAGAATGTTGCGATGTAGGCGGCTGCTGTCTTGATCACGCTGCTTTCTTTCTGGCCATTTCCTGGACCTCTTTGACTGTGACGTTCACCTCGGCGATGAACTTCATGATTCCCGCCTCGAGCTCGGCGCAGATCTTGTCGTCCCAGTGGATGCGATTGATGTGCAGCTGCAGCTCTGGCGGCATGTCTTCGTTGTAGGAAACGAAGTCGTTCCAGCGGCGGCCTGAGACAAGCATCTCGCCGTAGACCTGCCACTTGTATTCGGCCGGAGGTGTGCCGGCCGGCATGTTGATGTAGTCCCAGTGCACCGCGGGAATCGGGCACTTGAACTCAACCATCCCATCGGCACTGACCAGACCGTCTGGCGAGACGCCGGCGGCCAGGTACTTGTGCCTGATGAAGTCGACTTCCTGGACGATCTCGCCGGTCGCCGACTCGTACAGCATGCGGGCAATCGGCTCGAGCTCCTTGCCGCGCTCCGTGTGCTTGTTGCTGCTGAAGCCGTAGACGTTGGGCAGCACCTTGCCGGTGACGATTTCCAGCGCCAGCTTCATGCGGTAGTTGCGGCGCGTGACCGCCTCGGTTTTGCCCTTGCCTTCGGCCATCACTTCGGCGAAGTGGCTGCCGGTGGCCAAGCCGCGGCGAAGCTCAAACCACTCTGGCGTTCCTTGCTCGATCATGCGGCCTCCTTGTCGGTGATGAATGACAGGTCGAAGCCGCGAGCGAAGAAGCCGTACTTCTTCTCAATGGCCGCTTCGATCTCTTTCTTGATCGTGGCGGCGCGCTTGGTCTTCGTGGTATAGAGCGTGTAGGTGGCGCGGGTGCCGTACACGCTGTCGTTGGCGTAGAGGCAGATGCTGGGCTTGTCCAGGCAGATGTCCCAGTCGCTCTTCTCTTTTCTGATGGAGGTGAAGCGGTAGTCGTCGATGGCGATGTAGCGGTCGTTCTCGCCGATGACGTTGAACTCCTGCATCTCAAACTTCTTGTCGCCGCCGATCACCCCTGCGTTCAGCGGGTCGGTGACCTCGACCCGGTAGTAGTTCACCTTGCTCACGCTGCACCGCCTTTCTTGGGCTGCGCATCGGTCGCGTTGGCCTTGCCCTCGAGCAGCTGCTTGCGCGCGTTGACGACGTCCTTGAAGGCCGCATAGCCCTCACGATCCTTGGCCTTGGCTGCGGTCTCGGTGCCGGTGCGCCAGACGGTCGCCAGGTCCTCGAGCGATTGCGCCTTGTTGGCTTTCTCGATCCAGGCGGTGCGGTCAAACACCGGTCCAGCTTTGGCGACGGACGCTGCGGCCCGGTTGTTGACCTCGTGCAGACCTTCCTCGCCGTCTGTGTTCAGATGATGGATGGCTTCGTCCAGGCGATCTGTCTTCGGCCAGGTCTTGTAGGCGCGCTTGATCACGGTCTTCTTGGCCATCTCAGACCAGTCGGTGACCCAGGGGCAGGAGCGCTTCTTCTCAACCCATGCACGCCAGGCGCTGGAGCGGTCGCGGATGGCGTTGACCTCGTCAGCGCTCATGGCTTCAGTCAGGTAGTCGCCGTCAGCGGTCTTAACCACGACGTACACACCGACCGGCTCGCCGCGGTCCTTGCTGAACGGGTTGAACTTGTGCTCTGGCGGCTTGTCAAAGCCGTTCAGCTCGAAGCCATCGTTGGCGTGCACCACGGCGGCCTTGGCCCACTTGATGGAGCCAGTGGCCGTGGCCAAGTCCAGCAGGCCCATGTAGCTCAGGTCCAAGCAGATCTTGCCGTCGCGCGGCACCAGGTACGCCTGCTTCTTTGCCGGGTTCAGCGAGATGCCGATGGCCGCGATGTTGGTCACCGCGTTGATGACCGACTGGCGGTTGCTCTGGGCGACCTTGATGGCGTAGTCGTTCTGCGACAGCACCTGGATAGCGAACTCGGCCTCTCGGTCGAAGTTGATGCTGCGGTCGGCCAGCACCGACTCGAAGGCGTCGCGGCTGGCGTAGATGTCGCCGGTGATGATTGCGAGTGCGTTGCTCATGCGGCCTCCGCGATTTCAGATTTGAGCGTCTTGATGACATTGGCGGCGCGCAGGACGAACTCCTCAGCCTGGTCTGCTCCGACGTTGAATGCGTTGCCGACTGCGTCCAGCACCTGATAGGTCAGCTGGCGCTCAGCCTCTTCCTTGGCGGCACGCTCTGCCGTCTCACGCTCGCGGCGCGCAGCCTCCTCGATCTCGCGCTGTGCGCGGACCTGTGCGGCAATGCGCTCGCGCTCCTCGACCAGCTTTCGCTGCTCCTCAGCCAGAATGGCCTGGGCCTTGCGCTTTTCTTCCTCGAAGGCATCCTGCTGTTGCTTCAGGAATGCCTCGCGCTCAGCGGCTTCGCGCTTGGCCTTGGCACTGGCTTCGTCTGCTGCGCGCTGGGCGGCCAGGGCGGCTTCAGCGGCGGCGCGTGCGGCGACCTCTTCCTGCTCACGGCGCTGGCGCTCGAGCTCGGCGCGCTGGCGATCCAGCTCGGCGCGCTCGACGGCCAGACGGGCCTGCTCTTCGGCCAGGCGCATTGCCTCGGCTTCGCGTTCAGCAGCTGCACCCCAAAGGGTGGTGAGTGCCTGCAGCGCTTCCTGGCGGACATGGACGGCCTTCGGCGTGAACTCCTCGTAGAACTCCTCGACGATGTTCATGGCCTCAAGCTCGCCCATGGCGGCAGAGATGACGTCCGCGCTGGCGTTGGTCAGGTTGGTCGGGATCGCGGCGATGCTGGCGATGGCGTTGTTGATGCGCTCCAGGCGGCGCTGCTCGGCCAGAACCTTCTCCTGGCGGATGCGTTCCTGCTCGGCGTCCCACTCATCGCGCAGTGTGAACAGGCGCTTTTCTTCGGGGCTGATGATCGCAATCAGGCGGTCCTCTTCCTTGATGACGGCCTTGGCAAACTTGGTTGCGTCATCGCGCGCCGCCTTCGAGACCTTCTCGATGCTGGTGCGCGCCTTTAGCAACTCCATGGCGGCGCCATGAGCCTGCTCGCGGCCGTCCTTGTTCTTGATCTCGGTGATGGCGACGTGCTTGGTTGCCAGCTCACGGAGGTGCTTCTCGGTTTCGGTCGTGTTAAGCGCCAGGGCGGCGCGTTGCTCGACTGGCACCAATGCGGTGTTGGGGGTGTCAGACATGATTTGCTCCTATGAAACTGTCCGTTGTGGACAGGCGCTATTATGCCAACAAAATGTTGGCGCGCAAACAAAAATAAAAGCCCGACTAAGTTGTGCGGGTATTGCGCTCGAGTTCGTCGACCCGGGCCTGCAAGCGCTCGATGTCATCGGCGGCCTTGTCGAAGGTGAAGGCCGTTTGGTACATCACCTCGCGCAGCTTGAAGTCGTAGCTTTGCTTGGCCGCCTCCTTGATCGCCGCCGACCGCAAGCGCAGGGTAGGGGCCATGTTGCGCGGGCTCACTTCAGGTCATCCCCGAGCACAGAGTCCAGCGCCTTCGCAACCTGGTAGAACGCGATGATCTCGCGCATGCAATGGTCGACTGCATCCTCGAGCGGGTTAGCAATCCGCGCCTGCATGTGATCAAGGCTGCGCGGCTTCCATCCCCGGATCTCGCACAGCTTGAGTGCGGCGCGTTCAATCTGATCGTCTGTCATTTCACAGCCCCAGTTGCTTGAGTGCGGCCTGAAGGCCAGCCAGGCCACCGACGCGCTGTCCGTCGATGAAGATCTGCGGCATCTGGCGCACTCCTGGCGGGAGGTCGTCCAGCAGCGCCGGGTTGGATTCAACGTCAACCGGGGTAAAGGCCAAGCCCTTGCTTTTAAGGAGCTGCTTGGCGGTCACGCAGTTGGGACAATGGTTTTTGGTGTAGACGAGGATGTTCATTGTTCTTCGATTCTCAAGTTGATGTAGTACGGCTTCTTGAGCGCGGCCTCGAGCGCCTTCTCGGCGTCGCGCTTGGTGGCGAATCGGCCAAGCACGCACTCCTTGCTTGCTGGGCGTAGGCGCAGGAATGCCCACTCCCCAACGAGGACCCATGGCTTCTTCTTTGCCTTGCTGGAGCTGACCGGACGCTGCTCAACAACCCCTTGGCGCAGGTCCTTTGCTCTGGATCGCTCAGCCTTTGCGCGAGGATCACTCATCGTCGACCTCGCTGGCGATTGCCTCGATCAGGTCGGTCGGCATGCGGTAGCCCTCGCGCTTGAGCATGGCCAGCGTCTCGCACATCTCGGCCTTGGGCAGGTTGTAGAAGCTCGCGCCGTCGTGCGGCAAGCCGATGGGCTCGAGCTTCGACTGGTCGCACCAGGCCAGCTGCGCTTGGTGAATTGCGAGGAGCTCGTCGGGCGGCAGCTTCCACCACTGCTCCGGCATCTCGGGGCAGGGCGTGTCGGACACGCGCTTCATCTTGGCGACGTGACAGGTGTACCCGCCATGCACGTCAGCGAACACGTACAGGTCGCAGCCATGGTTCATGCTGCTCCAGCGGCAGTAGCTCATGCCGCCTCCTTAATGGCCGGTAACACCATCACTTCATTCGCCGCGATGCGCCTGCGGATGTAATCGACGGCCTTGCCCAGCGTCTGCACGGAGCACGCGTCCAGTTGCGCGTCATGAATCTCGAGCAGCAGATTCAGCGATGTGAGCTCTGGCCCGCACAGGACGTAGCGGTTGAGCTGGGCGCCCCGCACGGCAATCGCACGAATCGCTTCTTGTGCCTCATGGATCTCCGGTAGCCAGTCTTTACCCAGGCCGTGCAGGCTCGCCAGCGTCTCAGCCATGTTGGCCACCTCGACGATGACCTGCATGTGGCCACGCGTCGCGCTGCCCCGGCGCAGCACATCCATGGCGTCGTGCGCAACGATTCGCATGCGGGTGTTGTCTGCGCCGGCATCCTTCACCATGGACACGTTTTGCAGGGCGATGTGCATGGCAAATGGGTTCTTCTGCCAGCGGCGTCGGGTAGTTTTCTTCACAGTCGTTTTCTCCAGTAGACGGATGTTTTCAGTCCGTAGGGTTGCGATGGGGTGTACATGCGAAAGCCGCACGAGATGAGGCTGTTGGCGGACTCTGGGTTGTCCGATGTGTCGGACAGGAGCCACTTCCAACCGAGCTCGCGCGCCTTGCGAACGCGGACACGGATCAGGCGCTTCTGCAGGCCGTTGCCGCGGTGCGGCTCGAGCACGCCAGAGCGGGACAGGTAGCCCGTCTCCTGCCAGCGGATGCTGGGCTTCATTGAGGCGAAAGCGGCCGGCTGGCCATCCTCCGCATAAGCGATCCACCAGAACCCGAGGATCGGGTGCAGCGGTGCGTCGCCAGGCAGGCACTCGCGTTGCATGCGGACCAGCAGCTGCTCGACCTCGGGGTCGAACACGTTGGCTTGGCGGATGCCGTACTTCATCGCGCGAGCCTGGCAAACGGATTGCCGCCAACCCAGCGGGTTCGCAGCCTGGGCTTCCCGTCGGCCGTTGTCCTTACTGGCGGCTTCTGCCCCTTTTTTGGGCCACGACGACCAGCGACTCCCGCCTTGCGCGCGGCGTAGATGACGGTGCTCTCAGCCAGCTCGAAGTGCGCGGCAATGTCCTTTAGCGGCTTGCCGGCTTGAATCATTGCCACGATCTGTTGATCGCGTTGCGCGCGGGCGTGCCGCTTCTCAAGGGCTGGCAGGCGGGACTTGAGGGCCCACTTTTTCACCGTGCCCCAGATGCCGCCGTCAATCTCGTAAGTGTTGAAGTTTCCGCCGCATTGGCTGCAGCCGCGTTTGCGACGGATAACGCCACCGGAGAAGATCGTGCGGGTCTCGAGAACCGCCGTCTCAGTGTGTCCGCAGTGTTGGCACTTCATCTTCGTACTCCTGGTCGCCGCTGCGAGCGGCATGGAGGAGTGCCGCGACGAAGAAGCCAGCGATTACGCCACCCCAGAGGGTGGCCAGAAGCCAGATCCAGTGCACCATTTCCTGCCTCGCGTGTTGGAAAGTTGGAGCGACAATCATACAACAAAAAGTTGGTACAGCAACAAAAAAGAAAGCCCCGGACTTTTGATCCGGGGCTCTCAGTCGGCCGACAGTTTGGACGACCTCGTGGGCTGGGCCCATCCCGCTTACGATTATGCGGGCCAGGTCTTGATGCTTTCCTCGGCCCTCAGTTGGGAGGGCTCAGCGCCTGTCGATTTCTTTGATGGCCCGCCGTCCTGTTTCCGTGTTGACCTTGTGGGGCTTAAGCGGATCACCCCTGGCGCGGATGAGTGCGCTGGTTAGTGACGGATCTCTGTTTTCCCTGGCGGGTGGGATGCGCTAGTTTTTGCGGCCATCACGACTGCGGACTGGTTACTACCTGCGTGTTGCTCGGTTCAAGCATGACCGCACGGTCAACGGGTTCTGCGCAATCCGCATGCGTAATGGCTGATGGTGGCCAGGTTGTCATCCTGGGTCTTTGCGGGCTTGCGGGCTGACGAACCCTGTCCCAACTGCGCACACCATCACATCAGCGGGCCGGGCTTGATTCCGGCTCAGCGACACACTGCCAGTCGCCTGCGGTGGGTTGCGCGTCCGCATTGCCCACTCCACTTCCTATCAGCACCTTCGCAGTGCGACGCATCGGGAGATCAAGCCCGTGTCGCAACGCTTTTTTCTGCACCGTGCCCAGCGTGTCCCTCCACGCCGCCGCTGATGTGATGATCCCCGTCTTTCCGGGGTGTCAGAGACCTGTTGGCCGGTGCTCCTCGCGCTCTATGGTCTGGCCCAATCGCAAAGCCCGCCCCAGGACCGGTCGCCTGGCGAGTGACACCCTTCATGGACATTTAGAGGCCGTCTTGAAGGATGAAGTCATCCAGCCTTTGGGTTGATGGCGACGGGAGTCGAACCCGCGTTTCACTGGCGATTCCGGCCATACGCTTTCGCGTGCCGGCCCTTGCGTTCTTGGCCTCTGAACTACACCATCACTTCGCCCACCTGGTCACTCCAGGACTTCGCGCTGCGGGCAATGAACCCCGGGCGAAGTGATGATGCCGGGGCTTCCACCCGACTCCCACCTCGTTTTAACGCCCGCGTGTCCAGGGCGATCTGCTTCGGCACATTAGCGACTGCAGCACGTCGCTAGGAGTATCCGCCTTGCGCGGACCCGATGTGCCATCGGGGGTCATGCCACCGTCAGGTGGATGCCCCGAGTGTACAACAAAAACTTCCTGCTACAACAGTTTCTGCGATAGCTTTAGCACGGCCCCCATGCCGAGCGTTGAGTTCTCAACCAGCGTTCCGCATCCCGTGTATCGAAAGTCGCTGTGCCCGTAGTGCGCGGCCGCAAGAAGCCCGCACAGCTGGCCACTCTCGGCCTCGGCAAGCAGCTGCCGCAGGTACTGGGTGATCTCGCTATCTTGCAGCTTTCTTTTGAACTCGATGACCTTTGCTTCCTGACTTTGCGATGGCACGCGAGGCTCCTGCTTCTCTGTCACTGAACGAGGGAACTGACTTCTGTGTTGCTCTCGAGGAGAAGGAACGCCTCTCCCCAGTGATTGCGGCCAGGTGCATCTTTGCCATTTCAGACATCAGGTTCTTGTAGGGCTCTGGCAGCCGCCCGAGGAGCATCAGAAGATCAACGTCTCCCTTCTCGACGAGCGCCGCCATTTGTGGGCCAACGCTCTCGGCCCGCCTTCCTTCCGTCCAGTCGATCGTGAAGCTCAGTGCCGCCTCAACCAGCGGCGCCTTTGACTTGCCGGGAAAACTTCTCCCGCTCTCCCAGTGCCTCACAGCCTGCGCAGAAACACCAACCCGCTTTGCCAACTCGGAGACCGACGCGCCCAGTTGCTCGCGGCGGGCTCGAATTTGTTGACTGATCTTCATGTCGCCAATCCATTGTTGCGCATCAAATGGCAACCATACAGGTGCAAATTTTCGTTGGCAAGCAAACCTTTTAAAGAAACTGTGTACCTGGGCAGTTTGTTGCTCTGCCGACCTGTTTGTCAACAACAGCAAAGTTGCTTGCGGCACGGAGTTGACATGAGGATTTCCACAAGCCCACCCAAACGGGTGAGCAACAGACAGTTGTGCGCACAACAAAAAGGTCGCTATAATCCGCGCACCAGGCCGCTCGGGTCTGGCCAAAGCCCCGCGCGCCGGACAAGCGTGCGGATAACGCAAGCAAGTAGTGCGCTGAGGGTGGAGGGTTGCAACCGTAAGGCCAACGCTCCCGACTACTTGGGGAGTTGTCAACTCCACACCCTCAGCGCGGAACGCCGGCAGCAAATGCCGGAGAAAGCAATGACGTGATCTACCCCGACACCGGGCTCGCCGAAGGGAGTGCGTGATGCACTACTTCAAGTTCAACATCGGCGACTACCACAAGAAAGCGGGCCGCCTGACCATGCTCGAGCACGGTGCGTACACGCTCCTGCTCCATGCGTGCTACGACCG
>JACCDX011387944.1_pt1 | contig 80856 bp, 69 predicted proteins | sample 7449681 | NCBI WGS metagenome assembly JACCDX01 (sample SAMN15323450, study PRJNA562643) | freshwater metagenome | isolation source: river surface water | place: USA:Blue River Watershed | collected 2017-08-18 | reverse complement strand
TTGTATTTCGTTTGTTTCTAAAGCCATCTTGTTATTTGATATTATAAGAAGCTAATAATTCTTGGTACTCAGGAGAACTTCTTCTTCTAACCGATTCGTTTTTAACGATTTCTTGTAATTTCATTACGCCATCTACAATTTGTTCCGGTCTTGGTGGGCAACCTGGCACATAAACGTCTACTGGAATTACTTTGTCAATTCCTTGTAAAACAGAGTAGGTGTCAAAAACTCCCCCTGAAGAGGCGCAAGCTCCAACAGCGATTACCCAACGAGGTTCTGACATTTGTTCGTATACTTGACGTAAAATTGGAGCCATTTTTTTAGAAATAGTTCCCATTACCATCAACATATCGGCTTGACGAGGAGAGAAACTCACACGCTCAGAACCAAAACGAGCTAAGTCATAGTGAGATGCCATTGTGGCCATAAATTCAATTCCGCAACATGAAGTTGCAAAAGGCAAAGGCCAAAGTGAATTTGCACGAGCCAAACCTACTACATCATTTAGCGTTGTAGCGAAGAAACCTTCTCCTACAACTCCTTCCGGTGGCGCTACCATTTTTGTTTTTGAATCACTCATTTCGAATTCGTAATTTTTGAATTTATAATTTTGAATTAATTATTCCCAGTCTAGTGCTTTTTTCTTGATGATGTAGAAAAATCCAACCAACAACAAAAGCATGAAAACGACCATTTTGATCATTCCTTCAATTCCTAAATCTTTGAAGTTAATAGCCCAAGGGTATAAGAAAATAACTTCCACATCGAATAAAACGAAAAGGATAGCTACTAAGAAATATTTTACTGAGAACGGAATACGTGCATTTCCTACTGATTCAATACCGCACTCGAAGTTTTTATCTTTGGATTGAGAGTTTCTTTTTGGACCTAATTTTCCTGAGATAAATATGGTACCTGCCACAAAACCAACCGCTAAAAGCAGTTGCATGAAAATTGGAATATAATTCAATTGTTCTGATTGCATAATGATTGGGTGTTTTTTATTGAATTTTAGCCACAAAGATAACTTTCAAGTAATTAAAACACAAGCAGAAATCAGAATTTAATGGTACTGTAAATCCAAAAAATAGCTTATTTTTATTGATTATAAATAAAGAATCTTTATGACTTGTGTTTAAGGCCTTAAAAAAAACAATAAACAAAAAAAACGTCCCGATTAATATCGGGACGTTTAGACCATTCTCAGGCTAAAAAAATATCTTTTTCAGCTTAGATAACAGCTACTTGTGCAGCTACTTTTCCTTTTCTTCCTTCTTCTTCTACGTAGCTCACTCTGTCACCTTCGCGTAATTCTTCCGCTGTGATTCCTGATGCATGAACGAAGATGTCTTTTCCTGTTTCTTCGTCCGTAATGAATCCATAACCTTTAGATTCATTAAAAAATTTAACTGTACCTGTACGCATTGTAATAGTAATAATAATTTATAATAAGACAAATGTAATGTTTAATATAATACGAAATGCGTTCTTCGGTTTTTATTTTGTAGAAATATTGATTTTCAACGTTTTCTGACCAAAATACTCGTTTAACTACTTATATATCTAATTGAATATGCAATTCTTTTAATTGTGCTTCATCAATAGTTGAAGGCGCATCAATCATCACATCTCGTCCCGAATTATTTTTTGGGAAGGCAATAAAATCACGAATAGTTTCTTGTCCACCTAAAATAGCGACTAATCGGTCCAATCCAAAAGCCAAACCTCCGTGAGGGGGTGCGCCAAATTGGAAGGCATCCATCAAGAAGCCAAATTGGGCTTTTGCTTCTTCGGGAGTGAATCCTAAATATTTGAACATCAATTCTTGTGTCGCTTTATCGTGAATACGAATAGAACCTCCTCCAATTTCGTTCCCGTTCAATACCATATCATAAGCATTGGCGCGCACTTTTCCTGGATCAGTTGCTAATAAGCTAATGTCTTCTGGTTTAGGAGACGTAAACGGGTGGTGCATGGCGTGATAACGACCACTTTCATCGTCAAATTCTAATAATGGGAAATCTACTACCCATAATGGAGCAAATTCGTCTGGTTTTCTCAATCCTAAACGAGTGGCTAATTCCATTCGTAAAGCAGAAAGTTGTGCTCTAGTTTTATTTGCAGGACCTGATAACACAAAAATCATATCGCCTGCTTGCGCTTGTGTTGCTTTTGCCCATTGAGTCAGATCATCTTGGTCGTAAAATTTATCTACAGATGATTTGTAGGTTCCATCTTCGTTGCATTTTACATACACCATTCCTGAAGCCCCTACTTGTGGACGTTTTACCCAGTCAATTAAGGCATCAATCTCTTTTCGAGTGTAATTTCCCGCTCCAGGAACTGCAATTCCTACCACTAGTTCAGCTGTGTTGAAAACAGGAAACTCTTTATGTTGTGCTACGGCATTTAACTCGCCAAATTCCATTCCGAAACGAATGTCTGGTTTGTCATTTCCGTACGTTTTCATAGCGTAATCGTAAGTAATTCTTGGAAATTTAGCTACTTCAACTCCTTTTATTTCTTTTAATAAATGGCGTGTAAGTCCTTCAAAAACATTCAAAATATCTTCTTGTTCTACAAAAGCCATTTCGCAGTCAATTTGAGTAAACTCAGGTTGTCTGTCGGCACGTAAATCTTCGTCACGGAAACATTTCACAATTTGGAAATACTTGTCCATTCCGCCCACCATCAATAATTGTTTGAAGGTTTGTGGTGATTGTGGTAAGGCATAAAACTGCCCTTCGTTCATTCGTGAAGGCACCACAAAATCACGTGCTCCTTCTGGAGTTGATTTGATTAAATACGGCGTTTCTACTTCGCAAAAATCCAAGTCCGAAAGGTATTTACGTACTTCCATCGCCACTTTGTGACGGAAAAGCAAACTGTTTTTTACTGGATTTCTACGAATGTCTAGGTAACGGTATTTCATTCGGATGTCTTCACCACCATCGGTTTCATCTTCAATCGTGAAAGGAGGAGTCAAGGCAGCATTTAAGATGGTCATTTCTGAAACCAAAATCTCAATTTCTCCAGTAGGAATAGCTGTGTTTTTAGACTCACGCTCAATAACAGTTCCTTTTACTTGAATTACATATTCGCGTCCAAGCGTTTTGGCCAATTCAAAAACCGATTTTTCGGTACGACTTTCGTCAAAAATCAATTGCGTAATGCCGTAACGGTCACGCAAATCAACCCAGTTCATAAATCCTTTATCGCGTGATTTTTGAACCCAACCCGCTAGTGTAACTTCTGTATTGATATGTGAGGCGTTCAATTCGCCACAGTGATGACTTCTGTACATGATTAAAAATATTTGTGTGCAAATTTAGGACTAATTATGAATAAATGCAGGATAAAATTATAAGAATAAAAAAACCTGCAAATTTTACTTTGCAGGCTCTTAATTCACTCTATTTAAAACCAATTTTATTCCGCTATTGCATCTTGATTTCTTTTGTTTCTTCGGTCACGCAACCAGTATTTAGTTCTTTTTACAAGGAAGAACATTACCGGTACCATCACCAAAGTTAATACGGTGGCATAGGTCAATCCGAAAATAATGGTCCAAGCCAAAGGCCCCCAGAACATTACATTATCTCCTCCCATGAAGAAATGCGGATTGAAATCAGTTACCAAAGTAAAGAAGTCAAAGTTCAATCCGATAGCCAAAGGAATCAAACCTAAGATGGCTGTTAAGGCAGTCAATAATACGGGACGTAATCTTGATTTACCCGATTCGATAATTACTTCTTTTATTTCTTCTAATGATAAATCGTCGTGGCTTTCTAGTTTTTTATCGGCTACTTTTTTGTCCAATAATAAGACAAAGAAGTCCATTAATACAATTCCGTTTTTCACCACAACTCCCGCAAGCGAGATGATTCCCATCATGGTCATCAGGATAACAAAGTCCATATTGGCAATCACATAACCATAGAATACACCGCTAAAACTCAACAATACGGTAAACATAATCACCATGGTTTTAGAAACCGAGTTAAATTGCAATACAATGATGATGGTAATTCCAGCCAAAGCTAAAAATAACGCATACATCAAGAAACTTTGGTTTTTACCTTGTTCTTCTTGTACTCCAGAGAATGAATAACTCACACTTTTAGGAAGGTCATAACTTTTTAGTTCCTCCTTGATTTGTTTTGTGATTTCGTCTCCATTATATCCAGTTAACACATTCGAATAAATGGTCATAATTCGTTTGTGGTTTTTTCTCTTAATCTGATTGTAAGTCGTCGTTTTTTCTGTCTTTGAAATCGCAGAAATTGGGACTTGCATAATCTGACCGTTGTTTTGATTACGGAACGTTAACGATTGGTTGAAAAGAATATTTTCATTTTTACGTTGGTCGTCCTGCATACGCATTACAATATTGTAATCGTCATCGCCTTCTTTGTAAGTCGAAATTTCTTGTCCGTAAACCGAACGACGTAGATTGAAACCTAATTGTCCTGTCGAAATTCCCATACTTCCTGCATTGGCACGGTCTACTTTTACTTCTAATTCTGGACTTTCTTTATTGATATCGATACTTAATTTCTCTATACCCGGAATGTTTTTAGAATCGATAAAGGCAATCATTCTATCGGCTTCTTTCAACATTTGATCGTAATCGGCTCCTGTTAATTGGATACTAATTGGGTAACCCGCAGGTGGTCCGTTGGCATCTTTTTCAACGGTAACGGTAGCACCAGCAATTCCGGTCACTTTACTTCTAATTTCTTCTAGAATATCCGAAGTGTTTACGCCTTTTCTAAATTTAAATTCAGAGAAACTTACGGTTACTTTTCCTTTAAAAGGAGTTTCAGAAGCTGAACCCGCATCCACATTTGGATTTCCAGCGCCCACACCCACTTGCGAAATGATAGATTCCGCCATATAGTTTTTGTTGGTTTTTGGATCCACATATTTTTCTAAAATCTGAATGATTTGTTTCTCTACAAATAAAGTGGCTTTGTTTGTTTTCTCAATAGAAGTTCCTTGTGGATATTCAATATAAGCAATGGCTTGGTTCGGAATATTATCAGGGAAGAACAATACTTTTCTTGGAAAAATTCCCAAAAGGATAAAGGATAAGAATAGTAGTGCGATGATACCTCCTAAGGCTTTCCAAGCATTTTTACCCGTCAAAATTTTAGCCAAGAACAATTTGTATTTTTCCTCCATTCTAGGGAAAAAACTATGTTGAAAATCTTGTGTCCATTGGAACACTTTCCAGTAATACAACCACATTAATCCGACAGAAATTAGCAATAAATGACCAACACCTCTTAATAATTTACTGTCGTTTAGGTAGCCAGGAATGGCTAATAGAATTCCTAATGCAAGGAATAATATAGTGTAGAAACGCAAGCTTTTTTTCTTGATGTTTTTATCTTCTAATGCCATAGAACCTCCTGTCATAGCCGCGTTGATTACCATGGCTACGAATAAAGATCCTGTTAAAGTTACTGTCAAAGTAATAGGGAAATATTTCATGAATTTACCCATGGTTCCTGGCCAAAGGGCAAATGGTAAAAATGCCATTAAAGTTGTAGCTGTCGACGAAATTACCGGCCAAGCAATTTCTCCAATTCCCACTTTTGAAGCCTGAATTCGACTCATTCCTTTTTGCATATTGGCATACACATTATCCACTACCACAATACCGTCATCTACTAGCATTCCTAATCCCATTACCAATCCAAATAACACCATGGTATTTAGGGTTAATCCAAACATAGACAAGATGGCAAAAGCAATCATCATCGATAATGGAATGGCAGTACCAACGAATAGAGAGTTGCGCAATCCCATAGTAAACATCAATACAATCATTACTAAAATAATTCCGAAGATGATGTGGTTGGACAATTCGTCAACCTGATGCTCTACTCGTGATGATTGATCACTTGTTAATTCTACTTTTAGGTTTTTTGGCAAATAAGTTTCTTGTGCTTTTTTGACCACTTCTTTTACTTGGTCAATAGCCGAAATCATGTTTTGATTGGAACGTTTTTTAACATTTAACATGACTACTTCGGCACCTTTTTCACGGGCGTAGGTTGTTTTTTCTTTTTCTTTGAAACGAATAGTGGCAATATCTTTTAGGTACACAGGACCGCCAAAAGATTTCACGATGATGTTTTCTAATTCTTTAGGCTCTTTGAACTCTCCCACAATTCGGATGTTGTTTCGAGAACCTTGCGAAATTAAATTTCCACCCGAAAGCGTCATGTTTTCATATTTCACGGCATTTTGGATTTCGTCAAAAGTCACTTGGGCAGCCGTCATTTTGAAGATGTCCACCGCAATCTCAACTTCTTTGTCATCGACACCAAGGATGTCCACTTTTTTGATTTCCGAAATTTCTTCAATATCGTCTTGCAATAATTCCCCGTATTTCTTCAATTGTTGGGTAGTATAGTTTCCTTGCAAATTGATGTTCAAAATTGGCACTTCTTCCGAAATGTTCAATTCAAAAACATTTGGTTCTACCTTGCTTCCGTTGTCCATACTTGGCCAATCGGTATCGGCTTTGGCATTATCTACTTTGTCTTTGATTTTTTGTTTGGCTTGTTCTACCGTAACATCATCTGAAAACTCAGCGATAATCATTCCGTAATCTTGGAACGAACTTGAAGTCACTTTTTCTACTCCGCTGATGTTTTTGATTTGTTTTTCTAAAGGCTTGATAACCAATTTTTCTACATCTTCGGCTGAGTTTCCTGGAAAGACAGAAGAGATATAAATTTTGTTTTCGATGATTTCTGGAAAATCTTCACGAGGCATATTAATGTAAGCGGTCAAACCGGCTATAACAATAATAAACGTCAAGATATAAACGGTGACACGATTGTCTACTGCCCAACTTGAAATGCCGAATTCTTTATTTTGATGTGACATATTTTGTTTTTTCTTGAATTAAAATACTAAAAGTTCAATTTCATTCCTTCAGAAATCGTGTTTACTCCTTCGGTTACGATGATGTCATTGGCAGATAAACCTGTTACAATTTCAGTAACATTATCGGATGATTTTCCTAGGGATACAAGTACTTTTTTAGCGGTTGCTGTTTTCCCATTACTATTGATGGCTACAAAAACAAATTTGTTTCCTTCTCCATCTTCTTGGATAACGTTAGTTGGAACTACAATTGCATTTTTAGCAGTGTAATCAATCACTTTTAATTTAGCTACTTGGTTAGGGCGCAATAAATTTTCTGGGTTTGGAATGCTTACTTCAATACCAAAACTTCTGTTGTTTGGATTGATGAAATTACCTACTTGGCGCACTTTTCCTTTGTAGTTTTTGTTCAACGATGTTAAGAAAACATCTACTTGAGTACCTACTTTTAGTTTGCCAATATAACTTTCAGGAACCGAAGTTGAAACATACATATTATTCAAATTCACAATACGCATCAAACCTTGCGCACCTGCTGAAACTACCTGTCCTCTTTCTACAAAAACTTCGTCGATAGTTCCTGAGAAAGGCGCACGAATTACCGTTTTGGCTAACATTGCTTTGGCTTGTGCTACAGAACGTTGTAAGCTTAGCATTTGCGTTTGTGCTTGTAGGTACTGAATTTCAGAACCAATTTTTTGATTCCAAAGATTTTTTTGTCTTTCAAAAGTAGTTTTAGCCAATTGGTATTGCGTTTCTAAACTAGCAACTTGTTGGCTTGAACCACCATCGTCTACGCGCGCTAGAATTTGCCCTTTGCTTACGTGTTGTCCTGCTTTGGCGTTTAACACTACCAAAGTTCCAGGTATTTCAGGTTGAATTAAGATGTTTTCTTTAGTATTCACATTTCCTTGAATGTCTAAATAATGATTGAATAAAGTGTCTTTTAGTGTCATAACCGAAACTAAGGCTTCTTCTTTCTTTACATTTAAAGTGGCTAGTGCTGCATCAATTTTGGCTAAATCAGCTTGAATTACTGCTTTTCTTGCTTGTAATTCTTTATTGTTTTTTGCAGCAATCAATTGGTCAACTGTTTGATTGTTGTTTTTTTCTCCGCAAGAAACAATTAGTGTAGCTGCGATAAGTAATGGGAGTATTTTCTTTGTCATGGGTTTTCTATTAGATGTCATAATATGTTGCTGTTAGTTCTGTGTTACAATTTTTTCTAAAGTGGCTTTTTTATTGATTACATCAAGCATGGCTTGTAGATAATTTTGTTGTGCTGTGTACAATTGACGTTGTGCTTCGCTCAAATCAAAGCTGGAAGACAATCCTTCTTTTAATTTGGTTTGTTGTTTGTTTTCAATACGTTCTGCTAGTGTCAAACTACTTTTGGTAGTATTCAATTGTTCTAAGCTGTATTCGTAATCACTTTTGGCTTTTTCAAATTGCAATTTAAGTGTTTGCTCTACTTGTAACATTTGTGTTTTGGCTTGTTCCAAAGCAATTTTAGCTTGTTGTGTTTTAGCGGTTCTACCTAAGCTACTAAAAATTGGGATGTTTAAATTCAATCCAACATTAGAATAATTCAACCAACGTTGATTAGAATTAAAGAATCGGAATTGGTTCCCAAAGGCATTGTAGCCTAAATTATAAGCTGCTGCTAAAGTTGGTAGTGCGTTGCTTTTTTCTAAAAGCACTAATAATTTTTTACTTTCTACCAAGTTGTCTTGAATTTTATAATCAATAGCATTTTCTACAAGAAAAGGGGCTTGTGTCAATCCTAAGTCGATGTTATTTTGTGCCAATGTATTTAGTTTGTCGGTCAAAGTCAAATCATTTTCCATTGCAATACCTAAAACTAATTTCAGCATATTAGTTGCAATAGTTTTTTGACGTTTAACATTTTCTTGCGCACTTTTTATAGTAGCCAATGTAATTTGAAGCTGCTCTACATTTTCCTCTTCGATTAAACCGTTTTTGAAAATTTGGTTGGTTTCGTTTAGGGTCTTTTCTAAGTTGGCTTTGTTTTTCTCTAAAATCGCAATACTTTCTTCTGCCAATAATACATTTCCGTAGGCGTTGATTACCATTTCACGGATTTCTTGATTGGTTTTGATTTTGGCATTTTCAGATATTTGCAAATACACTCTAGCCGACTGTAATCCTACTAAATACGAACCGTTGAAGATAAGTTGACTTACTGTTGTACTAGCTGACATATTTTGTTTCGTTCCAAAAGCAACTTCAGCGAATTCTCCAGGTTGTCCGCCAAAAAATTCAGCGGGAATCAATGATTTTTGTAGTTCAATATTGTTTTGGTATCCAACCGCCGCATTGATTTGTGGTAAACCAATTGTTGTGGTTTCCCATTTTTTCTTTTTAGCGGCATCAATATCTCTTGCAGCATTGATGGCGCTGTAATTGTGTGTTAATGCATATTCGATAGCCTCGTTTAAGGAGTACGAATACGATTGCTTGTTGCTTTTTTGCTGTGCATTTAAGCCAATCGTGAAAGCGAGTAGGGCGATTACATGTGTTTTTTTCATTTATAATAAAGGTGAGGTGTTTTGTAAATGTATTTCAAGTTCTATAATTCCTTTGGGTGTAGCCATTGCTCTAATGTGGTATTCCAAAGCTTCTAATTCTAATTTTTTTGCTTCCTTTTCAGAGCTGATATTTTCATTTATATTTGAGATTAGTGCGTAGTAGAAGGTAACATAATTAGTCACATTTAATCCTTGACGATACAATCCTTCTTGTATTCCTTTTTCAATATTTTGTCGAAATAATGTGTTGCATTCGTTGGTGGATTTCGAGATTAATTTCTGATAAATTTCGGGATAATGTTTCTTTAATTGATACGATGGTGAAGTCTCAATAGAATTAAACATTTCTTTAAACATCTTGATGATTTCGAAATTCTCTTCAATTGCATTGTAATTTTTTGCCACAATTTTTGCAATCGTCTCGTTTATTTCTTTTAGTCCAGTTTCAGTAGTCTCTTCAATCAGGATTTCTTTGTTGCAGAAATATTTGTAAATCGTTTTTTTAGAAATACACATTTCGTTAGCAATGTCATCCATGGTGACACTCTTAAAACCTATCTTCAAAAACAGGTTGCTTGCTTTGGATATGATTCTATCTTTCATTTATAAAAAATTGTGATGCAAATATAGAACGGAAACTTTAAATACCAAAAAAGTTTCCAATGTTTTTAATATTTTTTTATTTTGGATTAAAAATCTTTAAATCAGTGGGTTTTTTGAAACGAATTATTCGGTATGGAGTTGTATATTTGGGCATTGTAAACAAGAATTAAAATAGTTATGCATTCTATTCAACAGTATCAAGAATTTGTTTTGGAGTATCTCAAGGCGCAATATTGCGTTAGAGAGCCTAAGAATTTGTATGAGCCTATACATTATATATTAGAGTTAGGCGGGAAAAGAATGCGTCCGGTATTGACTTTGATGAGTGCCGAAATTTTTGATTCCGAATATACAAATGCACTTCCGGCAGCCTTAGCAGTAGAAGTTTTTCATAACTTCTCGTTAGTTCACGATGATATTATGGACGATGCCCCTTTGCGAAGAGGAAATGCTACAGTACATGAGAAGTGGGATATCAATACAGGAATCCTTTCGGGAGATGCCATGTTGATTTTGGCTTACCAATATTTTGAGCACTACGAACCAGTTATTTTTAGAGATTTGGCGAAGTTGTTTAGCAAAACAGCATTAGAAGTTTGTGAAGGTCAGCAATGGGATGTTGATTTTGAAACGCGCTCCGATGTAACTATTCCAGAATATTTGAAAATGATTGAATACAAAACGGCCGTTTTGGTTGCAGCAGCTATGAAAATGGGTGCTATTGTTGCTCAAACCTCTGCTGAAAATGGCGATTTGATTTATGATTTTGGCTTGAATTTAGGTTTAGCGTTCCAATTACAAGATGATTATTTGGACGCTTTTGGCGATCCAGCCACTTTTGGCAAGCAAGTGGGAGGCGATATTATTGAGAATAAAAAAACCTATTTGTACCTTAAAGCCATTGAATTTGCGTCAAGTGAAGAAAAAAGCAAATTATCACAATTATTTTCAGTTTCACTAGAAGATAATTCGTCTAAAATAGAAGAGGTTAAAATTATTTTTAATACAACAGGCGCTTCTAAAGCCACGCAACTAGCTATTCAAGACTATACTAAAAAAGCATCTGCGACTTTGGATAAAATGAACATTAGCTCGGATAAAAAAGAATTATTAAAAGCTTTTGGAGAGAATCTAATGAATCGAAATGTCTAGTAGCTCTCAATATATAGCGCCCATCAATACAGATGTATTACTTTCTGAAGCCGAAAAAGAAAACTTGTATCTGAAATTAATCGAGCAAATTAATAAAGACTTCAATTTTGCTAACGAAGCGATTGATTTGTCATTAGACATTCAGCCAGAAGAGTTGAAATCGGCTTTGCATGAAAAAATTTATCGCTTGATTCAGTATAAGTTTGCCGAATACTTGAACTTACTTTATATTGTCGATGTTCCTGAAGATCAGGTTAAAAAATTAGACGGCTCTGATATTTTGGAATTGTCAAAACAAGTTGCTTTTTTGGTATTGAAACGAGAATGGATGAAAGTTTGGTTTAGAAATAAATATTAAGCTATTTGGGATAATTAATTTTAAATAAATAGTAGAGACAACGTTATTTTTTCACCACATAGAAACATAGAACTTGATTGTTTTAAAAGTGAGAGATAGACGTTTCACTATTCGCATAGCTATATGAAAAATACAATTATTTCTATCGCTTCTTTTTCTTTAATTTTTCTAAAATCTATGTTTCTATGTGGTTAAACATTTTGAAAGTGTACAATTAAAAATAAAACCGCACAAAAGGCATCAATGCATCGCTATAAATACTTTTATCTTTATCAAACAACAAATTGTAACGCGCTCCAAGAGTAACATTGCCGTTGCGATAACCAGCACCAACATACAATCCTGTGTTCCAATAGTTTTTGGTTACAGGATTCGGAATCATTTGGAACTGAGTATTGACTCTTGCTTGTTCGACCTCTAAAGAAAGTTGTATTTTGTCTATTGGATTGAACAAACTGATGGCGCTTATCCCATAAACTGCAGTGGTGTAGTAATTTTTTGAATTGGTAAAACTTCCTAATAATCCAGCACCTAAACTCACATAATCATTTACGGGATAAATGGCACTTGGTGCTAAGGTGATTTCGATATAACCTGTTCCAAAATTTAGCCCAAATCCACCACCAAATTGTACTTGTTTCCAGAACTCGTTAGGGTTATTTTTCGCAATCGTTTGCGAGAACGAAAAAGAAAAACAAAACACAAATACAACAGAGAGAATTAATTTTGGATTTAAAACGAGGCCGAAAACATTTTTTTTCATGATTATTTTAAAGATTTTTAACAAAATTTAACGTAAAAGTAGCTAAATAATAGGATTAAATAGATTGGTTTATTGTACTTTTGTCAACAAATTAAACAAAAAGCATATTAATCAATAATTATGGATAGGTTTTCCTTTTTAAACGCAGCTCATACCGAATTTTTTGCTCAATTATACGATCAATATTTAGATAATCCAGACAGTGTCGAACCAAGTTGGAGAAGCTTTTTCCAAGGTTTTGATTTTGGAATGGCAACTTATAATGAAGAAAATGCCGCAGAACAAATGGCGATGTATTCTTCTAATTCGGTTGCTTCAGGACAAGTTTCTGAAAAAGTATTAAAAGAATTTAATGTTCTTAAATTAATTGATGGGTATAGAACTCGTGGGCATTTGTTTACAAAGACTAATCCTGTTCGTGATAGAAGAACCTACTCGCCAAACCTAGCTATTGAGAATTTTGGTTTGTCATCAGCTGATTTGGATACCGTATTTGATGCTGCTAAAATCTTGGGACACCAACCAGCTCCTTTAAAAGAGATTATTCGTCGTTTAGAGAATTTATATTGCCAATCTATTGGGGTAGAATATATGTATATTCGTAAGCCAGAAGTCGTGCAATGGATTCAAGACCGATTGAATGTGAATGATAATTTGCCTAACTTTAATGTAGAGCAAAAGAAAAATATCCTTGATAAATTAAATGAGGCGGTTTCATTTGAAAATTTCTTACATACTAAGTATGTGGGTCAAAAACGTTTTTCATTAGAAGGAGGAGAAAGTATTATTCCTGCTCTGGATGCTTTAATTGAAGCAGCTGCCGAAAAAGGAGTAGAACAATTTGTAATGGGTATGGCTCACCGTGGTAGGTTGAATATTTTAGCCAATATTTTTGGCAAAGCCACTCAAGACATCTTTTCTGAATTTGACGGAAAAGATTACGATCAAGAATATTTTGACGGAGACGTTAAATACCATTTAGGATTAACTTCTGAAAGAAAAACCAAATCAGGGAAATCAATCAATATTAATTTGGCGCCAAATCCTTCTCACTTGGAGACTGTTGGAGCGGTTATTGAAGGAATTACGCGTGCCAAACAAGACAAATATTTTCCAGACGATTTCTCAAAAGTATTGCCAATTGCCGTTCATGGTGATGCTGCAGTAGCAGGACAAGGGATTGTGTACGAGATTGTACAAATGGCACAACTAGATGGTTACAAAACAGCGGGTACTATTCACTTAGTGATTAATAACCAAGTTGGTTTTACCACCAATTATCAAGATGCACGTTCATCAACCTATTGTACCGATGTGGCCAAAGTAACTCTTTCGCCAGTATTGCACGTGAATGCAGATGATACTGAGGCGGTAGTACATGCGATGTTATTTGCTTTAGATTATAGAATGGCCTTTGGAGGAGATGTATTCATCGACCTTCTAGGATATAGAAAATATGGTCATAATGAAGGGGATGAACCTCGTTTTACACAACCTGTTTTATACAAAATCATTGCGCGTCATAAGAATCCAAGAGATATTTATGCTGAAAAATTGATTGTTGATGGAATTATTGACCAAGCGTATGTGAACAAAATCGAAAGTGATTACAAAGCGAAATTGGACGAAAATTTACAAGAATCTCGTAAAAAAGACTTGACAGTCATTAAGCCATTTTTACAAGATGAATGGCAAGGATTTGTTCAGGTATCTGATGGTGTGATGTTGCAAAAAGTAGACACTACTTACGACAAGAAAAAATTAGATAGTATTTTAGAAACGATATCTACTTTGCCGTCGGATAAAAAATTCATCAACAAAATTTCTAAAATTGTAACTGATAGAAAAACAATGTACAACAACAATCAAATTGATTGGGGTACTGCCGAGGCTTTGGCTTACGGGTCGTTGTTACAAGAAGGATATGATATTCGTTTGTCAGGACAAGACGTAGAAAGAGGAACTTTCTCTCACCGCCACGCTGTGGTAAAAGTAGAAGATAGTGAGGAAGAAGTAATTCTTTTAAACGCAGTACAAGATAAAAAAGGAAAATTCAATGTATTTAACTCTTTCCTTTCAGAATATGGTGTTTTAGGATTTGATTATGGTTATGCTTTGACCAATCCTAATGCATTAACGATTTGGGAAGCACAATTTGGAGATTTCTCCAATGGTTGTCAAATCATGATTGACCAATACATTTCTTGTGGAGAAGACAAATGGAACAATCAAAATGGTATCGTAATGTTATTACCACACGGTTATGAAGGACAAGGTGCTGAGCACTCTTCGGCTAGAATGGAGCGTTACTTACAATTGTGTTCTCGTCATAATATGTATGTGGCTGATTGTACTACACCAGCTAACTTCTTCCACTTGATGAGAAGACAAATGAAAACGAAATTCCGTAAACCTTTAGTGGTTTTTTCGCCAAAAAGTTTGTTGCGTCATCCATCTTGTGTTTCTACTCAAGACGAATTGGCTAACGGAAGTTTTCAAGAAACAATTGACGATACATCAGTAGATAAATCAAAAGTAAAAACAGTAGTTTTCTGTACAGGAAAATTCTACTATGATATTTTAGTTGAAAGAGAAAAACTAGAAAGAAATGATGTAGCTTTGGTTCGAATTGAGCAATTATTTCCTTTGCCAACAGAACAATTAAAAGCTATTATTGCTTCGTATCCAAACGCAGATGATTATGTTTGGGCACAAGAAGAGCCTAAAAACATGGGAGCTTATAGCTATATGTTAGTGAATTTCGATTTGGTTCCTTGGCGTTTGGCTTCCTTGAAAAATTACTCGGCTCCTGCTTCAGGAAGTCACACTAGAGATAGAAGACGTCACGCCGATGCCATTAGAATGGTTTTTGATAAAAATTTATTTAGATAAAAATTTTAAGATATGAAGAAATTTTTCTTTTTTGCCTTTTTAATTAGTTCAGTTTTAGCTTTTTCTCAAGAAATAAAGAAACCAGCTGAAGGTAAGGCGATAGTTTACTTTATTAGATCTAATTCAATGGGGTTTTTAATTAATTTCAAATATTTTGATGGCGAAAAATATTTAGGAAAATTTAATTATGGAAAATTTTTAGCATACGAGTGTGAGCCAGGTAAGCATCTGTTTTGGTCTAAGTCGGAGAATGTAGATTTTGTCGAAGCTAATCTAGATGCAGGTAAAATTTATATTATTGATTCAGAGCCTCAAATGGGAGCGTTTAAAGCTGGAGTTAAATTAGTCCCTTTTGTTGATGACGTTCTTCAATTTAAAAATGAAAAAAAATATTTAAAAACGAAGGAAAGAATTTTGAAGTCTATTACTGAAAAAAAGGAATATACTATCAATGATGAAGATTTAGAAGAAGCTAAGCAAGATTTAGAAGGAGTTGTTAGGAAAAATATTGAAAAATATAACAATCGTAAGGCAAATGATTCAGGATTTACTCAGTTAACTGTAGAAATGAATTATAAAAATTAATAAAACCAATAACAATATAAAGTTACAAACGATGATTTTAGAAATGAAAGTCCCTTCACCAGGGGAATCAATCAAAGAAGTAGAAATCGCAACTTGGTTAGTAAAAGATGGCGATTATGTAGAGAAAGACCAAGCTATTGCTGAAGTAGATTCAGACAAAGCGACTTTAGAATTGCCAGCAGAAGCGAGTGGTGTGATTACACTTAAAGCTGAAGAAGGTGACGCAGTTGCAGTAGGTGCAGTAGTTTGTTTGATTGATACCGCTGCGGCAAAACCATCAGGTTCAGCTCCAGCTCCAGTGGCCGAAGCTCCAAAAGCAGAAGAAAAGAAAGTTGAAGCTCCAAAAGTGGCGCCAGCTCCAGCAGCAACGTATGCTGCTCAAGCTCCTTCGCCAGCAGCTCGTAAAATATTAGACGAAAAAAACATCCAACCTTCTGACGTTGTTGGAACAGGGAAAGATGGACGTATCACTAAAGAAGATGCTGTGAATGCAGTACCTTCAATGGGAACTCCAACAGGAGGAAGCCGTGGTACAGAAAGAATTAAATTATCGATGTTGCGTCGTAAAGTGGCGGAACGTTTAGTAGCTGCTAAAAACGACACGGCTATGTTGACTACGTTCAATGAAGTGAACATGACGCCAATTAATAACTTGCGTAACGAATACAAAGATGCGTTCAAAGCAAAACATGCTGGTGTTGGTTTAGGATATATGTCATTCTTTACAAAAGCAGTTACAAGAGCGTTGCAATTGTATCCAGATGTAAATTCTATGATGGATGGAGATTACAAAGTAGCGTACGATTTCTGTGATATTTCTATTGCAGTTTCTGGACCAAAAGGATTAATGGTACCGGTGGTTCGTAATGCAGAAAACTTAACGTTCCGTGGAGTAGAAGCTGAAATCAAACGTTTGGCAATCAAAGCACGTGACGGACAAATTACTGTTGATGATATGACAGGAGGAACATTTACCATTACTAATGGAGGTGTTTTTGGGAGTATGTTGTCTACGCCAATTATCAACCCACCGCAATCAGGAATTTTGGGAATGCACAACATTATTGAGCGTCCAATTGCTGTAAATGGTAAAGTAGAAATTCACCCAATGATGTATGTGGCACTTTCGTATGACCACAGAATTATCGATGGTCGTGAGTCTGTTGGTTTCTTAGTAGCGGTAAAAGAAGCGCTTGAAAATCCAGTAGAATTGCTTTGTGATAACAATCCTAAAAAAGCATTTGAATTGTAGAATTGTCATTCTGAACTTGATTTCAGAATCTAACATATTAAATCCTAAACTCCTTAAAGAGTTTAGGATTTTTTTGTTTATTTGCCTTTCCTAAAAATTACAATTATGTCATCCAATAAAAAGTCGGCCGCCATCGGATTCATTTTCATTACTATGTTAATTGATATTACGGGTTGGGGAATCATTATTCCAGTTATCCCTAAATTGATTAAAGAATTGATTCATGGTGATATTAGCGAAGCTGCAAAATACGGAGGATGGTTGACATTTGCGTATGCGATTACCCAATTTTTATTTGCACCAATGATAGGGAATTTAAGTGATAAATTTGGGAGAAGACCTATTATCTTAATCTCGCTTTTTACTTTTTCGATGGACTATTTGTTGTTGGCTTTTGCACCAACAATTCAATGGTTATTTTTAGGCAGAATTATTGCGGGGCTTACTGGAGCAAGTATCACTACAGCATCAGCCTATATTGCCGATGTGAGTACGCTCGAAAACAGAGCAAAAAACTTTGGGATGATTGGCGCTGCTTTTGGATTAGGATTCATCATCGGACCCGTTATTGGTGGTTTGTTAGGGCAATACGGTTCGAGAGTTCCTTTCTACGCTGCCGCAATCCTTTGTTTGTTGAACTTTTTATACGGATTTTTTATTCTACCAGAGTCACTTGCTAAAGAAAACAGAAGAGAATTTGATATAAAAAGAGCCAATCCTATTGGTGCTTTATTGCATTTGAAAAAATACCCTAAGTTAATCGGTTTAGTAATCGCTACTTTTTTATTGTATGTAGCGTCTCACGCAGTGCATAGCAACTGGAGTTTCTTTACGATGTACCAATTCAATTGGGACGAGAAAATGGTAGGAATATCGTTAGGTGTAATTGGACTTTTAGTTGGGTTAGTACAAGGAGGTTTGATCCGTTGGATTAATCCTAAGTTAGGGAATCAAAAAAGTATTTATGTAGGAATGGCTTTGTATACTATAGGTATGTTTTTGTTTGCCACTGCTACCGAGAGTTGGATGATGTTTGTGTTTTTGATCCCGTATTGTTTAGGAGGAATTGCTGGACCTGCCATGCAAGCTGTAATTTCAGAACAAGTTCCTGCTAATGAGCAAGGCGAAATTCAAGGAACAATGTCGAGTTTGATGAGTGCTTCGGCGATTATTGGACCGCCAATGATGTCAACGGTATTTTATTTTTTTACCCATAGCGATGCTCCGTTTAAGTTTCCAGGTGCGCCTTTTGTTTTAGGAGGCGTTTTGATGTTGTTGAGTACTATTGTTGCTTATTTATCTTTTAAAAAGCGCGACTAAACTATATAAATTAACTTTTATGATTATTACCGATACCCACACGCATTTGTGTTCAGAAGAATTTGACCAAGATAGAACGGAAATGATTCAGCGCGCTATTGCTGCAGGGGTGTCTCGATTCTTTATTCCGTCAATTGACAGTACAGGAACGCAGAAAATGTATGATTTGGAGGCGCAATTTCCAGACAATGTCCGACTGATGATTGGGTTGCATCCTTGTTATGTAAAAGAAAATTATTTGGAAGAATTGGCGAATGTGGAAGAACAATTAGCCCTTCATAAGTTCTATGCTATCGGCGAAATCGGGATTGATTTGTACTGGGACAAAACGACTTTGGACATTCAAAAAATAGCTTTTCAACGCCAAATACAATTGGCTAAAAAACACCATTTGGCTATAAATATTCATTGTCGAGATGCTTTTGACGAAGTTTTTGAAGTGTTAGAATTGGAAAAATCAGCTGAATTGTTTGGAATTTTTCACTGCTTTTCAGGGGATTTAGAGCAAGCTCAAAGAGCCATTTCGTTAGGCTTAAAATTAGGAATTGGTGGCGTAACAACCTTTAAAAACGGTAAAATCGATCAGTTTATCAGTCAAATTCCGTTAGAACATATCGTTCTTGAAACGGATTCGCCCTATCTAGCTCCTGCTCCACATCGTGGCAAACGCAATGAGAGTAGTTATGCTGTTTTGGTTGCCCAAAAATTAGCCGAATTGTATCAGCTACCTTTAATTGAAATAGCTCGCATTACTACTGAAAATTCAAAAGCCGTTTTCGGGATTTAATCGAGAATTGACTCTAGTTTGATATTTTTTTTGTTCTTTTGTTGCTTATAAAATTATTCCAAAATGCAAAAATTCGATGCGATTCGCCCTTTTTATGAAACCGAAGTAAATGAGGCGTTACAAAGTGTGATCCCACATCCCATGATGAAAGCTTTGATGAATTTTACATTCCCAGATGTAGAAGATGATGTTTGGAAAGAACAATTGAAAAAAACACATTCTATTCGTGATTTTCAGTGTAATTTCATTTATCACACTGTTCAAAAAATCTTAGAAAATAGTTCGGATGGATTGACTACTTCAGGATTTGAGCATTTGGAAAAAAATAATTCCTATTTGTTTATTTCGAATCATAGAGATATTCTTTTGGATACTACTTTGTTGAATGCCGCCTTATTTCAAAATGGACATTTGATGACGGCTTCGGCAATTGGAGATAATTTGGTACAAAAATCATTTATAAAAACCTTGGCGCGATTGAATCGCAACTTTTTGGTTTTAAGAGGTTTGTCACCAAGAGAAATGTTGCAAAGTTCTAAGTTATTGTCGGAATATATGGGTCAATTGTTGTTGCACGAAAATCGTTCAGTTTGGATTGCGCAACGCGAAGGAAGAACCAAAGATGGGAATGACGAAACAAATCCAGGAGTGCTAAAAATGATTGGTATGGCATCTGATGAAGCAGATGTAATGCAATACTTCAAAAAATTAAAAATTGTTCCTGTATCTATATCTTATGAGTACGACCCAACAGACGTATTGAAAATGCCTCAGTTATTGGCAGAAGCGAATAACGAAGTGTATGTAAAATCTAAAAATGAAGATTTGAATACGATTTTAAGTGGTGTGATGGGGCAAAAGAAACGCATTCATTTGCATATTGGAAAAGTATTGGATATAGAAATTGACCGAATTGTATCTGAAAATGATTCGTCAAACAAACAAATTCAAGCGTTGGCACAAGAAATTGACGATGCAATATTAAGTAATTATAACTTGTGGCCTACTAATTTTATTGCTTACGATATCCTGAACAAAACGACTACCTATGAACATTTGTATACGGAATCAGAAAAATCACTTTTTGAGCGCCGTTTAGAGATGCGAATCGGTTTGGATAATCCAATTGCATGGGAAGGTTTCCTGGCAATGTATGCCAATCCAGTGGTCAATAAATTAAAATATACCAATGCTTTCTAAAGCAAAAATACTCTTGATTTATACCGGAGGTACCATCGGTATGAAGAAAGATTTTTCAACGGGTGCATTAAAGGCTTTTAACTTTAGTAAGTTATTACAACGCATTCCCGAACTCAAATTATTGGATTGCGAAATCGAAACTATTTCGTTTGAACAACCAATAGATTCCTCCAATATGAACCCTGAAAAGTGGGTAAAACTAGCGACAATCATTGAGGAAAATTATGCTTCTTTTGATGGATTTGTAGTACTTCACGGCTCCGATACGATGTCGTACACGGCTTCGGCTTTGAGTTTTATGATGGAAAATTTGGCAAAGCCGATTATCTTCACAGGTTCACAATTACCTATAGGCGATTTGCGCACCGATGCTAAAGAAAATTTAATTACTGCCATCCAAATTGCCTCTTTACGTGAAAACGGACAAGCTGTGGTTAAAGAGGTGTGTTTGTATTTTGAATACAAATTGTATCGTGGTAATAGAACTACTAAAATCAATGCTGAACATTTCAAAGCATTTACATCTCCCAATTATCCATTTTTGATAGAATCGGGAGTACATCTTACAATCAATTCAGAGTTGTTTTTGCCTTTCGCAGGAGGTGCTAAATTTCAGGTTCATAAAGACTTAGATACGAATGTTATTATACTGAAATTATTTCCAGGAATGAGTGAACAATTGATTGATGCTATTGTCGCTATTCCAAATTTAAAAGGAATTGTTTTAGAAACGTATGGAGCAGGAAATGCGCCAACTGATTCATGGTTTTTGTCTGTTTTGCAAAAAGCAATTCATAATGGGATTCAAATTGTAAATGTAACTCAATGTTCAGGTGGAAGTGTTCGAATGGGACAGTATGAAACTAGCTCAGCTTTACTTGAAATAGGTGTTATCTCAGGGAAAGATATTACTACAGAAGCTGCTATTACTAAGTTGATGTATCTTTTAGGTCAAAACATTGATGCTACTGATCTTAAAGAGGTGTTTGAAACTTCTTTACGAGGCGAAATTCAAGAATAGTGTAGTTTCATTTTTCTAAGTCAGTTTTTTTTAAGTTATTTGCAATCCCAATTAGAGAGGTGTCCGAGTGGTTGAAGGAGCAAGCCTGGAAAGTTTGTATATGGGTAACTGTATCGTGGGTTCGAATCCCATCCTCTCTGCAAAATTTTTAGCCTCACGAACAAGTTTCTTGAGGCTTTTTTTGTAAAAATAATTAGCGTACTTTTTTTAAAATTTATTGGCGGAGAATTTTAAAAAAATCCAATAAAAACAAGCGTTCATTTTATAAACATTGTCTAATTTTTTAATTTATTTGACAAATTTAACATGTTAATTGAACGATGAAAAAGTATTATAAATTTATTTTTGTAGGTTAACTTAAATAGGTAACATATAAAGCAATTTTCAAGAGTCTTTAAATTTACTAAAATGAGGAATTAAAAATGAAAGTATTTGTCTTTATCTTCTTTTGTAGTCTCACGTATGGACAAAAATTACATCACCAGATGCTATCTGCTCAGGGAGGTGTTGCTACCACATCCAAGGGTGTGAAAGTAAGTCAGACCATTGCTCAGCAAGGTGTTATTGGAACCTCTTCTGCAAAAAAAGTGATTCTTAGTCAGGGATTTCAGCAAAGTAAAATATCTAATACTGCCATTCTTCAGACCGATTGTATTACCACGATGGTCTATCCTAATCCAGTTGTAGAGTCGGTTAACTTTAAATTTTCGGCTCCCGTTAACGGAAAAATTACTGTTTCCATTTTTGATATCCATGGCCGACTTTTATTATTTCAAGAAAAAGAAGCTGTAGACAATATATTAACAATAAATAATTTGCTTCTGGCAGCGGGAGAATACTTCGTCAAACTCGACGGAAATTTATATTCCTTTTCCACCACAATTCTAAAATCCAAATAAACAAAAATGAAAAAAATTGTACCCCACATCCTTTTTTTCTTTCTTACTTTCTCAACCTACTCACAAGGTGTTTTTTTTAATCTTGGAAAGAACTTTAGTACCCTTACCTACAAAAACAACTCGTCCTTTACCAAAAAACTAATAGTTAATGGTGTTGGTGATGCGTATGAATTGGGTTTTACAGATGTTTTGAAATATAAAAATTTCAAAGATTTGAAATACACAGGAAGTATAACTATCAATGATTACAATGCTGTTGCTGAGTCTACTCAAAATTTGTTAGAGTGGAAAACTACATATTTGGGAGTACAAAGTACGGTCGACTATCAGTTTTATGATTCGTTTTACTTTTTCCTAAGTGCGAGGGCAGGTTTGAGCTTATCTACTATCCTAAGAGGGAAACAAGTAGTAGATAACTCGGCTTATAATTTGGCTGGAAATGGCGAATTTTCAGGATTAGTTTTACAGCCTGTTATTGGGGTATATGCTAAATACTATCTTTCTAAAAATGGCTATTTAAGCGCAGGTTTAAACTTTAGTAAGAATGTCAAATTAGCCAACAACCTAGATAATGTTTCTATTAATACTACCCAAATTATGTTTGGAGGTTATTTTGATTTAATAAAAAGATAATAACTCATGAAAAAATTATTTTACATCGTTTTATTGTTGGCTTCAGCTTCAGCTTTTGCACAAAATAAAGGCATAACTTATCAAGCTGTAATTTATATTCCAGGAGGACAAAATGTGCCTGGAGTTAATGTTTCTAATGTGCCAATGACAAATAAATCCATTTGTTTACAGTTTAGTTTTTTAGATGCAACTGCAGGTTTAGAATATCAAGAAGTGGTCAAGACTACCACAGATGAATTTGGAATGGTAAATATATCCATCGGTTCTGGAAATCAAACAGGCGGTTATGCTAGTTCTTTTGATGCTATAGTGTGGAGTGCTACTTATAAGAAAACACTAAAAGTTGCGCTTGATGCAACAGGTCTATGCAATCAATTTGAAGCGTTAACCGATGAGTCATTGGCATCAGTTCCTTTTGCAAATGCTGCAATTACTGCCGAAAATGTTTCGGGTGTGGTAGCTATAGCTAATGGAGGTACAGGTGCAACTACGGCTTCGGCGGCTCGAACTAATTTAGGTTTAGGCAATGTAGAAAACACTTCCGATTTGAACAAACCCATGTCTACAGCTACTAAAATTTATGTGGATAGTCAAATTGTTAGTTCCACTATACCAGATGCCACTACAACAAGCAAAGGAAAAATTCAGTTAACGGGTGATTTGTCAGGAACAGCTGTTGCACCAACCGTTCCTGGATTAGCGTTGAAAGCCAATAGTTCAGATGTAATTATAGGTTTAGCTACTAAAGAAAATACCTCAAATAAAAGTACAGATGCTACTTTGTCATCCAATTCAGATGTGAAATTTCCAACCGAAAAAGCGGTAAAAACGTATGTAGATGTTCAGGTTGCAGGAGCTACTATTGCAGATGCTTCAACTACTGTTAAAGGGAAAATTCAGTTGGGAGGTGATTTAGCAGGAACTGCAGCATCTCCAACGGTTCCGGGATTGGCTTTGAAAGAAAATGCCGCCAATAAATCAACCAACACTACTTTAGGAACTAGCAATATTTTGTTTCCAACTCAAAATGCAGTAAAAATGTACGTAGATACAGCTATTGCTGTAGCTACTATTGTGGATGCCGATGCTACTACAAAAGGGAAATTACAATTAGCAGGTGATTTAGCAGGAACTGCAGCAGCTCCAGTTGTTGCGAATGGTGCGATTACTGATGCAAAAATTGCCAATGGTATTAGTGCTTCAAAAGTAGGTTTAGGGAATGTAGACAATACTTCAGACGCTAATAAACCAATTTCAATAGCAACACAAACGGCATTGGATTTAAAAGCACCTTTAGCTTCTCCAACTTTCACAGGAACTGTTTCAGGAATTACTAAATCAATGGTAGGTTTGGGTAACGTGGACAATACGACTGATGCTAGTAAACCCATTTCAACAGCAACACAAACGGCATTGGATTTGAAAGAAAATCTATCAAATAAAAGTACTGATATTGTTGTCGATGCTACTTCTACAACCAAATACCCATCAGTAAAAGTAATTAAAGATTACGTTGATGCCTTAAATGCAGCTGCAGGTGTGGCAGATGGTTCAATCACCTCAGCAAAAATCAAAGATGGAGACATTGTTAATTCAGATGTTAGTGCCACCGCAGCTATTGCGTATTCAAAATTAAATTTGGCGAATTCAATTGTAGCTTCAGATATTACTGCAGATGCGATAGAGACGTCAAAAATCAAAGATGCTAATGTAACGTACGCAAAAATACAAGATGTAAGTGCGACGGATAAAGTATTAGGACGCGTTTCAACAGGAGCGGGAGTGATAGAAGAAATTGCCACAATAGGATCAGGTAATGTAGTGCGCGCGACTTCACCTACTTTGGTGACGCCTGCTTTAGGAACTCCTTCGGCAGCGGTTTTAACTAATGCAACAGGTTTGCCTTTGACTTCAGGAGTAACCGGAATTTTACCAGGAGCTAATGGAGGAACAGGAGTTGATAACGGCACCAAAACGATTACTTTGGGAGGGAATTTAACGACCTCAGGAGCCTATGCAACAACATTAACTGCAACAGCTGCTACATCAGTTACTTTACCAACAACAGGTACATTAGCCACTTTAGCAGGAACAGAAACCTTAACCAATAAGACATTAACGAGTCCAACTTTAACTACACCCACTTTAGGAGTAGCATCCGCAACAAGTGTAAACGGATTGACTCCAACAGCACTTACTACAGGATTTACTATCGCAGGAGGAAGTACAACATCTAAAACATTAACAGTTAGCGATGATGCTACGGTAAGCGGTACCACAAGCGGAACCAATACAGGTGACCAAACCATTACCTTAACAGGTGATGTAACAGGAAGCGGAACAGGAAGTTTTGCGGCAACTATTGGTACCGGAAAAGTAACGACAACTACTATTGCTGCTGATGCAGTAACCTCGGCTAAGATTGCCGATGGAACTATCGTAGTGGGAGATCTAGCAGACAATGTAGTGGAGACCGCTAAAGTAAAAGACGCTAATATTACCTACGCCAAAATTCAAAATGTAAGTGCAACGGATAAGGTATTAGGACGTGTAACGGCTGGAGCAGGAGTAGTAGAAGAAATCGCAACTACAGGTTCTGGTAATGTGGTGAGAGCCACTTCACCTACTTTAGTAACACCAGCCTTGGGAACGCCTTCGGCAGCAGTATTAACTAATGCAACAGGTTTGCCTTTGACTTCAGGAGTAACCGGAATTTTACCTTTGGCTAACGGAGGAACAGGTTCTGCTACCAAAAATTTTGTAGATTTAACTACTACTCAAACCATAGCGGGAGATAAAACGTTTAGCAACACTATTAAAATAACTGCAGGTACACCTGGAGCAGGAAAAGTATTAACCTCAGATGCGAATGGTTTAGCGTCTTGGTCAGACATTCCTGTTTCTAACTTAATTACAGGAGTAACTGGAATTTTGCCATTAGCTAGTGGGGGAACAGGTTCAGCTACTCAAAACTTTGTGGATTTAACGACAGCTCAAACTATCGCGGGAACTAAAACATTTAGCGATCCTATTGCGGGTTCTATTACTGGGAACGCGGCTACGGTAACCACCAATGCAAATTTAACTGGAGACGTAACCAGTTCAGGGAATGCTACAACTATTGGCGCTAGCAAAGTAGTAACTGGTATGATTGCAGATGGAACTATTATAGTTGGTGATTTAGCAGATGCCGCAATTGAAACGGATAAAATTAAAGATACAAACGTAACCTACGCTAAAATTCAAAATGTAAGTGCAACAGATAAAGTATTAGGACGCGTATCAACAGGAGCAGGAGTCGTAGAAGAGATTGCTACTACAGGTTCGGGTAATGTGGTGAGAGCGACTTCGCCAACCTTAGTAACACCCACTTTAGGAGTAGCAACTGCAACAAGCGTCAATGGATTAACTCCAACAGCACTTGCTACGGGCTTTACTATTTCGGGAGGAAGTACTACTTCAAAAACATTAACAGTTAGTGGTGATGCTACGGTAAGTGGAACCATGAGCGGAACCAATACGGGCGACCAAACCATTACCTTAACAGGTGATGTAACAGGAAGTGGAACAGGAAGTTTTGCGGCAACTATTGGTACCGGAAAAGTAACGACAGCTACTATTGCTGCTGATGCAGTGACTTCTGCTAAGATTGCCGATGGAACTATTGTAGTGGGAGATCTAGCAGACAATGCAGTGGAGACCGCTAAAGTAAAAGACGCTAACATTACCTACGCCAAAATTCAAAATGTAAGTGCAACAGATAAAGTATTAGGACGTGTAACGGCTGGAGCAGGAGTGGTAGAAGAGATTGCTACTACAGGTTCGGGTAATGTGGTGAGAGCAACATCTCCAACTTTGGTAACACCTGCGCTTGGAACTCCTTCGGCCGTGGTCTTAACTAACGCAACAGGATTGCCTTTAACTTCTGGAGTTACGGGAACTTTGCCTGTTGCTAATGGAGGTACCGGAATTGTAAGTTTAACAGCGGGTTATATTCCTTTTGGTAATGGAACTTCAGCATTTAGTTCCTCTAGTAATTTGACTTGGGATAATAGTTACAAATTATTAAATGGAATTTATTTTGGTAGAGGTGCAGATAATAGTGCTACTAATTTAGTATTTGGAAATTTTGGATTATATTCTAATGCCGGAGGCACTTATAACACTGCTTTAGGATTAGAAGCATTAAATACAAATACAACAGGTTCATTTAATGTTGCAGTTGGTTTTCAAAGTTTATTAAGAAATACGACCGGTCAATACAATACGGGTACTGGGTACTTTTCGCTAATCAATAATACTACTGGTTCTATGAATAGTGCTTATGGTATGTATTCTTTAGCTTATAATACAACAAGTGATGAAAATTCTGCTTTTGGATATGGGGCATTAGTGAATACCACTGGTTCGAAAAATACGGCGGTAGGGAAGTATGCATTGTCTACCAATACTACCGGAGCGAATAATACTGCAGTTGGTAACTCTGCAGATGTTGCTACTAATAATTTGTCAAATGCTACAGCTTTAGGATATGGAGCAACTGTTAATGCGAGTAATAAAATCCAACTAGGGAATAGTTCTGTAACTTCGGTAGCTACAGCTGGAAAATTAACAACGGGGGCAGTTACTTATCCTAATACAGATGGTACTTCGGGACAATATTTAACTACAAATGGTAGTGGAACCGTTAGTTTTACTTCATTACCTGCAATAAACTTAGCGTCTGGGGTTACAGGGACTTTGCCTATTGCTAACGGAGGTACAGGATCAAGCACGCAAAATTTTGTGGATTTAACTACAGCACAAACTATAGCTGGTGTTAAAACCTTTAGTTCTGATGTTTCCATCAATGAAAATAAATTTGGAAGAGGAGCAGGTAGTTCGGGCAACAGAAACGTTGCTATCGGGATTAACCCATTAGCTAACAATACGACTGGACAATGGAATACAGCAGTAGGAGCTTACACTCTGCAAGCTAATACAACTGGATCTAATAATACAGCAATCGGACAGGAAGCTATTAGTAATTATGCACCAGGTTCAGGCAATACAGGGATCGGAAATAGAGCACTAATGAATACAACAGGTTCAAACAATACAGCTCTTGGTCATAATGCATTATTAAACTCAACAACAGGTTCAAATAATGTAGCCATTGGTATTAATTCTATGACTACTAATACCACAGGTAGTAATAACACAACCATAGGTAGTAGCACAGATGTTGCTGTAAATAATTTAACCAATGCCACAGCCATAGGTTATGGAGCCTCTGTTGATGCTAGTAATACAATTAAATTAGGGAATTCTTTGGTAACCGATATAAAAACAGCTGCAAAGTTAACTACAGGGGCAGTTACTTATCCCAATACCGATGGTACTTCGGGACAATATCTAACCACAAATGGTAGTGGAACCGTTAGTTTTACTTCATTACCTGCTATAAACTTAGCATCTGGGGTTACAGGAATTTTGCCTATTGCAAACGGTGGTACAGGATCTTCTACCAAAAACTTTGTAGACTTAACGACTGATCAAACTATCGCTGGAGTAAAAACTTTTTCAGGAAGTTCAACTATAGTAAACCAAAATTTAACCGTTAACGCAGCAGGAACAACAGGACAAGGAATTATTTTATCTGATGATGGAGATATTGTGGATAACAATGATGGTGCCGCTACATTCCGTTTTACAGGTGGAGTAAAAATAAATAATGATAAAGGAAGTGCCGGAACAACAACTAAAATAACCTTAGCAAATACAGGTGCTATCACCGCTGCGGGAAGTGTTACGGCGAGTCAATTAATTTCAAATGTTGCTACAGGAACAGCACCCATGGTAGTAACATCAACGACACCTGTAGCGAATTTAAATATTGGAGGAAATGCAGCAACGGCTACAAAACTTGCCGCTACAAAAAATATCAACGGCGTGGCATTTGATGGTAGTGCTGATATTACAGTTGCGACAGCTGCAGGAACTTTGACAGGAACTACCTTAGCATCTAATGTGGTAAATTCAAGTTTAACTAGCGTGGGCACAATAACAACAGGTACTTGGAATGGAACGACCATTGCAATTGCAAACGGAGGTACAGGCCAAACTACTAAAACAGCAGCATTTGATGCGCTTTCGCCAATGACAACTGCTGGAGATATTATTTATGGAGGAATAGGCGGTACTGGAACACGATTAGCAAAAGGGACAGACGGACAAGTATTAACCTTAGCAAGTGGCGTGCCTACTTGGACTAATAATGGTGGTACGGCTTCCGTTTTAAGTAAGTCGGCAACTTATACGATCGCTACAACTGATACTGCTAAATATTTTGTTTTTTCGGGATCTACAGCTTCACAAACAATCACTTTACCAAGTGCAAGTGCTGTTGGAGCAGGAAGAGAAATTACCATTAAAAATATTGCAAGTGTATCGGTTTCAATTGCCGCTACTGCAGGAAATTTAATTTCAGATAGTACGACTACTGGAGCGACTTCATTGTCCATAGGCATTGAACCCTCTAATAATTGGATAAAGGCAATTTCTGATGGAACCAACTGGATAATTTTGAGAGCCTTATTTTAATTAATAAAGTAATGAAAAAATGGATAGTAATATTAGTATTGTGTTTGGTATTCTATAAAGGAAGTGCCCAAACCGGTATTGGCACCACCACGCCTAATGCGTCAGCAAAGTTGGAGGTGTATGCTACCGATAAAGGATTTTTGCCGCCGCGAATAGCTTTGACAGCAACTAATTCGGCAAGTCCAGTTACATTGCCTGCAATAGGTTTGCTTGTCTACAATACTGCAACTACAGGCACAGCTCCTACTAATGTAGCGCCAGGCTATTATTATTGGAATGGATCGGCTTGGGTAGTTATTCTAGGGAATATAACCAGCAGTAGTATTTCTGGCAATGGAACGTCTACTACATTGACGAATTTTGGTGCTGAGGTCAACACACAATCGGGAACCTCCTATACTTTAGCAGCAACCGACAATGGTAAGATTATAAGTTGTACTAGTAATAGTGCAATTACTATTTATGTACCGGCTTTAACTACAGGATTTAATTGTCTTATTGTACAACGAGGTAGTGGTCAAGTAACTTTATCAGCTTCAGGGTCAACAATAAATAATCGGTACAATTTTAATAAAACAGCAGGTCAGCATGCTATTATGAGTTTGGTGAGTGTATCATCGGGTTTTTTTGTTTCATCAGGCGATATGTCAAATTAGTATTGAATATGAAAAAAACGCTTATCTATATGCTCTTTCTTTGCTGTATAAGTGTTCAAGCACAACTTATGGCTACCTATCAACCCGTGCAAAAACAGCCTCGTGTGCAATTTGATTATTGGGTTATGAATACCCATGCGGGTAACGGAACTGCCACGCAATATCCAATTGTACCTACCAATAGAACTGAAATGGATAATCTTTTTAATTCTGCTAATTCAAATACCACGGTCTACCAAACCGGTAAAACCAATTCGGCTAGAATATTAGATTGGACAAGTGCTGCGGAGTTAAGTGCAATTGGTATCAATCTTCCGAATAGCGGGAATTATTTTGGATTCAAAATACAAGGGACATTTATTCCACAAGAGACGGGTTCATATACATTTACTCTTGAGTCAGATGATGCTAGTGATTTATTCATCGATGGGACTTCAATAATTGGATCCTACATAGGTCAAGCCGTTCCCAATCTTGGAACGCATACCGGAAGTGCGATTTTGACTGCTGGGAAATCCTATACATTTCAAATACGCATGCAACAAGGAGGTGGTGGTTATGGTTTGCGATTCTATTGGAAATCACCAACTCAGAACAGTGCGCCAAGTTACTACTCTAGTGTGCTTCCATCTAATACTTATTTTCAATCTTGGACACAGAACTTGCAAGAATTGGTTTCTGAACCTCTTATGGACGGAAGCTCGGCGACAAAAGCAGCGCCTAGTGCCAAATACATTCAAACAGCATTTGGTAATTATAACGATGGCGAATATTGGATTAACCTCCCTTATGTGGGCCCTACTAAGGTGTTTTGTTTATTGAGGTCTGCTGTTGATGGTGGCGGCTGGATGATGGCCATGAAGGCAACTCGAGGCACTACTTTTCAATATTCGAGTAATTATTGGACATCAGCTAATACCTTATATCCAACCCAGACCAATAGAAATGATGGTGATGCTAAATTTGACACCATGAATTATTATCACGCCAAAGACATTATGGCGTTGTGGCCTGATATTCCATGGAACCAAGGTGGAAGTTCTACAGGTGGAAGCATTAATACCAATGGGAGTTATAATGTCTGGTGCTGGTTGCAAAATAATTTTAATAATGGTATTCGTATTACCCCAATTAGTTTTTTCAATCAAGCGAGTAATTTATTTTTTGGAGACGCATTTAACTTTTCTGGAAAAGGCACCGCCTTCTCATCCCAAGTAGATGTGCGTTTTTATGGTTTTAATTACACAGGAAATGCAACAGGAACTACTCGATGGGGGTTTGGTTGGAATGAAAACGGAGGTGGACTGTATCCCAATGGGAATCAAGCATCCAATGATGTGTTTAGTGGCATTGGAATGGCTGCAGGGAGTTATTCTGCTGGTGATTATATAAGTTGTTGCCAAAACAATACTGGAATAAACAGAAGTGCTAGAGTAGAAATTTATATTCGATAAGATGAGAAAAATATATTTAATTGTATTATTATTTAGCTTTATTGGTTTTGCCCAAACTGGTATAGGTACGACTACGCCTGCAGTAAAACTTCATATAAGATCAAACGGTTCTACCTTACGTTTAGAAGGGAGCGATCATACCTATATGGAATTTTTTCCTCAAGGGGCATTGACACGATTTGGTTGGGTTGGTTATCCTTCAGCAAATTCTAATGATTTTACAATTTCAAGTCAGAGCGCATTGGGATCATTATTATTGTACACTAATAATTCGGAACGATTTAGAATAAATGCATCAGGCAACGTGGGTATTGGTACTGCTTCTCCATCGGTTCGTTTACAAGTGGCAGGTGATATTATTGCTAATTCTATTGCGGGTTCTTCAGACGCTCGATTTAAAACGAATATTTTTCCAATTGAGAATCCTTTACAAAAAGTGATGCAATTGAGAGGCGTTACCTTTGATTGGAAAATCAAAGACTTTCCTAGTAGAATGTTCAGCGAGAACAGGGCAGTAGGTTTTATTGCTCAAGAAGTAGAACAAGTCCTCCCCGAAGTAGTTCAAACAGAAAAAACAGCCGAAGGCTATAAATCAGTGCAATACGATAAAGTTGTTGCTTTATTGGTAGAAGCAATAAAAGAACAGCAAAAACAAATTATTGAATTACAACAACAAGTACAGTCATTAAGTAAAAAACAACACCAGAAAAAATGAAAAAAATAAGATGTCTTTTTTTCTTTCTTTTCTCAATTCCTTGTTTATTTGCACAACCAACAACGTATAGTGCGGGTACAGGTACGTATACCAATACGTCCTCTTGGTCAAGTTCATCAAATCTTACCGGTACGACAACTATTAGTGATGGTCACACTATTACCATTCCTAATGACATCAATCAAGTCTATTCCAATAAAATAATTTTTACGGGTACAGGCAAGTTAGTATTGGCAGGTAGTTCGAGTAAATGGGTTCCCGCTACCAACCTTAACTCCTCTCCACCGATAGAATCGTTCAACAACGCGGCGAACTGGTCAGCCTCAAGTGTGTGGGTGAATAGTTCGTATGGCACAGGATTTTATACCCCTTGGATAGATTCTAATCAAGGCTGGTCTGCTGGTAGCGCACTAAATTATACAGATTACTTACAGTATGATCTTAAAAGTCCCCGCTGGATTCAAGGTATTGTATGTCAAGGACGTGTTGACTCACCACAATGGGTAACTTCGGCAAAAGTAGAAGTTAGTACCGATAATGTAAATTGGACAACTGCTGCCGCTAATTTAACCATGAATTCGGATCAAAGCACTAAGGTGTATAAGAATTTTGATAATGTGATGTTTGGACGCTATGTGCGAGTTACACCTACCGCTGTTTATGGACATCCATCCATGCGTTTGGGAATACTTTTACGAGACAATGTATTTAAATCGTGTAACGAAATCAAAACCAATTTTCCCAATGCAACCTCAGGTATTTATGTAATTGATCCTGATGGAACAGGCGCTTCACCTAGCACAAACTGTTATTGCGATATGACTACAGATGGAGGTGGCTGGACTTTGGTATTGAATTATTTGCATAAGGGAGGAACAAATCCTGCTCTTGTTTCAAAAACGAATACTTTACCTCTTTTAGGTTCAACAACATTAGGCACCGACGAATCGGCTTCTACAACTACTTGGGGAAATACGACATCTGCTTATTTGAATACATTTACCTTTAGTGAATTGCGTTTTTATGGTGCTACTTCGAATCATAGTAGAATAATTCATTTTAAAACAAGTCACAGTGGAACAATAAGTTATTTCAAAACGGGAACAGGTAGTATGACGGGGATTAACACAAGTTTTACAGCATTAGTTTCCCATTCTGCTTATTTACCGAATAGTGCAAATAATTATTTTACAGATCAAGGCACACTAGCAATGACTAATTTCCCGTTTTGGCTTAACGGTACCTACCATTGGGGAATTCAAGGTGGAGGTAGTCGTTGGGAAGTAGATGATTTTCCAAATAGTGCATCAAATCACACCCATCATCAAATATGGATTAGATAAATAAATATATGAAAAAAATCTTCTTTTTTTTGTTCTTTACACAAATTGCAATCGCCCAAACCGGCATTGGTACCACCACACCCAATGCTTCGGCAAAACTAGAAGTAGCGGCTACAGACAAAGGTTTTTTACTTCCTAGAATGACAGCGGCTCAACGTGGAGCAATTGCATCGCCTGCCAATGGCTTAACAGTTTATCAAACGGATGCACCTACTGGATTCTATGTAAACACAGGGACTTCAGGAACACCTGTTTGGACAAGGGTAAATATGGATTGGACTAAAACGGGGAATGATTTAAGCTATACCAGCGGAAACCTATCTACTACTGGAAATTTGACGGGTGGTAATGCAAGTACTTCAACCATTTCAGGATTTGCAGCCAATGTAGCTACTATTTCAGCAAATTATTCCATTACGGCTCCCGATAATGGAAAAATCATTCAGTCTAATAGTGCTACAGCAATAACAGTGACCATCCCAACTGGGTTGCCTACAGGGTTCAATTGTACTATTGTGCAAATGGGTACAGGTCAAATCACCTTTTCGGGGTCGTATTTGAACAGAGCTGGATTCACTAAAACAGCCAGTCAATATTCGGTGGCAAGTATAGTTCATTTGGGAAGTAATTCAATTCTAGTTTCGGGAGAAATGAGTAATTAAGATGAAAAAACTGATTTATCTTATTTTATTGGTACACGTTGTAACCGTTAGTGCTCAAATAGGACTTCCGGTGCAAAATTCGCTACTACCAAAAAATAGCTTGGTGGTCGATTATGATTTTTCAAAACCTATAAGTTACACCCGAGGAAGTACATCGGTAAATAATATGACAGGAAATGGCTCTGGCGCAGCAACATTAGTTCAGAGTCCCAATTTCATGAATTCGTTGGGTTTTCTTTCATTTAATGGGACAAATCAATACCTAGTTAGCCCTAATTTAAGGTCGTACTTTAAATCCGTAAATTCTTCAATTCAAAAAAGTTTTACAATGAGTTTATGGGTATACCCTACTAAATCAAATGGTGTAATTGTTAGCGAATTAGATTCTCAGACACCAAGTGGAGGTTGGCATGCATCGAATATAGAAATTGTAAATAATACAATTTATTACAGGATTTGGAGCGGAACCGCTATTAGTTCTCTGAGTTCAGTTTCACTCAATCAATGGTATCATCTCGCTATGGTCTATGATGGTGTAAGATTGAAAGCCTATTTAAATGGGGTATTGCAAGGAACACAAACTAATGATAGAGAACTTCCTACATTCGGTCAATATTATACTTTAGCCGCTTCAGAGACTACACATATGGGATCAGGTGGAGTGAACGGAGGGTTTAACTGTGCTCAATTTAAGTTATTTCAATTGCCATTAACAGATAGTGATATTTTACAAGAATATAATTTGAGAAAGGATGAATTCGATTATACGCTTCACAGCCCATCAACAAACACCAATCCAACTTATTGGAGTGTATCGAGCGCTTGGAATTCATCAACCGGTTCCACGGGTGCATCGGATGCCTTTTCAGCAGGGCATTACACTCCATGGTTAAATTCTAGTTTAGGCTGGGCAGCGCAGCAAAATAACACCAGCCAATTTATTATATTAAGTTATGACGAACCAGTAACAATGGATGGCATTGTAACTCAAGGGCGAGCCAGCAACGGAGGACAATGGGTGAGTTCGGCTCATATTGATGTGAGTTTGAATGGCTCCAGCTGGACAAGGGTAATGTCTAATGCAACTTTAAATACTAATTCGGTTGATGATGTGCGAGTACTTTTCCCATCACCTATTTATGCCAAAACAGTCAGACTCAGTCCTACAAATTGGAATAATCACATAACCACTAGAATGGGACTGTTAGTCAAACCGAACAATATAGTTTCAAGTGATTTGGTTTTGCATTATAATCCAGGAAATTCAAGGAGTTATGGTGGTACTGGTACAGTAATAAATGATTTGTCTTCGAATGCAATTAATGGTACAATGAGAAATGTAACTTTCTCTTCAAATGTATTAAATTTAAATGGGACTAATAGTGATGTGAATATTACAGACAATGCTTTATTGGAACCAGGTAGCGGAAGCTGGACAATTGAAGTATGGTTTAATAATGCAGGAACATCAGGGACTGTCATTGGGAAATACAGAAATGGAGGAAGTTCAGGAGATATATCCTATGCACTTAGATTAATGGGAGCAGGATCGATTAGAGCAGACTTTGGCAATGGTTCAACGGCTCAAATTACAGACAATTATTCATTTGATGCCAATACATGGGTCCAAATGGTCTATGTTTGGGATAAAACAAATAATAACATTTATACCTATTCAAATGGTGTTTTAAAACAGACAAAAGCAATAACGCTGTCAGGCTCCATTTTAAATGCCTCAACAAACTTGTATTTAGGGTCTTACAACGGAGGCGAATACTCACAATATTTTAATGGAAAATTGGGTGTTGTTAGAATCTATAAAAAAGCGCTTAATTCTACTGAGGTTTTAACAAATTATAATACGACTAAAGAATTGTATGACGGTTTAGAAGTGAAATTAGATGCGGCAAATAACATTTCTTATTCGGGTTCTGGTACCACTTGGAATGATGTGTCAGGAAATGCTAATCATGCGACCTTAACCAATGGGCCCGTTTTCAATTCTTCAAATGGTGGACAATTTGTTTTTGATGGGGTAAATGATTTTGCAAGTGGAGGAGCAATTACCTCTACAAGTGGAAACAATTCCCGTACAGTAATTGTTTGGTATAAATCAACAGCCAATAAAAATACAGTTTTACTGGATAAAGGAGCACTTACTGATGATACAGCAGAGCAATTGTTTTTAGCCGCTTCCAACAGTGTGGGTGTCGGATCAGGTTCCTATCCTCCCACAAATACTGGAGGAGTTGTACTTTGTTTTTGGGGGAATGATTACATTTATCCTATTTCAGCTTCCACCTTGTTTGATGGGAATTGGCATTTTATAGCCTACACCTATAATAATGCGAATAGATCAGTATCTATTTGTTTTGATGGTATATTTGCTAACACTGTATATCAGTGGAACATAGGTGCATGGACAACTTTAAACACTAGACCTTTTATTAGTCCAAGAGTTCTGAATACTACAAATAATCCGTATTGGATTGGTCAATCACGTGCTGCATTTTGGGGATATGGCGGAACATTCAGTAGTGTAAATATACCGTTAGTTCAAATATATAGTCGTGCTTTAGCTGAATCAGAAATTTTAAATATTTATAATTCAACACGTACAAGATTTTAGTAAATTGCTTAAAAAAAACGAAAATTATTTCGTAGTAATAACAGAATGGAATGAAGAAACAATTCGTATTGATTTTAGCCTTACTTTTTTCATTAAATGTAATTTCCCAAACCGGTATTGGCACGACTTCACCTAATGCTTCGGCAAAACTAGAAGTAGCGGCTACGGATAAAGGATTTTTACCACCAAGAGTGGCATTAACGGCTTCAAATTCTTTTACACCAATTACTGGAACGGCGGCATCGGCAGCAGGATTATTAGTGTACAATACGGCAACTGCCGGAACAGCTCCTAATAATGTAGTGCCAGGCTATTACTATTGGAATGGATCGGCTTGGATTCAAATTTCAGGGGGATTGGTAATTGAAACTAAATCGGCTAGTTTTAGCTTGGGAGCAGCTGATAATAATAAATTATTTTTCATCAATTCGGCATCAACGGTTACCGTTACGGTTCCTACTTTGCCTATTGGTTTTAGTTGTCAACTCATTCAAACTGGAGCGGGCACTGTAACTTTTGCTCCATCGGGGACTACTTTGAATTCTGCTAGTGGACTTAGTACACGTGCTACGAATAGTGTTATTGGTTTGGTTATGAATAGCACAACAACTGGATATGTTTTTGGCGATACCATTTATTAATGACAAAAAGGATTTACATACTAGCACTTGTTTTTTGTTCAATTGTTCTGAATGCACAATCAGCTTTTCAAAATTTAGCGGTAAAAAAACCACAACTGCCTACTACTTATTCCTATAAATATACAGGAGCGTTGCAAAAATTTATAGTGCCAAACCGAGTTACCTCTATTCAAGTAAATGCCATCGGGGCCAAAGGTGGAACAGGTGGTAGCGGTCAGCCAGGTGGTGCTGGAGCCAATATTACTTCTACAATAAATGTAACTCCTGGCCAAGTAGTATATGTTGTTGTGGGTGGTTTTCCTGGGCAATCTGCTAACGCAAAATATGGTTTTGCAGGTAATGGAGGCTTAGCTGACAATACATCAGGTTTTGGAGGTGCAGGTGGAGGCTTGTCGGGGGTGTTTAACTCCATAACTCCTTCAACTGCCAGTGCTTTAGTTGTTGCCGGAGGTGGTGGTGGCGGAACTGGAACGGGATCAACAGTTACATATAATGGAGGTGCTGCAATGAATTCAGCTACAGGAACTGCATCAAATGGACAAGGACCAACCGGTTGGCCTGTGTCAAGTAGATACCAGTTTGGATATGGTGCATCATTAACTGGAATTGGTGTTGGTGGCTATGCATTCGATAATGCTCCGGCACAAAACGGAGGGGATGGTAGTGATATCAATGGGGGAGCAGGAGGTCTTGGAACGATTTGGCAAGGAGCAGGCGGCGGCGGTGCTGGTTATTACGGCGGCGGCGGCGGCGCAGGCGGCGGTGGCGCAAACGGTGGCGGTGGCGGTGGTTCAACTAAAACAACCTCTGGATTTAACTCATTTGGCACCATGAACACAACAGGAGATGGTAGTGTTACCATTACTTGTTTGTCTAATTCAGGCTTGGTTTTGCATTTAGATGCAGGAAATACGGCTAGTTATAGTGGTTCAGGGACCACTTGGAATGATTTGTCAGGCAATGGGTCGAATGTTACCTTAAATAATACAACCTATAGTGCAGCCAATGGCGGATACTTAGTATTTAATAATATGACAAGTTATGCCGATTTCACTGCCAATATTGGAAGTACGAATGTAGTAACTGTGGAGATGTGGGTGAAGCCTATTTCATTGTTAGGAAGTACTGGTGGTGGCGCTATGTTCTTTGGGTTTAGTTTGTACGACGTCTGGACTAGCGCAGGAAATATTGGGTATAATACTTCAGCTGGAGATCAATACGGGATTAGTAGTACTCAAGCAGATTATTTAGGAATTACTGGAGGTTGGAGACACCTTGTTTTTGTGATGAATGCGAGCTCCAAAACTAACAATAAAATATATGTGAATGGAGAAAGCCAAACAATGAGTCAAGTCGCTGGTGTATTTGGATCCGTAAATTCGGTATTCAATTCTGGCGCAGGAAGAATATCAGGATGGAGAAATGATGCCAGTTGGAAGATGAATATGAATTTGGCTAATTTTAAGGTGTACAATAGAGAATTAACACCACAAGAAATAACCAACAACTTCAACACTAGTAAAACGCGTTTTTATGCAGAAAGAGATGGGTTGTGTCCCGCTACTGCCTCTACGAGTGCGTACCAAATTAAACAAGATTATCCCAGCTCTACGGATGGGTTTTATTGGATTAAGAATGCTAATATCAATGGAGGTGTGCCTATTAAAATCTTTGCCGACATGACTACTGCTGGAGGAGGCTGGACCTTAATTATGAAAAATTCATCGTATGGTGGTTGGACGTATGCGAATGCAATTTCTTTGAACTCGCAAAATCCCTTTACAACTAATGCAGATGTCATAAGCACTGGGACACCTAATTATTCAATTATCAGTTGGGCAGATTATATTAAAAAAAGTGCCAGTGGATTTCAATACATGATTGATTCGTACACTAGAAACAGTTATGGTGGCATTTGGACAGCTAACGGGGCTTATAGTTTTACTAGTACAAGTAATGCGAATACCAATATTACATTGAATGCAAATTATGGAGGATGGAGTTATAATTCGAATAATGATGGAATTTCGCAACGTATGCCATGGTATGGCTATGTGGGATCAAATACAGGCTTTTATTCGCTATCCAGCGGATCGGGTAATTGGTGGGGTACTTTAATTGCTAATAATCAATATTATAGTCCTGCACCTTGGATAGGAACTTTAGGAGGATATGCAGCTAACCCAGGAATAATCTGGTATTGGGTAAGATAAAAAAACAAAGTGTATGAAAAAATATTTTTGGATTGTAGTAGTTTTTATTTTAGGGCAGGTGCATGCCCAAACGGGGATTGGTACGACTACACCAGATGCTTCTGCAAAATTAGAGGTGAGCGCAACTAACAAAGGATTTTTGCCTCCCAGAGTAGCATTAACAGCTACAAATTCAGCGAGTCCTATAACAAATCCTGCCAATGGTTTAATGGTTTTTAATACGGTAACTGCAGGTGCAAATCCTTTTCAGGTTGTACCAGGCTATTATTATTGGGATGGTGTAGGATTAAAATGGGTTAGTCTTTCAACTACTGTAGGCAATGTGCAAAATCAAGCCATATTTAGGTCATCTTCGAATACTGCTGGATATACGGTTGTTTCAACTTGGGACTCGCGTTTTAATAATATAGCTACTGGTGATTTAACGGTGACTTCAAATACTTCTTTTGCACTCTCTAATGGGGTTTATAAAATACAATGGGGTTTGCCATACCAATCCTCTCAAACGTATAATGCAGTCCAATTGCAAGAAAATGTTAGTGGCACTTGGGGTGCCTGGAGGGGTGATGCCAATCTAGCAGGCTTAGCTAATGGTGGAGGTACAGATTGGGGTGGAACAACTTTCATAACAGACTATATTGATTGTAGTACTGCTACTCGAACGTTACGTTTATATAATCCCGATTCACGTACGCTCTATTATGGTGCCTCCTTTATTATCACAAAGTTAAATCCATCGATAACTACCTCTACCACTGCAGATAATTTAGGGAATCATACCGCAACAACAAATATTCAGTTAGCTAACAATTATATATCAAATGATGGTGGTAATGAAGGTATTCGAATTGATAATTCTGGAAATGTAGGTATAGGAACAACTACTCCAGTTGTGCCTTTAGATGTAACTGGAGCAATAAATGCGAGTACTTTAAGTTTGTCTAATTCTTCTTCGGGAGCCTCGCTAACATTAAAAAATGGAGACGCTGCTTCGGCATTTAATGATAATGCACAGATTAAAATGGGTTGGGCTGGTAGTTCAGCAGGAGCAAGCCAATATGCACAATTCATTCACACTAGACATAATGCGGGTACAACAGAAAATGCGATTGATTTTTATTTGTCCAACGGAACGGCAAACAATACCATCACATCTGGATCTACAAAAGCTATGTCAATTGAAAGTCCAGGTAATTTGACCGTTGCTGGCAAAATTAATTTGACAGACCCTACTGGAAATGTGGCGGTAAAAGCGGCTGGGTATGTTAATGCAGGATCATTTGTAACACTAGATAATATAAAAGCAACTGTTTCAACTAGCGGGAATAGAGGTTTATGTATTGCGACAGTGTCAGGAAGTATTGTGACGTATATGGCAGGCGTATATGGTATGACAGGAGGTAGTAGTGGTGGTGCATCAAATACAACTATAACGTTTAATACCTCTTTATCCTCATCTATTTTTGGTTGGAGTTTTGGAAGTGTTGGGGATACTCCAGTGTATTACATGAATGATACAACAAATAATAGATTTTATCGTATTACATTAATGATTGGTTACGGATATAATAATAATTTTATTTGTATTGAACGGCTTTTTTAATAAAAGGTAAGATTGCTGAATAGCGATTAACGATTTTTGATTTTCTATATTGAACCAACAACCAACAACCGATAACTGACAACCAAAAAATAGTATCTTTGTATAGAATCCAATCCCGAGTTACGATGACAATAGTACAATACTATAGAGAAAAAGCAATCCTGTTCTTAGTGTTTTTATTTTCTTTCTTTCCTGCTTTGGCACAAGAAAATTCGAATGCTGCACTTTCCTCCACTACTAAAATCGACTCCTTATATCGAGAAGATCAGTTCTATATTGGCGTTACCTATAATGTTTTAAAAAATGCTCCAACTGGTTTTTCTAATGATAAATTTTCTACGGGATTTTCAGCAGGTTTCTTGAGGGATATGCCCATTAATAAAAACAGAAATCTAGCCATAGCTCCAGGAATAGGACTAACCTTTAATAATTACAGTCAAAATATAGGAATAACAAACACCAATGGAACTCTTGTGTACACTGTTTTGACTGATCCTACAAGCTATTCTAACAATAAGTTTTCGCAACTGTTTGTAGATGTACCATTAGAGTTCAGATGGAGAGGTTCTACTTTTGAAAATCATAATTTTTTCCGTATTCATGGCGGCGTTAAACTAAGTTATTTGCTTTACGATCGGTCGGTACTTAGAAGTGGATCGGGAGACTCAGTTATTGTGAACAACCCTGATTTTAATAAACTAGTATACGGAGCGTACCTTGCGGCAGGTTATGGTGGAGCTAATCTCTATATCTATTATGGATTAAATCCGATATTTAAAACGGCACAAACCTCTAATGCAGCAGTGGATATAAAATCTCTAAATATTGGGCTGATCTTTTATATTTTGTAGTTCCAAAGCCCGAATTTAAAAAGAAACACTATTTTTGATAAACAAAATTATAAATGAGCTTGCTCACTTTTTGAATTCATGAACGTATCCATCCAAAATTGTAGTGCAATACTCCATGCTGAATTTGTTGGCCACTCCTTCAATGTCATTGTTGACGCAGTAGCTATAGATAGTCGCTCCCTGCAAAATAGTGACACGACTTTGTTCTTCGCTTTGGTGGGACCAAATAATGATGCTCATTTTTATATTAAAGAGTTAATTGCCAAAGGGGTTCAATATTTTGTGGTGACTCATATTCCCGAAGATTGTCAAGGCAAAGCCAATTTTTTGATTGTCCAAAACACCTTGTTAGCCCTACAACAATTAGCTAGTTACTATCGTTCATTATTTCATTTTCCAATCATTGGAATCACGGGAAGCAATGGAAAAACTATTGTAAAAGAATGGCTTAATTTTGTTTTAAGTCCTGAATATACGATTATTCGAAGCCCTAAAAGTTATAATTCACAAGTAGGCGTTCCGTTGTCAGTCATCGCAATCAACGAACAACATAATTTTGGCATTTTTGAAGCTGGTATTTCGACCGTTTCCGAAATGGAAAAGTTGGAACCTATAATTCGACCAACCATCGGTATATTGACAAATATTGGGTCTGCACATGATGAAGGTTTTGCTGATACCAATGAAAAAATAAAAGAAAAATTACGTCTTTTTGACCATTCTCAGATTCTAATTTATCCTAAAAGTGATGCCGTTGACGCGTTGATTCGTCCAGAATTAAAAACGTTTTCTTGGAGTTTTTACGACCCTACGGCGGATGTTTTTGTGAGTCAAAAACGAATGGGAACCAATACCATTTTAAATATTGTTCAAAAGAAAGAAGAATTTGACATCACAATTCCATTTCAAGACGAGGCATCGATAGAAAATGTAGTTTCGTGTGTGCTTGTTTTGTTGTATTTACAATATGATTTCGCTACAATCCAAAACCGAGTAGCACAATTGTATCCCGTTGAAATGCGCTTGAAATTGAAGGATGGAATCAATAATTGCAGTTTGATTGATGATAGTTATAGTGCCGATTTCCAATCGTTGAAAATTGCGTTGGATTTTTTAGAAAGCCAAAAACAGTCGACTAAAAAAACAGTCATTTTATCTGATATTTTTCAAAGTGGTTTGACCAATGACGACTTGTATGCAAGAGTCGGACAGTTGATTGTTGCCAATAAAATTAGTCGAGTAATTGGAATTGGTCCCGTTATTTCTCAGTTTCAAAATCAATTTGAGAATTGTGTGACTTTCCAGACTACTTCTGATTTTGTATCGCAAATAGAACAATTGCATTTTGAAAACGAAACCATCCTAATCAAAGGTGCGCGTAGTTTTCAATTTGAAAAAATTGTTTTTGCTTTAGAGGAGAAAACGCACGAGACCGTTTTAGAAATTAATCTGAATGCCATCAGTCATAACTTGAATTTCTACAAATCCAAGATGAAACCAACTACCAAAATGATGGTGATGGTAAAAGCATTTGGTTATGGCAATGGCGGATTTGAAATTGCTAAATTGTTAGAACATCATAAAGTAGATTACTTAGGGGTGGCTTTTGCGGATGAGGGAATAAGTCTCAAAAATGCAGGAATCCAATTGCCTATTATGGTTCTGAATCCAGAATCGACGAGTTTTTCGGCCATTATTCAACACCAATTAGAACCCGAAATTTATAGTATTAAAGGACTAAAGGCCTTTCTTAAAATAGCCGAACAAAAAAACTTACACCAGTTTCCTATTCACATCAAGTTGGATACAGGAATGCACCGATTGGGTTTTGAGGCCAACACAATTGAGGAACTGATTACTACTTTAAAAGGCAATCAGCGCGTTGTAGTGAAAAGTATTTTGTCGCATATGGCAACCAGTGATGCCGAAGAGCACCTACAATTTTCGTTAGCACAAATTCGTTTGTTTGATGAATTGTCAACCCAATTAATGCGTGAATTAGATATTCAACCTATTCGTCATATTTTGAATACATCTGGTATTAGTAATTTCCCGCAAGGACAATTTGATATGGTGCGTTTAGGGATTGGATTGTATGGAGTTTCCAATGATAGTGAAGAACAAAAATACTTGGAGAATGTGAGTACATTGAAGTCGGTAATTTCTCAAATCAGAACCATTCCTGCAGGAGATAGCGTGGGCTACGGTCGCCGATTTATGGCAGAAAAAACCACTCAAGTAGCTACAATTCCTATCGGGTATGCGGATGGGATTTCGCGGCTTTGGGGTAATGAAGTAGGTTACGTTACCATTAATAAACAAAAAGCGCCTATTTTAGGAAGTGTGTGTATGGATATGTTGATGGTGAATGTTACAGGTATAGATTGCGCCGAAGGAGATGCTGTTATTGTTTTTGGCGAAAGCCCAACCGTCATAGAAATGGCTCAAAAAACACATACCATTCCGTATGAAATTTTAACCAGTATTTCACAACGGGTAAAACGAGTTTTCTATAGAGAATAAATAATTAAATAAAAATACTATGGGATTTTTTACAGATTTTAAAGCCTTTTTAATGAAAGGCGAAATCGTCAACTTAGCTACTGCGGTTATTGTTGGGGGTGCTTTTGGGAAAATAGTGACTTCGTTTACGAATGACGTTTTGATGCCGCCTATTGGATTGCTTCTAGGAAAGGTGGACTTTAAAAATCTAAAATTAGTGTTGCAAGATGGTGTTCCTGCGGTGGTAGAAAACGGAGTTCAAAAATCAAAAGCTATTGCGGAAGTTACTTTAAATTACGGTGCTTTTATCCAAACTATTTTTGATTTTGTAATCATTGGTTTCTGTATTTTTATTGTATTGAAGGCCTATGAAAAAGCCCAACAAAAAATCAAAAAAGAAGACGAACCCAAACAGGTCAAAGGCCCAACCCAAGAACAATTGCTTACTGAAATCAGGGATTTGTTGAAAAATAAATAACATTGTTATAAATTTAACAATTTGTTATTTTTTGTGAACACCCTTGTTTCCAGTTTAGTATTGGTTACTTTTGCCAAATAATAATACAATTCAATAATAAAGATATAATGAGAATAGCAGTAGTAGGTGCTACCGGAATGGTAGGCGAAATAATGTTAAAAGTATTAGCAGAGAGAAATTTTCCTGTAACGGAGTTAATTCCTGTAGCTTCAGAAAAATCAGTGGGTAGAGAAATTGATTTTAAAGGAAATAAATACAAAGTAGTGGGATTGCAAACAGCAGTAGATATGAAAGCAGATATTGCTTTATTTTCTGCAGGAGGGGGTACTTCATTAGAATGGGCTCCAAAATTTGCGGCTGCTGGAACAACCGTAATCGACAACTCATCGGCTTGGAGAATGGATCCAACTAAGAAATTAGTAGTTCCTGAAATCAATGCAGGCGAATTAACTAAGGAAGATAAAATTATTGCAAATCCAAACTGTTCGACTATCCAAATGGTTTTGGCTTTAGCGCCTTTGCATAAAAAATACAACATCAAACGTATCATTGTTTCTACCTACCAGTCGATTACTGGGACGGGAGTGAAAGCGGTACAACAATTCGAAAATGAATGTGCTGGTGTTGAAGGAGACATGGTGTACAAATACAAAATCAACAGAAACTGTATTCCACAATGTGATAGTTTTGAAGACAATGGATACACTAAAGAAGAAATGAAATTAGTAAATGAAACTAAAAAAATCTTAAGTGACAATACTGTTGCAGTTACAGCAACTGCGGTTCGTGTGCCTGTAGTAGGTGGGCATAGTGAGGCTTTGAATGTAGAGTTTAGTAATGATTTTGATGTAAATGAGGTGAGAACCATTTTGAGCCAAACTGACGGAGTAGTGGTTCAAGATAATTTAGACACCTTTACTTATCCAATGCCACGGTATGCCGAAGGTAAAAATGAAGTTTTTGTAGGTAGAATTCGTCGTGACGAAAGCCAAGCCAATACTTTAAATATGTGGGTTGTAGCAGATAACTTGAGAAAAGGAGCGGCTACAAACACCATCCAAATTGCAGAGTATTTAATTGCAGCCAAATTGGTATAAGCGGTGCTATAATTACTAATTGAACCATTTACGATTCAGATAATTCTGAATTGTAAATGGTTTTCTTTTTGGGTTTCGTTATCTTTGTTGCCAATGAAACAAAAACAATTACTTATCCGGTTTTTCTTTGCGATAGCACTATTGGGTTCTATAGTTGCACAATCGTTTCATGGCTATGGGCATCTTGAAAAACGGTTTTCGGAAAAAGTATGTTTTCATCAACATAAAAATTCGACTGAATTAACCCACCAGCATAAAGGGTTTGAACAGTGTTTAGTTTGCGCTATTTCTTTTCATAGCAGTATAGCGGCAGAGAATTTTGTCTATCATTTAGCTTCTGATTCGCAAGTTGCTGCCAATTATTTTTTCACTTCCCCAACGATTATTTCCTTTTCAGGAAGTTTATATTCTTTACGAGGACCTCCTCAGTGTATTGTTTAAATAAGATACTTTTTTGCCGATCTATTTCGGCTTTATTAAACAATACACCAATAGTATGAAAAAAATAATTTTTGCCTTGGTCTTGGGACTTTCTACCTTGATGCAAGCACAAAATACGGTTTCTGGAACAGTAACAGATCCCAATAATAAAGCGCTTCAAGGCGTGTCAATTTATATTCAAGAATTACAAAAAGGAACGCTTTCAGATGCCAATGGAAATTACAGTTTGACTAATTTGCCTAACGGAAATGTCTCGATTTCTTTTGCTTTAATGGGTTACGGAACTCAGAACAAAACGATTGTAAACGCACAACGTCAAAATCGACTGAACGTACAATTAGAGCCTACCATTTTTCAAATGGATGAGGTGGTAGTCGCTACAGCATTCAACAAGCTACAGTCACAAAATGTGATGAAAGTGGAACATGAAACCATTAAAAATTTAACTCGAAAAGGAACTGCTACCTTAATAGAAGGGCTGGCAACTATTCCTGGAGTGGCTCAAGTGTCAACAGGTACATCCATTGGAAAACCTGTAATTAGAGGATTAAGTGGCAACAGAGTTTTGGTCTATTCACAAGGCGTACGAGTGGAAAATCAACAATTTGGTGACGAACACGGACTGGGTTTGAATGATTCAGGAATTGAGAGTGTAGAAGTAATTAAAGGGCCTGCTTCTTTGCTGTATGGTTCAGATGCTTTGGGGGGTGTGTTGTATTTTAATCCAGAGAAATTTGCTAACACCAATACCTTTAAGGCTAATTTTAATCAAAAATTATTTGTCAATACCTTAGGTAGTAATTCGTCTATAGGAGTAAAAACGTCAACAGAAAACTGGAAATGGGTAACTAGAGGAACTTACAATACTCATTCTGATTATACGACTTCAGGAGGAGAACGAGTAACAAATACCCGCTACCAAGAAAAAGATTTTAAAAGTGGCATTGGTTATAGTGATGCTTTCTTTTCCTCGGTTTTGAGATATAATTATAATGATTTAAAGCTAGGGATGACAGAAGAAGGGATTGCAGCACAAAGTACAAGTAAAAGTGTTTTGTATCCAAAACAAGCTGTTTCAAATCATTTGATAAGTCTAAATTCTACTGTCTTTTTCAATACATCTAAACTGGATTTGGACTTAGGATTTATTTCAAATGACAGGTCGGAATTTGAAGACAGTGATGTGGCTATTTTGAAAATGAAGTTAAATACGTTCAATTACAATGCAAAGTATTATTTACCATCTTCTAATAAAATGCAAACTATAGTAGGAGTTCAAGGGATGCATCAAACCAATATGAATTCGGGAGAAGAGTACTTAATTCCAGATGCTGTTACTAAAGATTTTGGAGTCTTTGGAACAATTAACTACGAATGGGGTACTAATGTAATCCAGGCAGGGTTGCGTTTTGATACTAGAAATATAACTTCAGAAGCACATGGGATTCAACTCCACGGAGGTTCTTTTGCAGCTTTGAATAAATTCTATACGAGTTGGAATGCTTCTCTTGGCTATAAAACTAATTTTAACGAAGCTTTTGTTTTTAGGTTGAATGTTGCTTCCGGATTTAGAGCGCCCAACTTAGCGGAGCTTACTTCCAACGGAATTCACGAAGGGGCAAATCGCTACGAAATAGGTAATGTCAATTTAAAAACAGAGCAAAATCTCCAAACTGATTTGAATTTGGAATACAAAACGGATCATGTGGAATTTTTTGTCAACGGATTTTATAATCATATTGCGAATTATATTTATCTGTCACCAACAGGCAATCAATTCACAAATTCAGGAGCAGTTAATTTTATCCAAGTGTACGATTATATTCAAAATAACGCGAATCTTTACGGAGGAGAAGTAGGTCTGCATTTTCATCCACATCCATTGGATTGGTTGCATTTTGAGACGAGTTTTGAAACAGTAACAGGCCAAAAAGAAAACACAGACTATTTGCCTTTAATTCCCGCAAATAACTGGAACAATACCCTTCGCTTTGAGTTGAACGACTCCAATTGGTTGAAAGAAAATTTTGCTACGATTAGCTTGTCTTCGACATTCAATCAGAATAAGGTGAGCGGTTTTGAAACTAGAACAGGAGGATATAGTATTTTAAATCTTGGGCTAGGAGGCACGCTGCATTTTGGAAGAACAAAAGTAGAGGTTAACTTGAATGGGAATAATATTACCGATAAAAAGTACATTGCTCACCTGTCTCGACTTAAAACAGACGGGATTGCCAACATCGGTAGAAACATCGTTTTAGGATTGAATTTCAATTTATAATTTTCTTAATCTTCTAACAACATTGTTGCTAATCGTTCATCTCTTTGGTACACATCATCATAGAAATGAATGGCTCCATCTTTGGTTACCCAAGCAGTAAAATAGCCTATATACACTGGAATTTTTTGAGGCAAAGCATACCATTTTTCAACACCGCTTTGCATGGCCGTTTCAATTTTTTCAAAAGACCAATTGGGGTCGTTTTTTAGTAAAAGATGCGCCAATTCTTTCGGTTTTTCAAGTCGGATACAACCGTGACTAAAGGCTCTTTTTTCTTGATTAAACAAACTTTTTGATGGTGTATCGTGTAGGTAAATCGAATTGGAATTAGGAAATACAAATTTGACAACTCCCAAGGCATTTTTTAACCCTGGTCTTTGGCGAATGCCTCCGTCATACCATTCCATATCGTTTTCAGATAAATAGTTTGGATTTTTTTCTATGGCAGGTAACACTTCTTTGTAAAGAATATTTTTTGGGATATTCCAGTACGGACTAAATACAATGTATTTCATATCGGCACTAAAAACAACCGTCTTGTTCATTGCTTTACCTACAACTACTTTGGATTCTAATGCTACTTTTCCGTTTTCAAAATAACGCAATTGATAAGCTGGAATATTAATAAAAATAAAGGTTTTGGACATAGCCAAAGGAGACGAAAACCATCGGCAGCGCTCCATATTGACAATGATCGTTTTAATTCGATCGGTAATCGGGACATTCAAGTGAACTAAATCTGATTTAGAAATGGTGGAATTGGTGCCTAAACTATTTCGGCTTTTATAGTTGATTATTCCATTTGCCAGACTGTTGTCAAAAAGGCTACTTTTCGAATCAGAATCTAAATCGCCTAAAAGATGCAATCTTGATCGGATTTGAGCAATTGCTCTGGTGCTGTCACCCATTTTTAATCGAGTTACACCTGAATCAAGGGCTATGGAATTCCACGGTTCTGTCTCTATAGAATGGTATTTTTTTAAAACTTCGCGAAGGCGGTAATACTGTCCAAGAAGTTCTCGTTCGTCTTTGTCAATCAAGGAAGGATTAGCTAAAATGGAATCCAAATAATTAACAAAAGATTGTTTTTTTCGGGGTAAATACCAGCCTAATTGGTTGCTTTTTTCAATATCCAAACCTTTGTAAACTTTCTCAGTATAGAAAAAATAGAGACAAGAAATAAACAGCTCAGAATTGACTTCGGGTTCTTGTTTACTCACTTCTTCTTGGAAAATAGTGTCCAATTGATTGCGGTAGGGAACTTTTGCGGTAATTCCTTCAGAAGTTAAATTATTGATTTTGTTATACAATAAATAGCCTACTTCTTTGATTCCTTTTTGATCAAACCAAATGTAGTTATAGTGTTGTTTTTGATATAAAGTTGTCACTTCATTTTGGAATTTTTTAAGCTCAGGGTATTGGTCGAAAAAAGGAGCGACTAGAGTACTGTCAAATGTGGGTAGGATTAGTTTGGCTTTTGAAAAACTCGCTTTCGTTTCTTTTTTGCTGTTTTGGCAAGCAATAACTATAAGTAAAAAACCTATAATTATTTTGGTTAATAAGCGAATACTCTTTTTCATAATTTGAACTAAATTATGTATTAAATTTACGAAAAAAAATAGTAATATGAAACATTTTGTAATCATTGTTTTTGGATTCTTGGTATTGAATTCTAATACTTGTTTAGCTCAAATTTCGGATTCAAAAACAGCAATTAATGTAGTTTTAGATTCTTGGCATAAGGCAGCTTCAATTGCTAATTTTGAGGAATATTTTGGTTTAATGACTGAAGATGCCATTTTTATAGGAACTGACGCTAAAGAAAACTGGAGTCGATCCGCTTTTGAGGCTTTTGCGAAACCGTATTTCGATAAAGGAAAAGCTTGGTCATTTTCGGCTTTGGAACGCCACATTTATTTTGACGCAACAGGGAATACGGCTTGGTTTGATGAGTTATTATCGACACAGATGAAGATTTGCAGAGGGTCGGGAGTAGTAATAAAAACAGGAAATCAATGGAAGATTAAGCATTATGTCCTGTCTATGACTATTCCTAATGAGAATGTTAACGAAGTGATTCAAATTAAAACTCTAATTGAGGAACCGATAATTCAACAGTTACGTTCTAAATCATAATCTTTTTTCTCAGCTTGTCCACTTGTCTTATATATTTCAGTTAAATTTGCCGAAATATATAAGACAAGTGGGAAGTAAAAATAAATTAAAAAGATTCAAGGAAAACGAAACGTTCAACAATGTTTTTCAGCCAACAAGAGAAGAGGTAGTGGGGAATTTATTTCCGTTGAGAGGGAAATGGAATACTGATTTTTTTAAAAATGAAAATCCTATTGTTCTGGAGCTAGGTTGTGGCAAAGGAGAATATTCTGTTGGTTTGGCCGAAAGATATCCTAATAAAAATTTTATCGGAATCGATATTAAAGGCGCGCGTTTTTGGCGTGGAGCTAAAACAGCTGTAGAAACAGGACTACATAATGTGGCTTTCGTTCGAACTCAAATTGAGCTAATCAATCATATTTTTGCCGAAAATGAAGTGGATGAAATTTGGATTACATTTCCCGACCCACAAATCAAATACAAACGTACGAAGCATCGTATGACCAATTCAGAATTCCTGCAATTGTATAAAAAAATTCTAAAGAAAGAAGGGGTGATGAACTTGAAAACGGATAGTGAATTCATGCACGGATATACTCTTGGCTTATTGCATGGCGAAGGTCACGAGGTGTTGTATGCTAATCATAATGTGTACAAAAATGAAGGAAGTCCTGAAGAGGTAACTGCTTTTCAAACCTTTTATGAAAAACAATATTTAGAAATTAACAAAGCAATTACGTATATTCGATTTAAAATAAAATAGTGTCGTTTCGGTTTCAGGAATTGAAGTAAAACAACACATTAGTACTGAAACAAAGCACTATATGATTCTAATTACCGCATTGTTTTTTGGATTTGTTAGCGCTGTTATAGGAATTCTTCCGCCGGGATTAATTAATATGACAGTAGCCAAAGTCAATATAAAAGAGGGTAAACGTGCTGCGTTATCCTTTGTAACTGGAGCTATTTTGGTTATCTTCTTTCAAGTGTATTTAGCAATTCTATTTGCACAATTTATTGGAGAACGGCCTCAAGTAGTAGTATTGTTAAGAGAAGTAGGTTGTGGTATTTTTTCACTTTTGACAATTTATTTCTTGGCTATAGCCAAAACTCCTAAAAAAATAAAAGGAAAAATTAAAAAACAACGCATTTCCACCCGATTCTTTTTAGGAATGTTGTTGTCAGCTTTGAATTTTTTCCCTATTCCATATTATGTTTTGGTAAGTTTATCCTTGGCTTCTTATGGTTGGTTTGCTTTCGAAATACTTTCTACATTTATTTTTGTATTTGGAGCTGTGTTGGGGTCTTTCCTTGTCTTCTATAGTTATATTTCTTTTTTTAGTAAAATTGAAAGCAAAACCGATTTTTTTATGCGTAACATGAATAAAATTATTGGGAGCATAACAGGTATAATTGCTTTGGTTACCTTATTTAATATTGTCAAATATTATCTGAAATAAACTTTTCGATGGCAACAAACGATAATTTTTTCGAACGGGTTTATAGTATTGTAAGGCAAATTCCTTACGGCAAAGTTACATCCTATGGCGCTATTGCAAAGGCATTAGGAACAGCACGTTCGGCCAGAATGGTAGGCTGGGCAATGAATGCGTCACATCATTTAGAAGATGTTCCAGCGCATCGTGTAGTCAATAGAAAAGGATTGTTAACGGGAAAATTACATTTTGACGGAACCAATTTAATGCAACAATTATTAGAAAATGAAGGTATTGAAGTTCGAGACAACCAAATTGTCGATTTTGAAAAGCATTTTTGGGAACCAGAGATGTAAAAATAAACTTCGATTTGCACCTAGAATCAAATAATTAGTATTGATTTGTTTATCAATAAATCCAATCCAAAAGCGGTAAAATACCAATAGAATCTGTTATATTTGCAATTCATATTCAGTTTAAATAAATGGATTTATTCTATTTGATTTAAGCCTATAATTTTTGGAACAAACAAAATGAAATTAGATAGAAAAGAGATTCTTAAAGCTTTAGAAACAATTTCGATTGCTGGCGAAGGGAAAAACATGGTCGAGAGCGGAGCGGTTACTAATGTAATCACTTTTGGAGATGAGGTAGTGGTTGATTTGCTGTTGCATACTCCAGCGATGCACATCAAAAAAAGAGCCGAAGACGATATCAAAAAAACAATTCACGATTTGGTTTCGTCAGAAGCTAAAATCAAAGTAAATATCAAGGTGGAAGCAGCTGAAAAACCTGAAATTAAAGGGAAAGCTATTCCAGGAATTAAAAACATTATTGCTGTAGCCTCTGGAAAAGGAGGGGTAGGTAAATCTACAACTACAGCTAACTTAGCCGTTTCTTTGGCGAGAATGGGCTTTTCTGTTGGTGTTTTGGATGCGGATATTTACGGACCTTCAATGCCAATTATGTTTGATGTTGAAGAAGAAAAACCGATTTCAATTGAAGTGGATGGAAAGTCTAAAATGAAACCAATTGAAAGCTATGAAGTCAAAATTTTATCCATTGGGTTTTTTACTTCGCCAAGCCAAGCAGTGATCTGGCGTGGGCCAATGGCAGCTAAAGCATTGAACCAAATGATTTTTGATGCCGATTGGGGTGAATTGGATTTCATGTTGATTGATTTACCACCAGGAACGGGAGATATTCATCTTTCGATTATGCAATCGTTGCCTATTACGGGTGCGGTAGTGGTGAGTACACCTCAAGCTGTTGCTTTGGCTGATGCCAAAAAAGGAGTGGCAATGTTTTTATCCGAAGCGATCAATGTACCTGTTTTAGGAATCATTGAAAACATGGCCTACTTTACACCTGAAGAATTACCAAACAATAAATACTATATTTTTGGACAAGAAGGAGCTAAGAATTTGGCAGCTGATTTGAATGTACCTTTCCTTGGCGAAGTGCCAATTGTTCAGTCTATTCGTGAAGCAGGAGATTATGGACGTCCTGCGGCAATGCAAGAAGGCTCTGTAATTGAATCTGTTTTTCAAGAAATTACTCGAAATGTAGTGCAAGAAACAGTAAATAGAAATGAAAGTTTGCCTGCAACCGAAGCGATTAAAATAACAACAATGGCGGGTTGTTCAGCAGTTAAAAAATAATTTTTGAAGATATGACAACAGAAGAAGTATTGGCTAATGTGCTAAAAGCCTTAGACGAAATTAGACCTTTTTTGAATTCAGATGGTGGAGATATTTCATTGGTTGAAATTGAAGAAGATAAGCATGTAAAAGTGCGTTTGGAAGGTGCTTGTACTAGTTGTAGTGTCAACCAAATGACCTTAAAAGCAGGAGTGGAAACTACGATTAAAAAATATGCACCTCAAATAGAAACAGTAGTTAATGTGCTTTAATAAGGTGCTGTTTATACAATAATACACAACTAGAAATAAATAAGAATGGACGTTTTAATTAAAATTAAAGACAGAGAAGGAGTAGTTCATGAATTGCAAGCGCCAACTGATATGGCGATGAATATCATGGAATTGTGCAAGGCGTATGAGCTTCCGGTAGAAGGAACTTGTGGCGGAATGGCAATGTGTGCTTCTTGTCAATGTTATGTCTTAAACGATGTGACTTTGCCGGAAAAAGGAGATGATGAAGAGGCAATGTTATCTGAAGCATTTTACGTAAAATCAAATAGTCGTTTGGGTTGCCAAATTCCAATTACCGAAGAGTTAGATGGATTGGAACTAGAATTGGCTCCAGAGAGTTAATAAAAAAAGCGAGAAATTTTTCTCGCTTTTTTTATATTTTATTTGGGGTTAAACCATTTCTGCTTTTAAAGAAATACTTTCCTCAATGGCATTCCAAAGCCCGATGCGTTTTTCTAAAGCAAGAATAGAAACGGCTTCTACTTCTTTCCATTTTTGGGTGTCGGTTCCACATAATTCAGTAATCATTTGCATGGCCATAGGTCCGTGTTCATCCGCATCCAATTCGATATGTCTTTCGAAATAGTAAATTAGTTTTCGTAAATCGGTTTCAGGAAAATTGGCTTGAAAGTTTTTCAAAATGGCAGTAAACATGCTCGGAATTAAATCTTCTCTTCCAAAAGTAAAAGCCGCTGCGATTTCGTGTGCTTTTCCTTCTTCAATCACTCTGAAAGTAAAATCCAAAAAGGCTTTAATATTAGGGTGTAAATCACTTGTTTTGATAGCTACAAATATGTTATTTAACGAACGAATATTGGCTAAAAACTGTTCGATATCCGAAGTATTTGCGCCACAATCTTGCATCGCTTCTAAGTACATTTCATAATGACTTTGACGGCGACTATCTAAAGTTAGATCACTTTCTTCCGCAAGAACAATTTCGTTAATTAAATAGCGTGTTTCTGTATTGACTGTAGGAAACCAAGGGGTTGTTGTACACGTTAATTTGGATTGTAAGGCTTTTAGTAAAGACATGAAATCCCAAACGGCATACACATGACTTTCTAAAAAACGGTGTAAGTCTTCAATGGTTTGTACTTTTGTATATAAAGGGTGTTGTAATAACGCCTCTTTTTGAGTTTGAATACTGTGGTTAATAGTTTCGATATTCATTGGTTGAATTTTTTGTAAAAATAGAAAAGCTTACTCTTTTCGAGACATTTTTGTTATCGATTTTATAAATACTTTAATAGTTGTTTACTTTCTTAAACAATTACATTTTTAAGTAAAATTCTTGTGCCAGCTCGATATATTCTGGAGTGTATTCGTGACGACCTATTTCAATAACAAGTTCGTTAGTTGTAGTATTGTCGATTTTGTTTCGGCTTAAAGCCAAGAGACTACGTTTGATTTCAGTGGTTGGAGTCCCTTTTACGCGGGTAATATGAGTTGGGTACAATTCAAATTCATGGGCTATTGCCAAAAATCGTTTTTCTTCTTTAAAAGGAATGATGACGGCCAAAATTCCGTTTCCGGACAGTAATAAATCAGCAGCTTCAATTAAATCTTCAAAAGGGAGTGCGTCTTGAAAACGTGCTAAATCACGTTGCTCGTCATTGGTTTTGTAGTCTTCAGCATAAAACGGCGGATTGGATACGATTAAATCGTACTCGTCTTCGGGTTCTTCCATAAATTCGTCTAAACCAGCGTGAAAACAAAATAAGCGTTCGTTCCAAGGCGAGTTTTCAAAATTATCAGTGGCTTGTTCGTATGCGTTTTCCTCAATTTCTAAAGCGTCAATTTGTGCTGCATTACTACGCTGTGCTAACATCAAAGCAATAATTCCAGTTCCAGTTCCAATGTCTAAAACGCTATAGGGATTATGTAAAATTGGAGCCCAAGCGCCCAGTAATACTCCATCAGTGCCAATTTTCATTGCGCAATTATCTTGTTCAATTGAGAATTGTTTGAATTCGAATTTAGACATAAAGATTGCTGATTACAGATTAACGAATGATGATTTCTGATTTTTTCGAATCACCGAATAAACAAATAACCTATTAACCTTTTTAAAGGTACATTTCAATCAAGCCTTCTGGTAAATTCATCACTACTTTTTTGTTTTCGCGATCAATTTTTACCAAGAAATGGTCAATCATTGGAATTAAAATTTCAACAGCACCGTTGAGTACTTCAAAAAGAGGCTGTGCAGTAGAATCGTTGATGGATTGGATTTTGCCTACCACGCCAAGACGTTGGTCTTCTACTTCAAACCCGATTACTTCGTGAAAATAGAATTTATTACCACTTAATTTGGGTAACATACTTAAAGGGAGGTAAAGGTCATTGCCTAATAGGGCTTCGGCCTCTTCTTCGGTAGTTACATCTTCAAAACGAATTCTAAGGAAGTCGTTTTTATGAAAGGAGGAAGTTTCAATAAAAAAAGGAACCAAGTGTTTGTTGCATTCAACAAACACTGATTCCAGATTTTCGTATAACTCGGGTTCGTCTGTATCTAAATACGCTAAGACTTCTCCCTTGAAACTAAATTTTTTAGCGATTTTACCTAAATAGAAACAATCTTCTTTACGCATTGTCGCTTAGAGAATTTATGCTTCAGTTGTTTCGTTACTTTCTTCTGCAGCTGGAGTTTCCTCAACAGCAGGAGCTTCTTCAGTTGCCACCTCTTCAGCAGCAGCTTCAACAACTACTTCTTCAGTTTCAGTTGCTTCTTCAGCAGTAGCCTCAACAGCTACTTCTTCTTCTACAGCAGGAGTTGCAGCAGCAATAGCATCAGCTTCAGCTTGAGCCGCTGCAGCTAAACGTTTTGCATTTACTTCTTTTTCTGCTTTCAAAGCTTTTGCTTTAGCATCAGCTTGCGCTTTTGATAAACCATCTTTTTTAGCATCTACTTTACCAGCTTTTGCTTCTAACCAAGCAGCTAATTTAGCATCAGCTTGTTCTTGAGTTAAAGCTCCTTTACGAATACCTCCATCAAGGTGGTGTTTCAATAAAGCCCCTTTGTAAGAAAGAATTGCTTTTGCAGTATCTGTTGGTTGTGCACCATTGTGCAACCATTTTACAGCACTATCCAAGTTTAATTCGATAGTTGCAGGGTTAGTGTTTGGATTGTAAGTACCGATTTTCTCTAAGTATTTACCATCTCTTTTTGAGCGAGCATCAGCTGCTACTACCCAGTAAAACGGTTTTTGTTTTTTACCGTGTCTTTGTAATCTAATTTTTACTGACATAATCTTATGATTAAATTTTGAGGTACTCGACCTCGGTTAATTAAGGGTGCAAAGATACATTTTTTATTTAAAAATGCTAATTCGAATTGTATTTTAATGATAGATAATTGTTTAGCTATTTTTTGTACTAATTCAGTGACCTTACCATTCCTTTTATGATAAATAAATCATAAATAAGTTCAATCATAGTAGATTAGGATTAATTAAGACTACATTTGTCCCTTAATTAAACAAGTTTATATGAACATTTTTGTGGGAAGTCTTCCATTCAGTATTGAGGAAGCAGATTTAAGAGAGTCTTTCGAGGCTTACGGAGCAGTAGATTCAGTTAAAATTATTACTGATAAATTTACTGGTAGAAGTAAAGGTTTTGGTTTTGTTGAAATGCCAAGCGACGAGGAAGCTCAAAAAGCAATTGACGAATTGAATGGTGCTACTGTTCAAGGACGTACTATTGTAGTAAACAAATCTGAGCCTAAACCAGAAGGCGAAAGAAGAAGTTTTAACAACAACCGTGGTGGAGATTCACGCGGAGGTTACGGAAACAACCGTGGCGGTGGAGACCGTGGAGGTAGAGGAGGATATTAATATTTTTTCTTTATATATAAAAAGGTGTCAATGAAAATTGACACCTTTTTTATTTTAAATCAGATTGTAAATTACAAATTAGCGACTAACCAATCTCCCACTTCGCTTGTTTTGTAAGCTTTAGCTCCTTTTGCTGCTAAATCTTCCGTAACAATTCCTTCGGCTAATGATTTGTTGACTACTGCTCTAATAGCATCTGCTTCGGCTTTTAATCCAAAAGCATCTTCAAACATCATGGCTGCTGATAAAATAGTTGCCAATGGATTAGCAATATTCAATCCTGTAGCTTGTGGATATGATCCGTGAATGGGTTCGTATAGTGAAGTATACTCTCCCACAGATGCCGATGGCATTAATCCCATTGATCCTGAAATCACAGAAGCTTCATCTGTTAAGATGTCTCCAAATAAATTTTCAGTAATTAAAACGTCATACGAATTAGGCCATTGTACCAATCGCATTGCAACAGCATCTACAAATTCATACGATACTTCTACTTCTGGATAGTCTTTTTCCATCGCTTGAACGGTTTCTCTCCACAAACGAGACGTTTCTAATACGTTGGCTTTGTCCACACAACATAATTTTTTGCTACGAGTCATAGCTAATTCGAAACCTTTTTTAGCTAAACGTTGTACTTCGGCTCTGGTGTAAACACAGTTGTCAAAAGCAGTATCGCCGTTGTCTTTTCTTCCTTTTTCGCCAAAGTAAATCCCGCCAGTTAATTCTCTTAAGAAAACTAAATCTGTACCTTCAATGCGCTCTCTTTTTAAAGGAGAATTGTCAATCAAAGATGGGAAAGTGAAAGTAGGACGTACATTAGCAAACAATCCTAATTTTTTACGCATCAATAACAAACCTTGTTCAGGACGTACTTTTGCTGAAGGATCGTTGTCGTATTTTGGGTGTCCAATAGCGCCAAATAAAACCGCATCTGCTTTCATACAGATTTCGTGTGTTTCATCAGGGTAAGGAACGCCAACAGCATCGATAGCACAAGCACCTGTTAATGCTGGAGTCCAGTTGATTTCGTGATTGAATTTTTTTGCAATAGCATCCGAAACTTTTACAGCTTCATTAATTACTTCTGGTCCTATTCCGTCTCCGGCTAAAAGAGCAATATTGAATTTCATTTGGTATTATTTTTCGTGTTATATATTTTATTTCGTTCGATCAGTATTTATATGCTTACTACGTTTAGCATTTTTTGAGTCGCCACAATAGCGGCTACTGTTTGGTCCGAATCCAACCCGCGGGTTTTGAATTCTTTACCGTTATTGACCCAAGTAATAATGGTTTCGCATAACGCATCCGAGCTACTTCCTGGTGGTATTCTCACAGCGTAGTCTACTAATTTGGGCAAACTCATTTTTTTACTTTTGTAAATTTTTGCCAAGGCATTCATAAAAGCATCAAATTGTCCGTCGCCTTGTGCATTTTCTTCGATAATTTCTCCGTCAATTTTTAGACAAAGAGTTGTCGAAGGGCGCATTCCTTTGGAGTGAACTAATACGTACGACTCAACGGTAATGCGTTCTTCATAGGTTTGGCTATCCAAAACATCCGAGATGATGTACGGCAAGTCTTCTTTGGTAACCGTTTCTTTCTTGTCGCCTAATTCGATAATTCGTTGGGTAACCAATTTTAAATCGTCTTGATTGAGGTGTAATCCCAATTCCTGAAGATTCTTTTCGATATTGGCTTTTCCGGAAGTTTTTCCTAAAGCATATTTTCTTTTTCTTCCAAAACGTTCTGGAAGTAAATCATTGAAATATAAGTTGTTCTTATTGTCTCCGTCAGCGTGTATTCCTGCAGTTTGTGTGAACACATTATCTCCCACAATAGGCTTGTTAGCTGGAATTCGATACCCTGTAAACGTCTCAACTAATTTACTTACCGAGTACAAAGACGATTCTTTTACGTTGATGCTTACTTCTGGAATAAAATCGTTGATTACCGCTACGGTACTTTCAAGAGGTGCATTTCCTGCGCGTTCTCCCATTCCGTTTACGGTAACGTGTAAACCGTGAATACCCGCTTTTACCGCTTCGATTGCATTGGCAACGCTTAAATCGTAATCGTTATGAGCGTGAAAATCGAAATGGGTAGTAGGATATTTGGCAGTGATTTTTGAAATAAATTCAAATGTCTCGGACGGAATTAATACGCCCAAAGTATCCGGTAGTAAGATTCTCTTAACAGGTTGTTGGGTTAAAAAATCCAAATATTGAAAAACATAGTCTTGAGAATTGCGCATTCCGTTGCTCCAATCTTCTAAATAGACGTTGGTTTCAATGTTATTTTCTTTTGCCAAAGCAATTGCTTGTGCAATTTCGTTAAAATGTTGTTCGGGTGTTTTCTTTAATTGATGGGTCAAATGGTTGAGCGAACCTTTGGTCAATAAATTTTGAACTTTGGCTCCTGCTTTTTTCATCCATTCGATAGAAACGCCACCGTCTACAAAAGAGAGTACTTCTATTTTATCCTTATATCCTTTGGCTGAAGCCCACTCCATAATACCTTTAACTCCTTGAAATTCTCCTTCGCTTACACGCGCCGAAGCAATTTCAATACGATCAATATTTAATTCTTCAAGCAATAATTGCGCAATGGTTAATTTTTCTGCAGCAGAAAATGATACTCCCGAGGTTTGTTCTCCATCGCGAAGTGTCGTGTCCATTATTTCAATTTTTCTTTTTCCCATTATAAATTTGATTCTTAAAGCGCTTTGATTTCGATATTTTGAAATCAAATTATTCTATTTTGTATAAAACGGTAAAAGCAGTTACCCAGTCAAATACTAAATTTGACACGAAGTAACTGCATTTGTATAATTTGTTTTTAGTAAGGTAATTGGTTGGCAAAACCAACAATCTCATCTTTCATACTTTGTAAGTAATCAATATCATCGAAACCGTTGATCATATTGTTCTTTTTGTATCCATTGATAGCGAAAGACTCACTTTGACCTGTAGCCAATAAAGTAATCGTTTGTTCTGGTAAATTGATTTCCAATTCCGTGTTTGGATCAGCTTCAATAGCACTGAAAATAGTATCAGCAAATTCTGGACTTACTTGAACAGGAAGTACTCCAATATTCAAACAATTTCCTTTGAATATATCAGCAAAGAAACTAGAAACTACCGCTCTGAACCCGTAATCGTAAACTGCCCAAGCTGCGTGTTCTCTAGAAGAACCTGAACCGAAGTTTTTTCCACCTACAAGGATTTTTCCGCTGTAAGTTGGATTGTTTAAAACGAAATCTGTTTTTGGAGTATCGTCTCCATTGTATCTCCAGTCTCTGAAAAGATTATCACCAAAACCTTCACGTTTGGTAGCTTTCAAGAAACGTGCTGGTATAATTTGATCGGTATCTACATTTTCTATAGGTAGTGGCACCGCACTACTTCTAAGAACATTAAATTTATCGTATGCCATTTTTCTTTGTTTTTTGTCAGTCTGCCTTGAGCCTTGGGCTTTGGGCTAAAACTGCGCTAAATTTATTGATTTAATTTTAGTCTTAATTGATAAATCTGTTTTCTGATTTGAACGACTTTTGTTTCTAAAATCGGATGGATTTCAGAATTTAAATATTTCAAATCAAAACTGAGTAATAATAAATATTCTACTTCTGAACAAGAGGCAATTGCAATATTCAAATATCTTGCAAATTCTTTTTCGGAATTAGAACCACAACCTTCGGCAAAATTTGTTGGAATAGAAGAAACTGCTCTTCTCAATTGACTTGTTAATCCAAATAATTCTTCTTTTGGAAACTCTTTTGTTACTTGATAAACCTCAAGTGCAAACAAATGACTTTCTTGCCAAGCGTTATATTTTCTAAAATCTCTCATAGTTTTCTATGCTTTGGGCAGTAGGCTTTCAGCTTTGGGGTAATTAATAATTGCCCATAGCTCATGGCCGAAAGCTCAAGGCTTTTTATAACAAATCCCTTGGATCAGTCAATTTACCTGTAACTGCAGCTGCAGCAGCCATTATTGGACTTGCCAATAAAGTTCTTGATCCAGGACCTTGACGACCTTCAAAATTTCTATTTGAAGTACTTACTGCGTATTTTCCAGCAGGTACTTTGTCATCATTCATTGCTAAACATGCTGAGCAACCTGGTTGACGCAATACAAATCCTGCTTCAGTAAGAATGTCTAACAATCCTTCTTCTTTAATTTGTGCTTCTACTACGTGAGAACCTGGAACCAACCATGCAGTTACATTGTCTGCTTTTTTTCTTCCTTTTACAATTTCAGTAAAAGCTCTAAAATCTTCAATTCGGCCATTAGTACAACTTCCTAAGAAAACATAGTCGATTGGTTTACCAATCATGATGTCATTTTCTTCGAAGCCCATATAAGCTAATGATTTTTTGTAAGTTTCCTCGCCACCTTCAACTTGGTTAGCATTCGGAATATGTTTAGAAATACCAATTCCCATTCCAGGATTAGTACCATAGGTAATCATTGGTTCAATATCAGCTGCGTTGATGTTTAATTCAGCATCAAAAACTGCATCAGCTTCCGTTTTCAAGGTTTTCCAATAAGCTACCGCTTTATCCCAAGCTTCGCCTTTTGGAGCGTGTAGTCTTCCTTCTAAGAAATCAAAAGTAGTTTGGTCTGGAGCAATCATTCCTCCACGAGCACCCATTTCGATACTTAAGTTACACACAGTCATACGTCCTTCCATAGTCATGTTTTCAAAAACATCACCAGCATATTCTACAAAATATCCAGTACCACCAGAAGTAGTTAATTGGGCAATAATATAAAGTGCTACGTCTTTTGGACCTACTCCTTTACTTAATTGACCATTAACGTTGATACGCATTTTCTTTGGTTTTGGCTGCATAATACATTGTGTAGACAATACCATTTCTACCTCAGATGTTCCAATACCAAAAGCAATGGCACCAAAAGCTCCGTGAGTAGAAGTATGTGAATCTCCACAAACAATAGTGGCGCCAGGTAATGTAATTCCGTTTTCAGGACCTACAACGTGTACAATTCCGTTTTTTTGGTGACCTAATCCCCAGTGAGAAATACCATATTCATTTGCATTATCTTCCAGCGCTTTCAATTGATTTGCTGATAGAGGGTCTGCAACAGGTAAGTGTTGGTTTATTGTTGGTGTGTTGTGATCGGCAGTAGCAAAAGTACGTTCTGGATATAAAACCGAGATACCTCTTGTTTTTAAACCTAAAAAAGCAACAGGACTAGTAACCTCATGGATGAAATGACGGTCAATAAAAAACACGTCTGGTCCATCTTCAATTTTACGCACTACATGCGAATCCCATACTTTGTCAAATAATGTCTTACTCATTGTAACTATTTTTTAAATGTATTTCTCTGTTTTTACAACCGGTCTATTGAACACAATTGTAACAATTTATGCAAATTTAATAAAAGAAATAAAGTGTGATTACTACTAAATGTGGTATATACGATACCCAAATTGTCTTTATACTTGATAATACTATTGTATAAGCGTGGGTTTTGGATATTTTTTTTACAATTTAGTATAAAAAGCCATTGCTGAACTTCTTTTAACCGCGTTTTTTTTTCTTTTTTTAGAATTTGCAAATTTAGGCTTGTTTTGGTCTAAATTGATGATTTTTAGGTGAAAAAATCTAACAAATCGAGATAAAATAGTCATAATTTAGAAAATTCAACGAAATTTCGTTTCTGGTTTTTAATCTCTTTTCCGTTTTTTCAGAGACTTATTTTAAAAAATAGTACGGGCGATTTTGAACCGTTTTTTTGAATTCATTTTACGACATCCAAAAAAACAAAACACTATTTTTTTGTTAATAACTTCCCTATTTTTTTAGCCTAAAAAAAACTAAATTTGAAACTCATTTTTTTTGAGTTTTTCTAATTTTAAATTGTTTACAACCAGTTAAATAAACAGTCAAAATCAATCCGATTTTGATTCCCGACCTTAAATCGGCGGGCTGGGATAAAGATGTATGTACTTAATATTTGATACCGAAACCACAGGTTTACCAAAGCGTTGGGATGCGCCCATTACCGATACTAACAACTGGCCACGTTGTATCCAAATTGCTTGGCAGTTGCACGATGATATGGGAAAACTCATCGAGCATCAGGATTATTTGGTCCAACCAGAAGGGTTTAATATTCCCTATGATGCGGAACGAATTCACGGTATTTCAACAGAATTAGCCGAAGCTGAAGGGATTTCTTTAGCGGAAGTTTTAGAAAAATTCAATGTTTCTTTGGCAAAAGCTAAATTTATTGTGGGTCAAAATCTAGGTTTTGATGTCAATATCATGGGATGTGAATTTCACCGAATGGGAGTGGAATCGCCAATGGCATCGCTACCTGTTTTGGATACGTGTACCGAAGTAACAGCCTCGCTTTTGCAATTACCTGGTGGACGTGGTGGAAAGTACAAATTACCAACTTTGACTGAATTACACAGCTATCTTTTCAACCGACCTTTTGCTGAAGCCCACAACGCGACTGCCGATGTGGAAGCCACCACGCGATGTTTTTTAGAATTAATTCGTAGAGAAATATTTACAAAGGAAGAACTAGATGTGCCGGCTTCTTATTTTCAGGATTTCCAAAATAAAAATCCAAGAGAAATTGAATTAATTGGGTTAAAACACATTAATTTAAAGGAAGCTTCGGATAGAATTCGTCAGCAGTTTGGAGAGAAACAAACGGAGACCGTTTCTAAAGCAACACTTTCGGAGAATAAAAAAGTATTGATTGATGCTGATTTTGTGCATCTTCATAACCATACTCAATTCTCGGTTTTGCAATCTACCATTAGTATTGCGGCCTTGGTAAAAGCAGCGGCAAATCAAAAAATGCCGGCGGTCGCAATGACTGATCATGCTAATTTAATGGGGGCGTTTCATTTTGTTCGAGATATTTTAGCGCATAATAAATCGGTGGCGGCAAAAAACAAGGTGGCTATCGAAAATGGAGAAGAACCTACTGAAGTGGCGATGAAACCGATTGTGGGTTGTGAATTTTTTGTTTGCGAAGACCACAAAGATAAGTCCCGAAAAGACAATGGCTACCAAATTGTCCTTTTGGCGAAGACCAAAAAAGGATACCATAATTTGGCTAAAATGTCTTCGATTGCTTATACCGAAGGGTTTTATTATGTGCCACGAATTGACAAAAAAGTCATTCAACAATACAAAGAAGATATTATTGTTTTGTCTGGAAATCTCTATGGAGAAATTCCAAATAAGGTTTTGAATTTGGGAGAAAACCAAGCCGAAGAAGCATTGCTTTGGTGGAAAACCGAATTCCAAAACGATTTTTATATGGAGGTCATGCGCCACAATCAAGAAGATGAAAATCGTGTCAATACCGCATTAATTGCTTTGGCTAGAAAGCACGAAGTGAAGGTAATTGCGACCAATAATACATTTTATATTGATAAAGAAAACGCCAATGCCCACGATATTTTATTGTGTGTGCGCGATGGCGAAAAACAAACAACACCAATAGGCCGAGGTCGTGGTTACCGTTACGGTTTGCCTAATCAGGAATATTATTTCAAGTCGGGCGATGAGATGAAACAACTTTTCAACGACTTGCCTGAAGCGATTTCGAATATTGCCGAAATTGTAGATAAAATAGAGATTTACGATTTAGCCCGCGACGTTTTATTACCAAAGTTCGAAATTCCATCGGAGTTTTTGGTTCCAGAAGATGATGCAGACGGAGGTAAACGAGGCGAAAATAAATATTTGCGTTACCTTACTTATGAAGGAGCAAAAAAACGCTACCCCGAAATTACTCCCGAAATTCAAGAACGCTTGGATTTTGAGTTGATGACCATTGAAAATTCAGGTTATCCAGGGTACTTTTTGATTGTTCAAGATTTCATCGCCGAAGCTAGGAATATGGGCGTGTCTGTTGGTCCTGGAAGGGGTTCGGCAGCGGGTTCGGTAGTGGCGTATTGTTTGAAAATTACAAATATCGATCCACTAAAATACAATTTGCTTTTTGAGCGTTTCTTGAATCCAGACCGTGTGTCTTTACCCGATATCGATATTGATTTTGATGATGAAGGTCGAAGCAGTGTAATGGACTATGTGATTCGAAAATACGGTTCCAAACAAGTAGCCCAAATTATTACCTATGGTAAAATGGCAACGAAGTCGGCTATTCGTGATACGGCACGTGTATTGGATTTACCATTATTTGAGGCCGATAAAATTGCGAAGTTAATTCCAGGCATGATGCCGTCGAAATGGAATTTGGCTCGTTTTCTAAACGAAGACGATGCTTTAATCAAGAAAACGGTTCGCCCAGAGGAATACGATAAAATTAAAGAATTAATTGCTTTAGCTGGCGGAACTGATTTAGGAGGAGAAACCATTCAACAAGCAAAAGTTTTAGAAGGGAATCTTCGAAACACGGGTATTCATGCTTGTGGGGTGATTATTACTCCGGATGATATTACGAATTTTGTGCCGGTTTCAACCGCCAAAGATTCGGATTTGTTTGTGACCCAATTTGATAACTCGGTGGTAGAAAGTGCCGGTTTATTAAAAATGGACTTCTTGGGGTTGAAAACCCTAACCTTAATTAAAGATACGGTTAAATTAGTGAAATACAGATCTGGAATCGATTTAAATCCAGATGAATTTCCTATTGACGATTTAAAAACATATGAACTTTTTCAACGTGGTGAGACAGTAGGGATTTTCCAATATGAGAGTCCTGGGATGCAGAAATACATGAAGGAATTAAAGCCGACGGTTTTTCCTGATTTGATTGCCATGAACGCCTTGTATCGTCCAGGTCCGATTGCCTACATTCCGAGTTTTATTAAACGTAAAAATGGAGAAGAGCCTATCGAATATGACTTGGCCGACTGTGAAGAGTTATTGAAAGATACCTACGGAATTACCGTTTACCAAGAGCAGGTAATGCTTTTGTCGCAAAAATTAGCTGATTTCTCAAAAGGTGATGCTGACGTTTTGCGTAAAGCAATGGGGAAAAAGATGATTGATGTATTGGCCAAAATGGAGCCAAAATTCATCGAGCAAGCTATGGCTAAAGGACACGCCAAAGACAAATTAGAGAAAATTTGGAACGACTGGAAAGCCTTTGCCGAATATGCATTTAATAAATCGCACTCTACTTGTTATGCTTGGATTGCCTATCAAACGGCCTATTTGAAGGCTAATTATCCTGCCGAATATATGGCTGCCGTACTTTCAAACAATATGAGCGATATCAAACAAGTGTCGTTTTTTATGGAAGAATGTAAGCGAATGGGATTGCAGGTTTTAGGTCCAGACGTGAACGAGTCGTTTTATAAATTTACTGTAAATGATGATTATGCCGTTCGTTTTGGAATGGGAGCGATAAAAGGAGTAGGGTCAGGTGCTGTGGCTACCATTGTCGAGAACAGAAAAGACGGGAAATACAAATCGATTTTTGATTTGACCAAACGTATTGATTTGCGTGCCGCCAATAAAAAAGCGTTAGAGAATTTGGCTTTAGCCGGAGGATTTGATTCGTTTGAGGGGACTACCCGCGCACAATATTTTCATGATGATGGCGACGGAATTACCTTTTACGAAAAAGCAATGCGTTACGGAGCCAAGTTCCAAGAAAATGAAAATTCATCGCAAGTGAGTTTGTTTGGAGAAAGTAGCGATGTGCAAATTGCCGAGCCTGTGGTGCCGCCTTGCGAGGATTGGAGTACGATGGAAAAATTAGCCAAGGAAAAAGAAGTCGTTGGAATTTATATTTCAGGTCATCCGTTGGATGATTTTAAGTTTGAGATGAAATATTTCTGCAATGCTAAGTTGGAGGCACTGAAACACTTAGAACAGTATGTGGGTAAAACGCTTTCTTTTGGTGGGATAATTAATAATGTGCAACATCGTGTGGCTAAAAACGGTAAAGGCTGGGCTTCTTTTTTTCTGGAAGGATATGATGAAAGTTACGAGTTTAGAATCTTTGGAGAAGAATATTTGAAATTCCGTCACTTTTTGATTCAGAATAATTTTACCTATATGCGAGTTTTAGTGAAAGAAGGATGGGCAGATAAAGAAACGGGTAAAAAAGGAGAACCTCGATTGCAGTTTACGTTAATCCAATATTTGCAGGATGTTTTGCCTTCTTTTGCCAAAAAGTTAGTGCTATTGTTGAATATCAACGATATTCAGTCCGATTTCATTCAGCAATTGAACCAACTTTTTCAAGAGAATAAAGGAGACAACACCGTTACTTTCGAAATCATGGAATTGGAAAAAATCACTAAAATTGTCGAAACTACTTCTGAAATTGCAGAAACCGAAGAAGAAATATTTGTAGAAGAGACTGATGCTGAAGATGCCGATGTCCCTTTGATGGAAACTCAAAAAATTAGCACGACTACCGAAGTAGAAGAAATCAATGTGGTAACTAAATTAAGTATGCCGAGTCGAAAATTAAAAGTTAAAATATCCAACGAGTTGCTGTTGGAATTGGAAAAAAGACAAATTAACTTCAAGTTGAACTAAATTGGCGTATAAAAAAAGGCAATACATTCATAATCAAAACTAATTTAAGAGTGATGTAAGAATGGTTTTTAATTTATAGATTTGCAGTACAATTAATAAATAAGTAAAAGAAAGATATTATGGCATTAGCAATAACAGATGCTACTTTTGACGAAGTAGTTTTGAAATCAGACAAACCAGTATTAGTAGATTTTTGGGCAGCTTGGTGTGGACCATGTAGAATGGTTGGGCCAATCGTTGATGAATTGAGCAATGAATACGAAGGTAAAGTAGTTGTTGGAAAAGTGGACGTAGATGCTAACCAAGAATTTGCAGCAAAATACGGTGTCAGAAACATTCCAACGGTTTTGATTTTCAAAAATGGAGAAGTAGTAGGAAAACAAGTAGGTGTAGCTCCAAAGCAAACCTATGCAGATAGTTTAGACGCATTATTGTAATCGACGGATTGCATTGATATAAACAAAGGATTGGCGAAAGTCAATCCTTTTTGCTTTATGTAAAGTACCAATCGTTTTCTTATATTTGGATAATGAATATTGAATCACAAAGAGATATAGTTTCTAGTTTTCGTCATTTGGAGTTGTTAGCTCATCAAGTGGTGGAAGGATTCATTTCGGGCATGCACAAGAGTCCGTTTCATGGTTTTTCAGCTGAATTTGCCGAGCATAAAGTGTATAATTCAGGAGAAAGTACCAAACATATTGATTGGAAACTATTTGCTAAAACCGATCGTTTGTTCACTAAGCAATACGAAGAAGAAACCAACTTGCGATGTCATATTATTATTGATAATTCTTCGTCGATGCATTACCCCATTGTAAAAGAAAATCAGCCTTTTTATGAAAGTAAGATAGGATTCGCGGTATTAGCATCGGCAGTTTTGATGAATGTATTGAAAAAACAACGCGATGCAGTAGGGTTGAGTGTTTTTTCGGATACTTACGAATATTATGCGCCAGAGAAAGGGAGCGATCGTCACCATCGAATGATTTTAAATGCGCTTGAGGGACTTTTGGAGCAACCGAAAGTTTCAAAAAGTACTGATACAATTACATTTTTACATCAAATTGCCGAGAAAATCCATCGCCGTTCGATGATTATTCTGTTTACTGATATGTTTCAGTCGGAAAATGAAGAGGCTTTATTTAGAGCTTTGCAACATTTGAAACACAACAAACATAAGGTCGTTTTGTTTCATGTTTTTGATTCCAAAACCGAATTGGGTTTTGATTTTGATTCCACTCCTCAGAAATTTATTGATGTAGAGACAGGAGAAGAAGTGGCGGTTTTTGCCGATACGGTTCAAGAAGAATATGAAAAAACGGTGGCAGCTTATTTTAAAAAGGTAGCGTTGACTTGTGCACAAAACAGAATTCAATATGTTCCGGTGGAGGTGGGTGAAAATTTTGAAAAAATACTGTTGACCTATTTGGTTGAAAAACAAAACTTTGGTTGATTTCAATACGTATTATTTAATTTTTTTTACAAAAACACTTGCGTAAACGGAAATCTGTTGTATATTTGCAACCGCAATTAAGCAGAGGTTTGGTAGTTCAGTTGGTTAGAATACATGCCTGTCACGCATGGGGTCGCGGGTTCGAGTCCCGTCCAGACCGCTAAATTGGGAAAAGCACTTCGTAATGAAGTGCTTTTTTGCCCAAAAACGGTATCTAAAGTTAGTTGTGTTGTTTGGTCGGCCTTGTAAGCTGACCGGGTTTAGTAGTTAGACCAATGAAAAGCTTTCCAGAAATTCTGATTTTCAGAACTAAGGATAGCTTTTTTGATTTACAACGGTACTAAAACGTTATAGTAGTTTTTTTATCTCTAAAAGTAGCTGCTTCATCTTATAATTTTTCTTCATTTTTTTCTATTTCCCTTCTTCAATTAAGATTTGTTGGTTTTATAGCGCTTCTCAAAAAAAAATAATTGTATTTTTATCCCATATTAGTTCCATTCAAACACAAAACATTGAAGCATAATTTTCTTTTATTAGTTATTCTATTGTTTAATTCTTGCCAATATTTTGGGAAGCAAGTGCCTTCTGAAAAGGAATTATTGGCAAAAGAGTTGAACGAAATTAACTGGAAAGAAGTAGATGAGTTTCCTTCACTTACAGATTGTGAAAAAATAGAGGATAAGACTCAGCGCCAACAATGTTTTTTTGAAATATTAACTCAGTTAATTCAAGAAAAATTGAGTGTTGATACATTATCAGTTCTTTATCCAGAATTGGATACTATTGAGGTTAAAGTGACGGTTTTTCCTAATTCAACCATGCAATTCGAACCACAATTTCCTAAAGATTCGGTCGCGTATGATACTATTAAAATTGACAGTATTTTAAAAGCTCGATTGGTTGACTTTCCAAAAGTGAATCCTGCTATCAAACGTGGAATTCCAGTTAAAACTCAATTTATTCTTCCTGTTATACTAAAAGTAGAGTAGTTGCTACCTTTAAACAAACCTCAATTGGCAAACGAACGCATCATATTAGGAATCGACCCAGGAACCACCATTATGGGTTTTGGATTGATTAAAGTAGTCAATAAAAAAATGGAATTTTTGCAATTGAACGAACTGCAATTATCCAAATACGACAACCATTATCAAAAGTTAAAAATCATTTTTGAACGCACAATTGAACTCATCGAAACGCATCATCCTGATGAAATAGCGATTGAAGCTCCCTTTTTTGGAAAAAATGTGCAATCGATGTTGAAATTAGGTCGTGCGCAAGGCGTTGCTATGGCGGCGGGACTTTCGCGCGGGATTCCCATTACAGAATACGAACCTAAGAAAATAAAAATGGCCATAACCGGAAATGGAAATGCTAGTAAAGAGCAAGTAGCCAAAATGCTTCAACAATTATTAGGTCTTAAAACCTTACCGAAAAATTTAGACTCTACCGATGGATTAGCGGCCGCTGTTTGTCATTTTTTTAATTCAGGCCGACTAGAAATTGGCAAAAGTTATTCGGGTTGGGATGCTTTTGTGAAAAATAATGAAAATAGAATAAGCCCCCCAACCCCCAAAGGGGGAGTAAAATAACTACATGTTTGATTCAGATCAAAAAATAAACAATTTTCATAACTCCTTCCCTTTGGGGAGACTGGGTGGGGCTGGAATCTACATCCATATCCCCTTTTGCAAACAAGCGTGTCATTACTGTGATTTTCATTTTTCGACTTCGATGAAGAAGAAAGAAGAAATGGTTTTGGCTTTGGCCAAAGAATTGCAACTGCGTAAAGGTGAGTTTGAATATGAAATTATCGAAACCATTTATTTTGGAGGAGGAACTCCAAGTAGATTGCAGATTGCAGATATAAGATTTTTGATTGCTACGATTTATGAACATTATACTATTGTAGAAAACCCCGAAATTACTCTCGAAGCCAATCCTGATGATTTGTCAGAATCTTATTTATTAGAACTTAAAGGGATTGGAGTTAACCGGCTTTCTATTGGAATTCAGTCCTTTTTTGAAGAGGATTTAAAGTTAATGAATCGCGCGCATGATTCGGCGCAAGCAAAAAAATGCCTAGAAATAGCGACCCGTTATTTCGATAATATTTCATTGGATTTAATTTACGGAATTCCCGACCCGAGCCAGAATGGCGAACAGGCGAAGCAAATGTCAAACAAAAGATGGCAGCAGAATATCGAAACGGCCTTGTCTTTTGGGATACCACACATTTCCAGTTATGCTTTGACGGTAGAACCTAAAACCGCGTTGAACAAACTGATTCAAACAGGTAAAGTAGCTTCGCCCAATGATGAGGTAGCCCAAGAACATTTTATGATTTTGGTCGAAACGTTGGAAGCCAATGGATTTATTCATTATGAGTTGTCTAATTTTGGTAAAGAAAATTATTTTTCTAGGAATAATTCGGCCTATTGGTTGGGTAAAAAATACATCGGAATTGGTCCTTCGGCACATAGTTATGATGGTGATTATAGAAGTTGGAATGTGGCAAATAATGCCATGTATTTGAAAGCACTTCAGAAAGATGAATTGCCTAATGAAGTTGAAAAATTAACACTCGAAGATCGTTATAACGAATATGTTATGACGGGTTTACGAACGATTTGGGGTGTTTCTTTAGTCCGAATTGAACAGGAATTTGGTTCTCAATATTTGGATTATTTGAAGCAACAATCACAAAAATTCATTGTTGATGGTTTGCTTTCTATTACCGATGGAATATTGAAGCCAACATTGAAAGGGAAATTTTTAACCGATGGAATAGCAAGTGATTTGTTTTACCTAAATTTGGAATAATTCTTAACCACTAAGAACACGAAGAAGGCACAAAGCTTTGTGAACTTAGTGAAAACCTTGTGACCTTCGTGGTTAAACGTATGATAGCAAAAATCCAAAATTCCGAAATAGACTTATCAAAACCCATTGATATTTCCATTCCAATAACGAATGACGAGCAAAATCCTATTGCTTGGTACCAAAATGCACCCGAAATTACTCCTGTCGTTATGGAAGATTGGATTGGGAAAGTAGCTGAAGGCCAATCGTCAACGAATTTCAATAATCTATTTTTCAATCCGCACGCTCACGGAACACATACCGAGTGTTTAGGGCATATTACAAGAGAATTTTACAGTATCAATCAATCATTGAAAGCGTTTTTCTTTTGGGCAACTTTAATTTCGGTTCAACCAGAAAAAGTAGGAGAGGATTTAGTGATTTCAAAACTGCAAATTGAAAAGGCGTTACAATCTGTTCGTAATTCAGAAATCAATCCAGAAGCCATTGTTATTCGAACCCTGCCAAATGACGTTTCAAAAAAATCATTGAAGTATTCGAATACGAATCCGCCTTTTTTGTCTGAAGAGGCAGCGTTGTTCCTTCGCGAAAGCGGAATCCAACATTTGTTGATTGATTTGCCTAGTGTCGATAAAGAAAAAGACGGTGGCAAATTAGTAGCACACAAAGCCTTCTGGAATGTTAAAGATGTAAACCATTTGAATGACGATGCAAGATTGAATTGTACGATTACCGAGATGATTTTTGTTCCCAATGAAGTGCTTGATGGCAATTATTTATTGAATTTACAAATCGCTTCATTTGAAAATGATGCTAGTCCGAGTAAACCGATTTTGTATAGTCTAGGCTAATTATTTTTTATGAAAAAGTTTATTATAATATCGTGTTCTATTTTAATTTTATTCTTATCGTATTTAGCTTTTTGGGTTTATTCTGCTACTGACACCAAAAATGTTAAATTAACTGGATATGTTTTTGATAAAGAAACAAATAAACCTATTAAAAATGCTAAAGTAGAAATAGAAAATTATCGTTACGAAAGTGATAATGGATTTTCAAATCATGATGAATATCTAGGAGAAGATGGATATGAATTGTTATCTAATAATAACGGATTTTATGAAATCACAATTGATAAAAGTGCATTTATAGTTATTGAGATCAGAAAAGATGGTTATAAGCTTAAAACAGAAAGTGATTATTCTTTAAAAAGCATGAGTTTTAAAACTAGTTTAGAAAAAACTAATAACTAATAATTCAAAAATGAACATTGAACAATTTTTCGATTATTGTCTTTCTAAAAAAGGAGTTACAGAACATTTTCCGTTCAATGAAGATGCTTTGGTGTTAAAAGTAGGCAGTAAAATGTTTCTTTTGACTTCGTTAAGTTCATGGGAAAACGGAAATCCACAGGTCAATTTGAAATGGGATCCTGATAGAGCTCAAGAATTGCGTGCGGAATACGACGGAATTCAGCCGGGGTATCATATGAGTAAAAACATTGGAACACGGTTGCTATAAATGAAGATGTTTCTGATGCTTTGGTCAAAGAGTTAATCGACCATTCGTATGAATTGGTTTTTAGCAGTTTGCCTAATAAAATAAAAAATGAAATTCGGATAGTAGAAAATTAGGTAGTATATTTACTTTTACTAAAATAATTCCCAAATAAAGCGATTATGAATGAGCAACTTAAAAAGTTTTTAAACGAAGAACAAGATCCTAAAGCCATCGAAAAAGTCATGTCAAAATTGAGTGATTTATTGATGAAAAATGAAGAAATTGGCTACATAGCGGTGCAGAAAAAACCAGCTATTACCGTTTTGCCAGATAGTATTGTGGTGACTAATAAACGAATCATTATTTGTCAACCTAAAAATTTAGGGCTTTCGATGAATTTTACAGATTATTCTTGGGATGAGATTGAAAGTACTTTTGTTAAAGAAGGTATTTTAGGCTCTGATTTTTCATTTGTAACCAAAACCGAGATTTCGGTGACTATTGAATACATTCCGAAAGTTCAAGCAAGAAAGATGTACGCTTTTGCTAAAGAACAAATCGATTTGTTAAAAGGAGGTTCAGGTTTGAACACTAACGCAGCGGTAGAAGAAGTCGAAACAGAAGAAGTTAGTTCATTTGCAGAGATTATGCCTGCTCAAACCCCTTCTTTTTCTGAATTCAGCTCTATGGATGCCGATAAACCACTCAACGAATTGTCATCGGACGAGCTTTTTGAAAAGTTGCAGAACTATAAAAAATTACTCGATAACGGGTTGATTCTACAAGGTGAATACGATGCCTTGAAAAAGGAAATTTTGAGTTATATGTAATAAAAAAAAGCGGTTTCATTTGAAACCGCTTTTTTTTATCTTTTTCCTTTTAGAATAGAAAAACCAAGCATCCCCCAAGCCAAGATGAGTAATAAGCCACCTAGTGGGGTAATGAATCCAATACTTTTAAAATTGATCCCTGAGATTCCCATTGTGGACAACAGATAAATCGATCCTGAAAAGAAAAGGACTCCTGATATAATCAGGGTATAGATTGTTTTTTTAGTTTTCTCCAGAATATCATTTTGAGTGGCTAGAAAGAACAAAAAGAGCGCTTGGTACATCTGGTAGCGCACCCCTGTTTCAAAACTAATCAATTGTTCGGGAGTTACTACTTTTTTCAAAGCGTGGGCTCCAAAAGCGCCTAAAATAATGGCGGTCATTCCTAAAAATGCGGCTGTTGCTGTAATTTTTTTATTCATTTTTTCAGATAAAAAGGAAAATTATTTACTCAGTTCTACAAAATACTTGTAAAATAATGGAATAGTTTCAATCCCTTTCAAGTAGTTGAAAATTCCGAAATGTTCGTTTGGTGAGTGAATCGCATCGCTGTCTAATCCAAATCCCATTAAGATGGTTTTACTTTTCAATTCTTTTTCAAATAACGCAACAATAGGAATACTTCCGCCAGAGCGAACAGGAATAGCTGGAACTCCAAAAGTTTCGGTGTAGGCTTTGTTAGCGGCTTGGTAGCCAATGCTTTCGATTGGGGTCACATAGCCTTGTCCGCCATGATGAGGAGTTACTTTTACAGTTACTCCTTTTGGAGCGATATTTAGAAAATGTTTGGTAAATAATTCAGTGATTTCCTCCCAATCTTGGTTTGGAACCAAACGCATTGAAATTTTGGCGAAAGCCTTACTTGCAATCACAGTTTTTGCCCCTTCGCCAGTATAGCCACCCCAAATTCCGTTCACGTCTAATGTGGGACGAATGGAGTTTCTTTCATTAGTTACATAGCCAGTCTCGCCATAGACTTCTTCAATGTTTAACGCTTTTTTATAGTTTTCCAAACTGAAAGGGGCTTTGGCCATTTCGGCTCTTTCGGCAGCAGAAAGTTCTTCAACTTTATCATAAAAACCAGGAATAGTAATATGATTGTTTTCGTCATGTAAAGAAGCAATCATTTTAGTCAGTACATTGATTGGATTAGCCACGGCACCGCCATACAATCCGGAGTGTAAATCACGATTAGGTCCTGTAACTTCTACTTCTACATAACTCAAACCACGAAGTCCTGTTGTAATAGAAGGTTGTTGGTTTGAAATCATTCCGGTGTCTGAAATCAGAATCACATCGGTTTTTAGTTTTTCTTGGTTGCGTTCCACAAACCAACTCAAACTTTTGGAACCGATTTCTTCTTCGCCTTCAATCATGAATTTTACATTGCAAGGCAGGCAATTCGAATGAATCATGTACTCAAATGCTTTCACGTGCATGTACATTTGTCCTTTGTCATCGCAAGCGCCACGTGCAAAAATAGCGCCTTCAGGATGAATTTCGGTCGTTTTAATTACTGGCTCAAATGGAGGAGAAGTCCATAACTCTATTGGATCTGGTGGTTGCACATCATAATGTCCGTATACCAACACGGTTGGCAAATTGGGGTCAATTGTTTTTTCGCCATAGACAATTGGATAGCCTGGCGTATCGCAAATTTCAACTAGATCACAACCTGCTTTTTCTAAACTAGCTTTTACGGCATCGGCGGTATCGAATACATCTTGAGAGTAAGCTGTGTCTGCACTGACAGAAGGGATTTTTAATAATTCAATTAATTCATTGATGAAACGTTCTTTGTTTTCTTGAACGTAAGCGGCTATATTTTCCATAATTGGGTTTCAAATTATACAATCAAAAGTACAAAAAATGACTGAAATATTTTTTGTTTAATTTGCTTTGAAAATTAGAACTTATGTGTATATTTGCACCCAATTCACGCGGATATGGTGAAATTGGTAGACATGCCAGACTTAGGATCTGGTGCCGCAAGGCGTGTAGGTTCGAGTCCTATTATCCGCACCAAAAACCTTAAAAATGGAAACATTTTTAAGGTTTTTTTATTTTATATTCTTCCTTTCTCCTAAATTTACTATTTTAAAACGTAAAATATGATAAAAAAATCTTTATTTGTTTGCTTAGCCATTGGGAGTATGTTAACTGCAAATGCACAAGAAATCACTACTATGAATCCATTTTTTCAAGCGTTCAATACGCCATTTAGTGTTCCGCCTTTTGATCAAATTAAAAACGAACATTTCAAACCTGCCATTTTAGAAGGAATTAAAAGAAATGCTGCCGAGATTGAGGCAATAGCCAATAATCCAGCAGCTCCTACTTTTGAAAACACCATTTTAGCTATGGAAAATGCAGGAGAGTTGTTGTCTAATGTCAATACAGTTTTCTCTAATTTAAATTCGTCTAATACTAACAAAGAAATTCAGACAATTGCCAAGGAAGTTTCACCTAATTTATCGACACACCGCGATAACATTTATTTGAACGAAAAATTGTTTGCTAGAGTTAAAGCGCTTTGGGACAAAAAAGAAACGCTAGGTTTGAACTTGGAACAAGCTAAAATATTGGACAATGCGTATAAAGATTTTGTTCGTTCTGGAGCTAATTTATCTCCTTCTGAGAAAGAAACGCTACGTAAAATCAATGGTGATTTGTCCTTGTTGAGTTTGAAATACGGTCAAAATATTTTGGCGGAGACCAATAAATATCAATTGGTAATTACCGATAAAAAAGATTTGGCGGGATTGCCACAAAATGTAATTGATGCAGCAGCAGCTGATGCAAAGTCAAAAGGCAAAGAAGGAAATTGGGTGTTTACTTTAGCTAATTCGAGTGTGATACCATTCTTGCAATATAGCTCCAATCGAAAACTACGTCAAGAGATTTGGAATGCGTATCAAACTCGTGCCAATCACGACGATGAATTGGATAATAAAGCTAATGTAATTCAGTTAGCCAATCTTCGTGGACAAAAAGCTAGATTGTTGGGTTATGCCTCTCATTCTAATTATGTTTTGGAAGAATCGATGGCAAAAACACCAGAAAACGTCAATAAATTATTAAACGATTTATGGAAACCTGCTTTGGAAAAAGCAAAAGTGGAGGCTGCCGACATTCAAAAAATGATGACTAAGGACGGTATTAAAGGAACTGTTCAACCGTATGATTGGAGATATTATACGGAGAAAATTAGAAAAGAACGTTTTGATTTGGACGAGCAAGAATTACGTCCGTATTTTAGTTTAGAGAATGTAAGAAATGGAGCTTTTCAAGTCGCTCAAAAATTATATGGATTACAGTTTAAAGAATTAAAAGATGTACCTAAATATCATGAATCGGTTACTGCTTTTGAAGTTCTTGAAGCTGACGGAACACATGTTGGGGTACTTTATACTGATTTTCACCCACGTGAGTCTAAAAGAGGTGGTGCTTGGATGACTTCGTATAGAAATCAAAAAACAGAAAATGGAGTGCGCAAAGCACCAGTGGTTTCTATTGTGTGTAATTTTACTAAGCCAACTGAAAACAAACCCGCTTTATTAACTTTTGATGAAGTGAGTACGCTTTTTCATGAATTTGGACATTCATTACACGGCCTGTTGTCTAATGTAACCTACAAAAGTTTAGCAGGAACAAGTGTGCCAAGGGATTTTGTCGAATTGCCTTCGCAAATTATGGAAAACTGGGCTGCAGAAGATGAAGTTTTGAAAATGTTTGCTAAACATTATCAAACGGGAGCAGTAATTCCAGATGCTTTAATTGCGAAATTAAAAAAAGCAGGTACGTTTGATCAAGGTTTTGGAACTACTGAATATTTAGCGGCTTCTTTATTGGATTTGGCGTACCATTCACAAACTAAAGATATCACCATTGACGCCAATACTTTTGAAAAACAAGCGATGAATAAAATTGGCTTGATTGAATCAATTATTCCAAGATACAGAAGTACGTACTTTAGTCATATTTTCTCAGGAGGTTATTCTTCTGGGTATTATAGCTACATCTGGTCTGGAGTATTAGATACAGATGCGTTTGAAGCGTTTAAAGTGACTACACTATTCAATCCAGAAAAAGCGAAGTCTTTCCGTAAAAATGTGTTGGAAAAAGGTGGAACAGAAGACCCAATGGTATTGTACAAACGTTTCCGTGGGGCTGAGCCAAGTATTGAACCTTTATTGAGAAAAAGAGGTTTAGATAAGAAAGAAGAAACGCCTCTTAAAAAGATAAAAGGATAATTAATGCCTCTGAAAAACAAAAAACCTGCAAATTACTTTGCAGGTTTTTTTTATGAATTTGATTGGAGCAACTTAAACGTTTTTCAAATTGATAATTTCTTGTTCCGTAAGCATTCTCCAGTTACCTCGTGGTAAATTCTTTTTGGTTAAACCAGCAAAAGCCACACGGTCAATACGCAATACATTGTAATCAAAGTGCTCAAAAATAGAACGTACCACCTTTACATTTGAAGAACGTAATTTTAGACCGATTTCACTTTTAGGTTCGTTGTCGATATAGCTTACTTCTTCAACAAATACCCGGTGTCCATCTAAAACTAAACCCTTGCTTATTTTTTCTAAATCTTCGTATTTCAAGTTTTTATCTAAGGAAACTTGGTATATTTTTGATGACTTTTGGTTCGGCAAAGTAAACTTTCTAATCATATCGGTATCATTAGTAAACAATAATAATCCGGTTGTATTTTTGTCCATTCTACCTACCGCTCCAATTTTTGCTGTAGTTGCCCCGCGAACTAATTCTAGCACATTACGAAACTCTTGACCTTCGTCTAAAGCTGTAGTGAAATTTTTAGGTTTGTTCAACAAGATGTATTCTTTTTTCTCTGGAGTTAAAAGTACTCCGTCAAAATTAACTGTATCGGTAATTTTTACTAAATACCCCATTTCAGTAACAGGAACGCCATTTACTTTTACGTTTCCTGATTGAATGTAAATATCGGCATCACGTCGCGAACATACTCCTGAATTGGCAATGTATTTATTCAAACGAATTTCGTCAGCTGCTTTGGCTCTTTTTGGCGCTTGATTTGGTTTTTTAACCACTTTATTAGCTTCCACTTCGGCTGCTTTGGTATTGATTTTAGCCTTTTTAGGACCTTGCGCACGCTTTTGCATCGCTGGCTTCGGTTTATTTGAACTCGGTCTAGAACTATTGGTTCTTCCGCCTCCTCTGGTAGTACTCATAATAATTGTAATTTATTGCTGCATTCGGACTAAGTTGTCCTTGAGACTGCAAAGATAGTATTTAAATTCTTCAGAAACGATTATAGAATCAAAGAGTTGAAATCACACGACATGCTAC
>JACCDX010657058.1_pt1 | contig 81217 bp, 70 predicted proteins | sample 7449681 | NCBI WGS metagenome assembly JACCDX01 (sample SAMN15323450, study PRJNA562643) | freshwater metagenome | isolation source: river surface water | place: USA:Blue River Watershed | collected 2017-08-18 | reverse complement strand
GTTTCGAATTACCTACCTTAGAAGGTACAGAACACGAAAAAGCCATCGATATCGCCAAATTACGTGATTTGACAGGTTATATTACCTACGATCCGGGTTATAAAAATACAGGCGCAACGAAAAGTGCCATTACATTTTTAGATGGTGAAGAAGGAATCTTAAGACATTGCGGGTATAGCATTGAAGAGTTAGCCGACAAAGCTAGTTTTTTAGAAGTAGCCTATTTGTTATTGCATGGTGAATTGCCAACGCAAGCACAATTAGATGCTTTCGAAGCGGCTGTTCAAAAATATACGGTTGCCAATCAGGAATTGTTGAACATTGCACAAGTTATCCCGACGACAACGCATCCAATGAGCGAATTGTCTGCTTTAGTGGGCTTGATGGAAGGTCAATATTCAACGGATGAGAAAGAAGATAATATTTTACGTTTATTAGCGGCATTGCCGATTTTCGCTGCATGGAATTATAAGAAAAGTATTGGTGAAGGCATCGTTGCTCCAGACCAATCCTTGGATTATTGCTCAAACTTCTTGAAAATGATGTTTGCGAAACCAGGTGAAGCATATGAAGTCAATTCAATTGTTTCCAAAGCAATGAACAAGTTATTGATCTTGCACGCAGACCATGAGCAAAACTGCTCTACATCAACAGTACGTTTGATTGGTTCATCCCATGCAAGCTTGTTCTCAAGTATTTCTGGTGGAATTATGGCCTTGTTTGGTCCTTTACACGGAGGTGCAAATCAAGCGGTTATTGAGATGTTGGAAGAAATTAAGCAAGCAGGTGGCGACACAGCAAAGTTCATTGAAATGGCGAAGGATAAAAATTCGGGTTTCCGTTTAATGGGTTTTGGTCACCGTGTATATAAGAATTTCGATCCTCGTGCTCGTATCATCAAAAAAGCGGCTGACGATGTGTTGACTGCCTTAGGGGTACAAGATCCGATTTTAAAGATTGCGCAAGAATTAGAGGCAGCCGCTTTAAGTGACGAGTATTTCGTTGCGCGTAAGTTATATCCAAACGTAGATTTCTACTCGGGTATTATTTACCGCGCATTAGGTATCCCAACAAACATGTTTACGATCCTTTTCGCGATTGGTCGTCTTCCAGGTTGGATTGCTCAGCATCAAGAAATGATGACAAATAAGGAGCCAATTGGCCGTCCTCGTCAAATTTATGTAGGTGCTACGCCTCGTGCTTTTGTTGATATCAATAAGCGTTAATCCGCTTTAAGATTTGTTAAAAAGGCCCTCCGTTGTGAGGGCCTTTTTGTTTTATCGATATTAAGGGGCTAATTTTGCCAGCTATGAAGCAAATGAAACATGTCTTCCTGCTTTGCATATTGGCCTTGACAGCTCTTCAAGCGCAAACGCAGCAAGGTCTCGGAACGTTTTACCACGTACGTCATTGGGGAAGTAAAACAACATCGGGAGAACCTTATCATCCTTTTGTTTTTTCAGCGGCACATCGTAGCCTTCCATTGGGAACCTGGGTCGAAGTAGAATTCCCGAAAACGGGTAAAAAAACGATCGTTCGTATCAATGATCGTGGACCCTTTTTACGTGGTGGGGTCATTGATGTCTCCAAAGTAGCTGCTCAAGAATTGGGATTAGTGTCTTATGGCATTTCCAAGGTCAAGGTACGTCCGCTGAGTCAAGCGGAATTAACAGATTCATTACAGACTGTTTTATTGAAACGGGATTCCCTCGCAAAGGCAGAACATCCTACGCCGATTCGCAAAAAGTCGAGCAAAAAGAAGAAGAGTAAAAAGCGTAAAGCCAAAAAACGCAAGAAGCGTTAACGCATGATAATTTCAATCCGACGGTTTTGTTTTCGTTCCAAAACCGTCGGATTTTTGATTTTTGGCTGGGTATTCCCAAATCCAATCGTTTTGATACGATCCGACTGAATATGATTTTGAATTAAGAAAAGTTTGATACTCAAGGCTCTTTTCTCTGATAGCATTAGGTTCTTATCAGCTCCGCCAACCTCATCTGTATGTCCTTGTATTTCGACTTGTTTAGCGGGATTTTGCTGTAAATAGCTTGCCAGTTGGCGTAAACTCGCAGGAATGGAATCTAATTGCCAAACATTGGTTTCGAATTCGATGTCATCAAATTTGATTTGTTCAAATTCAAGGATTTGTTTGGGATCTTCAAATGTGGAATCTGGAATATACATGCGAACGATGCCTAAATCCTGTTGTGGTTTATTCAGTCTACGCGAAATATAATAGTAAGCTGCTTGTTCACTTGGTGTAATTCCAGCGTCATGGTAATCTGTATTAATTTTTGTAATTGCTTTTGCCTTTTGTTGCGCAACTGGGTAGTTGATTTGGTAAAAGTCTAAACCGCCTAAACCTCCTTTTTTGTTGCTCGAAAAGATGAAGCGTTGTTTGCTGGCCATCAAATAGGGCCCCTGTTCATCTTCTGGACTGTTAATGCTTGCACCTAAGTTGACAGGAAATTTCCATTGCCCCATTTCATCTTTTTCTGAAAGCCAAAGGTCTCTTTTTCCAAAACCTCCGGGTCTATCTGATGCAAAAAACAGTTGGGTGCCGTCCTTACTTAAATGCGGTTGGCCCTCCCAATCGTGGCTATTTACTCGGAATCCAAGGTTTTTGGGCTTCGTCCATGACCCATCAATCCAATGGGTTTCATATAAGTCGCAACCGCCAAAAGAATTGGGATATTCGCAGCCCGAAAAGATCATGTGTAATCCATCCGCCGAAAATGTGGGTGTCCCTTCGTTGTTCTCTTGATTTAATTCCGTGATGGGCAGGGGAGTCTCAAAATGTCCATCTTTCCAGTTGGCATAATAGATTTCCTCATCCGAATTTATTTCCTTTCGAACTGTGAAATACAATTTTTGTTGGTTCGGTAAGAATTGCGGAAAGTATTGTGTCCGATAGGCATTGATGATTGGGTCAGCCATTGCCACCGTTGTCGAATCGTTAGGCTCAAATAATGTCAAGAAGGGAATGAGCCAGGCCAACATACCTTATGGGATTTGTAAGAACTTATGGGTTTGAACCGAAATTTGCCAAATTGGATTGGCTTTTACAAATTCTACAATCAATGGATTCATGCTTGCTTGCTTCGACCATTCGGGTTGCATGTATAAATGGGCATTCGAATTGATTTTGTTTGCCCAATCTTGTGCCCAAGCTACATCTGAGGAGTGGAAAATAACCACTTTTAATTCGTGTACAAAGGGAAGAATTGCGGGATTAGGCTCTTTGAATTTCTTGGGTGAAAAACAAATCCAATCCCATGAGCCTGTGAAAGTCTCGCATACGCCAGAGGTTTCAATATGCGTTCGAAAGCCTGCGGCTTGAAAAGCTTCTGTTAATGGACCTAAATCATGCATCAAGGGTTCTCCTCCTGTAATAACGACCAATCTGCCCGGACAGGCTAATGCTTCGTTTACTAAGGTTTCAACTGATTTAAGCGGATGGGTATCTATGGGCCATGATTCTTTGACATCGCACCAGTGGCATCCCACATCACAACCGCCTAAACGAATGAAATAGGCAGCATGGCCTTGATATTTTCCTTCGCCCTGAATCGTGTAAAAAGATTCCATGACGGGGTATTCAAAATCACCTCTTTTTAAAACCGATTTTATATCTTTGGTGTTTAATTGCATGTTGGCCTAAATTCAATGTAAAAATACGGGTTGATTTGTAATTTAACTAATTAGGATTCGTTCTAATTGATGAATGAATTCTTTTTGAAGTTACATGGTACATAGAGATTTTTCCAGAACCTTTTTATTGCTTAGCCTAGGCTGTGTTTTTTGCCTAAGTTTAGTTGGATGCTGGTCGGCACGATGTCCGCGTGCCACATGTCATGTGCGTGTAGAACATCGTCATGGGGAAAATTATTACCGTCCTCACGAAGCATTTTCATGGATGTGGACGCCGCGCTACAAACATGTTCGTACCGTTTCCTATGCTGAATTAGCAAAAAAGGATTCAAAGCCAAAGCGATTATTGAATCAAATATTTAAGCCTAGTCCCAAAGTTTCAGCCCAAAAGCCTAGATAAGATGCCGAAAATTCATGTGGCCGCCGGAGTATTAAATCAAACCCCTTTGGATTGGGAAGGGAACTTTCAGCGTATTGTTGATGCCATTCATGTTACACAAGCGGCTGGCGCAAATTTAATTTGTTTCCCTGAAATGTGCTTGACGGGCTATGGTTGTGAAGATCAATTCTTTTCACCGTTTACACAGGAAAAAGCACAGGAATATGTGCACAAATTACTCGATTATTCGAAGGATTTAGTTTTGTTAGTGGGTTTACCGCTATCATTTGAATCCAATTTATATAATGTTGTAGCAGTTCTCTTTCAAGAGAAAATACAGGCCTACATTCCGAAACAATTTTTGGCCAACGAAGGGTTGCATTACGAGGCCCGCTGGTTCAGTGCTTGGCCCGCAGGAAATAGAACAGCTATTCAGGGTATTCCTTTAGGCGATTATCGGCTGGGTTTAGGGAATATTAGTTTGGGTATTGAGATTTGCCAAGACGCTTGGGAAGGAGCGAAGCGACCCGCCCATGCCTTAGCAAAGCGCGGTGTTTCATTGATTTGTAACCCGACTGCCTCGCATTTTTCATTTGGGAAGTCAAACGTTCGTAAACAACTGGCCATAGAGGGCGCCGAGATTATTCAAGGGGCTTATGTATTTGCCAACTTACTCGGCAATGAATCCGGTCGAACCATCTTCGATGGTGATGCCTACATTGCTCAAACGGGAAAAATAGTGGCGCAAACGAAGCGTTTTTCTTTTCAGGATTCGCAGGTAATTACCGCCGTGATCGACGTTCAGTCATATGATACCCCAGCGGATGATTTAATTCAGATGGGGGAATTGACGAGAAAATCTTCACATACGATTGTTCCTGAAATTTCATCCTGGGAATCCTCTCCTTACATCAAAGAAGAAGAATTTGCTCGTTCCATTGCCTTGGGTTTATGGGATTATTTGCGAAAATCGTTCTCCTATGGATATGTAATTTCCCTATCAGGTGGAGCAGATTCTTCTGCGATTGCTTCTTTATGTGCTGCTGCGGTACATTTGGCCGTTGAAGAATTGGGTTGGGCCGCTGTTCAAAAACGCTTGGCCTATATTCCTTGGATCAATTCCTGTGAAAACGAAGCGGATTTATTGAAGCAATTGATGACGACGATTTACCAAGGAACAGTTAACTCATCAGCGGATACGCGGATTTCGGCTGCAACTTTGGCCGTAAGTATGGGTAGTGAACACCATGAAATTGAAATAGATGCCTTGGTACAAGGTTATCGAAGTCTGATTGAGTCGACAATTAATCGCCCCTTAACTTGGGCACAGGATGATATCACCTTGCAAAACGTTCAGGCGCGTGTCCGGGCTCCGAGTGTCTGGATGTTGGCCAATATAAAAAATGCCTTATTGTTAGCAACCTCAAACCGTTCTGAAGCTTCCGTGGGTTATGCCACGATGGATGGCGATACGTCGGGGTCTATTTCTCCGATTGCCGGTATTGACAAAGCGTATTTGCGTTCCTGGTTGCATTGGATGGAAAAGAAAGGATTGGGAGGACAATGGTGCGTGGCGGGATTGGCGAATGTCAATCAATTAGAGCCGAGTGCAGAGTTACGACCCTTGGATACCAAGCAGGTGGATGAAGAGGATTTGATGCCTTATCCAATATTAAATGCTTTGGAGCGTTGGTCTTTTTATGAACACCAAAGCCCAGCATCCTGTTACAATTCGTTGAAAAACGTGTATGGGTCTACTTATACGGATGTGCAGTTGAATGGATTTATCCATCGCTTCTTTCGTTTATGGGCTCGAAACCAATGGAAACGAGAGCGTTACGCTCCAGGTTTCCATGTTGATGATTACAGTTTAGATCCTAAATCGTGGCTGCGATTCCCGATTTTATCAGCGGGATTAGAAAAAGATTTACCACAATAAATTATATGAATTTAGTCGTTGACATTGGTAACACAGACATTGTCTGTGGTTTTTATACTTCAGAGGGCTGGCAAGTTCACCTGCGAACTCCTACACATCAGCCTTGGACGGCGATTCGTTTGGAACATTGGATACAAAAAGAATTAGCTGAAAAGGGATTTGAAGCGGTGAAAGTGGATTCCGTTTTGATAAGTTCTGTGGTTCCGCCTGTGTTGATTCAAATCCAAAAAGGCTTAGAGCATTGGGCTGGATTTCCTGTTAAAATTATGGGCCCGGATTTATATAAATCTTTGCCTATTGAAGTGGTGAGTCCGGATGAGATTGGCGCCGACTTGGTTGCTAATTCCGTTTATGCGCATCATCATTATGATACGGAGGTGTTGATTGTGGATTTTGGTACAGCATTAACCTTTACGTTGGTTGATCAAGCGGGTAAAATGCAAGGTGTATCCATTGCCCCAGGATTGAAAACAGCTGTAAAATCTCTGTTTTCTCAAACAGCGCAATTGCCTGAAGTGCCTTTGGAAATGCCCGCTTCAGCTTTAGGATTTGATACGGTTTCAGCCATTCAATCGGGTATTTTGTGGGGCTATGTGGGTATGGTGAAGGAGATGATTGCGCGGGTGAAATCCGAGCGTAAAGTAGAAGTTAAGGTGATTGCGACCGGTGGACTTTCGTCTATTTTGACGCCATTGGAGCAATATTTTGATGAAGTGAACAAATTGATTACGTTAGAAGGCTTGCGGATTATTGCGCAATTATAAGATGAAAACACCGAAAGAATTAGGCTTTTATTTTCCTGCAGAATGGGATACGCATGCATCCACGTGGATTACGTTTCCGCACAACGACCATTCATGGCAAGGGGATAAGTTGGCGGACATGTATCCCGAATATTTCGCCTTCATTAAGGCTATTTCGCTTGGGGAAATTGTCAACATTCAAGTGAATGATGATGCATTGGCCGCTTTTATTAAATCGCAGTTTGCCGTTTATGGAATTGATGAAGCGCAAATTCGTTTGCACATTCAGCCAACCAATGATGCTTGGTGTCGGGATCACGGTCCGGCTATTCTGGTTAATCAAACCTCAAATGATCGTTTAATCGTTGATTGGGGTTACAACGCCTGGGGTGGGAAGTATCCACCCTTTGACTCAGATAACGAATCACCATCGCATGTTGCTTCAATTTTAGGCTTACAAAAGGTAAGTCCCGGAATTATCATGGAAGGCGGTTCTGTTGATTTTAATGGGGCTGGAACGGTTTTGACAAGTCGTTCATGTCTATTAAATCAGAATCGAAATCCACATGTAAGCCAAGCGCAAATCGAACAATATTTATGTGATTATTACGGCGTGGAGCAAGTATTGTGGGTTTCGGACGGAATTGTAGGAGATGATACGGATGGCCACATTGACGATACGGTTCGTTTTGTCAACGAAGATACCGTAATCGCCATGGTTGAACCAAATGAGCAAGATGAAAATCATGCAGTGTTAGCCCAAAACCTACGCGAGCTGAAAGCGATGCGCTTACTCAACGGTAAGGCATTGAATATTATGGAAATTCCGATGCCGGCAGCTGTCGTGATTGATGAATTCCGCGCGCCGGGTTCGTATGCGAACTTCTATATTTGCAATGCGGGCGTGCTCGTTCCGACGTTTGATTGTCCGCAGGATGTTTTTGCCTTGGAAACGCTCGCACAATTTTTTCCGGATCGTCCCGTTATTGGACTTTCGGCGAAGAAAATTATTTGGGGGCAGGGAAGTTTTCACTGTTTGACCCAACAAGAGCCGGCAGCCAAAAATGCATAAATTCCTTTATTTTCTTGTATTGCTTAGCATGTTGGCTTGTCGGAGAACGAACATGTCACCTACCGTGCCTTCGCAGGCTATAGTCAAATCCGTGGAAAGCCCTCGGCAAGTTCAAGTGCAGTTGGCCTCCATAACAGCCTTTGATATTCAAGAAAATTTGAATTTGAAGGATGAGATTTGGCTTGAATACAATGTAGTTGCCATTAAAGAAGGCAAAATTCTTCGTATGGAGTCTGCTTCTCGTTATTTAGGGGGAATTCAACAAGGGGGTAAAATGGCTTTGGATTCGATTCCTGCTATACGGATTCTCTTAAATCCTGGCGAACAATTGGGCGTTCAGGTTTCATTATGGGAGTTGGATGATTATTCGAAAGACCAACATTTGTTAAAACAAGTGAATCAATGGGGAGGTATGTTGCAGATTCCCCTGATGCTCGTAGAATGGAGTTCTGTCAGCAATCCCGTTTCTTGGTTTTTATGGGGTGCTCGTCTGGGAAGTATCGGTTTGGATTATTGGTCGAAGCAAGATGGTCGGGACTTAATCGGGGTGTCTGAATTGCAGTGGGATTGGTCAGAGATAAAGAAAGGAAAATTAACTCGATATAAACGAGGAAATTGGAAAGGTGGTCGGGCAGGTTTAAATGCGTATCAGTATGGCTACGCTTACCGGATCCATGTAAATGAATAGAGATTTAGGCCGGTAAATTGCAGGTTTTTGTGTAATTTTGTCGACTTATGTGTAATCACGTTAGAAAATGAATTTTAAGTTTCCCTTTAAATGCTTGCTTGGTTTATGTTGTCTGTTGCCACTATCCTTGTGGGCACAGCAAGATGCGCCTATCCAATTGGGAAATAAAAAGATTTCTGCCGCGCTATTCGAGAAGGATTATCGACGTTTATTGGAAAGCGATAGTATTAAGGCGGACAATAAGCAGAAGTTTTTATCGGATTACATCGATTATCAACTTAAAATTTTAGCGGCAGAAGACGCTAAAATACCGCAATCGCCCGCATTTCAAGATGAATACCAAAGCTTCCGAAAAGAGCTTGCTAGTCCTTATTTGATTGATGGAGAGAAGTCGGAGGCTTTAGTTAAAGAAGCCTATCAGCGTTTGAAATTCGAAAAGCAGGTGGGACATATATTGGTCAAATTGCCCCAAAATCCCACCATCGCCGATACATTAATTGCTTATCAGAAAATTGACAATATTCGTAAACGCGTATTGGCTGGGGAGGTTTTTGAAGAGTTGGCCAAGAAGTTTTCCGAAGATGATTTATCGGCCTCGAAAGGTGGAAATATTGGTTTTGTGACGAGCTTACAGACGCAATATGCCTTTGAAAATGCTGTGTATTCCCTTGAAAAAGGGGGTATTTCAGGAATCGTACGAACGACAGCTGGCTATCATTTAATCAAGATTTTAGATGTTCGCCCCAATCAAGGAAAGATTCGATTAGCGCACATTTTAGTTTCTGTGCCTGTGAATGCGGCAACCAACCTGCAAGTGGATGCAAAAAATCGTATCGATCAAGTTCAAAAATACCTCGAAAAAGGGGATGAGTCTTTCGAACTAATCTGTAAGAATTATTCTGAAGATCCTTATTCGAAAGGTCGTGGTGGGGAATTGCGCCGCTGGTATTACTCTTCGGATTTGACAGAGGAGTTACAAAACAAGCTTTTCACGATACAACGTTTGGGAGATTATACAGAACCGATTCGGACAAATTTGGGATGGCAGATATTTAAGTTATTGGATAAAAAGCCATTATTGAGTTACGATGAAATGGCCGAATATCTGCGCCAAAAAGTGGTAACAGATCCTGAACGCAGTGCCTTAATTCGTTCTTCCTTCATGAAGCGTGTAAAGTCTGAAAATAAGGTTGTGGTGCTAGAGGCTGCTGAGAAGATTGCCTTGGAGCGATTTGCACAGGATCGGATTGGAGATGAGTATTATTTGAAAATGCCTTTGTTGCAAGTATCTGAAAAGACCTGGACGATTCAGGATTTTTATCAGTTTATTGTTGCCCAACAAAAGAAGAAATTAAAGGCCTTGGGTTATCTGCCGAGCATTTCGGAACGAACTTGGTTGGAAGAATTTGTTGATATCCATACCTTAGAAGAAGAAGAGAAGAATTTAGAAACGAAGTATCCTGCTTTCAAAGAGCAGATGCAGGAGTTTTTTGAGGGTAATTTGTACAGTAAAATTATTGATCAAGAGATCTTTGAGAAGTCATTGGATAGTTTGCGCCAACAAGCTTATTTTCAATCACATGCAGCTCAATTTACAATGCCAGCGCGTGCGAAGGCGAAGATTATAGATGCAGATACCCCAAAGACTTTGTCTGACGCATTGGAATTAGTTGGAAAATCCCCTTATCCAATGAATAAGCGCTTACCTGATATTGGATTTGCATTGGGGCAATCGAATATGTTGGAAGGATCTAACAAGATCGCGCAAGAATTATTTATTCTGATGGCGAAAAATCGGGATTATGTGATTGAGTTAGCTGGCTATCATGATGCTAGTGAGGCGGATACCTTGGCAGAGGCACGTGTCAATTATTTGGTCAAGTATTTAGTCAAAAAAGGAATTAGTCCGACTCGTATCATCGAGAAAGTGGAAGGGACTTTAAAACCTGTTTCCAAGACGGATAAGTCAAAAAATGCGCGCGTCGCGATCAAGTTTTATTCACAATCGATGGAAGATGTGGTTAAGCGCTTTAATGCGATTAAACCTCAAAGTTTAGTGGCAGAGGAAGGCTTTTTTGTAAAGGGCCAAAACTCCTTATTGGATGGAATTACATGGGAAGTGGGGAAACAAACGAAGGAATTGGGTGGGCGCTATATTTATATCGAAATAAGTCAAATTGAGCCTGAGCGTTTGAAGCGCTTTGATGAGTCGCGGAGTTCGATTATTCGCGAATTACAAGCACAATTAGAAAAGGATTGGTTAACGAATTTGAAGCAACGCTTCCCTGTGCTTATACAGCAGGAGGAGTTGAATCGCATTATGCAATAGAAAAATGAAATATATGAAATTGAGAGGGTTTTTGTTGGGATTTGTCATGCTGTGTGTAGGAGTAAATGCACAAGCGCAAGAGGCGGATAAAGGTACATTGATTGATAAAATCATTGCCAAAGTTGACAATCATTTTATTCTAAAGTCGGAGGTAGAGCAGCAATACAGCCAGTATTTGACCAGTGGCCAGGCAAACACGCCGAATCGTTGTCAGATTTTGGAAGGTTTGGTTGTGAACAAATTGATGTTAGCTAAAGCTGAAATCGATTCGGTGATTGTTGATGATAAGCGTATTGATGGAGAATTAACGTCACGCATGGACCAAATGGAGGCTCAATATGGTTCTGCGAAAAACATCGTCGAGGCATATGGTAAGTCGATTGTCAACTTGAAGGAAGATTTGCGTTTATCCCTGAAAGAGCAATTAACAGGGCGTAAAATGCAGGAAAAAATCACAAGCGATGTCAAAATCACGCCCAAGGAAGTAGCTGCATTCTTTGCACGTATACCGACAGATTCATTGCCTTATTTACCTTCCGAGGTGGAAGTAGGTCATATCGTACGATTGGCTCAGCCAAACAAGACGCAAAAAGCGGAGTTGGTTGGTCGTTTGATGGATTACCGCCGTCGGATAGAAAAAGGCGAATCATTCGAGGAACTAGCTAAGTTGTATTCGGAGGATTTAGGGAGTGGAAAGCGTGGAGGAGATTTAGGGTTTTCCAAACGTGGACAAATGGTGGCACCATTTGAAGCCGCTGCATTGAAACTAAAGCCGAATCAGTTATCCGATGTGGTTGAATCGGAATTTGGATATCACTTGATTCAGTTATTGGCCGTTCGTGGTCAGGAATATCATGCACGTCATATTTTGATTCGTCCGGATTATCAAAAGTTAGATTTGACTGAACCTACACATTTTTTGGATAGTTTGCGAATCATCATTCAACGGGACTCGTTGACCTTTGATAAAGCGGCTCGTGCACATTCTGAAGATAAGTTGACGCAAGATGCTGGAGGTTTAATGTTGGATATGGCTTCACGCTCCACGCGCTTGCCATTTGATGGTACAATGGAACCTGGCTTGTACTTTTCATTGGATTCGATGAAGGTAGGTACTATCTCAACTCCAATTCCATACCGAACAGATGATGGTCGTTCTGCCGTACGTATTTTGTATTACAAGGCTAAATACGCACCTCATTATGCAAACTTGAAGGATGATTATCAAAAGATTGCCAACATCGCCTTAACGCGTAAGAAAAACGACGCGATTGAAGAGTGGTTTCTGAAAGCCAAAGAAGATGTGTTTATCTTCATTGATGATGAATACAAAGGATGTAATGTATTGAGTGGAGGGGTGATTGATAATTAGGTATTAGTGAAGAATTAAGAGTTAAGAGTGAAGAGATGTTATTTAATGTAATATTGAGGGCGCAATTCGCGCCCTTTTTTATGGGCGATTAACGTAAATTGATTCTAAATTTTATGTATAATATTGCGCTAATATTATCGATAGGATTTTATTTTTTTTGAATTGAATATATACAAAATGAGCCCGGAATATTTCCGAGCTCAAAATAATCGACCAATACAATTAGGCGTTCAGCCAATACCTCTTACCTCTTAATTCTTCACTTTTCACTCTTCACTCTTCACTCTTCACCCTTAACTCTTCACTCTTCACTCTTCACTCTTCACTCTTCACTCTTCACTCTTAACTCTTAACTCTTAACTCTTAACTCTTCACTCTTCACTCTTCACTCTTAACTCTTAACTCTTCACTCTTAATTCTTACCTCATTTAAACCGCCACTGGCGCCTTAATTCCTGGATAAGGATCATATCCCTCCAAAGTAAAGTCTTCGAATTGGAAATCTAAAATATCTTTCACATTTGGGTTGATTTTCATCGTGGGTAATGCGCGTGGAGTTCTTGATAGTTGTAATTCAACTTGCTCCATATGATTACTGTAAAGGTGTGTATCTCCACCTGTCCAAACAAAATCACCAAGTCCTAAATCACATACTTGCGCAATCATCATGGTCAACAAAGCATAAGATGCAATGTTGAAGGGAACTCCTAAAAATACATCAGCAGATCGTTGGTATAATTGACAAGATAATTTACCCTCCGCCACATAGAACTGAAAAAATGCATGACAGGGCATTAATGCCATTTTGGGTAGATCTGCTACGTTCCAAGCACTCACAATGATACGACGAGAATCTGGGTTCGTTTTAAGTGTATGTACGGCTTCTTTGATTTGATCGATCACAATGCCGTTTGCACCTTCCCAACTTCTCCATTGTTTTCCATATACGGGACCTAGGTCGCCATTTGAATCCGCCCATTCGTTCCAAATACTCACGTTGTTATCCGTCAGGTATTGAATATTGGTTTCCCCTTTTAAGAACCACAAGAGTTCATAAATGATGGATTTTAGGTGTGTTTTTTTGGTTGTAACTAATGGGAAGCCTTCTGCTAGGTTGAAGCGCATTTGGTAGCCAAAAACACTGGTTGTGCCCGTGCCGGTACGGTCGGATTTAAAGGTGCCGTTTTCTTTGATATGCGTTAATAAATCTAAATATGCTTGCATGTTAGGCTTCGAAGGTTTCCCCGTTTAATAATAATGAATGCGTGATAGTCGCGCTTGGTTCTAATTGTGCTGTTGCTGAACAGTATTTGTCCATCGACATTTGGATCGCTTTTAGCGCTTTATTTCCGTCGATTTGACCTGTTAATTCAAACTGGATATTGATTTGTCGGAAAGGCGTCTTCTCAGTACCTTCAATTTTCTCCCGATCGCCTTGAACTCGGATTTGAAAATCTTCCACCACTTGGCGCTGCTTTTTAAGAATTAGAATCACATCTATGGCTGTACATCCGCCTAAACCCATGAGCAGCAATTCCATAGGTCTAGCGCCGGCATTATGCCCGCCAATTCCCTCCGCAGCATCAATATGCACAGGAATAGGAGAGGAGCCTTTGGCTTCAAAGTGAAAATCTTGATCTAATCGGTTTAATATGACTTCCATGTTATTTTAATTCATTGGATTTAATTGCTTTTGTCCATAAAACGTCCCCTTTGACATTGAACAAAGTAATGTTGAGTGAACGATCTTTTAAAGGACCCGAAACCTCTATTTTAGAAAAAGCTCTTTCAGTAAGTAAAGTGCCCTCTACAAGTGTCTCGTTATAATCTTGCTTGAAGGCGTCCGATTTCCCAGCGGTCATGGGAGAAACGGTTAAATCATACAATGGATAAGTCCCAGGGCGATTTAGTTTATTCAAGTCGGAAATGTGGCGATCACCTGTTAAAAATAAGACACCATGTATGTTTCTGTTTTTAAGCTCTTTCAAAAAATAAGTGCGTTCTACCTCATAATTCGCCATGTTTTCTAGAATTTTGGCTGGGCTTACGACTTGACCTCCATTGACAATAAACTTAAAACTTGCCTTAGAGCTACTTAATGCATCCAATAACCAAGTTAACTGTTTTTGTCCCCAATAGTCCTTGTTGGGGTCATTGATTTCATTAGGTGCTCGAAACCAACGGTCATCCATCAAGAAAAACTCAACATCCGCCCATTGGAATTTACCTGTTATTCCTTCATTAGGAAATATGTAATTTGGATTCCCCCAATACATTTTAAACATCTCCAAGGAAGTATATTTCAAAGGGAATGAACGGTCAGAATCATTTGGGCCAAAATCATGGTCATCCCAAATGGCGTAGTGGTGGACATTGGCCAACAAAGGCTGCATCGCCTTAGCACTCCGTGTGTGATTATTGCGGTGAATCATCCCCGTGCGGGTATAATCCGGTTCACGGTAGTAAAAATTGTCTCCTCCCCACAACATAAAATCAGGTTTCTTTGCGTGCATGGCGGCATAAACTTCATCTGCTCCACCGTATGGCCTACCGGGACGATCCGTCTCCGTTTCATTCACATAATTACATGTCCCAAAAATAAATGAGAAGGCCGGAGGGTCTTTTCTCCACTGCCAAAGTTCCTGCGTTTGAAATTCCAAAGGATAGTCAAAGAACATTTTCTTTCCATCAATGACTACTTCATATTCGTATTTTTTACCCATGCTAACCTCGTCAGCAATGATGCGTGCAATGTATGCTTGGGCTTTTTCTGTTTTTAACGGATCCGTTTTATGGACCATTTTATTATCCCCTTTTTCCCAGTATCGTATACTCACCTGTGCCGCTTTTTCGGTTTGAACCCAGATCAGTACTTCCTTCATGTCGGAATAGCCTAACATAGGTCCGCTTTTAATTTGTGCTGAAACGAAGAGCGGTGCAAGCAGGAATAAGGCAATAATTATGCTTTTCATGTTTGTTTGATTAGTATCTTTGTGGCTTATAAATTTCCCTATGGCATATTATTCAATTCAGAACATTCCCTTAACCGATTTAGCCAAAGAATTTGGTACTCCACTTTATGTATACGATGCCGACAAAATTAGGGAAAAAATCTCGCTTTTGAGAGCTGCGTTCGAAGGAATTGATTTGACGATAAAATACGCCGTTAAAGCCAATACGAATTTATCCATCTTGCGCTTGATGCGTGCGAATGGTGTTGATATGGATGTTGTTTCTCCGCAGGAATTGGATATGGGCCTGATTGCAGGGTATGATGGTGGGAATATTACGTTTACACCTTCGGGAGTGCATTTTTCAGAAATTGAATTTGCGGTTTCGAAAGGGGCGATTGTCAACTTAGACAATTTATCTGTTCTAGAGAAATTTGGTCAGACCTATGGTTCAACACAGCCATGTTTGATTCGCATTAAGCCACATGTTTTTGGAGGTGGAAATGAGAAGATTATGACCGCACATCCGGAATCAAAATTTGGGATTTCGATTCACCAAAAGGCTGAAATTTTAGCGATTGTCGAAAAATATCATATCAATGTCATTGGTTTACATCAACATACAGGCTCTGATATAAAAGACGGAAAAACCTTTGAACAAGCAGCCTCGGCGCTTTTCGATTTTGCCTATGATTTCAAGGATTTACAAATCATTGATTTAGGCGGAGGGTTTAAAGTTCCTTATTCGCCGGAAGATCCGGGTGTAAATATGAAGGAAGTTGGTCAAATCATGAGCGATGCTTTTCGTGCTTTTTGCCAAAAATATGGTCGGGAGTTACGCCTTTGGGTAGAACCCGGCAAGTTTTTAGTCAGTGAATCCGGGACTTTCTTAGCCGAAACGAATGTGGTAAAACATGATCCGGTGAAAACATTTGTGGGAATTAATTCGGGTTTGAATCACCTAATTCGCCCGATGATGTATGGGTCATACCATTACATTTTCAATGCGTCGAATCAAGATACGTCGAAGCAAGCCGACTACCGGGTAACCGGATATATCTGCGAAACGGATACATTTTCGTTTGACTTTCAAGGCAATCAAAATGAACGATTATTGAACGAAGTCAAAGAAGGGGATATCATCGCCATGGCGAATGCTGGTGCTTATGGGTTTACCATGGCTTCCCATTACAATTCCCGTTTTTTACCCGCTGAGGTTTTAGTGGATGGAGGAGTTGCACGCGTGATTCGCCAACGAGAGACGCTGGAGGATTTGTTGAGAGGACAGGAGTTATAAAAACTAAGAGTTGAGAACTAAGAGCTAAGAGTTAAGCATGTAGAGCCGCGATACTTCGCGGCTTTTTTATTTCACTTTAAATTTTTCTGAATTAATAAGCTTAGGCTTCAGTCTAAAGAATTATGGTGACCAATGCAATTCATGGGATTTTTACTAAGTCACCTAATACATCTTTATTAATCCCTAGGCTAAAGCTTGAGGTTATATATTAATATAGTTTAGCTAAAGACTAGGTTCATATTTCAAATTAAATTAACCTGAGGTACAAAGAAAAAAGCCGCGAAGTATCGCGGCTCTTAACTCTTAACTCTTAACTCTTAACTTTTAACTTTTAACTCTTAACTCTTAGTTCAATAAAGCACCCACGTATCTTTCGATCCACCGCCTTGCGATGAGTTCACGACCAGCGAACCTTTGCGTAATGCCACCCGCGTTAATCCACCCGGCATCACCTTCACGCCATCGCCATAGAGTATATAAGGTCGTAAATCCACGTGTCTACCCTCCGCATGGTCATCGATCAAACAAGGAACCCTCGACAAGGAAATCGTTGGTTGCGCGATGTAATTTCGTGGGTTAGCTAGAATCAAAGCCTTGAATTTCTCTTGTTCTTCTTTCGTTGATTTTGGACCGATCAACATGCCGTATCCGCCCGCTTCGTTGGCTTCTTTGACAACTAATTTTTCAATATTGGCCAATACGTAGTTGCGGTCTTCCTCTTCCGAACAGATATACGTTTTAACATTTTGAATGATGGGCTCCTCGTTCAAATAGTATTTGATGATGCGAGGAACGTATGCATAGATAACTTTATCGTCTGCCACGCCGGTTCCAGGGGCATTCGCTATGGCAACTTTTCCATTTTTGTATACATCAAAAATGCCTGGAATACCGATCATTGAATCGGGATTAAAGACCGTAGGGTCTAAAAAGGTATCATCGATCCGACGGTAAATCACATCCACAACTTGGAATCCTTTGGTCGTGCGCATTTTGACATATCCTTCATGTACAACTAAATCACGGGCATCCACCAATTCCACACCCATTTGTTGGGCCAAATACGAATGCTCAAAATAGGCTGAATTATAAATCCCCGGTGTCAAGACCACCACCGTAGGTTCCGGTCGGTCACTGATGAATCGCAACATCTCCAATAATTTGTGCGGGTAGTCCGAAATAGGCCGAATTTGAGTTTTGGCAACGACTTCTGGAAAAGTTTGCTTCAATAATTCCCGGTTCTCCATCATATATGAAACGCCGGATGGACATCGTAGATTATCTTCCAAGATCATATATTCTCCATCAGCACCCCGAATTAAATCCGTGCCGGTAATGTGGATGTATATGTTTTTGGCAGGTTTAATTCCGATGCAGGGTCTTAAGAAGTCTTTCGAAGACTCAATCACCTCGGCCGGAATAATGCCATCTTTGATGATTTTTTGATCGGAATATATATCGTTCAGAAATAGATTTAATGCCGTAATGCGTTGAATGAGCCCTTTCTCAATCTTTTCCCATTCTTTGGCTTCCACGATTCGTGGTATAATGTCCACGGGCATGATGCGTTCGGTTCCTTCATTTTCTGCATATACGTTAAACGTAATTCCCATCGCCATGAGGGCGCGTTCTGCAGATTGTTGCCGGCGCGTGAATTCAGCTTGTTTTAATTGCTCGACACGCTCCTTGAAATGTGTATAACCCGGACGAACTTCACCCGTATCAGTGAACATTTCGTCATAAAATCCCTCGGTCTCGTATTGGTCAAATGTGAAATTCATACGCTTCTTATTTTAGTAAATGCTTGATGTTGAAATAATTTAGAATTTAAAATTTACAATTGGTCCTCGAGCAATCCCTTTTTTTAAAACTTAGTCGGAAATTTCAGTTAATTACCAAAATTTTACAATTTAAAACACTTTTTTGATTGTAATTTGCGACATGATTTTATTGAATTTTCTCTTTTTTGACAGCCCCATTGGCGCGATTCGTGTGGAATACACGCAACAAGGTATCTCCAGTCTCCGATTTGTGGAACAAATGGGAGATAATCACACGGATAATCTCGAATTAGAACAGTTGATTCTTGCCGATTTACAAGGCTATTTTACTCAAAAGCATTATAACTGGAAATGTCCTGTTGCTCCGCATTTGGGTACTGAATTCCAAGAAAAGGTTTGGAAATCCCTAACGGAAATTCCTGCTGGGGAAGCCTGGACTTACCGGGATATTGCGGATCGAATTGGCCAGCCCAAAGCCGCTCAGGCTGTCGGAAATGCCAATGGCCAAAATCCAGTTTTATTGCGAATTCCTTGTCACCGGGTCATTGGTTCCAATGGCGCCATGGTCGGTTATGCAGGGGAATTGTGGCGGAAAGAGTGGTTACTCAATCATGAAGGATACGCCGGTCTAAACCAACAAATGTCTTTATTTTAAGCATGGAGAACGAACAAATTGTTGACGCCCTAGAGCTCTTAGTCAAATTGTGGGATGTGCACGGCATCAACGAATTTAAAAGTAAGAACCTCAGTTTCGCAGCACGCGGACTGGATAAATATGCAGGACGAATCGCTCATTGCAATTTGGATGACCTTTATGCGATTCCCGGAGTAGGGAAGGTGGTTGTTCAGATTGTGCAAGATATCGCCCAAACGGGTACGTGCCCAGACCTCGAGGCTATGGTTGAACAAACGCCTCCTGGAATTTTGGATATCCTGAAAATTAAAGGTTTGGGCCCCAAAAAAGTGGGTATTATCTGGCGCGAATTAGGTATCACGGAATTAGACGATTTGTTGGCAGCTTGTTATGCCAACCACCTTGAGCAGCTCAAAGGCTTTGGCAAAGCAATTCAGGAGAATGTCAAAGCTTATATTTTATTCTTGAAGGAAAATCGCAAGAAATTACGCTTAGATAAAGCCGGGAAATTAAGCGATCATTTGCTGGAATTATTGCTACCTGCCTTTCCAAATATATCGGTTTCAGGTGAGTTGAGCCGGAATTGCGAAGTGATTTCGAGCTTGGTTTTTGTCGTGGAAACGGCTGATATGTTCGGTGCGCAAGGCCTTATTGAAGCAATCGAAGGGATGCAAACGGATTACCAACAATCTTCGCCCTTTACTTGGCGTGGTCATTTAGTTGGTCATTTGATTCCCATTGAGATCCATTTTACAGATGCTTCGCAACACGTTGCTTTGCAATTCCAATTGGGCGCGAATCCCGAGCATTTGGCTTTAGTGAATTTTTTCCAACAGAAAAATATCCAACAAGAAGAGACGATTTATACCTCTCAACAACTTCCATACATTGTACCGGAAATGCGAGAGGGATTTAAAGAGTTCGATTGGGCTGCTAAACATCAAGCATCCGATCTCATTCAACTTACTGATTTAACAGGTTGTTTGCATAATCACTCGACTTATTCCGATGGAAGAAATACGCTTCAGGAAATGGCTGAGGCTTGTCAGGCCCTCGGATTAAGTTATTTCGGCATCGCGGATCATTCGCAATACGCGGCTTATGCCGGTGGATTGAAAGAGGAAGATATCATGCGACAACATGCCGAAATAGACGCCTTGAATCAAACGTGGACTGACTTTCAGATTCTCAAAGGAATCGAAGCCGATATTTTACCTGATGGTAGCTTGGATTATAATGATCGAATTTTGGCATCCTTTGATTATGTGGTTGCCTCCGTGCATGCCCAATTGGTCATGGATGAGGAACGTGCCATGGGCCGACTCATCAAAGCCATTGAAAATCCGTATACAAGTATTTTAGGTCATCCGACAGGTCGTTTATTATTAACCCGAAATGGCTATCCGATTGATACTAGTAAGATTTTGGATGCCTGTAAAGCCAATGGTGTCAGTATTGAATTGAATGCGAGTCCTTATCGATTGGATTTAGATTGGCGACACATCTATGAAGCCATGGACAAAGGCGTATATGTTTCCATTAATCCGGATGCGCACAAAATAGAAGGCCTGAAGGACATGGAATATGGTGTTCGCGTAGGCAGAAAGGGGGGCTTATTGAAGGCCTTAACCCTAAATGCCTTGCCGCTAAATGAATTAAAAGCCTTCTTCGCTAAGGCTTAGAAATTGGGTTTTAATAAATATTTTGCATAGAATTCATCGATAATTCGCACGGCATCCGTCGGGGTATCCACGATGGAAAAGTACTCCAAATCTTCTTCGTGAATATTGCCATGTGCTACCATGGTCGTCTTCATCCATTCGAATAAGCCGTACCAATATTCCGTTCCTACTAATACGACAGGGAATTGGCCAATTTTATGTGTTTGAATCAACGTTAACGATTCAAACATTTCATCCAAGGTGCCAAATCCGCCTGGCATGATGATAAATCCTTGTGAGTATTTAACGAACATGACTTTACGCACAAAAAAGAAATCAAAATTGATATTCTTGTCGTGATCAATAAATGGGTTTGGAGTTTGTTCAAAGGGCAGTTCGATATTCAATCCAACGGACCGACCATGTTCACTTTTGGCTCCTTTATTTCCCGCTTCCATGATACCCGGGCCACCACCTGTAATCACTCCGTAACCATGTCTAACAAGTTTAGCTGCGATCTGTTCGGCCATGCCATAATATTTATCCTCGGGTTTCGTTCTTGCCGAACCGAAAATACTTACACAGGGGCCTATTTTAGATAATTTGTCGATTCCCTCCACAAATTCACTCATGATTTTGAAAATCCGCCAAGACTCTTCGGATTTTATTTGTGCCCATGTTTTGTCTCCGAATACTTTCTTAATTCGGTCTTCATCTTCTCTCCACTGATCTGTCATAATATATCTGTTTGAACATTGGCAAATGTAAGTGATATCGGCTTACCTTTGTTAAAATTTTGACTCCCTTTTTTATGACATTAGCAAAATCTTTCGCCGTAGGTGGCGATCACGCAGGATTTGATTACAAAGATCAATTAATTGATTTTTTAACAACACAAGGTATCACGGTGAAGGATTGTGGTACATTTTCCGCCGATTCTGTGGATTATCCTGATTTTGCGCATCCTGTTGCGGAGTCGGTAGAAAAAGGGGAATCAACGTTTGGTTTATTACTTTGTGGAAGCGCGAATGGTGTGGCGATAACGGCCAATAAACACCAAGGAATCCGTGCGGGTTTGGCATGGAATGTAGAAGTTGCCAAATTGGTTCGTCAACACAATGATGCGAATGTGATTTGTTTGCCCGTTCGCTTTATCTCTTTGGAGGAAGCCAAAGCCTGTTTACAAGCATTTATTGATACCCCTTTTGAAGGTGGCCGTCATGCGGGTCGCGTAGGCAAAATTGCTTGCTGCTAATTTATACGTTTGTATAGGTGATTATTCGTTAGCTGGTATCTCTTTTGGAGGTAGGGGAGGTAATTTTGTACGCGCTTGAATTTTCCCATCGGGTCATAGATGTAATTCGGCGGGTCTTGTGTCATGTATTGGTCTAGCAAAACGATTGTTTTATATTGATCCAATTCGTTGAAGATCGATTTGGATAATTCCCAATTCACAAAGGGACCAGCCATTTGATTAAACCGGTAGGCCTCAATCTGTGGTCCTAAAACCATTAATTTTTCATTTCGAATGGAAATTTCAGATGGCTTAATTCGCTTATTTTCTTGTAGTTTCCAATCCCACTGTAACGAAAAGTAGATTAGTCCAAGCATGAGCCAAAGCATCAATTCGCGCACCCAGTATTTCTTCAATAGGAAAAAACTATTTAAGCTGAAATAAGCGAGTGCAGGCAAGAAAAATAATACATTATTGCTCGCGGTGGCTGGTAAAGTGAAAATGGCAATAAAACCTGTGAAAATCCATATCAAATTCGTCTGTTGGGCTTTTTGCCCCGTCGATTTAATCTTAGGGTTTTCAACGACCTTCCAAAATCCATATACTGCAAAACCTAAAGCCGGAATATAGGCCCAAGCCATTTCTTTAACCTGTTCCCAGGCAGGAGCATGAAATTGAATGGCCGAATTTTTAAATACTTGTATCAGGTAAGGGAAGTTTCCGTGATAGGTATACACCAATCCCGTGATGATATTGATAATGAGAAATCCCACAAGTACCAAGAGCATTTGGCGGATATTGATACCCGAATAAAAGACCAAGCTCAGTATGCCCCAGAAGATAAAAAGGAAATAACTTGGGTAACATAAGCCGGCAGCACCAATGAAAAGGCCAATTAAAAATACACGGTCATCAACATTCAGTGTACTTTGTTGTTTGACAATTTCCTGCCAGGCTAACATCAAAAAACTCAAACCTAATAATGCGGCGGAAGGGACGATGAATTCCAATGAAAAATGGAAAAAGATTGCATAGACAAAAAATGGCAGATACCCCATCGGTGGCATTAATTCAAAGCGTTGAATCGTGCGCTGAAAGATAAACGCTTGGAAAATAATTAATCCGCTCGCCCAATAGGCATTCATCGAAATCGGAATCGAGAGTGCGTCTAATAATTGAAAAAAACCGGCAGAAAAGGGTCCTGAATTATCACGAATGTCTTGGTACATTCGAAAGCCTTCATTGAGTTTTTGTCCAATCAAATGATTCTTCAATTCCCAATAAAAGGGCTCGATATCCGCTTGAACAAAGAGAAATGTAGCCAATCCCCAAATCACCAACATGATTATTAGTGGAATAGATGCGTTAGAACGTAGAAATTGGAACATAATTGAATTTTGAATTCGCTAAATTACGGTGATTCCAATTATTATTGTGAAATTTGTGAGATTTTTGAGTAGAAAAGCATCGGAGCAAATATGGAAAGTAAACGTCAGCAAAAGTTTGGAAGACAAATCCAAAAGGATTTAAGTGATATATTTCAAAAGGAATTCAGGGAGTTGTTTGGCAATGCCATGGTGACCGTGACGGATGTCAAAGTTAGTCCAGATTTATCGGTTGCTCGTGTATACCTAAGTTTCTTGTTGGCCGACGATGTCAATCAAATCATGTATTCCCTTGCTGATAAGAACAAAGCCATTCGCAATGCGTTGGCCAACCGAATTCGTAAACAGGCTCGTATCATTCCGCATTTAGGTTTTTATTTGGATGATACCGCAGCGTATGCAGCGAAAATTGAAGCCTTGTTCGAAGGTTTAGTTATTCCACCATCGGACGGAATTCCATCTGAAGAATTATAAGTCGCTTTCCCGTGAATCTATCCTTATTTATTGCAAAAAGGTATTTTTTTTCAAAAAGTAAGGCGAGTTTTATCTCCCTCATTTCCCGTATTTCCATGATTAGCGTGGGAATCGAGGTAATGGCACTTATCCTCATTTTATCGGTTTTCAACGGCTTAGAGGATTTTCAAAAAGGGCTTTTCAAAACCTTTGATCCTGATTTACGTATTTTGTCCGCGGACCAACAACGTGTAAGTCTAAATGCCGCCCAACTCGCTTCTGTTCGTTCTGTTCCAGGTATTGCATTTGTCAATCCTGTCTTAGAAGATCAAGGTCTCATTCGCTTTGACCAAAAACAATTAGTTGTCCGGTTTAAAGGAGTAGATTCTTCTTTTTTGGCCGCTAATCGCCTAAAGAAACAAGTGGTAGAAGGGGATTATTTTTTAGGGGATTCTACACAAGCCTTTGCCCTTGTGGGTATCGGTGTGTTTTTGAATATGGGCATGAGCTTCGAGAATACGGTTGAACCTATTCAAGCTTGGTATCCTGATCATGATCGACTACGTCGATTTTCACTCAGCGAAAATACCATCCGAAGTCAAGCATTTTTTCCTTCGGCTGTATTAGAGGTTGAACAAAATTTCGACAATCAAACCGTCATTGTCCCACTTGCTTGGATGGAGGCCTTAGTTGGCACCCCTGGTATGCGCTCTGCTTACGAGATTATTTTGACGGAAGATGCCAATGATGCGCAAGTAAAAACAAAATTAAGCGAATTGCTCGGTCAAGGATATACCGTTCAAACCCGCGATGAGCAACACGCACTACTGCTGAAAGCCATCAAAATTGAAAAACTTTTCGTCTTTCTTATCATGGCCTTTGTGATGGGGATAGCTTCTTTTACGCTTTTTTATGCCCTTTCTTTATTGGTCATCGAGAAACGAAAAGATCTTCGCTCTCTGATGGCAATGGGTATTAGTCCCAAACAATTGTTGAGAAGTTTTCTCTTTCTTGGGCTGATTATCAGCTTTTCAGGTGCGATGGTAGGTATGCTGCTCGGTTTCGCGATGGCCTGGGCCCAACAGCAATTTGGGCTTGTTCCACTTGGAATTCCCAATGCATTAATTGATGCTTACCCCATTAAAATGCACGCGATGGATTTTGTCTGGACAGCCATTGCCGTTATTGTCATCACCTTTATCGCATCCATTTTCCCTGCTCGAAAAGCGGTTCAAATGACTTTTGAAATTAAGTAGTTGGCGTAAATTCCCCTTCCCATTTCGAAACAACACAAGTTGCCACGCCATTTCCAGCAACGGACGTAACCGTTCTCCCCATATCTAAAAAGGGATCAACGCCCAATAACAAGGCAATTCCTTCCGCTGGTAAATTGAACATGGTTAATGTTCCTGCAATGATTACGAGAGATGCACGGGGAACGCCGGCGATTCCTTTGGAAGTAATCATCAAGGTTAATAACATCGTGATTTGTTGCTCTAAACTTAAATGAACCCCATACGCCTGTGCAATGAATCCCGTTGCGAAGGTCATGTACAACATCGAGCCATCTAGGTTGAAGCTGTAGCCTAAAGGCAAGACAAAGCCAACAATCCGGCGGCTACAGCCGAATTTCTCTAGCGCGGCAATGGTTTGCGGAAACGAAGCTTCTGAACTTGCTGTCGAAAAGGAGATCAGAAGGGCTTCTTTTAATTCTTTGATCAACTTCCAATAATTGATTCCATTGACAGCTGCAATGATCCACAGGATGATGGTCGTAAAGAACAATAAGCCTCCCATGAAGCAAATCATTAAATAACCATAGGAGATCAAGATACTTAAGCCTTTGTTGGCGACAACCGTTGTCATAGCCGCAAACACCGCATAAGGTGCTACCTCCATGACATAATTAACCATTTTGAATACAACCTCTGCCAAGTTCTCTATCACATGGATTAAACGCTTGCCTGTCTCTCCGATAGACCCTAAGGCTACACCAAAGAACAAGGAGAAGATAACAATTTGAAGGATTTCATTTTCAGCTAACGCTTTGAAAAAACTATCTGGGAAGATATGTAAGATGAAATCTTCCAAACTTTTCGCTTTACTTGCATCAATCCCTGTTTCTGTTCCTGCGCTAGGTTTAGGCCAACTTTGTAAACTGCCTGGCTGGGTGACATTGACAACCACAAGCCCCGTGACTAAAGAAAGAATCGTGGCAAAGTAGAAATAACCAATGGTTTTGATTCCGATACGCCCAACGGCCTTAAAGTCACCTAATTTGGCAATGCCAACCACAAGTGTACAAAACACTAAAGGTCCCACAATCATTTTAATCAAGCGCAAGAAAATCTTGGAGATTACTTGAACTTTGCTCGCGATATCATGGCTAACTTCAGGTGATAATGTGAGAAATAAGTATTCACCAAGAGCAAGTCCTAAAACGAAGCCAATAATGATTTTCTGCGTTAAACTTAATTTCATAGTTATGCGGGTTGATGTAGGTACTTTTTGTAGAGCGGTATTCGGTAAGCAATCATTCCCCAAATTAAAGGAAATAATAGCCAATCTAAAAGCTTGTAATTCGTATGAAAACTAATTTTGTCAACAATGGCACTCGTTTGATTATCGATTAATTCAATTCGATGCTCATGACGCCATGCTTTAATCCCAAAAGGTACGCGTGTTCCTTCGTCAACAAATACATAGGCATTTGCGTCAGCTTTATATGAGCTAATGACGGAATACCATCTTGTTTTGTAAAGCAAAAAATCAAGTTCTATACAGACTTTATCATTTACTTGACACCCATCAAATTGAATGATTCGTGCAATAGGGAAAGGGGGGGCTAATTTAGCCAATAGGTTTTGATCAAACTTGCTCCATACATAAGGTAAAGAGGCTGAAACCCGCGAAGTAATTAGGAAGCTCGGCATTAAAATTTTGCCAAAATTTTGAGCAATAGCCCTCCGATGGCCTTCATTCCCATCACGAGGTAATCACCCCACTGCATCGTAGATGACTTTTCTTCTTCAGAATTAACCTCAGGTGTCCGGGGTACCGGTGCGTACAAATTAACTTGTCTTTGTTTCCGATTTAGGGAATCAGCCTGTACGGTTTTTGTTTTTGGATGCAAAACAGCATACTCAACCATGCCGAAATTGCCGAACAACAGGGGAGAGGTAATCAGTAAAAGAAGTAAACCGTATTTTTTCATTTGCTTAGTTAACCTTTTTCTTTGCTGCTTCAAATTTTTGCATTTGTTGAATGATAGCCTCTTCATTGGCTTTCTGATCCAATTTATTTTGTTCTTGATTCGCAAGAATTTTCTCTTTCTCTATTTTTGTTTCTTCTAACCGCTTCGTCAATAATTCTGTTTGACGTTTATTCGAGTCTAATTCCCGAATCATGCGTTCTGCGGATTTCTGTTGCTTGGATTTCGTCGCGATCAAGTCGTTTAATACTTTTTCTTGCGTGCGAACATCTTCCTCCAAGTTGATGATTTTAACGAATTCCTCTAACCAATCACTTGCATCGCGGTATTTCTCATGCCCATTTTGAATGTAAGTATCGGGCCCCGTTGCGATTGAAACAAATAATTTAGTCTTGTTTTTTTCTTCACTCGTCTTAGATAGAAGTGTTAAACCATCCTTTGAGATATCTGAAATTTTTGCTTGATATACATTGATGGCTCCACCACGACCGGCTTCAACCTTGCCGAATTTTTTCAAATAGTTCTTCCAAGATTCAATGACATATTTTTCTTCCGAATTGATGTAGGTGTAGAATCCTTCTTTTTTTGCTTTTTCAATTTCGTCCATTCCCGTGAATACTTGGCCAAAGAGCGAGATACTTGAAAAAATAAGGACGCTAGCTAAAATGAATCTTTTCATGGAAAGTTGATTTTTGGAATGTAATGAGCAAAGGTAAATTTTTAAGGACACTTTTTGCACAAGATTAACTGATTTTTTTCTTCACTGTTTTGGATGGCAAATAGGGTATATTCACCTCCATCTTTCAATTTTAATTTGCTTCGGAGTGCATCGGCCTTCAAAGGGAAATTCTTTGTACTAATGTTGACTCGCAAGTTGGGAAGATGCGCTTTTATCCAATTCGGTTGCACAGGCCCCGCTTCGATCAAGGAATATTTTTTTCCTGGAAAGTTGTTCAGATATGCATCGGAGCTATAAAGGTGTGTATGCTTACCTAATTGCCAAATGCCTTCGCCTTGTACCAATTTGAAAAATCCAGCTTTCAAAAGCGCTGGATGCGCTTCATATAGGTATTTTCCAAAGGGTGCTATCTGCATATTTGCCTCGCGCTCCGCAGAAAGAGTTCCTTGGAAAAGTGTTACCGGGGAATTAGCTAATTCGATAAGCTCAATTTCGGGATCTAAACTCGATTCCGCCGACTTAATAAATAACAATTCCTTAACTTCTTGTTGGTAAGCAACCACATACACCTTTTCCACGCCGCCTAGTTCCTGTATCGCCCGACTGATATCTAACACGGGGCTTGTTTTAATTAGGATCTTAGCTGTTTCGACCTTGTCTAAGATTTCCAAGACATTCGGTTGGCAGTCTTTGAACAAGATAACTTTATTGCCCTGAATGTCCCTACGAGCCGGGTCCACATAGATCCAATCGTACTGTTTTTCTAAATATTCCAAGCCGTTTCCTTGGATATGCGTAACATTCCTAAGTCCTAATACCTGGTGATTGTATTGCGTATGTTCCGCTAAACTCGCTTGCTGCTCTACATAGTTGACATGCTCACATTTTTGCGCAAAAGCCCATGTGTCCACGCCCATGCCTCCTGTAATATCAATGAGGGTGCCGTTGACCAGTGTAGCCTTAAATAAAGCTGTTGCTTCGGATGAGGCCTGCTCCAAGGATATTTGCTGGGGGAAGCAAATGGCTTCATGCGCGGTCCATGTGGGCAATTTGTCGACTAATTTTTGCCTCGCTTGGATTTGACCCGCCAGTTTTTTGATATCTAGATGGGGATATTTTTTTGCCGACAACGCGATACGACTCGCGTCTTGTTGTACATGATCCTGAATGAATTTTATTTCTTCGGGTAGAAGCATACAACAAAAATAGAATGTTTATTGTAAATTTAGCTGTATAAAATTTCTCTTATGTCGATTTATCAGTTAACTGTTAACAAGAAAAAGCATCGGGTCGATGTGGATTCAGATACCCCTTTACTTTGGGTCATTCGTGATGTCATTGGATATACCGGTACAAAATTCGGATGTGGGATGGGTTTATGTGGTGCATGTACCGTTTTATTGAATGGTTCCCCCATTCGTTCTTGTTCGACACCTGTTTCAACCTTAAAGGCAACAGATAAAATCACAACGATTGAAGGCTTATCGGAAAAAGCAACTCACCCTGTTCAAGAAGCATGGGTGGAAGCGCAAGTTCCTCAGTGTGGCTATTGTCAATCAGGTCAAATTTTAGCAGCATCTGCCTTGTTGGCCTCGAATCCAAATCCAAGCGATGAGGATATCGACAATGCCATGGCAGGAAATATTTGTCGTTGCGGTACTTATTCCCGTATGCGTCAAGCGATTCATTCGGCAGCCAAGAAAATTCAAACCGCTAAAAAATCTTAAACATGAAACCAACAACTTCGCGTCGCGATTTTTTGCGCATCAGTACGACATCAGCCTTTGTGCTGGCTTTGGGTTTTTCTTCGGATAGCCGCGGAAAGCAATTACAGAAGATTAATGCAGCAGGGGTTCAAATCAACCCTTATATCAATATCAATGAATCGGGAAAGGTAACCCTGTTCAATCCACGTCCAGATATGGGACAAGGGACTTATCAAATCCTTCCCATGTTATTAGCAGAAGAGTTAGATATTCCTTTGGAGCAAGTTGAGATTCAAATGACGGATGGTTCGGATCGTTTTGGGTCCCAATTATCAGGAGGTTCTTCCTCTGTCCGTACGCGTTGGATTCCCTTGCGTATTGCTGGAGCAACTGTTCGCGAAATGCTTGTACAAGCTGCAGCAAATCGTTGGAAAGTTACTGTTGGCGATTGTTCCACGAAAGACGGCTTTGTAATTAATAAGCAAACACAGGCTAAATTGTCTTATGGGGAACTAGTCGAAGAGGCTTCTCATTTACCTGTGCCAACTAAACCTAAGTTAAAATCGTTTGCTGAGTTCACGCAGTTAGGGAAGCCATCCATGCGTCCCGATGTGCCTGCTAAGGTAGATGGGACCGCCATATTTGGGATGGATGTGCAATTGCCTGGTATGTTATATGCGAGTATCGTTCATTCCCCTTACATCTATGGCAAGGTACAATCTTACGATGCGACGAAAGCCATGGCGGTTAAAGGCGTTCGTTTTGTATTAAAAACGGAACGTGTGTTCTTTCACGGACCTTATTCGGATACGAATGGCTTTGATCAAAAATTGCGCGGGAAAGCGGAAGCGATTGCCGTTGTAGGTGAATCGTATTGGTCGGCCTTAAAAGCAAAAAAACTCGTTCAAGTTTCTTGGAATGCCTTAGGTTTCGGAGAGACCGCGACGGAGCAATATTTTAATCAGGCCAAAGCAGCCGCTTTACACGAAGGCAATGAATATAAAGATGCCAAAGTAGGCGATTTTGCCAGAGCATTGCAGTTGTCAGATTATAAGGTTCAAGGTACGTATCAAACGCCATTCATGTCACATGCTCCGATGGAGCCATGCAATGCCACGGTTTTTGTTCAAGGAGACCAAGTGGAAGTTTGGGCACCCGTACAAGGGCCCGATGGTTTGGTCAATGATTTAGCGACCTATTTAGGTATCAAGCGTCAAAATATCAAAGTGAATGTCACTTTTATGGGTGGAGCCTTTGGTCGGAAAGCTGTTTTTGATTTTGTCATGCAAGCAGCTAATTTGTCGAAGCAGGTGAATGCGCCTGTGAAAGTGATTTGGACACGCGAGGATGATATCCAACAAGGACCTTACCGACCGGGTATGATTTCTGCCATGCAAGGGGGATTGGATAAGGATGGTAACGTCTTGGCTTTTGAACATCGTTTAAATGGTGCATCCATTATGGCATCTGTCTTCAAGGCGGATATGCGGAATAACCCTGATCCATGGGCTGGGGAAGGTATCAGCCTAGAGGATAGCCCTTATGCATTTCCTGCGCGTCGCAATTCGTTTAATTGGGTGGATCCACAAATGCCTGTATTATGGTGGCGTTCGGTTTATGCTTCGACCAATGTTTTTGCACAGGAATCCTTCATGGATGAATTAGCTGTAGAGGGGGAAAAAGATCCGTTGGATTTACGTTTGCACCTGCTACGTGATGCGCCAAAATTTGTTGCCGTATTGAATAAATTGGCTGAAATCTCCGATTACCGGGCAAAACGTAAGCAAGGTGTCTCTATCGGTGTAGCCATCGCGCGTTCATTTGCAAGTATTGTTGCGCATGCGATTGTTGTAGAGAAGGAAAAATCGGGTGTCAAAATAAAACATGTCTATTCTGTGATTGACTGTGGATTCCCATTGAATCCGGATAATATCAAAGCACAGGTTGAGAGTAATATTGTTTATGGACTTTCAGCCGCGGTTTGTAATCAAATCACCCGGACACATGGAAAAACGGATCAAAGTAATTTCCACGAATATACCGTCTTGCGTCAAGGAGAAATTCCAGCGTCAACGATTTTTGTGATGCCTAGTCAAGATGAACCGGGCGGTGTGGGGGAACCTGGATTACCTCCTATTGCTCCTGCATTATGCAATGCAATATTCCATGCTACTGGTAAGCGTGTTCGCACCTTGCCATTTGATTTAAGTACGATTTAAATGGTTGGTGTAATTTTAGCAGCGGGGGCTTCAACTCGTTTGGGGGAAGCAAAACAATTATTAGTATACCAGGGCCAAAGTTTGTTGGAGCGATCGATCCGTTTGGCCTATTCGGTATGTCAAGAAGTATTGGTTTGTTTAGGGGCTGAGGTGGATCAATCGATTCTAATCGTAGAAAACTTACAAAAGGAGTTTCCTAACATATCGTTTGTTCAGGTTGAAGATTGGGAAAAAGGGATGGGAGAGACATTGGCTGTTGGACTTAAAGCTGTCGATGTTTCACAGGATGTATTGGTGCTATTGTGCGACTTGCCTTTTCTGACCACATCACATTTAACGAACTTGACTTCATTGGCTAATCCACAAAGAGCCATCGTCGCATCTTTTCAAGGTGTTAATTCTCCACCGGTTTTAATTCCCAGTGCTTTACGTCCATTATTTAATCATTGGAGCGGGGATCAGGGTTTAGGTAAATTTTGGCGTCAAAATCCGATGCTTTGTCAAATCGTTCACTACTCGGATAAATTTAGGGATGTCGATGTGCCGGAAGACCGGAAATATTGGGGGATTTAGCTTTTAGATTGTAGCGACGCGATACCTCGCGTCTTTTTTAATTTTTGATTAAAGACGCGAGGTATCGCGTCTCTACTATTTTGATATTTTACCCTATATTTTTTTCGGCTCTCTAAGTGAAATTTATTACCTTTGTGCCTTCTTGCGTCGATGCAACAACATTTCTTAATTAACATATAAGCGTGGAATCTAACGAAAGCCTACCAACCGTAGAAACAGCCAAAAAATTAGGGTTATTACCAGAAGAATACGATCGTATTCAGGAGATTTTAGGTCGTAAGCCTAACTTCACGGAGTTGTCTATATTCTCTGTCATGTGGTCTGAACACTGTAGTTACAAGAACTCCATTGTTTGGTTAAAGACTTTGCCGAAAGATTCACCACGTATGTTGGCCAAAGCCGGCGAAGAAAACGCGGGTTTGGTAGACTTAGGCGATGGTTTAGGTTGCGCGTTCAAAATTGAATCGCACAATCACCCTTCCGCTTTAGAGCCTTATCAAGGTGCAGCGACGGGTGTAGGGGGGATCAATCGTGATATTTTCACGATGGGTGCTCGTCCAATCGCGCAGTTGAATTCTTTGCGTTTTGGAAACATCGATTTAGCCAAAACCAAATGGCTCGTGAAAGGGGTTGTGAAGGGTATTGGTGATTATGGTAATGCTTTTGGTATCCCTACTGTAGGTGGCGAGGTGCAATTTGATGATTGTTACAACGTGAATCCTTTGGTAAATGCTTTTTCAGCAGGTATCCTTAAAGTCGGTACACAAGCCTCTGCTATTTCCTATGGTGTAGGAAATCCTGTGTTTATCGTAGGTTCTGCGACTGGTAAAGATGGTATCGGTGGTGCAAGTTTTGCTTCAGAAGATATTACATCAAAATCCACAGAGAAATTGCCTGCGGTACAAGTAGGTGATCCTTTTCAAGAGAAATTATTGTTAGAAGCTTCTTTGGAAATCATTGAAGCGGGTTGCGTGATTGGTATTCAAGACATGGGAGCGGCAGGTATTATCTGTTCAACTTCTGAAATGTCGGCCAAAGGAGAGCATGGAATGATCATCGATCTATCCAAAGTTCCCACGCGCCAAGCGAATATGAAGCCTTTTGAGATCTTATTATCGGAGTCGCAAGAACGTATGTTGATCGTCGTAGAAAAAGGACGTGAAGCAGAGGCGAAAAAGATTTTTGATAAGTGGGATTTGAATTGCGAACAAATTGGTACTGTTACGGATACCAAACGTTTGGAATTCTACCAAGATGGCGTTTTAGTCGCAGATGTTCCTGCGGATGATTTGGTATTGGGCGGAGGCGCACCAGTATATCACCGCGAATACAAGGAGCCTGCTTACTTCCAAGAATTCAAGAAATTTGATATAAATTCCGTTCAAGATATTCCTGCGGCAGAATTGCCAAAGGCTTTCGATTTCTTATTGAATCACCCTAACATCGCTTCGAAGAAGTGGGTAGCGGAACAATATGATTCTTCGATCGGTCGTGCGAACCGCAACACAAATGCTCCTTCAGATGCAGGTGTTGTGAAGGTGCATGGTTCTGATAAGTCCATTGTGATTACCGTAGATTGTAACTCTCGCTACGTGAATGCAGATCCTGAAGAGGGTTGTGCAATGGCTGTTGCGGAGGCGGCTCGTAATATTGTTTGTTCGGGTGGTTTGCCGGTGGCAATTACCAACTGCCTTAATTTTGGTAATCCCTATGTTCCAGAAGTTTACTGGCAATTTGTGGGTGCAATCAAAGGTATGAAGAAAGCTTGTGAGGCCTTCGAAACTCCGGTAACGGGTGGTAACGTAAGTTTCTACAACCAATCGTCCGATGAAGGTCCGGTATTCCCTACGCCAACCATCGGTATGTTGGGTATCTTGGAGAAAGCAGAAAACAAGATGACCTTGGATTTCAAGGCTGAAGGAGATTTAGTCTACTTAGTAGGAGAGTCGGTGAATGATATCGCTTCTTCTGAGTTTTTATATTCATATCGCAAGGTTAAGGCTTCGCCTGCACCGCATTTCGATTTGCCTACCGAGCAATTGGTTCAAAAAGGAATCATGGGCTTGATCGAAGGAAAATTAATCCAGTCGGCGCATGACGTATCTGATGGAGGAGTGTTAGTAACCTTAGCTGAATCAGCATTCCCACGTGGCTTAGGATTTGATGTAAAATCAATTACTGGCATTCGTCAAGATGCGATGTGGTTCGGTGAGGCACAATCGCGTGTGATTGTATCCGTTGCACCTGCGAAGCAAGCGGCATTCGAAGCGCATTTAGCTGGTTTAGGTGTTAAGTCAACGCAAATTGGTACCGTTAAAGGAACTGATATGGTTGTTGATGGCCAAGTGGTAAGTTCATTAGCAAAGGCTTCTGGTTCTTATTTCACGGCTTTAGAAACCGCTTTAACAAAATAATTTCAAGATGAGCCGCTATGCACTGCAATTCGCTTATGATGGCGGCTCGTTTCATGGATATCAGATCCAGCCGAATGCACACAGCGTGCAAGCGGAATTAGAGGAAAAATTAAGTCTTTTATTGGCTGAGCCCATCGCAATCACGGGAAGTGGTCGGACAGATACAGGTGTTCATGCTGCGCATCAAATCGCGCATTTTGATACTTTTGCGGTCATAGATGCAAATCTCATTTATCGTTTGAATCGGATGCTCTCGCCTGCATTGACGGCGCAAGCCATCTTTTCTGTAGCGGATGATTTTCATGCTCGCTTTGATGCGACATCTCGGATTTATGAGTACCGCATTACGCGCCATAAAGATCCCTTTTTACGAGATTTTGCCTATTGGTATGAAGCTGATTTGGATATAAATGCAATGAATGAGGCGGCCAAATTACTGTTAGCACACACCGATTTTCAATGTTTTTCCAAAGTGAAAACGGAGGTTAATACATTTGAGTGTACCATTTTGCGGGCTTTTTGGGAAGTGCAGGGAGATAATTTGATATTTACGATTGAAGGTAATCGTTTTTTGCGCGGAATGGTTCGTGCGGTCGTTGGGACCCTCATGGAAATCGGGATGGGCAAATGGACTTCCGCAGATTTAAAGCGAATTTTGGAATCTAAAAGCCGACAAGAAGCCGGTCGGGCGGTACCTGCGCATGGCCTACATTTAGTCAAGGTGAACTATCCGGAGGCTAGTTTTGGCGCCAGATGTTCATGATGACATCCATCAAGCTGGCTGCCGATTTAATCTGAATGCTTTTGGGTTTATAATTCAACCCTTTCAAATTGTATTTTGATATCCAGATTTCCTTAAATCCTAGTTTCTCTGCTTCCGCGATGCGTTGGTCGATGCGGGTTACTGAACGCAATTCGCCTCCTAAGCCAACTTCCGCGGCGAAGCATTTAGAAGAATCAATGATTTTATCTTCATAAGATGAAACGACCGATAGACATGTTGCCAAATCCAAGGCCGGGTCATCTACCCGAATTCCCCCCGTGATATTCAAGAAAACATCCTGCGTGCTTAGTTTATATCCACCTCGCTTCTCGATGACGGCTAAAAGCATGTTTAAACGTTTTCCATCATAACCATTGGCGGTTCGTTGGGCCGTTCCGTAGGAAGTCGTGGAAACTAAAGATTGAATCTCTACCAATAGGGGACGATTGCCTTCCATCAAGGTTCCAATGGCCACACCCGATGCCGGTTCGTCACGTTGGGACAATAAAATCTCGGAAGGATTGGTTACGGCGCGTAATCCTGATCCCAACATTTCATAGATGCCTAATTCTGATGTGCTTCCAAATCGGTTCTTCGTCGTACGAAGAATGCGATAAATCATGTGTCGGTCCCCTTCGAACTGCAATACGGTATCGACTAAGTGTTCGAGTACCTTAGGGCCGGCAATGGAACCTTCTTTGGTAATATGTCCCACCAAGAAAATGGGGGTGTTGGATTCTTTGGCAAATCGCATGAGTTCGAGCGCGCATTCCCGTATTTGTGAGACGGAGCCTGGGCCAGATTCGATTTGGTCTGAAAATAAGGTTTGAATGGAATCGACGATAATCAATTCGGGTTCTAGATCCACCAAATGTTTGAAGATCGCCTGAGTATTTGTTTCCGTCAGGATATATAAGCTATCTGATTTTTTTTCAAGCCGATCGGCACGCAATTTGATTTGCTGTTCCGATTCTTCCCCTGTGACATATAAAACCTTTGTGTCTGTCAAAGAAAGTGCAACTTGCAAGAGTAAGGTTGATTTGCCGATGCCTGGTTCTCCGCCGATTAAAACTAAACTGCCTGGGACGATGCCGCCGCCGAGTACCCGACTGAATTCTGGGTCTTGGCAAGCAATTTTAGGTAGACTTTCGAAGTCGACGTCTTGCAGTAATTTGGGCTGTGGCTTGCTTCGCGCTTGAGTTGGTGTTTTCCAAACTTCGGCAGGGTGGGAGCTAACTTCTACTAATTCTTCCACGAAGGTATTCCACTCATGACAGGATGGACATTTACCCAACCATTTGGGTGCTTGGTGACCACAAGATTGACAGAAAAAGGAAGTTTTAGCTTTAGCCACAGGTGAATTTAATTAGGGTTCAAAAATACGCTTTTCGTTGGTTTTTTCTTTTTTTTCGGTTGAAAAAGGATAATTTTACTGCTTCATTGTAAAATCTGTCAAAATCTATGCGTAAGCAATTTCGTTTTACCCTTGTTCTTATTTCCTTGAGTTTAATCGTTTCGAGTGCATCGGCTCAATTTTTGATGCCAGTCAAGAAAGTTACGGGTAATTTTTTCCGTTTAGGAATCAAGGGAGGGGTGAATATGGCCGAGTTGAAAACTGAAGGTTTGACCTATAATGGGCTTGGCAATTATGTTGTTGAGAATTTGAATGCGAAGACTGGTTATGTGGCGGGTGTTTATATGCGTTTAGGACGAAAGTTTTTTGTCGAGCCAGAATTTCTTATCTCCTATAAAAATGGGTCGATTAATTTGCCCAAAACAGTAAGCACGGGGAGTATTCAATTGGATATCAATTATTCAAGTATCGATGTGCCTATCTTATTGGGTTATCGTCTGGGACCCTTGCATGTGATGGCAGGGCCTGTGGCATCTTACAGCATTACATCTAATGGCTCAATTGCGGATGCAATACGTCAGAAATTTCCTACGGTGCAGGATGCGGTTTCCCAGGCCTATTTTTCCTATACGGCTGGGGCAGGTATCGATTTATTAGGATTAACGCTCGATGTGCGTTACGAAGGGAATATTACTGATTTATCCAAGACGATTCCATTGCCTCAAGGCGTGAATTTTTCTCAAAAGGCTTCCCTTTGGCAAGCAACTTTGGGGATGAAAATATTATAATTTTTTATGAACGAACAGATACAAGCGATTCAAGCAGAAGTTGAATCATTTTTGATTAGTAATGAGGCGGAGTTAGAGCAGTTTCGCATAGCTTATGTAGGACGTAAAGGCCGTTTAGCTGCTTTGTTTGATGGATTGAAGGATGTTCCTGCTGAGAATCGCCGGGACGTAGGTCAGGCATTGAATGCACTGAAGCAATTGGCAGAGGGTAAATTTTCCTTGGCGCAAGAATCTTTCGCCGATAGCGGTTCATCCGTTCAGGTACCTGATGATTTAACCTTGACGGATCCCGTTCAGCATGGTTCTATGCATCCCTTGACGATTGTTCGTGCACGCATTTTGGAGATTTTTAACCGCATGGGTTTTTCGGTTTCGGATGGCCCTGAAATCGAGACGGATTTCTTCAATTTTACTGCATTGAATTTTCCCCCGAATCACCCTGCACGCGAAATGCAGGATACTTTTTTTATTGAAAAAGGGAAGGGTGAAATTCAGGATGATGTGTTGTTACGTACACATACTTCGAACGTGCAAGTACGTTTGATGCAATATCAAAAGCCACCGATTCGTTCGATTATGCCGGGTCGTGTATTTCGTAATGAGGCAATCTCGGCTCGTGCACATTGCTTGTTTCATCAAGTGGAAGGGCTGTATGTGGATGAGGATGTTAGTTTCAAGGATCTAAAAGATAGTTTATACCATTTCGCGAAGGAGATGTTTGGAAAGGATACGAAAGTTCGTTTCCGTCCATCGTATTTCCCATTCACGGAGCCGAGTGCCGAAATGGACATTACCTGTTTGCTTTGCAAAGGCGATGGCTGTAATGTGTGTAAGCAAGCGGGTTGGGTTGAGATTGGTGGCGCGGGTATGGTAGATCCCAATGTCCTTGAAAATGTAGGGATTGACTCCAAGAAATATTCCGGATTTGCCTTTGGGATGGGTATTGAACGTATTACCATGTTGAAATACCAGATCAAAGACCTTCGATTATTTACGGAAAATGACGTTCGTTTCTTACGTCAATTTAATTAACAAGAATTAACCTGATGGATTGCTTTCAATCCATTTTATTTGAGTTTTAATTTCAAACTATGCAGCATTTTCAACGCAATAATAACCTAGTCGGTTGGATTGTTTTTCTCATTTCACTTGTTACCTATACCTTAACGGTTGAACCTACCGCATCCTTTTGGGATTGTGGTGAGTTTATCGCTTGTGCGTATAAATTACAAGTTCCACACCCTCCAGGGGCACCACTTTTCTTATTGATTGGTCGGATGTTTTCATTCCTGGCTTTAGGGGATGTGACGCGTGTTGCCTTCTGGATTAACATGATGTCGGTGGTTTCCAGCGCATTTACGATCCTTTTCATGCATTGGACAATTGTGATGATTGGCCGTAAGGTTATGAATAAGCCTTTCGCTGAATTGTCGAAATCTGAATCTGGTATTTTATTGCTTTCAGGCGCTGTAGGATCTTTGGTCTATGCATTTTCAGATACGTTTTGGTTCTCAGCTGTTGAGGCCGAGGTATATGCGATGTCCTCATTCTTTACGGCTATCGTTGTTTGGGCTGCGTTTAAGTGGGAATTGGTAGAGGATGAAGCAACTGCGAATCGTTGGATTTTATTCATTGCCTATTTGGTTGGTTTGTCGATTGGAGTCCATTTATTGAACTTGGTTACCCTGCCGGCATTGGCCTTGTTGTGGTACTTTAAGAAGGAAGAGAAACCCACTTATAAAGGAGGTTTTGTTGCCGTATTAGCTGGTTTATTCATATTAGGAATTATCAATTCGGGTATCATTCCGGGATTGCCTTCTGTTGCCTTCTGGTTTGAATTGCAGTTTGTCAACAACTTAGGGATGGGTTATGGTTCTGGTGCAATTTTCTTCCTTATCTGTCTATTGGCAGCTATCATTTTTGGTATTCGTTATTCGTATACGCACAGCAAATTGTTGTTGAACATGGCCTTGTTCTCTTTCGTATTTTTATTGATTGGTTATTCCACATACACGGTCGCTTTGGTGCGTTCGGGCTATAATCCGCCGATTAATGAGAATGATCCAAGTAACATTTTGAACTTCTTGAAGTATTTAAAACGTGAGCAATACGGTTCTCGTTCATTGTTATATGGTCCTGTTTATACTGCCCAAATTGAGGATTTCAAGAAAGGGGAGGACGTGTATAAAATGAAGGATGGTAAGTATGTGGTGTATACAAATAAGCCGGAGTATGTTTATCAGAAGGACCAACAAATGTTGCTGCCACGTGTTTGGAGTAATTCAGGTTCACATGTGCAGATGTACCAGGATATGTTAAACATCCCTGCTGGGCAAAAACCGAGCTTTGGGGATAACCTTCGTTTCATGTTTACGCACCAGTTGGGTAACATGTACACGCGTTATTTATTATGGAATTTTATTGGTCGGGAAAATGATTTAGAAGGCGCCTATGCGATTTCAAATCCATTTGAAGATACATCGAAATTGCCGGATGTGTTGAAGAATAACAAGGCGCGTAACAACTACTATTATTTGCCGATAATCCTTGTGCTTTTAGGCTTCTACCTGTTGTATCGCAAGGACGAGAAAGACTTCTTGGTTACGATCATGATGTTTGTTTTATCTGGAATTGCTTTGGCGGTCTATTTAAATTCACCTCCTGCTGAGCCGCGTGAACGGGATTATATTTATGTAGGATCCTTTTATTTCCTAGCAATTTGGGCGGGATTAGGTGTGATGCAGTTGGCCGAATGGTTGACCAAACTCATTAAATCTCCGCAGCTTCGTTGGGGTTTATTAGGGGTTTTAAGTTTCTCTGCACCGGCTATTTTGGCTCAACAAAACTGGGATGATCATGATCGCAGTGGTCGTTATCACCAAATTGATTTTGCTAAAAATCTTTTGAATTCGTGTGCGCCAAACGCCATTTTATTTACCGGTGGCGATAACGATACTTTCCCGCTGTGGTATGTGCAAGAAGTAGAAGGATTCCGTACGGATGTTCGCGTGTGTAATTTGTCCTTATTAGGGACGGATTGGTACATAGATCAAATGAAACGTAAAACATATGAATCTGAGGCATTGCCAATTGTCTTGAAAAAGGACCAGTTCTTGGAAGGTGTCAACGATCAAATCATGTACAATGAGAATCCGAACATTCAAGCAATGTCCTTACCGGATTTTTTGGATTTATTGCACCGTGATAGTCCATCGATACAGGCACAGACGCAAAGTGGTGAGATGATCAACACATTTCCTTCGGATTCTTTAATCATCCCAGTGAATCCAGCTCAGGTAGCGGGTTCTGCGTGGTTCCCGAAAGAATTCACTGGCTTTTTGTCGGATCAATTAGCATGGCGTTTACCCTCGAAAAATATTTTCAAGGGCGAATTAATTCAATTGGAAATTATTGCGAACAATGCGCAGCAAGGCTGGAAACGTCCGATCTATTTTGCGTCCACTTTGCCAGGAGACCAATATTTGGGATTGAAGGAAAGTATGCAATTAGAAGGATACGCTTACCGATTAATGCCGTTTAAGATTACGGGAGCCAAAGATGGTTTCGTAAATTCAAAAATCATGTCCAATAACATGTTGAACAAGATGTATTGGCGTGGATTGAATGACGAGAAGATTTATTACCATGGTGATTTCTACATGGGAATTCCAAGTGTTACGTTGCGTTTAAGTACCTATCGTTTGGCGGACCAATTAATTCGTGAGGGAAATATTCCTTTGGCGAAGAAGGTCTTATATCAAGTTGAAAACGTTATGCCAGATAAAGTGATTCCTTATGATCAATTTACGGCGAGTATGGTAAGTTTATTCATCGAGGTAGGAGAAACGTCGAAAGCATTGAAAATTGCCAAAACGATGATGGATCGCAACGATAAGGCTTTGGATTATTATTTGTCGGGCGGCATTCGTTCCCATGATCGTGATATTCAAATTGCTTTGTATGAAATGAATATCATTGCAGCTTCATTAAGTGAGTCTAAAATTCCGGCCAATCAGTACCAGGCGATCGTTGCTAAGTTTGAGAAATGGCAGAGCCAATTTAAATAGAGTTAAGAGCTAAGAGTTAAGAACTAAGAGCTATGAGTTTAGGCCCTAGGAGAATTCCTGGGGCTTTTTTATTGGTCGTTGGACGTTAGAAGTTGGACTTTAGACGTTAGACTTTGGACATTAGACTTTGGACGTTAGACGTTAGTAATGAATTAAAAGAAAAAAAAGACGCGATGTATCGCGTCTCTACAATCAAATAATCAACTTTCAAGGTCCAAAGGCTAACATTAAAACCTTCGATTATTGATTTTAACCTTAGATGCGAGTTGTATCATTAATAGCAAAAAAATAGGGCTCAGAAATCCTGAACCCCAAAATCTTAACTCTTAACTCTTAGCTCTTAACTCTTAACTCTTAACTCTTAAATGAATTAAGAAAACATATCCCTCACCTTGTGAAAGAATCCTTTCTCCGACTTCCCAGGTTGTGGAGCAAAGTTTTCAGAATCACGTAGTTTTTCTAACAACTCACGCTCTTCTTTATTGACTTGCTTAGGAGTCCAGATGTTCACGTGTACCAATTGGTCTCCGATCGAATAGCCGTTCAATTCTTTGATCCCTTTGCCTTTCAAGCGTAAGATTTTTCCGCCTTGTGTTCCAGCCTCGAGTGTGATTTTTGCTTTTCCACCGATCGTGGGAACTTCCACAGATGTTCCTAAGGCAGCATCCACAAAGCTCACATATAAATCGTAAATGACATTATTGCCATCCCGATGCAATACTTCGTGTGCTTCTTCTTCAATGACGATTAAAAGGTCACCCGCTACGCCACCGCGTGGAGGAACGTTTCCTTTGCCCGACATTGACAATTGCATGTCGTTCGAAACACCTGCAGGAATTTTGATTGGGATGATTTCCTCTTCCAAAACACGACCCTCGCCGAAACAAGCATCACATTTCGCTCCCACACTCTTCCCTTCACCTGAACAAGTAGGGCAGGTAGATGAAGTAACCATTTGGCCCAACATCGTTTGTTGAACACGCTTTACTTGACCCGATCCCTGACAAGTACCGCAGGTCTTTAAATCAGTTCCATTCTTCGAGCCATTGCCGGAACAAGTTTTACATGCTACATGGCGCTTGACTTTGATTTTCTTTTCAACACCGTTTGCAATTTCTTCCAAGTTTAACTTCAACTTGATGCGCAAATCGGTTCCTTTCCGTTGACGACGTCCCCCGCGACCTCCGCCGCCAAAGAAACTACCAAACGGACTATCATCTCCGCCGCCGAAAATATCGCCGAACTGAGAGAAGATATCATCCATATTCATTCCTTGGCCTCCGAAACCGCCACCAGCAGCACCGCCCATACCCGCATGACCAAAACGATCATATTGAGCCTTCTTTTGGCTATTACTTAATACTTCGTAGGCTTCAGCAGCTTCCTTGAACTTCTCTTCGGATTCTTTGTCGTCCGGATTTTTATCGGGATGGTATTTAACCGCTAATTTTCGGTAAGCCTTTTTGATTTCATCTTCGCTTGCCGACTTAGATACGCCTAAAACCTCGTAATAATCTCTTTTTTGAGCCATTGTTTGATTAATTTCCTACCACCACTTTTGCAAAGCGAATGACTTTTTCGTTTAATGTATATCCTTTTTCAAGTACGTCCAGCACCTTGCCTTTGTCATCTTCGTTAGGAGCGGGGTACTGCGTAATGCAATCGTGAAAATCAGCATTGAATACTTCACCTTTTGCTGGTAGTTCTTTCAAACCCTTGCTTTGAAGTGTGTTGATAATACCCTTAAATATTAATTGAATTCCCTCTGAAATCTCGCCCTCAGGTGCATTAGCTAATGCCCGCTCGTAATTATCAATGCTCGGCAATAAATCGGTGATTAACCCCGATGCAGCCGTTTGCAATAATTCAATACGTTCTTTGGCTTTATTTTTTCTGAAATTTTCGAAATCCGCATAGAGAAGTAGGTATTTCTTTTTCATTTCTTCCAACTCATCCGGCGCCGCTTGCTCTTCTGTATTTGAATCCTCAGGCTGCGTTTCAGCTGCTACATCGTGCTTGTTTTCGTCTTCAAACGGCTGTTCGTTTTCTTTCTTTTTCATATGGCAAAATTAATACGCTTTTTGGTGAAGCAAATCATAGACCAAAAACTATTTTCTGACAGTTTGGCATAAATTCCCACACCTTCGTAATTTTATGGCACATGAATTCTACAGCTTCCTCTAACGCACATGCCATAAAACGATTAGCCCAGCAACACGGCTTTGCTTTTTGTGGTATTTCAAAGGCGGATTTTTTGGAAGCTGAAGCACCGCATTTGGAGAAATGGTTAAACAGTCAAATGCATGGTGAAATGGGTTATATGGCCAATCATTTTGACAAGCGTTTAGACCCCCGCTTGCTTGTTGATGGCGCCCAAACCGTTGTTTCTTTGGTTTATAATTACTTTCCTCCAGCTCAATTTCAACCTTTGTCGGATTCCTTCAAAGTTTCAAAATATGCCTTTGGAGAAGATTATCACCGCGTCATCAAGGATAAAATGCAATTGCTTTGGGACGATTTACAAAATGAGCTCGGGGAGATTCAAGGTCGTATGTTTGTTGATTCTGCTCCCGTGCTTGAAAAAGCCTGGGCAAAAATGTCAGGCATTGGTTGGGTTGGAAAAAATGCCAACCTGATTATTCCCAAACAGGGGAGTTTCTACTTCATCGCAGAATTAATGATTGACTTGCCCGCATCGCCAGATGGTCCCATACGAGATTTCTGTGGTACGTGTACGAGATGTATTGATGCTTGCCCAACGGATGCGATTACCCCATATGTGGTTGATGGGTCAAAGTGCATTTCTTATTTTACAATTGAATTGAAGAAAAATCTTCCGATTCAAATCAATCAGGGGTTCGAAGATTGGATTTTTGGCTGTGATATTTGCCAAGACGTGTGCCCCTGGAACCGACATGCGAAAGCGCATGCTGAGGCGCGATTTGAACCGAAAGGGGAGTTGATGGGATTGACGCAGGCCGACTGGGAAGATATGTCGGAGGAACTTTTTAAAAATCTGTTTCGGTATTCAGCGATTAGTCGGACGAAACTGGGAGGAATCCGTAGAAACATTGCACATGCAAAAAAAATGAGGCCATGAATATCATGACCCCTTTTTGCAAATTAAACCCTAAAGTGATTTTCTTGGAATGAATTGTAGCGCGAGTTCATGGCTACCCTTATCGTTCTCGTTGATGAGTTGTGCCGCCATTTCACCCATGCGTATCGGTTGATTCGATAGCACGGTAATGCCTCCCACCAATATTTCTTTAAAATGAGAATCGTTGAACGCGATTAATCCCACTTGTTTACCAATTTCTAATTTATTTAATTCTGCGTATTTGATGGCCCGAACTAGATCTTGGTCGTCAAGTGTGAAATATATCACACCCGCACAAACATCATCCGATTCGAGGCCATCCAATACTTGAAAATCCATACCTTGGGATTCGCAGAACTCACTACATCCATTGATCAATGCCGGGTCGAAATAATCTTCTTCCGAGACAACTAATTTAAATGAATGGTACTTATTAAACAGGTTTAGTTGGTTTTCTAATAAAGCGATTAATTGCTCTTTCGGCTGCGTCACAATGCTTGCGTGTGCATGGGAAATGCTATTAAAGTTTTGGTCCAATAAGATCAATCGGTCACCCGATATCTTTTTTAGACATTTGATATTCTCTTCCTCTTCCTCAATCAAATGCGGCATGATTACATAATAATGGTAATTGCCCAATTGCTGAGACATGATCTCCTGAAATTGACTTGTTTTGTATTGATAGGTATAAATATCAACCATGACATTTTTGCCTAAGGATTCGCAAAAGGAATCAAAAACAACTTTGTTGGTGTTGGTAATTTTGCCAACTAAAAATAAGACTTTGGTTTTTGTCTTGACTTTGGCATCCGAGATAAAATACCCTTTGCGGAAGATGGATGTAATGACCCCCATCTTATGTAATTCGGTGTAGGCTCTTTCGACTGTATCTCTTGACAAATAACATTCCTCAGAGGCTTCATTGATGGAGGGCAAACGCTCGCCGGGTTTTAGTTCCCCCATTTCAATATCGCGCAACAATGAATTAATGAGTTGCTGGTACTTCGGCAATTTATTATCAGCGTTTTTAGCTGAGAATGAAATAAATGATTTAACCATTAGTTTACCTGAATTACACGGATTGCCTTGACTTTCAAAGCTTGATACAAATTTACAGGCTGAAACCTAGAAGAATTGGGACAAATCTTACAAATACATGGATATATCTTGCAAATGATGCCAAATGAAAAATATGTGCCAGGATTATATTCGACTTAGACCGGATAAATCGGCAAGAACTCTGTTAATATTTTTCTATTTTAGCTATCCGAATGAAATATAACTTAATCCGTTTCTTGCTATTTATTTGTCTGAGCCTTCCAGGATTCAGTCAAGTAAATCAGCGTTTCGAACGTTTGAGTACGGTTTCGGGTTTGTCGCAAAGTACAATCAATAAAATCATTCAGGATCGTCGAGGCTTTTTATGGTTTGCGACAGCTGATGGATTAAATCGTTACGATGGGCATTCCTTTGTTATTTATCGACACGATCCCGGTGATGCCAATACATTAAGTGGGAGTGATATTTCAACGGTTTTAGAGGATCAAGATGGTAACTTATGGGTTGCTGCTCGTAGTTCTGGATTAAATAAAATCAATCTCAAAACAGGGAAAATTACTCGGTTTTCGAAAGGCCCCCAAGGGATTGATTTTTCATCCTTAACCATTTCCTCGCTGCTCGCGGTTGGGAAAAATCGCATCTATGCCTCCGTGAATGGTTTAGGCATGTTGGTATTTGATACACAGAAAAATACCTATTTGCCCCAAGAGTCGGAACTGAAAAATCCCCTGCTGAAAGAGATTGTGCGATTGTATAAACATTCAAATGGCTCGATTTGGTTGGGGACAAGAACAGGCCAACTAATATCCTATGTGGGTAACCATAGTTTTATTCCCTTCGATTTTTCGGGTAAATCCATGGCGAGTAATTTCCGTGTGCGCGCCTTGTACGAGGCTAAAAATGGGGATTTATTGATTGGAACAGAGGGCAAGGGTTTATTCCGATTTAATCCACAAAATCAGCAATTTCAAAACGTATTCTACCAAGCGAATGAACCACTTAGTAGGCAAAATATTGTAACATCTCTGGCGCGTGATGCGAATGAGAATCTGTGGATTGGGACAGATAATGGGGTTTATACGTTAACAGGAGAGGATTTTAAACATCCCAAACACATTCCTTCTAATCCAGATCCCGACTTAGGTATTAGCTCCTTTTCAGTGATGAGCATGTTTACGGATTCCAATCGGAATACGTGGATTGGAACATGGGAGGCCGGTTTAAATATCAGTTTTTTTCAGAAGTCGCGCTTTTCAGTATTGCGCTATAAACCGAATACGTTTCAGGGATTACTGAGTAATAAAGTTACTTCGTTGAGCGCAGGTGATGATCGAGGTGTTTGGTTAGGTAGTAATGTAGGCTTATCGTATTTTAATCATAAAACGGGCAAGGTTGATCATTTGATTAATCAAGCTGTTGTCAATAAACTCAATGTGACAACCGGCTTTGATGTGAATTTGCTGAAAGCAATGCCAGATGGGAGCGTTTGGGTTTGTGCGTGGGGAAAAGGCTTATTTCATTTTAGCCCACCGAATGATTTACAGGCCTATCCGTACCGATTGGATGAAGCTGGCATGAAATGGACAAGTTTAGTCCTAGATCAAAATCGCTTATTGTTGGGGACACAATCCAAAGGCATTTTTGCATTTGATTTGCTTAAAAAGAACTTTTATAATCCTTTTGGAGAGTTCAGTTCGCAGGAATTGAAAAATAAAAACATCAATTCGATATTGAAAAGCTCAAATGGGCAAGTTTGGGTAGGAACCACCATGCATGGGGTGTTCATCTACGATTTGAAAAATCATCGCATACAGCATTTAGTCCGTACAAATTCATCGAACAGCTTGAAATACAATCATATAACCTGTATGAAAGAAGATCGTCAACATCGTATTTGGGTTTTAACCAATGGGGGAGGTCTACATCTTTACTTGGGCGAAGGCAAGGGATTTCGCGTGTTTACGGTGGCTGATGGGCTCGGTAGTAATACATTGCGTGGAATGGAGGAAGATAAAAAGGGAGATTTGTGGTTCACTACGAATGGTGGAATTTCCAAGATGGATACCAAAACCTTCAAATTCGTGAATTATGACGATGCCGACGGACTTCAGGGAAAAGAATTTATCATTACGGCACATGCGAAAAATAAACAAGGATGGTTGTTTTTCGGTGGTGTTAATGGCTTAAATTATTTAAAGTCCGATAGTTTACGCATGCGATTGGACGTCCCGAATGTCTACCTTACCGGATTGAAAATTTTTAATAAATCGGTGAAGGTGGGAGAAGAGAATTCACCACTAACGGCGGATTTGCCTAATATGAAGACCCTGGTTTTGCAACCTGATCAATCCGTATTTAGTCTTGATTTCGTCGCTTTGGAATACCAAAGACCCAAAAATAACCGCTACGCTTACTACTTGGAAGGTTTTGATAAGGAGTGGAATTTCGTGGGAACGCAGCGGACGGCTACATACACCAACCTAAGTCCAGGCTCTTACATTTTTAAAGTCAAGACAACGAATTCTGACGGCGTTTGGGGAGAGAATCCAGTCGAATTGCGAATTGAAGTATTGCCTCCTTGGTATCGAACTTGGTGGGCTTATTTGCTTTATGTGGTGATCATTTGTGCCATTATCTATGGCTTCATGCGTGAAATTCAAATTCGGGAGGCATTTAAGACCGATATCCGTTTGAAAGAAATTGAGAAGGAACGGATACGGGAATTGGAGCAAATAAAGACTTCCTTCTTTACGAATATATCACATGAATTGCGGACTCCTTTGACCTTGATTATCAGTCCGATTGAGAAGTATTTCTTAAAGAATGCCTCGATTCCCAAAGAGCAGGTGGGTAGATTGCAATCCATTCACCAAAATGCGCAGAAATTATTGCGTTTAATTAATCAGTTACTTGATTTATCTAAGATTGAGGCTGGGAAACAGCACCCTGTTATCGCAAAACATGACATGATTTCTCAATTGGATCATATTTTACAGGGTTTTGAGAGTTACGCCCAGCAAAAACAAATTAAGCTCAAATATGAATTGCCTGTCGAGTCATTGTGGGTTTATTACGATTCCGATATTTTGGAAAAATGCTTGAGTAATTTATTGTCGAATGCCTTCAAACACACTCCTGAAGATGGTAAAATAGGTGTTGAATTGGAATTAGAAGAGGTTTTTATTGGAGGAGAATCACATGTTCGCCAGGTGACTTTACGCGTGTTGGATACGGGGCGCGGGATCTCAGAGGCTCATTTGCCGCATATATTTGATCGTTTTTATCAAATTCCGGATGCCGTGCATGTAGTGGGTACTGGTGTTGGACTTTCTTTATGTAAGGAGTTGATTCAATTACATCGTGGGGATATTCAAGTGAAAAGTAAATTGGGCGAAGGAAGCGCGTTTATCTTGCATTTTCCGGTGCAAATGGAGGCTTTTGATCCCTCATGGATTCAATCGAATGCCCAACAACCTGTAGCTGTGGCAGAATTGCCAAATGTTATTTCAATTCAACAAGAAAAGCCTATTTTATTGGTGGTAGATGATCATGCGGAAATGCGGGAATTCATCGGAGGTATTTTTGATACACGTTTTCAGGTTATTTATGCGGATCGAGGGGAGGATGGATTAGAAAAGGCGAATACCTATTTGCCTGATTTGGTGATTACGGATTGGATGATGCCTGGAATGAGTGGAATTAATTTATGTAGAGCTTTGCGTCAAAACGCGAAAACGAGTCATATTCCCATCGTGATTTTGACATCAAAAAGTTCTCAGGAAAGCCAAATTGAGGGCATGCAATCGGGCGCTGATGATTTTGTGAGTAAGCCATTTAACGCTGACATACTTGAAATTCGGGTTAATACCTTGCTGGAAGCCAAAGAACGTCTTCGTAAAAATTGGCAGAAACAAATGATCCAACAAGAATTTAGCGAAGGGAAATTGCCTATTTTTGAAGATGCATTTTTGGTGAAAGCAACACAGGTCATCATCGATCATTTGAGTGAGCCCGATTTTGATGTGGAGGACCTAGAGAAGAGCCTCGATATGAGTAAAATGCAGTTGTATCGAAAGTTAAAGACCTTAACCTCGCTGGCCGGAAATGAATTTATTCGGTCGATTCGTTTGCAACAAGCAAAATTATTATTGGAAACGGCTTCCTTAAACATTTCAGAGGTTGCTTATCAAGTAGGTTTTAACGACCCAGCCTATTTTACCCGTGCATTTAAAAAACAATATGGCCGCACGCCAAAATCCTTTATCAATAACAAACATGAAAAAAGTTAGCGTATTCGTTCTTATTATTTGTGCCTCTTGGGGTTTTCTCGCGCATAAAACCTTGCAGCAGGTTTCCATATATCAATTACCAGATGCGTTGGGAGCTTATTTTTATGCGAATCAAGAATATATCGTCCAACAATCTATTCGTCCGGATGTTCGCAGGAAAGATGATAAGCAAGAAGATGCCAAGCATTATTTAGACATGGATGCGCCTTTGTTTGGTGCTGATTATAAAACATCTATTCCACATGATTTCAATAAAGCCGTTGCTAAATATGGTCTTGATAGCCTACGTAAAGAAGGCTTAGTACCCTGGGAAGTCACGCGTGTTTATGGACGTTTGGTTGAGTCGTTTAAGGCTGAAAAGCGTGACTCTGTGTTGTTCTATGCGGCAGATCTGGGCCATTATGTGGCTGATGCACACGTACCTTTGCACACAACGCGTAATCATGATGGGCAGTTGACAGGTCAAAAAGGCATGCACGTTTTGTGGGAAAGTCTTGTTCCTGAGGCTCAGTTGCAAGGGTATTCTTTGAATCAAGTAGAAGGAGTTCAATACATTGCCAAGCCTCAAGATTTCATTTTTCAAATTTTATTAGAGTCACATTCGATGCTTCCTGCGATGTTTGCTGCGGAAAAAGAGGTACGTTCGGCTTTAGGGGAGGAGGGTTCATTTGAGATGGTGGAGAAATACGGTCGGAAACAACGCTACTATACCAAAGCATTTATTCAGGCTTATGGAGCTAAAATGGGAGCCTCCATTCCAGAGCGTATGTTATTGGCATCTTCGCGTGTGGCTTCCTTCTGGTTTTCAGCCTGGAAAGATGCGGGATCACCCGCTTGGGTTAAGCAAGATGCGCAAGTCGTTAATGCGTTGAATCAAGAAAAAGTCATTTGGAAGAAAAATGAGTTGATATCAGCGAATAAATTGATTTCGGTTAAAGGAAAACAGGCTGAATAAAGATGGTTAAGGTTTTATTGCTTTCAGATACACATAGTTATTTAGACCCCCGCCTCGATGAACATTTGAAAGAATGTGATCAAATATGGCACGGGGGAGATTGGGGTTCGGTCGAATTAGCGGATAAACTCGCTGCTTATGGAAAGCCCATTGCAGGTGTTTATGGGAACATCGATGATCGGACAATCCGAAATATGTATCCAAAAATTAAGCGCTTTCGGGTGGAAGATGTGACCGTCGCGATGACGCACATTGCTGGTGCCCCTTCGAATTATAAGCCGGATGCCTTGGAGGCTTTTTCCATGGGTTTACCCATGATTTTTGTTTGTGGGCATTCGCACATCTTACAAGTGAAGCGTGATGCCAAACGAAATAATATGCTGTTTTTGAATCCGGGTGCTGCAGGACAACATGGTTTTCATCCGGAACAAACGGCTCTTCGATTTAAGATCGAAGGTGCACGGATATTCGACATGGAAGTGATTCAGATGCCGCGGATAAAAGTGAAATTAACGCCTGATGAAGCAAAACTGCTATGACCCCGGCGGCGTGATTCCACGCCGCTGCGTTCTTCAATTTACACTTTATTCACTTCAAAAGACTGATAATTTTCAAACACGGAACCCTGCTGGTACGATTTGAGAATCCATCCACCTCCCACAACATCGTTTCCTTCATAAAAAACTGCCGCTTGGCCAGGCGCAATACCACTCACGGCATCATGAAAATCTACCTTAATTTTATCAGCAAATTGATGTATGATGGCATCCGTTCCCGCATCCTTATAGCGCACCTTCGTCAAAGTTTCCAATCCTTCCGCAGGTATTTCCGCATATTTCTGCATGTTTAACTGACCTACCCACATACCCGTCCGATTCAAATCCTCGATTTGGCCAATGACCACTTCATTCGTTTCCTTGCGGATTTCAATCACATATGCCGGGAAGCCAAATGCCTTGCCCAAGCCTTTTCGTTGGCCTACTGTATAAAACGGATATCCCTCATGCTTCCCAATGACCTTTCCTGCCACATCCACAAAGTTGCCTCCTGCGACTTCAGCCTCCAATTCCGGTAAGCGACGCTTCAAGAAACCTCGATAGTCATTGTCGGGAACAAAGCAGATCTCATAGCTTTCTGATTTATTCACAAGGTCCACAAATCCACGCTCGGTGGCCATTTCGCGAATTCGCGCTTTGGTTAAACCTCCTAATGGCAAAATGGTACGTGCTAGACTTGATTGGGATACGCCCCAAAGCACATAGCTTTGGTCTTTTAGGGTATCTACCCCTTTGGAAATAACATGCCTACCGCCTTCTTCGCGAATTTGTGCATAGTGTCCTGTGGCGATGAATTCGCAACCTAATTGGTCCGCCCGACGAAGCAATGCATCCCATTTGATGTGCGTATTGCACATCACACAGGGATTGGGCGTACGTCCGTCAACATATTCTTGCGTGAAATAATCGATAACCGAATCCCCAAACTCTTCGCGTATATCTAAAATGTAATGAGGGAATCCCAGGGACACAGCGATATGCCGTGCATCATTGATGGAATCCAACGAGCAACAACCCGTTTCCTTTTTATCTCCCCCAGAACTTGCATAGTCCCAGGTTTTCATGGTCATTCCAATGACCTCATAGCCTTGTTCGTGTAACAAAACAGCTGCGACCGAGCTGTCGATTCCGCCGCTCATAGCGACTAATACTCTTCCTTTTGATTCCATATTCTATGACAGGTTCAAAGCCTGCCGAAAATTTCCTGCAAGTTAGGATATATTTTCCTGAAAGCGTAGTTTTGTTCTTGTGTCTACGAATGAAAAAACCCTATGTTAAAAACGCTCGTTAAAGTTTCTGCCATTACCAACTTATCCGATGCGCGTTATTGTGCCGGGATGGGTGTCGATTTGTTAGGTTTCCCATTGGAACAAATTTCAGTGGAAAAGTTTACAGAAATTCGAAATTGGTTAGCCGGCGTACAGATTGTAGGCGAGTTTTCGACGCATCAGGCCGACGTAATTAAGTCCAAAGTGGCTGAATATCAGCCGGATGTGTTAGAAGTTGACACGAAAGTGAATTTAGTGGCCATTCAGGATATTGCGATTCCAAAAATATTACGTGTTAATATCGATTCAGATAACCTACCCGCAGTATTTGCCGCATCTGCACCCTATGTAAGCCAATTTTTATTGGTGGGGGATAGCCCAGATTCACTTCAAGGCATGGAAGGTTCGGTGGAAATCTGGTCGGCTCAATACCCCATTTTATTGGGCTTAGAAATCCCCGAGTCCGATTTGGATGAATGGATCGATCAAAGTTCCCTTAAAGGCATAGGCCTTGTGGCTGGCGACGAGGATCGTCCTGGTTTTCGGGATTTTACCGATTTAATGAATATCTTAGAAAAATTAGAAACTGAATAAATGATGTTCCAAAAGATTCAACAGATCTATTCGCTAGGTAAAAGCAAGCTAAAACAAGGAATTTTATTCCTTATTAGCCTGTTTTTACTGGGTGCTCAAAAGGTTTTGGGGCAGAAGCTATATGGGCGTTTGGAGGGTGTGTACCAACAAGCAATCGCTTATTACCAAGTCAAACGCGATCAAGTACAAGCATATTATGATGCCCGTGTCGATAAGAACTCTCCCTATTATAAGCCAATCGTACGTATTTGGCGCATTGCAGGAAAAACGGCTATGTACGCGCTGGTCTATTTGTTTGTCATTGAAACGAATATTTTTTGGTTGACTGGACAAATGCCCAGTGTAGATGACCTTCAAAATCCCAAGTTATCACAGGCCTCTGAGATTTATTCCGCGGATGGCGTGCTATTAGGGAAGTATTTTGCTGAAAACCGTACCCCGATTCGCGATTATAAGTTGATTTCACCTTACCTCGTTAAGGCATTGGTTGCCACAGAAGATGCCCGTTTTTATGAGCATACCGGTATTGATTTCCAAGCTTGGGCTGGGGTAGCCGTAGGTATTGTTAAAGGTGGAGATCGTGGGGGTGGAAGCACCATTTCGCAGCAACTTGCGAAAAATTTATTCAAGACGCGGACCAAGAAAAGTTTTACGAAAACAGGCTTGTTCGGTTACATTCCTGGATTGAATAAGTTGATTTACAAGTCCAAGGAATGGGTAACTGCGATCAAGCTCGAGCGTTTTTATACGAAGGATGAAATCATTCTTTGGTATTTAAATACGGTTGATTACGGAAATAATGCCTACGGGATTAAAGTAGCAGCCAAAACATATTTTAATACCTCGCCGGATAGCTTGAATATTCAAGAAGCAGCCATTTTAGTCGGACTTCAAAAGGCTACAACTACGTATAATCCTAAGCGTTACGATGGCAAACCTTTGGCAGAAAATAAGGCCTGGAAGCGCCGGAATGTTGTTTTATCCCAAATGGTCAAAGCGGGTTATTTAAAGCAATCTGCCTATGATTCGTTGGCGCCTATGCCCATTGTCTTGCATGAAAACCAAGAATCCCCTTACGATGGAACAGGGAATTATTTCAAAGTTGCTGTTGCGAAAGAAATTCAAGAGTGGGCGAAGAAAAATGACATGGAGGTTGATTTATACCGTGATGGGTTAAAAATTATGACGACCATTGATTCTCGCTTGCAATTACATGCCGAAGAAGCACTTGAAGAGGGAATGCGCAGTACACAAAAATCCTTTGATAATCATTGGGCAGGCCAAAATCCTTGGGTAGATGAGACGGGAAAAGAAATTCCCGGATTTATTGATTCGGTGGCAAAACGCACAGAATACTACAAGGCCTTGGTTCGACGATATCCAAATAATCCAGATTCTGTTTGGTATCAAATGAAACATGTGAAGCGTAAAATGTGGGTTTATTCTCGTAATACGCTCGGAGAAGAGGAACAAACCATGAGTGCGATTGATTCAATCAATTATTACAAGCGTTTCTTGCAGGCGGGTATGATGACGATGGATCCTTATACCGGTCATATTAAGGCATGGGTAGGAGGTTTGGATTTCAAATACTTCAAATATGACCACGTGAAGCAAAGTAAACGCCAAGCGGGATCGACCTTCAAACCTTTTGTCTACACGGCTGCCATTGATGGTCCACGCAATTTATCTCCTTGCTTTACCGTAGAAGATTCTCCTTATTCCTTGGAAATTGAGGAAGATGGCGAGAAGAAAATCTGGAGCCCTCACAATGCGGATGGTACATTTTCATACAGTTTGATGCCTTTGAAACGCGCTTTAGCGAAGTCAGTGAATACAGTCACCGCGCGATTGACCAATGAATTTGTAGGTCCGGATACCGTTGCTTTGTATGCTAAAAACATGGGAATAAAAAGTCCTTTGAAACCCGTTGCATCGATTGGCTTAGGGTCAATTGATGTCTCGCTTTATGAGATGATAGGTGCCTATTCTGCCTTTGTCAACGAAGGTATTCACGTAGAACCTATGATTATCTCGGAAATTAAGGATCAAAATGGGAAGGTACTCGTCAACTTTGAGCCGGAAACGAAGCGTGTCATCAAAAAAGAATCAGCCCAATTAATGCGGTATATGTTGGAAGGGGTGATTCATGAAGGAGGAACCGCAAGTTCACTCTTGTGGGGAGATGGTGCTGTATTATTGCCGGAAGGGAATAACCGCTACGCGCATAATTTTGCAGGTAAAACGGGTACAACCTCGAATCACTCGGATGGTTGGTTTATAGGAATGACACAGAACCTCATTTCAGGCGTTTGGGTGGGTGGTGATGATCGATCGATTCACTTCCGTTCGGGCGCGCTGGGAGAGGGCTCGAAAACCGCAATGCCCATTTACAAACGTTTTATGATTAAGGTAGTCAAGGATCCTTTGTTGGCCATGTATAAACCTACTCCATTTGACAAATTGGATAAGCGGATTGTCAAAAAAGACTTTGATTGTGGTGGTGGGACTAGTATTTTGCCGGATTCTTTACAAGTATCTGACGCTGAAGTAGACTCTTTAAATGCGTTGATGGGAGAACCTGAAACACAAACAGATTCGAGTACATCATCCCCTAATTAGTATGAATAAAGAGCAAATAGAAGCCTATTTTCGAGATCTACAAGATCGTATTTGTCAAGGAATCGAAGCTGCGGATGGAGCCGGTAAATTTCGTGAGGACCTTTGGTCACGTCCGGAAGGTGGTGGCGGAAGAACGCGTTTAATTGAAGGGGGGGCAATCTTAGAAAAAGCGGGCGTTAATTTCTCAGCTGTTTCTGGACCTTTGCATCCCAAAATGGTCACGAGTTTAAATGTGACAGATGAGGTTGAATTTTTTGCCACGGGAGTCTCTATCGTGATGCATCCAATCAATGCTTGGGTTCCCATCATACACATGAATGTTCGCTATTTTGAATTAAGCAATGGGCAATCCTGGTTTGGTGGCGGAATTGATTTGACTCCTCATATCATTATTCCGGAGCAGGCGAAGTGGTTTCACCAACAAGTTAAAGCTTCTTGCGATGGTTTTGGGCCGGATGTTTATGCGAAGTACAAAACGTGGGCGGATGATTATTTCTTCAATACACATCGCAACGAAACACGCGGTATTGGAGGTATTTTCTTTGATTATTTGAAGGAAGATAAGGAGAAGACTTTTGATTTTGTGAAGTCGGTAGGGGAATCTTTTGTCCCAATCTATAGTCACTTGATGCAAGCGAATGCTGCAAAACCTGTTAATGAACAGGAGCGCAACTTCCAATTATTGCGTCGAGGGCGTTATGTGGAATTTAATTTGGTGCACGACCGCGGAACTAAATTTGGTTTAGAAACGAATGGTCGGACTGAATCGATCTTAATGAGCTTGCCGCCTTTGGCATCTTGGGAATACATGCATGATGCCTCAGGGTATCCGGAAGGCCGACAAACCTTGGATTTATTGAAAAAGGGAATTGATTGGTTGGCATAAAAAAAGGTGAGGATTTTGTTCCTCACCTTTTTTGTTTATTTCGTTTCTTCCCAAACGATTTCAAGCCCTTTCGGTGTCATGAGTAAAACTCGGGTGGGAGAGGGTAGTAATACCAAACGAGCGGCAGCGGCTGGATCTTCGATCCACTCTACTTCTACACCTTCTTTTTTACTGATTTCAACTTCCCCGTCAGCGGTTTCCACAAATTTCTTTGCTAAATAGGCTGTGGGCAACAATACATCCGATTCAGGGCAATGCTTTAAGTGAACCTTTTCTAGGATTTCTTCCAATTGGTCACCGTATTTTTCGTTGAAATCATCTTCTAAATCGTGTAATAATTCCTCTACATCATCGTAGTTTTCGTCGGAATAAGACAATTTACTTAATTTCAATCGTTGCTCTAAGATGGCAATCATCGCCTCGTCAATCGTATTCATGCGGATATATTAAATTTTTGCTGAGCAAAGATAGGAGTTTTAGTCAAAAGGCGTGGCTCTTTGAAGCCCCGATTTTTGAAAAATATTACCTTGTTTGATATAAAGACCACTCTCGAAATTATTCGTGTACAACTGCCCTGTTCCTAAACCTTGCGGCAAAGGATTCCTAAATTCAGCGCAAAATTGCGCAATGGCTTGTAAACCTATGTTCGATTCCAAGGCTGACGTAATCCACCATGCGATTCCTTGTGCTTCAGCCGCTTCAATCCAAAGCCGTGTTGCGTGAAATCCACCTAATAAAGTAGGTTTCAAAATGATGTATGGAGGTTTGATGGCTTTTAATAGTTCTGCCCGACGCGTAACTCCGATCAACTCCTCATCTAAAGCAATCGGTAAACGACTTTGTGCACATAAATCATGCATAGCTTCCCATTGGCCCGCACGAATGGGTTGTTCGATGGAATGAAGATCAAATGAAGCTAATCGATCTAATTTCGTGCTGGCTTCGGCAACTGAAAAAGCACCATTGGCATCTACTCGTATTTCGAGTTGATCGGAAGAATAGCGTGATCGAATTTCACGTAGAATTTCGATTTCTTGTTCAAAATCGATGGCACCAATTTTCAATTTAAGGCAGTTGTAACCCGTTGCTAATTTGGCATCGATTTGTTCGCGCATGAATGATGGACTTCCCATCCATATGAGACCATTGATGGGAATGGGTACCTCATTCGTTGAAAATTGATTATGAAAATAGTGTCCATTTTCGCCCTTCATCCAATCTAATAACGCCATTTCCAGTGCCATTCGAAGGGAAGGGAATTCGAATGGAATGTTTTCCAGGTAAGCTGGGATTTCCCCAAGCGTCATAGGTAGGATTGGCAATTGATCAATGATTCGTTGAAATGTTGTGGTGCAATCTTCCTCAAATTCAGGGCTTAATCCGCGCAGGGGTCCCGCTTCACCGATTCCCGTCCGACCATCTTGTTCAATGCGCAAAAAATAACTGGTCTTTTGTGTCAAAACACCGCGTGATGTTCCTGCTTCAAAATGGAAGTTGAGAATATGGGATTTCAATTGAATCATGCCCGCAAGTTATTATTTTCTAATGAATTGTTTATTTAGTAGTTTTAAGGAATGATTAAACGCTTACTTTTTTATGTATTATCCGCATTGTATGGCCTGATTACTTCATGTCGGAATGCGCTGTACGATCAGCAGATTTTTAAGAGTAGGCATTTTGACCGACCGACTACCCTTGTGATTGGGAATTTGGCCGTGGGTGGTACAGGAAAAAGTCCTTTTGTTGCTTATTTAGTTCAGCATTGGCCATTTCAGGAACGTTTGGGAATATTAAGTAGAGGTTATGGACGTAAAACCAAAGGCTTTCGATGGGTTGAATCCACTTCCTTAGCATCCGAAGTGGGAGATGAACCTTTAGCCTATAAGCAACAAATGCCGGCTATCACGGTGGCAGTATGCGAAAAGCGGGTGATTGGCGTGGAAAAGCTGCAAAATGATGTTGATACCTTATTTTTAGATGATGCGTTTCAGCATCGTGCGATTCAAGGGGATTTGAATTTGCTTTGCACAACCTATGATAAACCTTTTTTTATCGATAAAATGTTGCCTTTAGGTCGATTGCGCGAGTCGATTGAAGGGGTCAAACGTGCGCAAGCCATTCTTGTGAATCGTTGTCCAGCGACGATGTCTGAAGCTAAAAAATCCGCATTTGAGTCCTTTGGTTTGCCTGTATTTTATACGCGTGTAAGCTATGGTAGTCCAGTTGGTCCAACGTTGAATGAAGTTAAGAACTGGCACCTCGTTGCAGGAATTGCGGACCCGCTCCCTTTCTTCAAGCATGCTAAAAGCTTGGGTGATATCTTGAATCAAGAATCCTACGAGGATCATTATGCTTTTCAAACGGCCGATTTTCAGTATTGGGAATACATCGCCAAGCAATGCCTAGATGACACGGGTATTTTGACAACTCATAAGGACTTTATGCGTTTTCAAGAGCATTTGGATGATTATCCTCATTTGAAGAAGCGGCTATATTATTTGCCTATGCAGATGGAGTTTGTGTCGAATGAAGCGGAATTTTGGGCATGGATGAAGCAAAGTCTCAAGCGCTAACCAATATTTAATTACCTTTGCGCTGTGAAAATGCGGTCGATTTACCTTCTTATTGTTTTTCTTTTGCTTTCCTTGCAAGGATTTTGCCAGTTTACTTCCGGGCAAAACGGTGTTGTTGATCCGGCCAATGCGGGATTTCCGAATCCGAAGACGCAGCAGAAAGGAGGCCAACAAACATCCAATAAATCCGGTCGGGCGGCATTGGATGACTCGACCAAGCAGATTTATGGTCCTCAAACGGTGCATTATTTTTTGGAGGCGGACGCCGTCAATAGTGATATTATCCAACGACGCATTGATACGACTTTGACTTTGTTGCATCGCTATTTGTATCAAGAGCGAGATGCATTTTTGTCTACAAGTTTGGGGAATCAAGGAACAGCTTACCGGAATATTTTTACACAGGCTCCGAAAGCAATAGGAACTCAAATGGGCTATGAGGCCTATATTCCATATGCATTTCAAGCCGATCAAGTACGTTATTACCAAACCAAATCGCCTTATTCCGATGTGACTTATAATTTAGGTGCGGGTGGACAAACGAATCTGAATTTCGCCTTTGCACGCAACGTGGATTCCTTGTGGAATGTGGGGGTGGAAGTTCAGCGCTTGGTTGCAGATAAAAATTTAACGGATGCCGCTTTCAAATCAGGTGACCTTAGTTTAACAGGTCAATGGGGCGTTTTATTGCATACCAATCTCACATCGCGCAACAAGCGTTATCGTTTACTCGGGCATATTAATTATTTTGATCAAGGAACGAATGACCAAGGTGGAATTAGGTTGACCACGGGTCAAACACCAGCGGACGCATTGAAATACATCGACAATACAGCTTTATTGACTGATTCGAAATCGCAGTCGAATGATCAGTTTTTGAAATTGCATCTATATCATGAGTTCATTGGATTTAAAGGCTTGCAATTATTCCAACAACTAGACGCAGAAACGCGGAAGGTGAAATTTCGTGATTTGGCTTTTCAAACGAATTTGGCAACGGGTTTTTATCCTCGAACGTACATCAATTACATTCAAGCGCCATCGAGTGATTCGCTCTACAATGAAAATCAATGGCGCTCTTATAGCCATAAAACGGGTATCAAAGGTATTTTTCGCCAGTTTACTTACCGAGCGCACATCAAGCAACGCTACTGGTCGGTTTATAATCCAATGAACCAATCCACACAGGATAAATTGGAAAATTATGCAGGTTTATGGCTTCGTCAGCAGGTAGGCAAAAACTTGGACTTCCAAGCGGAGGGAGAGTATTTGATAGGATCGGATTATTTGTTGAAAGCGTCGCTGAGCTCCCCATGGTTTTGGGCAAGCTACCAAAGAACCTCTGTTAGTCCCACATTAGCCAATCAATGGGTTTACAATTCCTCGTTTCGCTGGAACAATGATTTCAAAAACATCGAATTTGATCAATTAGCTGGTGGTATCGCGTTAACGACCAAGCATTTTTATTTGAAACCTGCAGTCACGATTCAACGTATTGGTTCTTGGGTTTATTTTGATAGTTTGTCTACAGCCACACAGGCGAAGGAAGCCATCGCCGTGTTCCGAACTTCGGTGTCCTTGGGAGGAAATTTTGGTCGATTCGAATGGCAATCCAATGTGCATGCGAATACGCAAACGGGACCCGATGTGATGCGGATGCCCAGTTTCCTTGCGAATGCTAATTTGGCCTTAAATGTTCAATACAAGAAATTGCTTTATATGCAGTTTGGTATAGATGTCATCGGTCAATCGGCCTATTATGGAGATACCTATCAGCCTGCAATCCAGCAATATCATTTGCAAAATCGCTACGAATTGCCTGCTTTTATTCAAGTAGATCCCTATGTTTCCTTGCGCATAAATCGCGTCCGCTTATTCTTTAAGATGTCCAACGCCACCCAAGGCTTGTTGACGGATAATTATTATGCCGCATATCTCTATCCTGCTATGAGTAGGGGCTTTGCTTATGGAGTAAAGTGGCTTTTATTTGATTAATTTTTGATAAGTTTGTAGGGTATTCAAAAACCTATCAAACATGAAAATGTCGAGTCGCCGTACATGGTTAAAAGGAATGGCCTTAGCCGCCTTAGGTACCGTAGCTTATTATGATTTGTCGGCCAAATCCAAATCCATTTCCCTCTCGCTTAGTCTTGCCGAAGAAGATGTCCTGAATCGCTTAATGGGAGGAATAATTCCGGAGTCTTCCATTCCTGGAGCTGTTAGTTTAGGTGTTCCCGTATTTGTTAAAACAATGCTAAAAGATTGTTATGAGCCCAAGGCTCAAGAAGCATTTCGAGGCGTTTTAGCTCAAATTCCAAGCATTTATAAAGGTGATTTTAATCAAGCAAGTGGTCCTGCATTGGAGGCATTCCTATTTGAATTGGAACAAGGGAAACAGGGTGCAAATGCGCAAAAGGCGCTGGCGACCTTGAAGGGCTTAACCATTCAAGGCTATGTGACAACTGAATATGTGATGGTCAATCATTTAAATTATCAAATGGCGCCCGGATTTTGGAATCCTTGCGTGCCGGTTAACAAATAAGCGATGGAAATTTTAAAACATGCAGAAAAGCGTTCCTATGGTGCGATTGTAATCGGTTCGGGGATTGCAGGCGGTTGGGCTGCCAAAGAATTTTGTGATAAAGGAATAAAAACCTTGGTCCTTGAAAGAGGCCGCAAGGTTACTCATAATGAAGATTACCCTACGACCCTGATGAGTCCATGGGAATTTGAACATCGGGGCCGATTAACCCAAGAGGAAATTGCAGCCAATCCGATTGTTAGTAAATGTTATGCTTTTCGCGAAGATGCGAAGCATTTTATGGTCAAAGATGCTGAGCATCCTTATGAACAAGACAAGCCATTTGATTGGATTCGGGGTTATCAAGTAGGGGGCAAATCCTTGTTATGGGCTCGCCAAACGCAACGTTGGTCTCAATTGGATTTTGATGGACCTGCGCGTGATGGATTTGCGACACCTTGGCCCATTAACTATAAAGATATTGATCCTTGGTATTCTTACGTGGAGCATTTTGCCGGAATTTCTGGAAATAAAGATGGGTTGGATTCCTTGCCGGATGGCGACTTCTTGCCAGCATACGAATTAACCTGTGTGGAAAAACATTTCCAAACGGAAATGAAGAAGCATTACAAGGATCGCCATGTGATTGTGGCGCGTTGTGCACATTTATCGGAGCCACGTGAAATCCACTACCAACAAGGTCGTGGACGTTGCATGAGTCGGAATTTGTGTCAGCGGGGTTGTCCCTATGGTGGTTATTTTAGTTCGAATGCTTCTACGTTACCTTGGGCGGCAAAAACAGGCAATATGACCTTACGCCCGGATTCGATTGTTGAATCGATCATTTACGATGAAAAGAAGGGCCGTGCCACGGGAGTGCGCGTGATTGATGCGCATACGAATGAGATGGTTGAATATTACGCGAAAGTTATTTTCGTTACGGCGGCAGCTTTGAATACAAATGCCCTTTTATTGAATTCGAAATCACATCGTTTCCCAACGGGCTTAGGTAATGATAGTGGGGTGTTAGGGAAATATGTTGCGTTTCACAATTACCGTGCTTCGCTCTCTGCTGAATATGAAGGCTATTTGGATACGAAATCAGAGGGTTCCCGACCTACTTCGGGTTATGTGCCACGTTTCCGTAATTTGTACAAGCAAGAGACAAATTTCTTGCGCGGTTATGCCGCTGGTATGAGTGCAGGCCGAGGAACGCATGCGGATCAAAGTTCGGTGGGAGAGAGTTTGAAAAACTCCTTGTTAAATCCGAAGTTGAATAATAACTGGTATGCTGGTTCGCACATGATGGGAGAGACCATACCAAAGGAAAGTAATCAAGTTCGTTTGGATCCGGTGAAAAAAGATGCTCATGGATTGCCGATCATGCACATGGATGTATCCTATGATGATAATGATGATAAAATGGTACAAGATTTTATTAATCAGTTCTCCGAAATGTATCACAAGGCTGGATTTAAGAATATTGTTACAAGAGATTCTAAGCAAGCACCAGGCTTGGATATTCATGAAATGGGTGGAGTTCGTATGGGCGCAGATCCAAAGAGTTCCATGCTGAATAAATGGAATCAAATGCATGCGGTTAATAACGTTTTTGTGACGGATGGTGCTTGTATGACATCTACCTCTACACAAAATCCGTCCTTGACTTACATGGCTTTGACGGCTCGTGCGGTTGATTATGCGGTGAAAGAAATGCGAAAAGGGAATTTATAGTAGATGAAGACATTTTTAAGGAAGACGGCCGAGCATTTATGGGCACAATATAGCATTGATGAAATGCAGGATATTGCGGTGGTGATGCCCTCGCAACGCGGTGTTTTATACCTTAAAAAAGAATTAGCATATCTGAGTGATCGGGCATTTTTAGCACCTGACTTCATGACGATTGAGGAGTTTGCCCTCAAAATGACGGATTCGACGCTCATTGATCCGATTGAATTGCTTTTTGAAGCCTATAATTGCTTTAAGGAGGTGGATCACTTGGTTGATTTCGACCGTTTCATGGGTTGGGGGCAAATGATGTTGAAGGATTTTGATACGCTCGACATGTATTTGGTTGAGCCCTATCAGATTTTCTCTTTTCTATCCGAAGTGAAATCCTTGGAGAGATGGGGCGCGGAATATGGTGAAGAAGATACGGGAAAATACATCACCCAGCATACGAAAGCCTATTTCAAACTATACGATCATTTATTAGAAGTCTATGGACGTCTGCAGGCGCGATTGAAAGATCGAGGTTTGGCTTACCGAGGTATGGCTTACCGGGATTTGGCTGCTCGTTTAGCAGCGAATGGAACCTTAGCGAAGCAATACAAGAAAATCTATTTTGTCGGCTTTAATGCTTTGTCCAAAGGCGAGGAGGAAATTATTCGATCGCTCTTGAAGCTAGATTTAGCGGAAACCCTTTGGGATGCGGATGCATTTTATGTGAAGAACTCTTTTCATCGGGCAGGTAATTGGCTTCGGAATTATTCGAATCCAGGATCCAATACCTTTTTAGCGAAGTCGGATTTTAATTGGATGGAGCAACATTTTGCGAAAGATGCCAAAGAGGTGGAGGTTTTAGGTGTTGCCAATCCCAGTGCACAAGTTTTTGTTGCGATGGAATTAATTCGATCTTGGCAAAAGAAATATGGCGCAGAGGAACAAGTTGCGCTCGTTTTAGGGGATGAAAGTCTCTTAGATCAAGTATTATTGTTTGTTGGGGAATTTAAAGAGCGATTAAACATTACGATGGGGTATTCTTTGAAGAAGACCCCTGCATTTTCGTTCATGACGCTCTTAGGTGAGATTCATAAGCGCGCCGACCAAAGCCGTATTCCTGTGGCGATGTTTAAGGCTTTGATGCAACATGCCATCATGCAATACTATGTGGATGGACGTTCCAAAAGTGCTTCCAAAGACTTGAATCGCGAATGGCAAGCCTTAGCTGGGCCCGCGGATTTATATATTACTTTGGATGCGATTCGTGGCATCCAAGCATTGCCTGCTTTAGCTGATTTACTTCAAGCGGGTACTTTTCCAGAGATCTTATTACAAACTTCAAAGGCTTTTGAGCAAATCTTAAAGGAGATGCCCAAGCAAGATTGGGGAGCAGATGCACAGGCTTTGACACAGGCAAGGCGCGTGCTTGATAATTTGTCAGATGTCATTTCGCAGGTGGGTGAGGTTTCGGTGAAAATTGGTTTTAAGTTGTTGTTGAATTTAGTCCAACAGCAGAAATTAACCTTTGAGGTAGCCGAGCAAAAGAATCGAACCTTGCACGTGATGGGGCTTTTGGAAACGCGGACTTTGGATTTCGATCGCGTAATTGTACTATCCTTGAATGAGGGGAGTTTACCGGGTACTCGTAAGCGCGAAAGCTTGATTCCATTGGATATTGCCCAAATGAATACATTTGATTTGCCTACGTTTACGCAGGCGGATGCGGTGACTTCGTATCACTTTCATCGCTTGTTACAAAGGCCAAAACAGATTGAATTGATTTATGTACAGCCTTCAGAGAAATCAAGTGTGAAGGAAATGAGCCGGTTTATCAAGCAATTGCGCTTGGATTGGGTGAAACAAAATCCAGCCTTGACTTGGACGGAGCCTCATGTTCGATTCGATTTAGCAGCGCAGGCTCCCGCGCATGATCTGCACCGGATTGAGAAAACGGATGAAGTTATTCAGGTATTAAAAGATAAATTGGCGAATCGTGGTTTATCACCTTCTGCGATGGCACAATTTGCGAATTGTAGTTTACAGTTTTACTACAGTTTCGTATTGGATTTGCGTAAGGAGAAACAGAATGAGGATGAATTAGGCGCAGATGTTTTTGGAACCTGGGTACACAAGGTTTTAGAGAATGTAGATAAAGCCATTTTGGACTCGCATGATGGTTGGGTAGATCAAACCGATGCGGATGCCCGAATCGCTTCATTGGATGCGATGTTGGATCAAGCCATGGAGCAAATTCAGTTGCGCGAAGGCGTGTTTGAGATGGAAAAGGGCTTTAATTATGTTTTAAAGGAGGTTGCTAAAACCTTATTAGGCAGTTATTACCATTTGGAGACCCAGTGGACTTCGGAGCGCGTACAGTTGTTGGGGACGGAATTGGATTTGAATACCCTGGTTCCCGTGCGCTATGAAGGCGCAGATTTTTCGGTGAAAATCAAGGGGCGTGTCGACCGACTGGATCGCGTAGCTGGTGTTTATCGCATTATTGACTATAAAACAGGCAAGGTCGAATCAAAGGATTTGACTGTGGGGGCTCAGGGATTAGCGGACGAATTAAGGTCGGAGGATTTAAAAGGTAAGTTATTGCAGCTTTGGTTGTATAAATTTTTATTGGCACAAGCCGTTGAGCAACAAATTAACCCACTTTTTGCCGGTTTGGATTGGAAATCATTGATTGTAGAACCGGGGATTATTTCCTTCCGAAATTTAGGGGCGGGTGTATTAACGGTTCCTAAATTGGGTTTATGGTTTTCAGAGGGTCAAAATATGGAAGGATTTATTGCTGATTCCAAGCAGGTGGTGCAAGCATGGGTCGATAAAATTTTGGATCGTACGAAAACATTTGAAAAAACGAGCGATATCGAATCTTGCCAATTTTGTGACTTCAAGGTAATTTGTCATCGGGAGATTTAAGTGTTAGTTTTGTGTTTTAAAAGACATAATATGACATTTCAAGAAATCAACGAACGTATTAACGCGCTAGCTGCCCAAAAGGGTGGACAAGGCGTATCCTTTAAATTTGCATTTCCTTCAGGCATCATTGTCGTGAATTCAGATGGAACAGTAACGAATGAAAATGTTGATGCTGACTGCACGATCGCAGCGACAGAGGAGAATTTTACAGCTTTATTAAAAGGTGAATTGAATCCGATGATGGCCGTTATGACGGGAAAAGTGAAGATTTCCGGTGACATGTCGGTAGCCATGAAGCTTCAAAACCTACTTTAATGTTATTTCAAGATACGATTGTAGCATTGGCAACTCCTGCTGGGGTGGGGGCGATTGGGGTTATCCGTTTATCGGGACCTGATTCGATCCCTTTAGTTAATGCTGTATTTAAGCCCAAAGACCTAACGAAACAAGTCTCGCATACGATTCATTATGGTCGGATTGAGGATGCTGGTCGGGTATATGACGAGGTGGTGGTGAGTTTATACATCGCCCCGAAGAGTTATACCAAGGAGGATGTGGTGGAGATATCGTGTCATGGTTCTCCGTTTATTCAGGAGAGTATACTTCAATTATTTGTTGAAAAAGGCGCGCGTTTGGCGCGGGCTGGGGAATTCACACAGCGTGCTTTTATGCACGGCGCCTTTGATTTAGCACAAGCCGAGGCGGTTGCGGATGTCATTGCGGCCGATTCAGCAGCGGCGCAAGCGGCGGCATTGCATCAGTTGCGCGGTGGATTTTCAAATGAATTAGCGGCCTTGCGGGAGCAATTGATTCATTTTGCCTCTTTGATTGAATTGGAATTGGATTTCGGTGAAGAGGATGTGGAGTTTGCGGATCGCAAGGATTTGGAAGATTTGGTAAACCAATTATTGCTTGCCATTCGCCCTTTGGTAGCTAGTTTTCGTGCCGGAAATGCCATCAAAAATGGGGTTGCTACGGTGATTGTGGGAAAGCCCAATGCGGGGAAATCAACCCTTTTGAATGCCTTGTTGAATGAAGATCGTGCGATTGTTTCGGACATCGCGGGAACGACACGCGATAGTTTGGAAGATTCGTGGGTTTTGGGCGGAATTAAATTTCGTTTGATTGATACCGCGGGATTGCGTGAGACGGAAGATGTGATTGAGGCGATGGGCGTGGAACGTACGCAGGCTTGGGTGAAAAAGGCACAGGTGGTTATTTACATGGCGGATGCAACAACGGAAACGGCAGCGTCGATTCGTGCAGGTGTGGAAGACTTGGGAGATTTGGACATACCTGTCATACAGATTTTAAATAAGAAAGATCAAGTGGCTGCGGAAGCGTCACAAGCGATTGTTCAAGAATTGCCATCCTTGATTTGCCTTTCTGCAAAAAACAAGGATGGTTTAGCGGATTTAGAGCAAGCATTATTGGATGTGGTTGGATTGGATCAGGTAAGCACAGGTGGCACTTTGGTGACTAATTTACGCCATTACCAACATCTATTACAGACACAAGAGACCTTGGAATCCGTTTTACGCGGTTTAAAAACGGGTTTAACGGGCGATTTAATCGCACAAGACCTTCGTTATGCCTTGCACGATTTAGGGGAGATTACAGGCCAGATATCGAATGATGATTTGTTGAAGAACATCTTTGGGAAGTTTTGCATCGGAAAGTGATCAAAGTACGGTTGTGGCATGTTTAATCTATCAAATATAGTTTCGATTCAACACACTAATCAATAATCTTTTTACGGTTTCTATTTCGTCTGGTTTGCTCGATGCAACAAACAAAGTTAAGCTGGCAAGTGCCTCATTGCTGATAATTGTTTGGCCTGATTTAGTGTATAATAATTTATTTCGATTCAAGAATAACAGAAAACAGGCAGCCGCTATTCGCTTATTCCCATCGACAAACGCATGATTTTTTATAATTAAGTAAAGCAACATGGCTGCTTTTTCCTCCAAGGTTGGGTAGGCATCCTGATTTCCAAATCCTTGACTTATTTGATTTACAGCACTGTCGAAACCTCCATCTTTTTCTTTTCCAAAAACGTTTGAGTTAAATTCTGCTCGCATTTGCTTAACCAGTTCCATATATTCAGACATTGAAGGATAATTGGCTGCCCCAATGTGTACACCGCTAACATCTAAAGACTCGTGGTCATAGTCGTCTAACAGTTGTAAACCAACACTATATTGATGCAACCAAGCATAGGTTTCATTGTTAGCTACTTGATCCTCAATCGCTCTGCTTAAAATTCTTATTCCGTCGTGTAATACTTGTATTTCTTTGTTTTTTTGCTCTAATCTTTTTTCGTTGATCGCAATACCTTCTATCAGATAATCCTTTAAACGTTGAGTTGCCCATTGGCGGAATTGGGTTGCTTTAGATGAGTTTATTTTATAGCCCACTGAAATGATTACATCAAGATTGTAAAAATTCATTTTTCGTTTTTTACCATCAACTGCAACCTGTTCCAAAATGGAACAAGTTGTTTCCTTCCCCAACTCACCAGAATCATATATATTATTAATGTGCTTAACCACAGCAGGGCGCTGAACATCAAATATTTCAGCTATAAGATGAGCATCTAGCCATAATGTTTCATTTTCCAACTTTAATTGGACTTCTGTTCCCTTAAGCGTTTTGAAAATCTCTAATTTACCCTGCTTCATTATCTTACCTCTAATCCCATTTCCCAAGCGAATGGGGGTGCTATTGCAAATTGCTCATCCTGAACAAGCAAGGCTGATTTACGATTATTTTAAATTGCTTGCAAATGTTCTACTAATTTGGGAATATACATTTCATGCCCCATTCAGGCATGTCTGTTAATATTCAAATATACTTGTCTAACTGTATTCATTAGAATTTTTAGTAAAATACCTTAATTGGATTTATATTAGGATATTATAAACGTTTGAATGGTATGAAATATTATATACTAAAAGTGTTATCGTTAAAAGCGTTTATTATTTAATTGGTTTCAAAATGAATTTTAATTGTTTGCATAATTTTGAATTAGTAATTAAAAAAATAGGTGAGATGAAAATTGAAATTTTAAGTTGGGAATTTATTTTCGGTAAAGGTGCTAATTGGAAAATTAATGTCGATAATAAAAATTTTAATCTACTTGTAATTCATAGATTTGAATATGATAGCTTTTTTGAAGTTATTGATTGAGAAATTTTGACAGTAATAAATCTAGATGATAAAAAATTACTTGTCGGTGAATTTAGATCATTTTTTGAGTTGCCTGAACATACTCCCTATGAATTTTTTATTGATAAGGTAAAGTATGTTGATCTAAATGTAAATAATACATTAAAATTCTCTGACTTGATATATGAGATTGCCGGAAAAATAAGTGAGAAATTTAATGATTTGAACATATTTGATAGTAGTGCTATGGCACTAAATAAGGATTTAATCAAAAAATTTGTTTTTGAATTAGATCAGGATTATTTAGATGAGACCTATATTTTTGGCCCTAATGCGCATTAAATCGAGTTTTTGTTAACTATTAAAAACCAACATGGCAAATTTTAGCAAATATTGCCTTTAAATATTTACAAATATCGGGATGAAATTTAAACTAGTTAACGGTCAGGCTTTTAATGTAATATATATTATAACATCATTATTGATTCATTTTTGGTCTATTGTGAATTATACTTTTTATTCTCTAAAGGCTTTATTATTAACCGCTTTGATTCCTTTTGGGAGTGAAATGTATTGGATAATTTATAATAGAAATGAAAAGGGAATCGGTTCTCAATTTGATTTAATTGCCTCAATATTTCTTCTGATTACCGGAGTGTATATTATATTAAATTTTACTGAGGCAATTAAGAGTATTAAATACATTTTCATTTATTTCGTCGCCTGGTTTCTTTTTTATTTGATTTGGTCTCTATTAGGCTTATTAGGCTATTCTTCAAATTCAATAATTGAATTTCAGAATTTAAATTATGTTGAATACTATAAAAATGCTGTTTTGGAGGATTCTGGCTGGTTAATAATTTATACTTTTTTAATCGGATGGTGGTTTACATATTTGGTAATTAGGTATTTTAAAAAAACGCTAAAAGTTAAATTGTAATCAATTCCCAAATCTCTAATTGGATTCAATAAAATCCGATCATTAAAATTCAATTAGGACAGTATTTGTTTTATTATATTCAAGGTAAAATAAAGGTGTTTCATTTTTACATCTATTAGTTATTGTTAAGCTTTTGCCTATATATTTCTGATTATTTTGAATTAATAAGTAAGCACATTTTTAAATTATACTGCATCGAAATTTAGCAATCGATTTAAATCCATACACATGTCAGGCCAATTTATTACCATTCGTTTTTTGGAATTTAATGGCTTTTCGGCCAAGCGCCATGCCTTTGCCGAAATGGGTCGTTCATTGGTTAACGGTTGGTCGGCAGCGGGATTGGTTTTTTCCAAACAGTTAGGTACTGGAGCAGGAAATGGATTTTCGGTACTTCCCAATTTTGGATTATATGCTTGGTTGGGTGTTTGGGAATCTGCTCAACATGCCGAACGCTTTTTTGAAACGGATACCCGTTGGTTGAATTTTGCAACTGTCTCATCGAGTATTTCTGGTTGGGATGCGATCCCTTTAAAAGGCAAAGGAACCTGGAATGGCATTCAGCCTTTTGACTTTTCGGTGACTGATTCTACTTGGACTGGCCCTGTTGCGGTTATTACCCGCGCGAGTATTCGTTGGTATAAATCCTTATTATTCTGGTGGAATGTTCCTTCTGCGAGCAAGCATTTGGAAGGAAAACAGGGCTTGAAATATGCCAAAGGGGTGGGGGAGTTTCCGCTCTTAGAACAAGCTACTTTCTCATTATGGGAGTCGGCCGCTAATTTGGATCAGTTTGCTTATCAAAGCAAAGAACATGCGCCAATGATTAAAAAGACCCGAAAATACGATTGGTATAGCGAGGAGATGTTTGTGCGGATGGGGGTGGTGAAGTTAGTCGCTAGTCGCTAGTCATCAGTCGCTAGTCGCTAGTCGCTAGTCGCTAGTCGCTAGTCGCTAGTCGCTAGTCGCTAGTCGCTAGTCGCTAGTCGCTAGTCGCTTAAATTTTGGGGATTTAAATTACCTATATTATTTGATTGACTAATATTATATGTATCCATAAAGTAATATGGTCTAAAATCAATTCATTTGAATTAGACCCTAGACCATATTTAATTACTGACGATTAGTGACTGATGACTAGCGACTGATGACTAGTGACTAGCGACTGATGACTATCGTATCGCCCCATCGCCCCTCGTCTTCGTTCTTATCCGAATCGCATCTTGAACATCGTAGATGAAGATTTTTCCATCTCCCACATTGCCTTCAGAAGCGTTATCAAGGATAACATCAATACATTTCTCCAAATTCTCATCGCTTACCACACAGATGATCATCACCTTGGGTAATAAAATCATGGATTTCTCGGTCCCCCGATAAATTTCCGAATAACCTTGTTGGAGCCCCGCTCCACGAACCGGAACCACGGTCATACAAGGGATATCAGCATCGATTAAGCCTTTTTGAATAGCTTTTAATTTCGATGGTTTTACTATGGCTTCTACCTTTTTCATATCGTTTCTATTAGCTATTATTCAAAAGTTGTATATGCTTCTACTCCAAACTCAACCGCATCAATACCCGCTGATTCTGCTTTGTGACTTAAACGAATGCCCATTGTCTTTTTCAAGGCCATGAAAATAAGGTAGGTCAACACAAAAGAGAATACTGAAATGATAGAAACTCCGATCAATTGGGTGATGAATTGTGCACTTTCTCCCGTAATGAATAAACCATTCTTTTGTGAGAATAAACCTACCGCGATGGTTCCAAAGAATCCATTAACGCCGTGAACAGCAACCGCACCTACGGGATCATCTACTTTCATTTTGTCTACTACGACTACGGCTATATCGACAATTGTACCAGCGATGAAACCGATGATCAAGGCAGAATCAGGTGAAACTACGTTACAACCTGCCGTAATAGCCACTAAACCGGCTAAAACACCATTGATGACCATTGTGATATCAACCTTCTTGTAACGAATAAAGGTATACAACATCGTTGCGATACCACCCGCTGCTGAAGCTAAAAATGTATTTGTTGCAACAGATCCGATTAAATCCCATTTTCCCACAGCTCCTAAGGTAGAGCCAGGGTTGAATCCGAACCAACCGAACCATAGGATGAAAGCACCTACTGCAGATAAAGTTAAATTATGACCCGGAATGGCATTCGCCGTTCCATCTTCATTGTATTTTCCTAAACGGGGTCCTAATACGATGGCTCCGGCTAATGCAGCAAATCCACCCATCGCATGAATGGCAGCAGAGCCTGCAAAATCATTAAATCCACGCAAGGCTAACCAGCCGTTTGGATTCCAAACCCAGTTGGCCGCTAATGGATACATGACAGCACTGAAAATGGCAACATAGACCGCGTATGACCACATTTTCATACGTTCTGCCACTCCACCCGAAACAATGGAAATGGCTGCAACGGCAAAGCCCATTTGAATGAACCAAAATAGCGAGTTGGATATCGTCAATCCTAATCCTAAATCACCTTCCATAATCCCTGTATCAAAGGCCCAATAGCCATTGGATTTACCATAGGCAATTCCAAAGCCAACTAAATAGAAGGCGACTCCACCAAACATAATGTCAATCATGACTTTGGCGATAATACTTACGGCGTTTTTGGAACGGACAAATCCTGCCTCTAAAAGGGCAAAACCGCCTTCCATCTGAAAAATGAGTGCCGCACATAGGGCAACCCAGACCGTATCAATGGCATGTGTTAATTCCGCTTGCTGAGCAGCAAGGGTAGCAGATTCATTCATGGTTTTGTGTTTTGTATATAATGCTTAATCCCTGCAAAAATAAAAAACGATTTGGAATTTATCGCAATTAACTTGAACTTTAATCAAGATTATAAACCTATAGAAAATGCTTAAAAAAATTACCCTTTTGGGGTTTGCTTGCTTGCTTTCAAGCTCGATTTTTGCCCAAAATCCCTCCATTATTCCGGTTCCATCCAAAGCGGTTTACCCGCAAGGTGCTTACACTTTGAGTAAATCAATCGTGATCGCGGGTCCTAAAAATGATGCATTAGCTGCGAGCTATGCGAATTTGACGGATAAACTGACGCGTATTGCAGGTAGAAAAGTTCAATGGTTATACGACCCAAGTGCTGCAGCTTCCCTTGCAGCGATACGTTTTAAGTTAAATTCAACAGCTGATGCTTCGTTGGGGAATGAGGGTTACCAACTCGTTTCAGACGCCAAAGGTGTTCAAATCACAGCGAATAAGCCTGTTGGCCTATTCTATGGCATTCAAACCTTACTGCAATTATTGCCCAAAGAATTAGAGTCTTCGCAGGCTGTGGCGGGAGTTAATTGGAAGGTGCCCTATGCGAATATTAGCGATACGCCTCGATTTGCATGGCGTGGAATCATGCTCGACGTGGCTCGTCACTTCTTCACCAAAGAGGAAGTCAAACGTTTCATTGATGAGATGGTTGCCTATAAATACAATGTATTACACTGGCACCTAACCGATGATGAAGGCTGGCGCGTGGAGATCAAATCCTTTCCTAATTTGACTGTAAAAGGTGCCTATAATGTGAAAAAAGTAGGTCATTTTACCGATTTTTCTAAACCTCTGCCTGATGAACCTCGTACTTACGGTGGTTTTTATACACAAGAAGACATCAAGGAAATTGTTAAATACGGCCAAGAACGTTTTGTGAATATCATGCCTGAAATTGATGTTCCGGGACATTCCATGGCTGCAGTTGCCTCGTATCCAGAATTATCCTGTACGCCTGAGGCCGTCAATTATCAAGTGATTTCAGGCGAACCTTTTATCGATTGGTCACACGGTCATCCAGAGGCTTTGCAAGATAATACCTTGTGTCCGGCCAATGAGAAAGTATATACCTTCCTAGATAAAGTGATGGGTGAGGTTTCTAGCTTATTTCCATTTGAATACATCCACATGGGTGGTGATGAATGTCCGAAGAATTACTGGGATAAAAATCCGCAAATCTTGGCCATGCGCAAAGAATTAGGTCTTAAAAACTCACAAGAAGTTCAAGCGCATTTCGTTCGTCGACTCGAAAAAATCATTACTTCGAAAGGTAAAAGAATGATGGGTTGGGATGAAATTTTAGAAGGGGGTGGTTTACCGAAAAGTACCGCTGTGATGTCTTGGCGTGGCATGGATGGAGGAATTCAAGCTGCCAAAGAGGGGCATGAAGTGGTTATGACGCCAAGTAATCATGTGTATATTGATTTAATGCAAGGGGATAAGGCCATCGAACCTCCGGTATACAAAACCGTTCGTTTGCGCGATTCCTACGCCTTCGAACCCGTTCCAGCGGGTGTTGATGCCAAATTGGTCAAGGGTGGTCAGGCAAACCTTTGGTCTGAACAATTATTCAATTATCGCCATTTGCAATACATGACCTATCCACGTTCATTTGCGATTGCCGAAGCATTGTGGTCGGAGCCAGCAAACCGCAATTGGGACAATTTCGTAGGCCGTGTGGAAGCGCACATGGCTCGTTTTGATGTTGCACAAAAGAAATATGCTCCGAGTATGTTTGAGCCAATCATTGATGTGAAACGCAATGCGTTAGGTGAATTAATGGTACAATTAAGTACTGAAATTTCAGGCTTGAGCATTCATTACAGTTTTGACCATTCTTTCCCGGATCAATTCTACCCTGCAGCAACGGGACCCGTTTTAGTTCCCAAAGACGCCACCGTGATGAAGATTGTGACATACCGGGGGAATAAAGCGATGGGGAGAACCATTGATTTGACCATAAACGACATCATTAAACGCGCAAAATAAACATGAAGAAATTACTTATTTTATTGCTCCTTGCTTTTGTAAGCAAGGCCCAAAACTTTGAGAAAAAGACTTTTGAAACAAAAGAAGGTCAAGTGTTGCCCTATCAAATTTTATTACCTAACGATTACAACCCAAGCAAGAAATACCCATTATTGGTTGTTTTGCATGGCGCAGGGGAGCGGGGGACCGACAATGAAGCGCAGATGAAATATGGGAAAAGTGTATTTTTGGATTCGTTGAATCGCATTAATTACCAAGCCATTGTTATTTTCCCGCAATGTCCAAAAGAATCGTATTGGTCTTCCGTGAAGATTAATCGGTCGACAGTTCCAACAACCTTTATTTTCGATTATTCGGCACCAATCAATTGGCCTTTGCAAGCGGTGATCGATTTGGTGAAATCGATGAAACACGATAAACGTCGGACCTACATCATGGGGCTTTCCATGGGCGGCATGGGTACGATGGAAGCGGTTTCTCGTTTTCCTAAGATGTTTGCTGCTGCCAATCCTATTTGTGGTGGGGCCGATTTAAGTTATGTCGCTAAATATGCCAAACGAGTTCCTTTATGGGTACATCATGGAGATGCGGATATCGTAGTTCCTGTTCGGCATTCACGTGAACTTGTGAAAGCCGTACAAGATCAAGGGGTTGAGGTGAAATATTCAGAATATGCGGGTGTCAACCATAATTCCTGGGATAATGCATTCAAACAACCTGAATTATTGAGTTGGATTTTCAGTCACCGTAAATGATCTTAAATTTACTCTTTTTCATATTATCCTACTTGCCGACGGGTGTGCCCAATATTTCGGGCGCTTCGACGGCTTCGACGACCAATTATTTAGCTGTCAAGAAAGGTTATGTGATGTCGTATAATGGGGTAGAGGGACGGGCCAATTGGGTTGGCTGGACCTTGCGTGCGTCAGATGTAGGACCCGTTGAACGTTCGGAAAGATTTCGACAGGATGATGGATTTCCGCGTGGGTTTAAGATTGTGGATGAAAAGGATTATCGCGAATCCGGATACGATCGTGGTCATTTATGTAATTCCGAGGATCGTACCGCATCCGAATACTTGAATGAGGAGACATTCTTGATGTCTAACATGCTTCCACAGACGCAAGCGTTAAATCGGGGTCCCTTTAAGTTTTTAGAAGCCTATTGTCGGAAATTGGCTGTTAAAAAAGGCCAAAACCTACTCATTTATGCGGGTGGTATTGGTTCTAAAGGGCGCTTAGCTTCTGGAGTAATTGTCCCAATGTACTGTTGGAAAGCGGTTTATACCCCTACGGACGCGTTTTATGTCCTCTTTCCGAATGAACATCAAGTGAATAAGAATTGGAATACCTACCGTGTTTCAAAGGATAAATTGGAAAAGATGACCGGATTTCAATTCCCTTAACTCCCTTTACCTTTGGCAATCCTTGAAGGTTTGCCAAAGGTAGTTCGGAATGGCCGTAAAAAGGCCCAGTAAACTGATAAAAAAAGCCCGGCTAAACCGGGCTTTTGTATTAATGCAACATGAATTCGGCGAGTTTTTTCGCCGCCAAGAAATTCTCGTATTCAAGCGGTGTTCTTCGGTTATTCGTGTACTCATTGTACAACCAAGGATCACCCAAGGCGAATACTTTACCCTTACCTACATTTGCAACGGCCATCACCGGATAACCTTGTAATGTCGCGATTGATTTCGCAGGCCCTGATAACTTCAAGGTGGTGATTTCTTTGATATAAACCTTTTTAATCGGATCGAAAACGATATTGCCCGGTTCGATTAATACGGTCCCTTGTTCCCAATTACGGCCTTGTACGAAATTTAAATTAGGTGCTACAAATTCAATTCCGAACCGACGCGCCAAGATGTTGAAATTCGGGATCTCACAATTGGTTGTGTCATTGGCCAATAAGATCAGATTACCGCCTGCTTTCACCCATGCCTCGATTTCGTCAGCTGCTTTGGGATTCATGTAATTCGGTTTCGCTGTTTCTTTTGGAGAATCCGGATCCACAATAATATACACCGACGCACCTTTCAAGTTTTCACGCGTAGGCGAAACACCTAAGGTGTCAAGCGAAGCTCCTAATTGCTCAAACTGAATGCCCCATAAATGAAATCCTGAATCCTTGCGGTCCTCCCAAGTGTAATGGAATCGCTGGCCATTCTTGGTTTCGTGGTTAAAGAAATAATCTAGGACAACCTTTTTACCTTGGCCGATGGGTAGTTCTTTGGCAATTTCCATTTCCAAAGAAGCCAAGATAAAGGGTCCTACGCCTTTCAAATCATCTTGACGAAGCGGCTCACTCAAATAATATTCATACGAACCATCGCGGTAGGGCGTTCCGCCTAATCCTCCTACACTCACTGTTTTTTCTAGATGGATAAATCCAGCCGCATCTGTCGTGATGAAATGCTTCAGAGCCCCTGCATAAGCTTTTTGTGCCGCAGCTACATAGGAAGCAGGCAAATAACCTTTTCGAGCCCCTTTGGCAAATGCATAAATGAACATATTGCTCGCAGATGCTTCCAAGTAATTTCCCTTTCTTCCAGGGAAATTCGGTACTTGATACCACAGGCCGGACGCAGGATCTTGAATTTTCAATAAAGCGGCTGAAAGCGATTGCAACTGCTTCATTAAGGTCGGGCGGGACGGATGACTTGCCGGCATATAATCCAATACATCGACTAAAGCCATCTCATACCAACCCATCGAACGTCCCCAGAAATTTGGCGAATGCCCCGTCTTCTTATCGGCCCATGGTTGTGAGCGCGCTTGATCATAAGCATGAATTAATAGCCCTGTTTTCGCATCCAAAGCACCTTTATACATCAATTCGAATTGCTTGACAATATCAGCCCAGTTATCTTCTCCCGTGATCGTTGAATACTCTGCGTAGAAGGGTTCCAACATATACAATCCGTCCAACCACATTTGATTGGGATAACGTTGTTTATGCCAAAAACCACCATCTGCATCACGCGGTTGCGCTGCAATTTGTGCTCGTAATTTGTCGGCAGCTTTTTTGTAACGCACGTCGCCTAATTCCTGATACAAATACAATAACATACGGCCCGTGGTGATGTTATCGGAATTGAATTCATTGAAATGATACGTTCGAATATTACCTTGCTCATCCACAAAACTGTCGATGTTCTTTTTGATGTAATTGAAATACTTGGCATCGCCCGTTCTCTGGTACATTTTTTCCAAGGCCTTTAAGAGCAAACCTTGTTCATAATCCCAACCAGCAGGTTTTCCTACTTTCACCGTGATGGAGTCAGCGTGGGTGTGCATGATGCTCGCCGACATCTTTTCCGAGTAGTTTTGGCCTTTCAAAACAAATCCCCCTACGAGTAGGAGGATTGAGAAAATTGATTTTTTCATATTAGCGTAAAGAAGTGATTTCTGCAAAATCCATATCGGTATAATCCTTGTTTTCACCCGCCATGCCCCAAATAAACGAATAATTCTTCGTTCCTGCGCCGCTGTGAATTGACCACGGAGGAGAGATGATGGCTTGGTGATTATGTACCCAAATGTGCTTGGTTTCATTTGTTTCACCCATTAAATGCAAGACAGCATGTTCTGGAGCCACATCGAAATATAGATAGGCTTCCATCCGGCGGTCATGCACGTGGGCAGGCATGGTATTCCAAATGGATCCGGGCTCTAGAATTGTTAGGCCCATGACCAACTGGCAAGATTGGATGCCTTCGTTGTGAATATACTTATAAATAGTGCGGTGATTGGATGTCTCTAAACTTCCCAATACAAGCGTTTGAACCTGTTCTCTATCTAATTTTGCACATGGGAAAACGGCATGTGCGGGTGCCGATAAGATGTAAAATTGTGCCGGATTTTCGCTGGATGTAGAACGGAAACTCACTTCTTTTGTCCCGCGTCCTACATAAACGGCTCCTAATTTATCGATTGTGAAATCAACGCCGTCAGCCGTTACGGTTCCCTTGCCACCTACATTGATTACGCCCAATTCGCGGCGCTCTAAAAAGTATTCGGCACGCAGTTTTTCGGGATTGGGTAAATGTAAGGTCGTTAAAACGGGCATGGCTCCACCGATGATCATGCGATCATAAATGGTATAAGTTAAGTTGATATGATCGGCTGAAAATATACGTTCAATTAAGAAATTGTCTCTGATCTCTTGATTCGTAAAGGTGGAGACTTCCTTACGGCTCGCCTCAAATCGATAGTCCATTTGTTATGTTTTTTGATTGAAAGCGCCATTGCGCCTATTTCTACTGTATATTTACACGTTTTATGCCAAAAGAGTTCCCACATAGCCTCGCTTTATTCTTAATTGCCATTGATTTTGAATCGATGGGAGATGGCTTATGGCTTCACAAGGATTCAAAGGTACGCGTTCAAGTGATGCCAGGCGAAAGTCAGGAAGGGGATATTTGTATTTGGGAAGAACAATGGGTCAGTCGGCGAGATACGATTGAAAAACAGCTCATAGCTCGTGTGAAGCCGCTCCGTTCTGTTTTTGCCCGAGATACGCGTATCGTTCCGATTGATGCAGCGACGGCGCGTGTTTTTTTGGATCAAGAACACGTAAAAGGATTTTTAAAAGGGACGCGCTATTTTGGGTGCATTGTTCCACCACATCGAGTTTTTCGAGGGATTGAAAGTGCTTATGAATTCGAAGGGAATCCTTTATTAGCCGTGGCTGTTTTTGGTAAAACAATCAACATGAATGAGTCTGGATTGGAAGGTAAATTATCAGGCGAACTCATTGAAATTGCGACTTTGTCTAGCATTCGGTTGGTAGGAGGATTGACGAAATTTCTTCAAGCCTATAAAGACCATTATCCGGATTTACACAATGTCATGACGTACGTGGACAAGGAATGGAATACCGGAAAAGGTTTTTTGGCCGTTGGATTTGAAAAAGTGGGCGATACGGCCCCGATCCAATTTGGAGCCACACGAATCAATAAGGGTAATTTAAAATTGCGCTATGTCTATGGAAAATAAGGTGTTGGTACTTTTGGGACCTACGGCAAGTGGGAAAACGGCTTTGGCTGTCGCGCTGGCAATTCAACTCGATGGTGAAATTATTTCGGCCGATTCTAGGCAGATTTATCGCGGAATGGACATTGGTACGGGCAAGGATTTGCAAGAATATGGTTCTGTTCCCTATCATGTAATAGACAATCATGAAATTGGTGATGCTTATTCTGTGGCACATTTTCAAAAGGAAGCGATTGATGCGATTCTGGATATTCGATCACGTGGTAAAAGGGCTATTGTCTGTGGAGGTACGGGACTTTATTTGGAGTCCTTGATTCAGCAGTATCAATTTTCGCGGGTTCCTGACTTTCTCGAAAAACCCTTGGAATATGCATTTGAATTTCAGGTTTTTGGCTTGAATCCTCCCTTGGATGTTCGTCGGGAACGAATATCTGTTCGATTGAAGCAACGCTTGGAGGTAGGATTGGTTAATGAAGTAAAAGGCTTACTAGACCGAGGGATATCCTCGGATGCTTTAGCCTGGATGGGTTTGGAATACAAATGGACGATGGAATACCTTGGAGGCCATATTACCCGCGAACGGTTTGAGCAGGGTTTGGAGGTGGCCATACATCAGTTCGCGAAACGTCAAATGACCTTTTTTCGGAAGATGGAAAAGGGGGGAGTTGGCATTCAATGGATTCCGGATTCGCTTGATTTTCAGGGGAAAAGCAATTTTGTGTTAAAAAATCTCTAATTTTTTTGAGAACAGATTTGTAAAATGTCTAAAAAGCACTTACTTTTGCAATCTCATTACGAGACAGAGAGTTGGCAGAGTGGTCGATTGCGGCAGTCTTGAAAACTGTTGACTGTTACAGGTCCGGGGGTTCGAATCCCTCACTCTCTACGGAAAGC